>WLWD01000455.1_pt1 | contig 307555 bp, 353 predicted proteins | sample 6712731 | NCBI WGS metagenome assembly WLWD01 (sample SAMN12718690, study PRJNA576275) | sponge metagenome | isolation source: marine sponge | host: Mycale hentscheli | place: New Zealand: South Island, Marlborough, Capsize Point | collected 2014-11-01 | reverse complement strand
TGTCATATCGACTTCGAAACTTGGTCTGGACCCAGACCTATTGTGGAGCCTGGTCGAAGACTATCGAGCAACCGACATTGTGATTGTCGGGGATGCGTTTGCTCGCCCAATGCTGAACGCCTTGAACACCGCCAAGGAGCGAGGCACGCCGTATGAGATCGACTCGTTACGACAAATTACGTCGTCCGGTGTGATGTGGAGCCAAGAGACGAAACAAGGTTTACTCGAACATCATGACTTGGCACTAATAGACATTATGGGTTCGACCGAAGGCGGCATGGGTAGTTCTGTTACGACACGCGAGGGTGCCAGTGCCGCTGCCAAATTTGAGATCAACGATGGGGTCAAAGTCATCGGAGACGATGGGCAGGCGGTGGCGGCTGGGAGTGGCACGATTGGTCGAATCGCAACTTCTGCGTTTGTGCCGTTGGGATACTACAAAGACGAAGAAAAATCAGCGGCCACCTTCCAAGAAATTGACGGGGTCCGCTATAGCTTCCCGGGGGATTACGCGACGGTTGAAGCGGATGGCTCGATCACGCTTCTCGGTCGAGGCAGCGCCTGTATCAATACGGGCGGCGAAAAGGTTTTTCCGGAAGAAGTTGAGGAAGCCATAAAACGCCACCCATCGGCGCTCGATTGCTTGGTAGTTGGCTTGCCGAGTGAGCGTTTTGGTGAAAGTGTGACGGCCCTGGTCTCGTTGCGAGACTACAAGAAAGCAACTGTCGATGAACTGATGGCTACGGCGAAGGATAATCTTGCGGGTTACAAAGCGCCCAAAGATATTTTTGTTGTCGAGACCGTTAAACGCGCACCGAACGGTAAAGCGGATTATAAGTGGGCACGGTCTGAGGCTGAAAAGCGATCTACGAGTGGTCAAACCACCTAGCCGGGTCACCGTTTTCGTACAGCCCCAACATGCCTGAATGATGGGCTTCTCCGTCGTACGCACTAAAGCCAAGCATTGATCGGTGTTCAGGTGCTAAAGCTTGCACGGTACTACGTTTGAGGTTTAGGAAACTGCTTTCGACTGTGCGCAACCAACCCGCGCAGTAAGATATAGAAATGGCTCGTCTTGGGTGGGTGGATGAATTTGCGCCACCGCGGTGGATGAGATCGCCGCGAAAAATGATAGCGTCTCCGGCTTTCATAACAGCCCGTGTGTAGTCTTGTGCTGCTGCGCGTCGCTCCTTGGGCCACGACCAACTGTTCGGGACGATCCAGGTGGCGCCGTTCTCGAGAGTAAAATCGTCGAGTGCAAAAATCACGTTCACGACGCATGGGGTCTCGGTTAGCGGCATAGGCCACGAGTCCGAATCACGGTGAGCCGCTTGTCTTGGCTCACCAGGCTGTATCTGAATGAGTTCCCCTGCATTGATGATGGCGTTGCTGGCTATCGGGGCGATCATCTCGTCGACCCAAGACAGGAGCTCTGGATTGAATAGGACTGACGGCGCTGAGGGTAGCTTTTCCAGCAGACCATGGAGTCGAATTGTATTGTGGCCTAGGAAGTCGTTGTAGCTGCCAGAACTCGTGGTTGGCCGATAGTCGCTTTGCTCGGCAAGATAAGCATCGACGTCGTCATTAACTCGGCTGAGTTCCTCGTTCGAAAGGATGTCACTCAATATCGCTGCGCCGCTTGTTTGTGTGGTTTTGGTCACGGCGTTCCAATCGTAGGGCGCGCTAAATTGTGGGGTCATGGGCTTGCAGCTTAACTGTGGGAAGCGGTGTGGACAGACTAGCGATTAGAATTGTCTTGGCAAAGCGCCAATACGGTAAATTAGTTGACGATATTACTGCAATCGTTCGGCAAAAGATGTCGGACACCGCAAATCTGCAAAGAAACTGGCAAACCCACCGCAGTGATCTAGATTTACTCTAGGTCCACAGAAAAATTGGTTGTTATGCCGTCTTTGTTTGAGATTCCACTCGATGAGTCAGTTCAGGTACTTAAACGTGTATTGCCTTTGATGAGTCAGCAGAGGGTCCCAACGATTCCGCAGAACTATGCGATTTGGTATGACTACGTCACGAATAAAAACGACGAATTGTCAGCGGAGCTAGAAGGTAAGATCTCTGCGCAGGACGAATTTGATTCTGAAACTTGCCGAACCCTGTATGAAAAATTTTACCTCGCCGAGCTGCATGCCGAAGTGGATGGAATTCAAGGTGCGGTTCGAAACGCTGTTGAATCTGTACTCAGTGAACTCGGTGGGTTGGGTGAAGAAATCACACATTTCTCTGAGGTCCTCGACGAGTGTGGCGAAAGCCTCGAAGACGATCCGACCCCAGAAGACCTTAACAACCTAGTTGTCGAACTCGTGCGCGAAACTGCACGGACAAAAGCTCGCAGCCAAGAAGTCGAAGGCTCGCTGCACACGATGGCTAGCGAGTTAACGGAGCTTCGATCTCAGGTCGATCGGTTAAGTCGGGATTCCCGTACGGATGCCCTGACCGGAATCGCTAACAGGCGCGCGTTCGATGAAGCGATACGTCGGATGACGAAAGAGGTCGGCGAGACAGGTGCTCCACTGTGTCTCATATTGGCTGACATCGACCACTTTAAGAAGTTTAACGATACTCACGGACATTTAGTCGGGGACAAGGTCTTGCGATTTGTCGCGCAGGAAATTGAACAATGCGTTAAAGGTCGGGACATGTTGGCGCGCTACGGTGGTGAAGAATTCGCTGTACTCCTACCTAACACACCTATCGATGGCGCGATGATGTTGGGCGAGAGCATACGCGCGATCATCGAAGCCCAAAGAGTCAAAAATGATCAACGAGAAGACTTAGAGAAGACAACGATCTCTCTCGGGGTTGCACAATTCGTGGCGGGTGAATCAATCGAGTCATTCATCGAGAGGGCAGATGCCTGCCTTTATGCGTCCAAGCACAATGGCCGCAACTGTGTCACGAGTGAAGAAGAACTGGCCAAACACTAGACGATTCCCTTTCGTCTCCCTCCTATGGTAAGAATGCATCTCAATTTTGGGCTGCACTGACTTTACCTGAGCGAACAATTCGCTGAGACGCTTGGTGGACCCGCAAAGAAGCAGGTTGTGGGTATGAGTGAAGCGCCAGCCCAAGAGCGTGATCAAGAACATTCGTTGACGACCAGGGAACGCCTGGCGTACAGCATGTTTAACGGTGCTGACTATCTAATAAAGAACATTATTGGTAAGTACATGTTCTTTTTCTATACGACGACTTTTGCGGTCAACCCGTTGTGGCTTGCGATCTTTCAACCTGCCCTCAAAATCCTCGATGTCGTTACTGATCCCCTCGTTGGAGAGTGGTCTGACCGGACTAAAAGCAGGATGGGCAAGCGTCGCCCTTGGATATTAGTTGGTTCGATTGCACTCGGTATCGTTTTTCCGATGAGTTGGATGCCAACAGTGATCATGTTCTGGGATCCAATGCCGACTGTCCTGTCCATCTTCATCTATTTCATGATCTTCAAGTTCCTCTACTACATCACCCACACTATGGCGGTCGTGCCTTACTACGCTTTAGGCGCGGAGCTCTCAAAGGATTATCAAGAACGGACGAAGATTGTCGCTTGGCGCCACTTCGTAGGTGTTCCCATGACGATTGTCGCGACATTGCCTTTTTTCATTGCGACACAACCAGAATGGTTTTCTAGTGAGGTGACCGGCGTGGCCGTCGTCATGTGTGGTGTTGGTGTGATCATCATCGCGACCGGGATTTGGGCGGCCCTCGGAACCAAGGAGCGTTCTGTTTCCGAACCTAAGGAAGAGTTGCCATTGCGTGCAGCGTTGAAGATAACACTCTCCAACAAGCCCTTTATGTTTCTTGTAGCGACTGTGTTCTTCTACGGCATCGGCCAATACTTCTCCGTGAGTTTTGGTGTCTACCTGATCAACTACATAATTTTTGATGGCGACAAATCGAAATTCACGGAACTCCTCATGTACGCCACTGCAGTAGGTGCAGCTGTGAGCATGGGCTTGAACCTGTTGATCAGAAAACTCGGCGAGACCTATGAGAAGGTACAGATGTTCAAGGTTGGCATGTTGGCAAGCCTTACCGTACGAGCTGCGGCTTTAATCGCCTTTCAACCAAACGAGCCAGCCTGGTACTTCATATTGCATGTGTTGGCGCTACCGATCGGGAACACGATCATCGAAGTATTACCTTTGTCGATAGTGGCTGATATTTGTGACGTCGATGAAACGAAGAGCGGGCGCCGCCGCGAAGGCGCGTTTGTTGGGGTCTATAACTCTGCGTTTAAGTCGGGCTACATGATTGCCCCGGCGCTCGCGATGGTGCTTCTGCATTTCACTGGCTTTGACGGGTCGCTCGCTCAGCAGACGGCGGAGACCAAGGATCTTCTGGAGCTTTTCATGGTGCTCGGCTGTCTCGTGACCTTCCTCGGCGCGATCTTTTGTAGCCGATTCATCAAGCTCACCAGATCAGATATAGAGGATGCACAGGCGCAACTAGCCGTTAGTCAGCCCTGAGTTTGGAGGGTGCGACGTTCAATCGCGCCACCGATTCGAATGAAGAAAGGTCCGATCGCGACGACTGATATCAGTCCTGCCAATATGTAAAAGGCGATGTTGTAACTGCCTGTGGCGTCGTAGATATAACCAGCTAAAGGTGACGCCGACAAGATGAATGGTAGCTCTATCCAACGTAAAACCCCGTTTGCTGTAGCGAATGATGAACTGCTAACCGACGTAGACAGAGCAAAGGTTCGCAGTGGCGACATACCGGCGTAGCCAAAACCGTAAAGCGCTGCCGCGCCTACCGCTAAGAAAAAGCTATCCGCCTGGGTAAAGCAGAGCAGGGCAGTGGCCTGACAAGCCAAAGATAGCCAGATGCTCACCCGCGCGCCGAGAAAATCAGATAGCCAGCCGATGACAGGCTTGCCGAATGCTGCCAGCAAGGCCGCCGCTGAAAGCACTTGTGCTGCCTGGGTTGTCGACAAACCAATATCGAGCAGGTGCCCAAAGAGATGCAACATCACTGCTGCGAAGACACAAGTCATGGCACCAAAGATGAAACCGATGCTCCAAAACGCCCGTGATCGCAGAAGTTCTTGCCACGTCCAGATACGCGTATCGGCGACGTCTTCGACCATCTCTTCGCTGTGCTTGGCAGCATAGTCGTGACCGTCACGTACCTCGCCAACGTCTTCAGGTCGGTCTTTCATTAAGAAGTAGACCACCGGAAACAGAGATACCAACGTTGATACAGCAAACATCATGTAGCCCGTTCGCCAGCCGTAGCTGTCAACGAGTGCAGTAACCAAGGGCGGCATCATGATGCCCGACAGAGAAGCGCCCATGACTGCAAAGGCGATGGCGCGACCACGCCAATGATCGAACCAATAGATAACGGAGCGATGCCAGGTTAGACCGCCCATACAGCACATACCGATCCCCATCCCGACCCCAACGATGAGGTAGAACTGCCAAAGCGTCTGTACATTTGCGAGGAACACATAGGAGATCGCCACGATGACGATCCCAACCAGTATCACTAAACGAGGGGAGCCTCGATCGAGGTAGTCTCCGAGCCGAGGGGAGAGTATCGCGGCAACTATAGCTGCAAGAGAGAAACCGATAGAAATGTCCATACGGTCGCCATCCGACAGACTCGCCGCCAACGACGGTAAAAAGATCCCGCGCGAATAGGAGTAAAACCCAGTACCTAGAAAACCCAAAAGAGCGCTAATCGCTACTACTATCCAACCGTAAAAAAGGCGTTTTAGCATTATTCGATGGAGGCCTTGATTATTTTCAACGATGAATCAACTCGAGTGCCGACGGCGCCAATCGAGATCTCAGAATGGGGAAGTTCAAGTGCCTCGCCTATCTGGTAGGTGGCGCTGACGCCAGTACAGTGAGCGCCTAGGAATTTTTGCAAACCAAATTTCTGCAATTGACCTGCGGTCCATGCGATCGTCTGCGAGTCCGCTCTAAAAAGGTGGAAGCCACCGATGCCCATGACGATGGGTTGATCGATGGTTTGCGGCAGCTTTTCGGACGCGTTCACAATACCAGCGTGACCACATCCGGAGATGAGCATCCAGCCGCGTTCGGTGTTGATACCTAACACTTGTGATTCGGGGATCCAATCCGGTTGGTAGCCCTCTTTGGTTTTGAGCAGACTGCCGGGGCTGTAGTTCTCTTCGTTATGAATACGAGGTATTGGCCCTGTCAGAAATATGCCTGGGACAATCTCGAGCGTGTTACTTACTTCTATAAATTGAATGCCAAGCGCCTCTGCAGCCGCGCGAAATTCTTCAGGTCGATCGAACGTTTGGGTATCTGTTGTGCCAAGTGAATAGCTGGGCTCATGTTTAGAGTTGTAGCGTTGGCGGAAAAACCCTTTACCGACATAAACCTTTGATAGCGCCTGGGGATATTTATCCATATGAGCGCGGCGTAAGGTCAGGAGACCGCCGGTGTGGTCCGTATGAAAGTGCGTTAATACCACTTTTTCGATACTGCCTAGCGTGACATTTAGTGATTTCGCATTGTCGAGCACAGTACGAGCTTTGAATCCTGTATCAAACAAGATGTCTTCTTCGGGCGTAGAGATTAAGGCGGAAAATCCCCATTCCCCGATACCGGCAAAGTTGGCCGCCATGGTGGAGAGGATCGTAATGTTCGGCGGGCTGATGGTATTCGCCTTTTCTGCCAATGCCGCAGGACTGAATCCGAGCAAATAGGACGCTAGCACAAGCAAGCTTGCGCGAATTTGTGAACTACGCATCGTTTTTCCCTCCAGGGACAAAGTGTATCTGAACGGTGGAAGAACACTAAATCTGCTGTGAGTTAGCGCACGGATTATCCAGCGTGGGTTAGATACAGTTATTCAGTCAAATGACTATACAGTCTATGGAGGTTGCGAGATGGATGCTGCAGCAATTCCAGGTTGGTTTCAGTGTGATGAGATATTTGGGGACAGTGGCCAGTGGTTCATTGGCTCAGAACATAGTCTTCACATTGGTCCCTACGCCGATGAGGAAGTCGCGAAGACCAAGAGCGATGAGTTTTGTCGCAAACTTAAAAAACTGGTCAATGATGGTGACCGACTCCGCTATGTGCGCAAACTCCTGAGCCAGGAGTGGGATGCTATTGGCTCGGATGCACATGTGGAGGCCGAAGAGATTAGCCTCGAAGCCGTTGAAGAGCAGGTCCGTTACGGCGAGGATCCGAAGAAGTGGTATCGCTCAAAACGCTTCTATCAAGTCGACGGGGTTTGGTTTTTCTCGACTCGGGAGGGTCTAGACGTAGGACCATTCGACTCAGAGAGCGATGCGCAGAAACATTCGGAAAAACTCAAATCGTTGTTGATTAAGTGTAGCGACGAGGCGAGTGCCAAAAAGACAATCCTCGAATACAAACATCGCCCAGAGAAACTCGAAGTCGAGTACCAAGGGTACAAAAACCTAAGTCAGAACCGTTTCTGAACTGGATTTGTCAACGTGTGCCGGACATCAAGGTCTGGCGTCATGGACTTTGTTATAAAAACCTCTGGATAGACAAAGTGACCTGTACATGGGACTGACAGTACGTTTTCTTGCCTTATTTTTCCTAATTTTGAGCGCTTTTAGTAGTTCGGTCTTTGCCGAAGGCTGGGCAGTTCCGGATGGACCGCTCCGCGTACGCAATACAAGCCCAGCGGTGCAGCTATATGGTTTGCCGCGAATGACGGGTGCTCAAGTTATCGAAGGCGATTGGGAACTCTCGTTCAACACCGAAATCGGTAACAACTTCCAGAGTGATTTGGTGGATGGGACGTTTGGCTTTTTTGACGGTGAGACATACGTTAATAGCTATCGGGTTCGTAAAGGAATTGCCGAGAACTTGGAATGGGGTTTTGAAGTCCCCTGGGTCTTACATGCACCAGGTAGTCTTGACGGCTTGGTGGATGAGTTCCATGAAGTGTTCGGCTTGCCCGACGGTGAACGATCCTTAGCAACCCGTGGACGTCTTGACTACTTCGTGAGCTCCGACGGTGTCGTCTATGCGGATTTCAACAATAGCCAACGAGGCATCGGGGACGCACGAACGTTCGTTGGCTGGTCTCTGATCGATACACCTGAAACGGCGTTCGCGCTGAGATCAGAAATAAAGTTCGCCACAGGCAAGGTCGATGAGTTGACCGGTTCAGAAGGTACTGATGTTTCGTTGTGGGGTGAGCTGCAACAGAGCGTCGCGATTGCTGGCAGAAATGTCCGCTTCTCCCTTGGTGGTGGTTTTGTACGTTTGGGCGAAGGTGAGTTCATTCCTGAAGAGCAGGAAACATGGGCGCACTTTGGGCATCTTGGGATCCAGATCCCTTTGCACAATCGAATCGAGTTTCATGCACAGCTTGATGCGCACAGCCGCGTGCTCGATACAGGTAACCCGTTACTAGCTGATGGCGGCATCCTGGGGACGCTCGGTAGCCGGATTGGCATTACCGAGAAACTTTGGGTGGACTTTGCGATCATTGAGGACTTTGACAGTGAGAGTGCTTCGGACGTGGTCTTTCAAATCCTCCTAGGTGCTCGACTTTAGCCGCAACGGCTCAGGAACGAGACTAGCGCTTTTCCGTCCGGTCCAATCGGCCGTTACTTTAGCGGTGTGAGTAGGAAGTGTCCGTGGCTTGCAGCGACTGGCTTATCACGCGATGCCTGCCATAACTCCGCTCGAACGTTTGCGACCCTCCTTCCTTGGCGCGTTACGATCGCTCGGCCGTAAGTCGTTGCATTACCGACCGATCGTAAATAGTCAAAAGATACATCCACGGTTTTAGGCAAACGCTCGCAAGCAGTGTCGAAGATGAGTTGCAGGGTGGAGGTGATTTCCAGCATGGCGCCGACAACACCCCCGTGCACAGCGGGTAAATTCTGATTACCGATGAGATGTTCATCAAACGGTAAGAGCGTGATGATTTCGTTGCCTTGCTGTTCCACACTCAATCCTAAAAACCGGACATAGGGAATATGCGCCAACACTGCTTCGACGTCTTGCCCACGCCCTTGTTCGGCCAATTCTTGCATTAACTTCAAGTGTGCTCCCTATTTCACCGATGAGGTTGCGGCGTTGCGAGTACCCAGCATAAATGTCGCGGTACAACTGGCAATTGGGTCAGCAGGATCCTCGTGGTAGGCAACCGCGCGCACGAACGCGACGTTAGGGGTGCGTTTGAAGCAATGCGCGCGGGCATAAACGGCTTTTCTTGGTTCTGCAGAACCCATGTAATCAATGCGCATATCTAGCGTTGCGATCCCAGCAACTTCACGGGGCATGTCCTTCGGTCGTGCAATCATCCCGGCTGCGTTATCCAGAAGCGCTGTGATGGCGCCACCGTGAATGACGCCCGTATCGGGGTCGCCGATCAGATGTTCTGCATAGTCGATCGCGACGATGCATTCCATGTCTGTGTGACTGACATAGCGCATGCCGACGGCTTTTGAGTGAGGCACGTTCTGGATATGTTCTGCTGGATCGTGCTCCTGGGTTTCCATGTTAAACTCGCGCGAAAATTCAATTGGGACGGAGGATTCTACAATGGCGATGCAGCAGACGCCCTTGTTGATGGGCTTTATTCTTGATCGCGGCGCACGCATAGCGCCCAACGAAGAAATTGTGACAGCGACGGAAACAGGTGTCCGTCGACAAACTTATAAAGAGACTCGTGATCGAGCCCATCAACTCGCCCATGCTCTCGCGGGTGCCGGGGTCGAGGTGGGTGATCGGGTTGGCACGTTCATGTGGAACGGTTCCCGGCACTTAGAGGCCTACCATGCGTGTGCAGGTATGGGAGCGGTGCTACACACACTGAACGTTCGCCTGTCCGACAAAGACCTTGCGTACATCATCGATCATGCGCAAGACAAAGTGATTATTGCTGATGCTGATACGCTGCCAGCGTTGGAAGTGTTAAAGGACCGGATGCCGTCCGTTGAACGCGTGATTGTGGCAACCGAAGAGGGTTTTGAAGGGTGGCAAACTGACTTGCCGAACCCGATCGATTACGAGGAGTTTATCGCCGCGCAGCCGACCCACTATGACTGGCCGATCATTGATGAGAATTCAGCCTTAGGTCTTTGCTATACCAGTGGCACGACCGGTAACCCAAAAGGCGTAGAGTACGAGCATCGGTCTCAGTATTTGCACACGATGGCGCAGTGCATGACCGACAGTATGGCGTTGTCAGCAACAGACACTATTCTCGGTATCGTCCCTATGTTTCACGCGATGGGGTGGGGTATCCCATGGTCAGCGTTAATGCTTGGCTGTAAGCAGGTGATGCCGCATCGGTTTATGGATCCTGCGAGATTGTTAGATTTGATTGTCTCCGAAGGCGTCACACTGTCGGCCGGGGTGCCAACAATTTGGCAAGGCATCAAGGGTTTGTATGAAGCGAAGCCCGACGAACTTGATCTCTCCAATCTCACACGTTTGACCTGTGGCGGCAGCTCGCCGCCACCTTCACTCATACGTTGGTATTGGGACACGCTCGGAGTCGAAATGATCCAGGGTTGGGGTATGACAGAGACCTCACCGTTGGCTACCTTGTCAAGACGAGTCATGAAAAGATCCCAGCTGTCTATCTCCGAAGACGAGCAGTTTGAGAATGTAGCGAAAGCAGGGCAGCTCATGCCTGGGTTGGAACTGGACATTTTTGACGAAGAGCTCAACCGCTTGCCGCACGATGGCGAAACGGTCGGTGAGATTTTGATTCGTGGTCCGTGGATTTGTTCTGAGTACTACAACAATCCACAACCTGAAAAGTTTCATGAAGGTTGGTTGATCACGGGCGATGTAGGCAAGATCGATCCGGAAGAATACCTAATCATCAGCGATCGCTCAAAAGACCTCGTTAAAAGCGGTGGTGAATGGATCTCTTCAGTGGATCTTGAAAATCACATCGTAGCCCTCGATGGCATCGCGCAAGCTTGTGTAGTCGCACACCCCCACCCTAAGTGGGATGAGCGGCCAGTGGCCTTGGTTGTTTTAGAGCCGGGCAAAGAAGTCACAAGCGAAACTGTGATTGAGCATTGCGGAACTGCATTTGCGAAATGGCAGTTACCGGATGACGTGTTATACGTCGACTCTATCCCGCTAACCTCAACTGGCAAGATGGATAAAAAGATCGTGCGTGCGGATCTCGATGCACAAGGCTATGAGCTGCCTGATTTGCGCGGTCAATCGGCGGGCTGAGTCCGCGCTTCAGTTTCCCGACCCGATGCTAAGTACATCTACCCGCTGGGTGGTCGGGGCGACTTTGACGATGGCAGGCGCCCTCGGGGTAGGGCGCTTTGTCTACACACCATTGTTGCCGCAAATGGCAGAAGCCTTCGATTGGAGTTTCGCGCAAGCTGGGGATGTAGCAAGCGCTAACTTCTTCGGCTACCTAGTAGGCGCCGTACTCGCGCCCCATGTTGCTTATTCTAAATACGTCCGATTACTTGTTGCGCTTAGCCTGATGGCGAGCGCTGGGACGACTTACCTCGGTGCCGAAGTGACGTCGTTTGCAGGATGGTTGGTAATTCGATTTGCTGGAGGTATTGCTAGTGCGCTCTGCCTCGTAGTGTTGACAACACATCTCTTAGAGCTCTTAGCGAGAGAGAAAGCGGTTCACCTAGGCAACATCCACTTCGCAGGTGTGGGACTCGGCATCATGCTATGCATGGGTGGGGTCTATCTCGGTGGTGATGTTTCTACGCAGTGGGCGCGACAAGGTGGTCTAGCGGCTGGATTCATGGCTATCGCTTGGCTTGCCTTAGCCAACGGACCGTGGATCCCTGCACATCATAATCAATCAACGGTCGACACGACCCAACAAGAAAGAAGCTTGTTGTGGCCGCTCATCGTAGGTTACGGATTTTTTGGCTTTGGTTATGTTGTTTCCGCAACATTTATTGTCGCGATGGCCGCTGTCGTCCCAGAACTAGAGGATCCCAAAATAGTGTGGTTGGTGGTTGGCGCGGCAACCGTTCCTTCAGTTTATTTTTGGCAGTGGCTCGCGCAACGGCACGGTTTGATGCCGATCTTGATACTGTCTTATCTCACGCTTGGCTTGGGCACGTTCCTCGCTGGGAGTGCAGATAGCGTGGTATTGCTTATGCTGGCAGCCATTGCGTTGGGCGGTACCTTTGGTGGGATTACGGCTCTCGGCTTGAGCGCGGGCAGAGTAGTCGCACCGCATCAAACAGCGTTAGCTGTGAGTAGAATGACGGTGGCATTCTCACTTGGGCAATTGTTAGGCCCAGCGTTTGCGGGCCGCATGGCGGATTCGTTAGGAGGGTTCTTTTGGCCTTCTGTGCTGTGCACTGTGTTACTTGCAGTCAGTGCGCTGTTAACGTTTAAAAGCGGTTTGCGTCAAGCTCAGTAGGTACAGGTTCTTTGCCTGTGACAATAGCTCCGGCGAGACGGCCCATTTCCGGTGAAGTCTGCACCCCGAAGCCACCTTGCCCGGCGAGCCAGAAGAAACCGGTCGCGGATTTGTCGAACCCGAGGATGGGATATCGATCTGGCGCGAAAGTTCTTAGGCCAGCCCAGGTGTGCATGGGGCGTCCGATTGGCATATCTGTGTAGTTTTGAAATCGGTCGAGGGCGATCGCGATATCCAATTCTTCAGGTTGCGCATCGCAAGCGACAGTTGGTGTCTCATCCCCTGGACAAACCATGAGCCCGGGACTTTCTGGCTTAAAGTAGAGATCACCACTGAGCATATGAACTAACGGCCAGCTTGTTACCTCATCGGGTGCTTTGAGGATAATCCCTGTTCGGCGCATGGGGGTAAGTGGTTTGGATAAACCTACCATCTCACCGATCGAACCAGCCCAGCTCCCGGCGGCATTCACAACCGTGTCACATTGGTAGGTCTGTTCTTGTGTGTTTACCGTCCAGCGCAAGCCGGTACGGTTCAAGGCCGTAATTTCAGTATTTGCAACTACGGTGCCACCATTCTTGCGTAACAGTCGTTGGTAGCCGAGGACCAGCGCATGAGTGTCGATCGACATCCAAGTCGGATCCCAGGCACCGCCGCAGATACTTTCGGGCCGTAGTATCGGACTGAGGGTCAGAGTCTCATCTCGATCGGCAGCTCTGAGGCTTGGACAGAGTGGCCCCCAGCGCTCGATGTATTTTGCCAGTACCGCCTCTTCACCCGGCTTGGCGGCGGTCAAACCCCCGCGCGGATGTAGAATTTCGTCGTCGCTAAACCCGGCTGGCGGGCTTCGAAAAAAGTCGCCGCTTGCCTTGGTTAAGGCTGCGACGACCGGGTTTTCATAACCTTCGATATAGACCGATGCCGAGCGACCCGAAGAGTGGTAAGCGGGTTGTGATTCACGTTCCAACACGAGAACACGAGCGCCTGATGATATGAAAGCGGCCGCAGAAAGACCGGCTATGCCAGCCCCAATAACCACTACGTCGTAGTCCTGATTCATATCCAGATTGTGCCATGAAAGGCCTGTTAATGTGTTGTCGCGTATGGCTGGGCAGGTGTGCCTTCGAAGCGACTGATCGGCTATAGTGCGTACTTTTTTGGAGAACCGACATGCAATTCAAGAACCGAATTACTGAAATGCTCGGTGTCGAAACGCCCATTGTACAGGCCCCGATGGGTTGGATTGCTCGGTCACAGCTGGCGTCGGCTGTGTGTAACGCAGGTGCGCTTGGCATCATCGAAACATCGTCGGGCGAGCTCGACGCCGTTCGGGAAGAGATCACAAAAATGCGTGACCTTACTGATCGGCCGTTTGGCGTGAACATCGCACAAGCCTTTGTGCGGGACCCAAACATCGTCCAATTTGTAATTGATCAAGGCGTTAAATTTGTGACAACGTCGGCAGGTAATCCGGAGCGATTTACCGAAGAATTGAAATCAGCAGGATTGACGGTCTTTCATGTGGTCCCGACGCTAAGTGCTGCGATCAAAGCCGTCGAAGCTGGTGTAGATGGACTCGTGGTTGAGGGTGCCGAGGGTGGCGGCTTTAAAAACCCGAAAGATGTATCCACCATGGTTCTGTTGCCGCTAATTCGTTCTCAAGTCGACGTACCCATAATTGCTGCAGGTGGTTTTGTCGATGGTGCTTCAATGGCGGCTGCGTTCGCCTTGGGCGCGGAAGGTATTCAAATGGGCACAAGAATGGTATCTGCAGCGGAAAGCCCAGTACACGAGAATTGGAAAAACGCGATTATCAACGCAAAAGAGACTGATACAGTGTTCTTGAACAGGGCCCATTCCCCCGCCTTGCGTGCATTGCGAACTGAGAAAACGACCGCGCTCGAATTTGAGGTAGAGAAGAATGCCATGACGGAATTCGGCACGGCACTAGATCTCTATTTTGGTGGGGACATGGAGGCCAGTATTGCGTTAACCGGGCAAGTTGCCGGACGCATTGATTCGGTACGCCCGGTTGCCGAGATTATCGGCGAGGTGAGAGAGCAGTTCTTCAAAGTCGTGCAGGATCTAAACCGTACGTACAGTTGATTTGCTGGCGAGCCGCTACTCCAGTGCCCAGCTGACCTGTATTTGAACAGACATTTGTATCTGTCCGCCTTGGACAGGTACGGTATCTGAAGCACCTCGTGCGAACGCCATTTCTCGGACTGGACCGGGACTGCGATCGTGACTATCGATCGTAAGAACGTCCCCGAGAGTGGCACCTGCTAAGCGTGCGAGCTGACTAGCCTTAGCTTGAGCATTCTCCCATGCCGCATCCCTTGCGTTGCTAAGAACGTTGGTAGGGTCGGCGATTTCAAAGCGAATGCCGTCGATCCGATTACCCCCAGAATCGACCGCCGCGTCGATCGCCTCGCCAACTTGTTCGAGATTAGGAATTCTGACTGTGACCAGATTGGTGGCTTGATAGCCTCGCAAGCGGCGTGTGGCACTGTTACTGCCGGGTTTGCGTTCATGGTCGTACTGGGCGTGCAAAGAAATTGCCTGAGTCTGAATGTGGCGTTCGGCGACGTTTAGAGATTTCAGAGCAGTCAGCAGACGACGTGTCCGGTCGCTATTCTGATCAAGCGCCTCTTCGGCGGTCTTTGCTTCCGTTTCCACACCGAGGTTGATCACCGCAGTGTCTGGCGCCGCCGCTGCATGACCAACACCACTCACGGAAATTTTGCGTTCAACCCCAGCGTCTTCTGCACAAGCGCTATTCGCGAAAGTTAAAGTCATGGCGGCAATAGTCAGAGCTTTGATATTCATGAAGTGCCTGTCTACGAGTTAAGGTGTGTCTGCCGTATCGTCAGATCGTCTTTGGTGCGCGAAGCCCGACTAAATATCTAGCGCGTCCTAGAGTCGAATTTTTACTTGGGCTTCGATTTCGACGGGTACGCCAAAGGGTAGTTCAGCCATCCCAACAGCAGACCGGGTATGGGCGCCAACATCTGGTCCGAAGACTTCCAGAATGAGGTCTGAGCAGCCATTGATCACAGGTGGAATGGCGTTGAATCCAGGTGCGACGTTGACCATGCCAAAGACCTTTAACCAGGCTTGTACTCGGTCTAACGAACCGATGGCTTGATTGATGGAGGCGAAGAGTCCAAGTGCGATCTTGCGTGCAGACTCATACGCCTCTTCTGGCGTGACTTCTGCGCCTACTTTGCCGAGCGGTTTGGCCATAGATCCGTCGAGCTCGGTTGGGACATGTCCGGACAAGTACAGGATTTGGCCGTCTATTCGCACCAGATCGAAAGGTAAGTTGGCAGTTTTCATGGGCTCAGGTAGAACTAAGCCTAAATCCTGAAATTTGTCGTCGATACTCATGCCATTCCTCTCTTAATGTAGCTACCTGGTAAGGCCTCTAGCCTACGTGCTCAAATCGTGTGTGGCAAAAAAAGGTCAGAAAAAAGGTCAGAAGAAGGTCGCACGAATACGTCAGAAATATGACAGAAACAGGGTTAAAAAAGGGCAAAGGAACAGCCCAAAAAAGGACCAAGCCGTGCGCTGATTCACAGCGAAAACTAGATACCCGTCTACACTCAAGGAAGCACTCGAGAAGTTTCGAGTGGGAGACTCGAGCAGGATAATCGAGTCTAAGGGACAGGGAGGTCGTGACTCGAGAGGAAATACCGGTAATGAAAGGTATGAAGAGATTCACTACTGCGCTTGTTGGCGGTTTGATCGTGGCTATCAGTTCACTGCCTGCTTCGGCAGACACATTGTTTGGTGTCTATGCAGGTGCCGGTTCTTGGCAACAGGAATACGGTGGCGACATTCGTTCGACGATCGCCTCAGTCGATGTTGAAGATGATCTTGGCATAGACGACGAGAGTAACAACGTCCTCTACTTCGCCTTTGAACACGGGGTGCCCCTCCTACCAAATGTCCGCGCTCAATTCATGCGCATGGATGTCGATGGACAAAACGTCCTTTCACGAAGCATCGATTTTAACGGCCAGACCTTTGCGTTATCCGACAACGTTGCAACGGCTGTGGAGTTGGATCAGACCGATGCGCTTTTCTACTACCAAGTTTTAGACAGTGCAGTTTCGCTGGATCTGGGTCTCTCAGTTTCGATGCTTGAAGGTCAAATTGATATTCAGAGTTCCACAGAAGGTGCCAGTGCCGACTTCGACGAAGTAATCCCAATGCTTTACGCGGGTATGCGCGCAGACCTACCGTTGGCCGGGTTTTGGGTCAAAGCAGAAGCACAAGGGGTGAGCTTCGAAGGCAACAGCTTGATGGAATATACGGCGTTGGTCGGTTACGAAAGCCCGATTGGCTTGGGTATCGAGGCAGGCTATCGTTCTGTACAGCTCGAACTTGAAGACTTCGAAGATGTGCAGAATGCACAGATCGATATCAACGGACCCTACGCGGCTTTAAACTTCCACTTCTAGATCAACCAGTTCAAGCCTCGCTGTGCGACGTGCAGTGGGGCGGCCGCCCTCATCTTAAGTTGCTTGATAGATGGCCTCCCCCGAACGCGCTTGAGGCATAATGGGTGGATGACAGATTGGTCCTTCAACAAGAACTTAGTACTCGAACTCCTGCGTGGTGTACTGCCGCCAGGTAACCTCATTACAGACCAGGCAGGTCTGAAACCTTATGAATGTGATGGTTTAACGGCAATACGTGAACAGCCTTGGCTTGTAGCGTTGCCCGAGACTGAACAGCAAGTTGTAAGTATCGTTCGGATCTGTAACGAACATGGTGTACCGATCGTGCCACGCGGTGCGGGTACGGGCTTGTCAGGCGGTGCTCGGCCCCATGAAGTTGGTGTTGTTCTTGGCCTTTCTAAGATGAACCATATCTTAGAAGTTGATCCCGAAAACTCTATCGCACGGCTTGAGCCTGGCGTTAGGAATCTAGCGATCTCTGAGGCTGCGGCAGAGTTTGGTCTTTACTACGCACCGGACCCCTCATCTCAAATCGCATGCAGTATCGGTGGTAACGTCGCTGAAAACTCCGGCGGTGTGCACTGCCTGAAATATGGTCTTACTGTACACAACGTTTTAGGTGTGCGTGTGGTGACTTGTGATGGCACTATCCTAGAGATTGGTGGTGCTTGGTATGACGCTCCTGGACTCGACCTTCTTGCGGTACTTTGTGGCTCCGAAGGCATGTTGGGCATCGTTACAGAAATCACAGTTGCGTTGTTGCCACGCCCAGATTCGATTTCAGTGATGTTGGCGGCGTTTCGGGACCTCAAGGATGCGGGTGGTGCGGTCGCTGAGGTGATAGGGCGCGGGATCATTCCAGCTGGGATGGAGATGATGGACCAGTTAGCGGTACAAGCTGCAGAACAATTTGCCAAGGCAGGTTACCCAGAAGATGCTGCTGCCATCTTGCTGATTGAACTGGATGGCACTGAGGCAGAAGTTGCCGATCTAACTGCTCAGGTAGACCGGATCGTACGTAGCGCTGGTGCCTACCATGTCGATATCGCCGAAAGTGCTGAAGAACAGCTCAGACTGTGGAAGGGACGCAAGTCGGCTTTTCCGGCCGTTGGCCGGTTAGCACCGGATTACTACTGCATGGATGGCACGATTCCTCGCCGCGAGCTGGGCCGTGTACTGGCCGAAATTTCTACTTTGTCCGAGACATATGGGTTGCGCGTAGCGAATGTATTTCATGCAGGCGATGGCAACCTTCACCCTTTGATTTTGTTCGACGCTAACGAGCCCGGCGATCTTGAGGCTGCTGAAGAGATGGGAGGTAAGATCCTTGAACTCTGTGTTCGGGTCGGAGGTACGGTCACCGGTGAGCACGGCGTTGGGGTCGAGAAGCTCAATCAAATGTGTGTGCAGTTTAATGCGACAGAGCTAGAGCAGTTCTTTGCGCTCAAAACCGCTTGGGATCCCAACGGTATCCTTAACCCAGGAAAGGGGATACCGACCTTGACCCGCTGTGGAGAACTCGGTGGGATGCATGTTCGCCACGGCGAGCTACCGCTACCAGAGCTGGAAAGATTTTAGTGGATCAAACGGAATTGCTCAGAGAAGTCGTAGCGACGGCAGTGCACGATAAACGCCAGTTGAAGATCTGTGGTCAAGGTAGCAAGACACACTGCTTACCCGAAATCTCTGGCGAGATGGTCAGTACCGTCGAACATACTGGGATCGTCGCACTCGAGCCTGAAGAGCTAGTTGTTACGGTTCGTTCGGGAACGCCGCTTAAGGAGCTTAGGCAAGAGCTTGCGCGAGGACGACAGATGTTGGGTGCTGAGCCACCCGAGTTTTCTGGTCTTGGTACAGTGGGTGGCGCGTTGGCTGCAGGATTTTCAGGTCCAGGGCGTCCATGGCGAGGCTCTCTGAGAGACTCCATGCTCGGTGTAGAACTTGTGAATGGTAAGGGTGAACTGCTGAAATTCGGCGGTCAGGTCATGAAGAATGTCGCTGGCTATGATGTGTCGCGTCTCAATGCTGGTGCGTTCGCAAACCTTGGTCTCGTTCTGCAAATTTCACTCCGGCTAGTCCCACTGACAGACCACACCCGCACGCTATGTTATGAACTCGATGGCGCTGCGGCGCTAGCATTTTGTCGACAACTCGCTCGCAAGCCTTACCCGGTGACGGCAACCTTTTGGCATGAAGGCAACTTGGCGCTTAGGTTTGATGGCTCGGAAAGTGCGCTCGATACGGCTGAAGAGCACCTCGGTGGAGACCGCGATGCTACGAACGGTTTCTGGTCGAATGTTCGCGATCATCGTCATGAAGCGTTTTCATCCCTGCCTCACGGCGGAGCCATCAGAGTAATTTGTCCACCGAATGCACCGGCGCCGGAGAATTTCAGTTGGTCATTTGAGTGGAATGGTGGTCTTAGGTGGATTTGGGCGGACTCCATATCTGCGGATATCGCTGACTATGTAGACAGCATCAAAGGGTGGGCGTGGCAGTTGGGCCAAGAGATACCGATCGAGTCGGGCCAGAGACAGATAATGCGGCGGATCAAGCTAGCTTTTGATCCCGACGCCGTCTTTCGATCCCCGTTGAATCTCCTGTCGAATTCGGACAACTGATGCAGACTAACTTTACAGCGGAGCTCTTAGCGACGGATCGAGGCCAGCGTGCAAACGAGATTCTGCGTAGTTGTGTGCACTGTGGATTCTGCAATGCGACATGTCCGACCTATCAACTTACCGGTGATGAACTCGATGGTCCTAGAGGGCGTATCTACCTCATAAGAGATTTGTTAGAAGGAGTTGATGATTCAACCCGTAGTCAAATGCATCTTGATCGTTGTCTTACTTGTCGAGCGTGTGAGACAACGTGTCCTTCAGGAGTTGCGTACGGAGAGCTTGCCGAAATTGCGCGCAACGAACTTGGTCCGAGCCGACGTGGGATTAAAGGTTGGATGCGCTTATTCATCCGCTGGCTTGTACCTGATGCATCGCGGCTACGCCGGATGGCCCGCCTAGGTAAGATCACTCGACCATTTATACCCGCCCGGCTGAAACAACATATCCCCCAACGGATCGGAAAAAGGGTGGAAGCTAACGCGCAGCATACGCGTAAGGTTCTGTTGCTTAATGGTTGTGCTCAACAAGTCGCGACTGAGAACACCAACAAACATTTACGTGATTTGCTCGATCAGCAAGGCATTGGTGTGGAAGTTGCGTCGGATGAGGGTTGTTGCGGTGCGCTTGATCTGCACCTTGGCGATGAATCGAAAGCGTTAGACCGAGTACGCCGCAATGTAGATGCCCTAAGCGCTCACCTCGATTCCTGTGAGGCCATCATCTCAACCGCAAGTGGCTGTGGTGTCACACTCAAGGACTATGGCAGGTTGTTAGCGGCCGACTCTGAATATGCTGAAGCCGCTGCGTTGGTTTCCGCTGCAACACTGGACGTAGTGGAGTTTGTGGAACGTGCTGCACTCGATTTGCGCAAACGCGATGATATTGATCGAGTTGCTTGGCATGCGCCATGTAGTTTGCAACATGGAATGCAAATTACGGGATCCGTTGAACGCTGTCTCGAGAGCGCGGGATATGAGCTGGTTCCGATTAAGGATCCACACCTTTGCTGTGGTTCAGCCGGGAGCTACTCGATGCTTGAGCCGGAGATGTCTGATGAGTTGGGGCGTCGTAAAGTAGAAGCTCTACTTCAAAACGATCCAGAGATCATTGCGACGGCGAATGTCGGCTGCCAAAGTCACCTCGGTCACCGGACGGGCGTACCGGTTGTGCATTGGCTGGAGCTATTGGTTTAACTTAATTTTCGGCTTCGATCTCATCTAGGATCGCTTCAGACAGCAGGTTGTTGTGATTGGCAACGACGGTTTGTGATCGAAAAAGTGCCATCAGCTCTACGACCAAAAGCCCTGCAATCATTGCAATTCCAAGAGCGGCGAGTGCACCAAAGAGTAAGGCAATGCCGACGATAAGGATGCCGAGATTGATCGCTCCGCGCAGCCAGTCGCCCAGGTACATGTGGTGTAGGCCCGCGGCGAAAAACCAATTCAAAACGGCATAAGTGTCAGGATCTTTCATCTCTGATTTGAATCGCTTGAAATAGTAGAGGCGATCCTCATCTGCTAACGCACGAGCTCTCAAACGCAACTCCTCCTCGTGGTCTGAGACATCTTCGCTATTTAGCTTTAGTGCTTCCAACATGTTCGTATCCCCGGTAAGGGTCGTTAAGTTTGCCGACTTGGTCCGGATTTGTGCAGCGTCGAATACGCTGCCAACCAGCGTAACTGCCGCGCCACAAGCCATCTTGTTCTATAGCTGTCTTTGTATAGTCGGAGCAAGTTGGTGAAAAGTTGCACTCAATGCCAAAGAAATGTTTGCCACCGCCTCGTCTTTGGTAGACCTCGATCAAGCGAACAACTGGCTTTGCGGCTAGATGTCTAAGTGCAAGGCTTGGCACGAGAAAGAGTCTTATCGTCCCAGTGTGACGATGACAGCTTCACGGTTCCAAAAGAGCATGTAACGCTTGTTCTCCAGAGTCTGAAAAACTAGTTGCCAGCCGTCGGCTGCGTGTTCGTTGAGTTCAGCTTCCAGCTGTTTCAACGGGACACCTGATGCGCCAAGAAATATGGTGCCGCAACCGCCCTCAGCAATGTGTAAGACTTTATATTCTGAATATGCCAACTCGCTCTCCTTATCCTCGAAATCTACCAAATCTTCGTCTAATACTCTTGGCCTCGGCAGTGTTGCCCTGTGCATCGCGAACATCGGCGAACGTGAGCCAAGCCTGATGTTCTAGTACTTCATCCGCGGCGCTGAGGGCGATTGCTTTGCGAGCATGCTGCTCGGCCACGCCCAAATTTCCGTCTTTTAGATGTACATGCGCCAGTTGGATCCACAGCTCAGGGTCACGCGGGGCGATACGGATTGCGCGTTCTAAATAAGTTATCGCTGATGCTTGATCGTCAGCCTGTAGGGAGTCGTTTGCTTGGGCGAGCAGCTGAGCCGTCGCGGCAGAGGTGTTTGCTTGGGCCGGTGTCTGCTCGCCGGGAGATGTTCGTTCGATTGGGGCGCGGTCATTAGCGTCCGTGATTGGCGGTGGGATTGGATTGCTGGAGCAGGCACCCAAGACCAAAGATATGCAAAACAAAAAGCTAGACGTTAGATGGAAACGGCTTGTTTGTTTAGTGTGAGGTCGCATAATCCGAGTCATCGTACAGAAAGAAACGAACTAGCAACAGACAGGGAAGAGTCAAGATGATCAAGTTGAGTTTGGTGTTCGCGATAGTGGCGTGTCTTCTGGGTTGTACTACGCCTCTGGGCTCTGCAGTGAAAGTGCCAACCAACAAAGATGCAGAAGTCATGAGCATAGACGACGAAAAACGAGTCGTAAGAATGGGCGCTCCCTATCTGTACTTAGAGGAGCCTACAGTTGATTGGTCAGGGGCACGGACCGAAGCGGCGAAAGTCTGTCAAAAACGCTGGGGTACTGACCTGGTGGAACCGGTTGGGCGAACACGTCGAGAATGTTTGTCTGAACTGGGTAGCAACTGTACGCGCTGGGCAATGATCGGTGACTACAAGTGCCTGGAGAAGTAAGGATGACTGACATGGGCACTCCCTAATCAAACCAGCCTTTGACCCGATCCCGGATCGAAGGGCGAATATTGCAGCCAGGTTTGATCCCGAAATTTTGCGGTGATGCCACCGGCACCAAAACGACATCTGCGCACGTCTTACGAGCGCGCAAGCCGGTTTCGAATTCCACTTCAAGTAACTCATCAGAATGAGCGTGCACGAGGGGATCGATGGTGTAGCCGTGCGTGATCTCGTTCCAGACGCGCAAGGCGCCGGACCCACCGGTCAACCCAGTCGGTTCATTGTCATCGCGACCAACCCACACAACCGTCACCCGAGAATTGTCGAAACCGGCGAACCAGCTGTCCCTATTGTCATTTGAGGTGCCTGTTTTGCCAGCAACACCAGCTTGTGCGTATGGTGAAGATCGGCCGGTGCCTTTGGCCATCACGATTTCGAGCGCCCTGGCTAGAGTCGCTGCGTGATCTGGCGCGATGGTCTGTTCGAGCTCAAATGGATGATGTGACACTGGACGACCTTCAGGGTTGAGGACCGCGATAACCGCTTTGGGGTGGGTTCGAAACCCGCCGCTTGCGAAGTTTCCATAGAGTTCCAACATTTTAAGTGGTGAGAGCGGTTCTGCGCCGAGCAGCAAGCTTGGATAGGGGTTCTTCGGCTCTCGGGCGGTGAGATTTGCCAAGCGGGATTGGATTTGTTCTAAGCCAATGCTCATGCCTAACTGGACAGTTGCAAGATTAAGGGATTGTGCCAGCGCTCGAAACAGAGGCAACTCGCCGTAGAACTTGCCGTCAAAATTCTTAGGCGACCATGACTCGCCAAACTGAGGTGTGAGTGTCATGGGTTCATCTACAACCGAGTCAGCTAAGCTCATGCCACGCTCGATTGCGGTCAGATAGACGACCGGTTTGATGAGTGAACCTACCGGACGTTCTGCGTTGAGCGCTCTGTTAAAACCGTCGATTCGACCTTGCCGCCCACCCACCAAGGCTTGGATGTCGCCGGTCTGGGTATCGGCGATGATCGCTGCGGCTTGCAGAGAATTGTTGCTCAGCCTCCGGTCGGTTTCTATTTGGCTGAGTATGTGTGAAACGGCTTGTTGAGCATTCTCCTGATCTCTTGGCTTTATCGTTGTGAAGACCCGCAGTCCTTTTGAACTCAGATCAGATTGGTCGTAGAAGTCGCGTAGGTCCGCGCGAACCATATCCATAAATGCTGGGTAATAGGCACCACCTGAACTAGGACCATCAACGACTCCTAAAGGCTGAGCTAGACTGGTTGCTAGAGCTTGCCCGGAGATCAATCCATCTCGAGCAAAGGTGTTCAAGATCCGGTTGCGGCGTTCAAGGGCTCGGTTTGGGTGACGAAACGGACTGTAGTAAGACGGCCCGCGGATGATCGAGATCAAAGTTGCGATCTCGTCGGCCTGCAATTCTGCCAGAGGCTTATTGAAGTAAAACTGTGCCCCCAGGCCGAACCCGTGGATCGCTCTATTGCCGTGTTGCCCAAGAAAAATCTCGTTTATGTATGCGGTGAGCAAATCTTCCTTGCTGAACCGGGCGTCGAGGATGACTGCCATCGCGACCTCTTGGAGTTTTCTCTCGATCGTCCGGCGATTGTCTAAGAAGTAACTCTTAACGAGTTGCTGCGTCAGCGTGCTCCCACCTTGCTGTCGTTCACCAGAACGTAAATTGACCCACAAGGCGCGCAAGATGCCGGTGACCGAGAAGCCGATGTGCTTATCGAAGTTTCGATCTTCGATCGACTTAAGACCCTTACTTAAGAGCGAAGGAACTTGATCGGGGGTGAGGATGAGGCGGTCTTCACCGTGGCTTGGAAAGAAGCTACCGATGATGGCGGGTTCAAGACGAATGAGAGGTAACTCGCCGTTTGAATTTGTGATCTGGCGGATGTGTGTCCCTGCGAAATGGACGCTGATGCGCTGCGCAGATCGGGCCCGTTCCATGAATTGGAAAGGGCGCAGGAAGATTTGCAACTCCCCGTCTCGCGTTTTAAAAGTACCTGGTGTCGCCAGATTCGCGTCGTTGCGGTAGCCGAGCCGCGAGAGTTCACGGGTCAATGCCCAGCTGCTTAGTTGGGCACCGGTATGCAGTTCAAGTGGCTGAGCGTATACCTGGGCTGGAACAGACCAGCGCCGGCCTTCAAAGGTTGAAGTTATCGATCGGTCGAGATAAATCAGGTAACCGAGAATACCAAGTCCGACGAACAAGCCGATGCCCAACGCCAATTTTAAGAGGCGAAACGTCCAAGAACGATATGTATGAGATGAACGAGACTGCTTCTGACCACGTTTGGTTGGTCGTTTTGAGGCTGTAGCGGATCGCCTGGAAGATTTCTTGGTACTACTTTTTGCCAATAGGTTTCGCCTGCGGTTTCGCCAATTCCTGCTCGTGCGGACCGGGTTAGTTCAGGCGGCCTACTTTGCCACTAAAAGAGTGAGGGTTGATGAAAAATAAGTGTAAAAAGATTGTGCCTTTAAGCTGGGCGAGGCTTAAAGGCGGCGCCGATTTTTCGTCCTAGAGTGGCGAGCGCACGAAAGAGCTTCGGTATCAACCATATGGCTAACCCTAGGAAGAGCACGAGTAGCGCCAGAAACGCCGTAGGATGGTTCAGTGCCGCCCAGAGACCCGCGAAAACAGCCAAATCCTCTGCGATAGAAGCCGTCCAATTGGAGAATGGCTCGGGCGATGTATTGATCATCGCCCGCGTACCCGCCTTCGTGGCATGCGCTGTAGCAGTCACGGTTCCCCCGAGCAGACCTGCGGCGATTGCCATCGCAGGTGCAACATCTCCCACAGCCCCAGCCGCGAGCATGGCACCGGCTGGAATGCGGATGAAGGTGTGGATGGCATCCCATCCTGTGTCGACCCCAGGTGTTTTGTCGGCAAAGAACTCAACGCAGTACATGAAGCCTGCTGCGAGAATCACAAGTGGATCTTGGACAATTGCCATAGTCGCTGGCAATTCAACATACCCGGAACTGCCCGCAATTCCGAGAACCGCGACCGTCGCATAAAGGTTGATACCACTAGCCCAGGCCGCACCCATAGTCAGTGCAATGACTTGTACCAGCGTTTGATAATCGTCCATCAGAATGCCCCAAATAAACTTATTGGGACAAGGTAGCTAATCCTGATTGAATGGAACCTGAACGAGCCAAGTAAGCGATTTGATGGCTTAGCTAGCCTTTGGCCTGATCTTCCGTACGTATTTGGTTAACCAATTTGTCTACGACTTCGAGTGCACGGCCCATACCTGCTTTCATTCCGACCACATACCGACCAGCGACAACTATTGACGGTGTCGCGCTGATGTTGAAATCCCGCACGTCAGTTTCCGCATCACGCACAGCAGTTTTGACCCGAGGTGAGTTAAATGCCCTGAGGAACTCATCTTTGCTTAACCCTCGTCCATCGACGTAGTCGCCCACCATCTCTGGGGTTAGGAATTGTTTACGTGTGTCGTGAATTGCGCGAAATATTCTTGTGTGATTTTGCGCCAGAATTTCCTTGTCTGCCAAGGTGAGGTAAGTCTGACCAAGCATGACCTGTATCGGCGACCACATGGCGGGCTGGCGGCTGAATGCAACGTCTCCTGGTTGTTCGGCCGCCCACTCTTCAATCATCGGGTCGAAATTTTTGCAATGGATGCAGGTGTACGCAAAGAACTCGACGACTGATATCGGGTCGCTACGGCGACGCGGTCTCGGATTTTCCAGTTCCCTGAAATCATCGGCCTCAGAAATGTCCTCTTGCCCAGATAGAGGCGAGCTGACGTAGGAGCCAAAGCCAAAAATCAGAATTGCGACGACGGTGATGAAGCCGATGATGGTGTTGCGCGCGAGAATCGCGCGGCGGTCTTTTTTCGCCATTTTTGTTTGTCTCGAACCAATAGTCTGTAAAATCAGAGTGTAGATACTCGATCGCGCTTTGACTATTGCATTTGGTGATGAACAAGATCGCTGGATTCGAGAGTACAAACTCAGGGTATATAATTCAGGGAGTGTAAAAATGCAGCTAGGGCGCCATGAGTGAAGCTAACTTAGAGTCGTACCAACTATTCAAAACGGACCTGTGTGGATTCTGCTATCGAGTCCGAGGTTTTATGGAACAACATGGGATCGACATTCCGCTGCGGGATACCAACCAAGACCCAGAGGCGTTCCGAGAACTTTTGCAAGGTGGCGGACGAACGACAGTGCCCTGCTTGCGCATTCAGCGTGGCGAAGAGGTGGAATGGATGTTCGAGTCGATGGATATTATCCGATACATTGCCGGTAAGTTCGGCGTCTAATTACCGGAAAATTCGGCGTCTAAAAGCAGTTTCGTTCGACCGTAGCTCTAACCGCTTGACCTATTTCAAAAGTCCCTATTTCCTAGATGCTTCGTAATACAACGGAGTGATATGCAGGTGGTTGAGAAGAAATCAGAGGATTACTACGTCGAAATACCGCTAGGGATAACCAAGTCAGAGATGTTGGGGTTGGTTGACCGGGCAGCGGAACGAGCCGGTCTTTACGTCTCGCACATCGGCGGATACTCCCGTAAGAAGTTTCCAAATTCGGTGCATTGGCACTTTAAGCGAGATGCCACAGAAAGCGGCTTACTGGACGCCACATTTTGGGATGTGGAGTCACTATTTTGGTTGATGATTCGCCATCGAGAACCGCAATGGGTTCATCGGACCGTGCCGAAGTTGTTACGAGCTGTCAGGCGTGAGGTGGCTGACTTCGTCAAAGGTTAACCCTCTCGGATGAAACGAACGCCTGCGAACGATAGTGTGTCGTTGTCTGCTTCTAAAACCTCACCGCCAAAGCGTCCAAATCCCGGAATCGCGGCCTGAGTGTCGGATAGCAGATCTAAGGGTAGATCTCGCGGATAAAGGACATCGTTCTCGAAGCGAACCGTTAAAAAGCCGCTCTTCGGATCGAACCAGAGGTCGGCCGCACGCAACATGGTTTGGCTCGGTTTCTCAGGCGTGTAGCGTCCAACTCTGTTGTGCCACGTGGTAGAGACAGGCGCCTTCTTGAGCGGCACCGCTAGCGGAAATGCACCACGAATCCCATCAGTTGTCAGCCATAGATACTGGGTATCCGCTATGGTTTGAAACTGCAGCTGAAAGTGTGGGGCTTGCACACCTCCCATGACGAGATTTACGGGCAACGGCACGAATCCAAATAGACGCAGCTTGATGTCGAAACGATCAGTTCCGGCTGGGATCAGCTTTGCGTTGGCCAAACGTGTTTGATAAAAGTCTAAGTACAGGTCGCTAGACTTTGCGTGCACCTCAACAATACCGAGGTCAGGTCCAGCAAAATACAGTCCCTCGTATGTTTCGACGTTCGCTAGGTGACCGTTAGACGGTATTGCTAAGTTGGCTACGTCTTGTTCAGTTGGTGGTTTTGTGACCATCGCATAAGCCGCTTGCAGGACGTCCTTGGTTACCTGATTCACCAAGTTCTGACCTGCGCTCGAATTAGTCGCAACCAAGATGCCGACCTCCTCCGATGGCAAGATTTGCAAACTGGCATGGTAAGGAAACCCATCGCCTCGATGCCCTGCAACGAACGGAGACTGACCTTTGTGGCTTAAGAACAGCGATAGACCATATTGAGAGTCGCCGTTTAGTTCGTTGTCCGTAAACTGTGGCGAAGACATCGCAGCGACCGAGCTGAGCGATAGTATTTCGGGATACCCGCCGAGTAAGAGTTGGATAAATTTTCCCATATCCTTAGCGCTTGCAGTCAAACCGCCCGCCGATATGTCTCGCAGGTGGCGGACGCTGACTTCGCCGGAATCTGTAAGTCCGTTAGCGTAATCGACACCCGAGACGTGACCTGGATAAATGATTGCTGAATCTGTCATTCCGAGCGGGATCAAGATGCGTTCATCGATATAGGACCAATAGTCCAGGCCGCTCACCCTCTCGATGACGGACCCTAGAAGCGCAAAACCGAGATTCGAGTAACTAAACACTGCACCAGGTTCTGATGCCAGATGTAGATCTTTCGAGTTCTTCGGCAACCGCCGAAACTGATCGACAAGATCGGATGGGGCAGCGTCAACCCCAGTGTAGAGCTTGAAACCTGCCATCCGATCTGAGGGCAACCCAGAATGATGGGTTAGAAGCTGTCGAATGGTGATTTCGTCGTTCGCAAACCGAGACTGGACACTAAACTCAGGGAGATATTTTCGGAGCGGTGCGTCCAACCCAATCTGTTTGTCCTCAACGAGTTGCATGATTGCGACGGCGGTGAGGACTTTGGTCACCGAGGCTAGACGCATCGGCGTATTGGCAGTGAGAGCTTGATCGTCGTCTTTTGACGCCCAACCGAATCCCTTGCTCCATTGTTGGGAGTTGCGGGGTTGGGAGTTGCGGGCGTTGTCCCATCCGTCTGGCGTGACCAACACGACACTGACGCCGGGTACGTCGTCCTGAGACATGAGGGTTTCTATACTGGCCTTTGTATAGTCAATTAGCGCCGTTGCATCTGGTTTGCCTGGTGCCGGTCGCTCAATAGGTGGTGCGGCGCAAGCCGAAAGCAAAAACAATATGGCGCCGAACGGTGCCGTTCGCAGTTTCATAGGTTCCTCATCTATCTGCCTGCCGTATCATACGCTTTTGCTTCCAGGGCTGATCGCCGGATGAAACGTGAAGAAGAAATGATCGCCTACGCACTAGAAATAGAGCCATCGTTGCTGCCTTATATTCCAGAACTACTTGCAGATCTGGATGAGCTTGGTAGCGATGCGGAAATGATTTCGGCAGCCATTAGCGCGCTCAACTTGCCCAAGAGTGCAGAAGTTATCGATCTCGGATGTGGCAAGGGAGCGGTTGCGGTGGAGGTTGCCAGCGAGCTGGGTCTTAAAGTCACTGGCGTTGAGCTTTTTGCACCATTTGTTACAGCCTGCGAAGAGCTTGCCCGCGTGAATGGGGTTGATAACTTATGCACCTTCGTACATGGCGACATTCTCAAAAAAGTTGGTGTGATAGCGCCCGTTGATGTTGCGATATTCGCAGCACTTGGGGATGTGCTCGGACGCTTGGACGAAACCATAGCCACGATACGAGAGTACGTAAAGCCGGGTGGTTACATTCTTGTAAGCGACGTTTTTCTCGTTGCAGGAGGATCGTCTGATTACCCAGGCTTTGAACAATATGCGGCACATGACGAGACGATCGCGCGATTAACAGCGCATGGCGACAAGCTCGTCCAGGAGATTCTGGAAGACGAAGACGACGAAGATGACGAAGATGATGAGCAAGAGGAAACTGGTCACGATGAAAGTGCACTGATCCTAAAACGCGCGCGTGTAATCGCCGCTCGCGAACCTGAAGTTGCTGACGCGGTACTCGAATTTGCTGCTAGCCAAGCCGCTGAAAACGAATTTATTGAAGCCAATCTAGTAGATGCATTGTGGGTTCTAAAACGGGCGTGAGCGCTAGCCCAAGTGCGAGGTTCGATTTAGGAAACCAATACCGCGATTTCTCCAAAAATCTTCTTGGTTGAGCTGGGTGATTCCACCAGGTGTGGAGGCGAAGTTAACCCAGCCCGCAGCCTCCAAGGGTAAGCCGATCCATCTAGCGATAACAAAAGTGAGCGCGAACCCATGTGTGACGATGATGTGGATCGAATTGGAATCGGCAATGAGCTCATCGACACGTCGGTAAATTCTGGTTAGGCACTCACGTCTCGTTTCCGCGCCTTCGACTATCCGATGGTCTAGACGATTGTCATCCGGGGCGGGAACCAACCGTTCTTGCAGCCATGCATCGGGTTTTCCTTCAGCGATCCCGCAGCCCACCTCTCTGAGATCCTGGGTAGCCGCCACTGTTGTGCCGAAGGCTTGCGCAACTATCTCGGCAGTCTCAGATGCACGCAGAAGGTCTGAAGCCGTGATCTTAGGCGTTGCTTGGTTTATCAGTTCCTGGAGTTCGGCAGCGACCTGGTGTGCTTGTTGCTTGCCAAATGGTGTTAGAGCAGTGTCATACCAGCCACCAACCCGGGCTTCAACGTGATGATGGGACTCGGTGTGTGTAACCACATAGATGCTTTTCATTTGCGTTTCCGATCGGCGGCGAAACTTAGTTGTTGGAGCGCCAAAGTCTTGGTGGTACGAATGAACCCTGCCAGATACCTACACGCAACGTTTGTGCTTGCCGCTGTTCTTCAGCGAACAGGTTCGAGCCGATGCCGATGCTCAACGCATGACCTTGCTCAATCATAATCCGTGACAAATTTTGCGGACGAAATCCGTCCAGGAACTCTTGTGGCCTCGTAGGACTGTTTTGGCCATCTATCTCACAAACTGCGAGCAAGCGGCGCTCGTTAACACTGACTAGTGGAAAACAAATCACCATCGTATCTTGTACTAGCTCTTGCAGCGCTTGGGTTGCCTGACGACCACAGGGATAGGCCTCGCCTTCGCGCGTATGACAAATTTGGTCACGCTCTACCGCGTCGATGCCGAATAGATTCACCTCAACCCCGTTCATATACAGGGTCTCGGCGTCGATGGCGTTTGCATAAGCCGGGCCAAGCAGCTCGTCATCTTGTTCGGCCATGGCAAAGAATTGATCGGACTCGTTCGCGACGAAGGTCCCGAGGATAACAACACCGGCAAACACATGTCGCGGCCAGCCGACCTTCAACTTAACGCCGTGTAGCGTTCGGAGGATGGCTTGCAGTGGCGGGATTACGGAGCGTGCCCCGTAAACCATGACGCCTACGATTGCCACGAAATAGATGGTTAGTAATCCCGGGTCAAACTCGGCGAGAGTGGCACCGAGTTGAATCGCGCCTTCCCAGATGAGCGCGATGGCGTTGCCTAGGAAGACTGACCAGATAAATATGAAGACAGTTAGTCCAGAGAAGGGCGACCAAGGATCGGCGTTCACCTTGTCGAAAACATGCAGCACGGGTGGATTAAGGTGGAATATGTCATGGACCATGGTGGATGTCAGTGTCGTGGTACCGATCACGTAGCTGAGCATGTTGAGTCGATTTGAGACGAGCCAAAACGCAAACACTGCAAACGATAGGCTGGCAAGCGGGAGAATCGCTTTCGGGACTTGGTACTCGCCCAGAAAGATATGGTCCGCATAGGTATTGCCTTCAAGTTGCAGCAACCCCGCAAAAAATATGCTCAAAAAGAAGCCTAAGAAGCACAGCCAAAAAATGTTGGACAACGCATCGATTGAGCGAACCAAGCTCGCGGCTTGAACAGATAGAGGATTGATCGGCGGGTGCTCCTCACGAGGAGGTTCGCCTGAGCCGTCGTTCGATTCTGTCGGGGTATCAGTAATCGGTTTTCTCCGTTTATCGGCAGAATGTTAACATCGCCAATCGCAAATTTTCTTAAACAAAGGTAGTCATATGAGACTTGGTATTATTTCAGGCTATTCCGGCCGCAAGATGAGTATTCCGATCGAGGCCGTCAAGGCGGCTGAAAGCATGGGCTATGAATCGATCTGGACGGCTGAGGCGTATGGCTCTGATGCAGTTACGCCAGCCGCTTGGATTCTTGCCCAAACCACCAAGATGAAAGTAGGCACCGCGATTATGCAGATGCCTGCCCGTACACCTGCGATGACAGCGATGACGGCGATGAGCTTGGCAGAGCTTTCTGGGGGCCGTTTTATCGTTGGCCTGGGCGCTTCTGGCCCACAAGTGGTAGAGGGCTGGCACGGCGTGGCTTATGGCAAACCAGTCACGCGTCTTAAAGAATATGTGAAGATCATGAAGGACATATTCGCGCGCGAAGCGCCGCTGACCTTTGAAGGCAGTATGTACCAAATGCCTTATGCAGGACCCGGTGCAACTGGTTTGGGTAAGCCTTTGAAGAGTATTTTGCATTGCGAAGAAGATATCCCGATTTATGCAGCAACCATCACTGATGCTGGTGTCGCCGCCGCGGCCGAAGTTGCTGATGGTTTCTTTCCTGTATGGATGGACCCCGAAAAGTACTCGGTGTTCCAACCTGCTGTAGAAAAAGGACTTAATGCTGCGGAGGAAAAGTCTCTTCAGCAGTTCGATATCGCACCATTTGTCACAGTGGTTATGGGTGACAACGTCGAGGAATGCATGATGCCTGTCCGGGGCAACATGGCGCTGTATATCGGTGGTATGGGTGCCAGGGATAAAAACTTCTATAACGATTATTGCAAACGGCTTGGTTTCGAAGACGAGGCCGTGAAGATCCAAGATCTTTACTTGGCCGGTCGAAAAGACGAAGCAATGGCTGCAGTGCCTGCTGAGTTGATTGATGCCTGCCATCTGGTTGGTCCGGCTGAGCGCATTCGAGAACGTCTGCAACGTTGGAAACAAGCTGACGCAAACGGCATAGTTTCAAACATGCTGCTTGGTTGCCAACAGGCGGATGCTTTGGAAGTCGTGGCGAGCGAGATGCTATAGCTGTGACTGATACGCTCGTCATCGTCGGCGACGATGGCATCTTGGCGCGGCAGGCCAGTGAAATCGCGCGTCTGCTCGGCCAGCCATTTTCGTTGTGCGACGAGGTGCCAAGGGAGGCTCAACGGATCTTCGTCGCAGTGGATGACGTAGATGCCCGAGAAGCGATTATCGCGTCGCTTCCTCAGGCACGTCTCGCTAATTTAATTCATCCAAGGGCCTGGACTAGCCCGGATGCGGAGCTTGGAAAAAATGTCATGGTTGGTGCCAATGCCATCATCGGTATGAACGCGACAGTTGGTGACGGGGTCGTCGCAAATGCATTATCGAGTATCGAGCATGACAACGTGATAGGCGCACACACCTTTCTGGGTACGGGCGCAATTCTTTGTGGCAACGTGATTACTGGAGAACGAGTCTTCATCGGCGGTGGGGCTACGGTCAAACCGGGTACCTCCATCGGCGCTAGAACGACGCTTGGCACAGGTGCGGTCCTTGTGAAAGATGCTGATCCAGATAGCGTCTATGTCGGCAATCCAGCGCGGAGGCTTGGTTGACGGCATATACAAAGAGCGAAGATCTCGTTAGCGAGTTTGTTTCTCGTGGCATCGTGCTATTGCATCCTGATGCGCTCGAGATCGATCGAGACCTTCACAATCAAATCTACGAGAAAGAAAAAACGCTCTTTCGGGCTAAAGAGTACATCACCGCTGAAAATCTGCCGGAGATCTTGCAGGTGCTGCGCGCCCCGGGTCTGATGAGCGCGTGCAATACTTTGTTGGGTGAAGAATGGGCGATCGTTCCGTTTACACACAACACACCTTTTATCAGTGGTGCTTACGACCAACATTGGCACAAAGATGACAACGGGCCCTACAACGGGCGCAAGCCACGATATCACCAACCGGTTCAGCTAGAACTGCTGTATTACCCACAAGCCGTGACTGAAGAGATGGGCCCAACCGCGACATTACCTTTTTCCCAATACTGGACCTTCGATCACGAGGAAAACCACGACAATTTTGCTGGCGTTGACCATCTCGACTTCGGCTACCAGACCGAAGGCTGGGAGACCGTTGCAGTCAGTGGTAAGCGCTCAAACTATGCAGAAGATGAAATCAAGAATCGCCAAACTGCGCACGATGAGCGGATGCGTAAGGTGGTGGATGATCTTGCTTGGCCATTGGTACACCCTTATGAGGCAGCACCACTTGAAGCGGGCACGGTACTGCTGTACTCGCACAACCTGTTTCACCGCGGTAATCACCGCCGTGATAGTTGGCAAACATGGCGAGACCACCCCCGGTTTATGTGGCGTTAGCGAACAAGTGGGTGCGCAAAGCTGCAGTTTTTGGTTTGGGAACCACTGGTCAAACAACTGAAGAGGTACTTGTCTGTTTGACCGACCGCCTTTTAGGTGACGGGTCTACGTATGTCCGATCTGTCGCTGCCGATGCCATGGGCTCGTTTGTTAGACGCACGGCTCGGCCAAAGTTGATCGACGGTGTTGTCGCCGCACTCACGGCAAGTCTTGGCCAAGAAGAGAATCGGGAGAGCATGGATCGAGCGCAAGGCAGAAGCATTAAATTTGTGCGACCGACAGACGACTGCGATGTCTGCGAAGGGATCGGCATTTCCTTGGGTCACGAACGATACGAACCGGTTCGATCGATCGTCCGAGAGAATGCACTTGTCTCTCTTGTGATTGCTGTCACCCAGCAGGTCGAGCTAACTGAATCGACCGCCACAGGCTTGACCGAACGTCTGCTTGAGGTGGCTGCGAAGGATGCAAACATGTTCGCTGCAGGACTCGCGATGGATGTGCTCTGTCGTTTCCTAGGCGTGCAGGATGCGCGCGTCCAAGCGCTACTCAGTGATCAGCCGACGCTCTGCTTGCCGTCCTTATCGAGATCTGGGCTAACTGGTCCACTCCTGAAGCAGTGACCAACCGCGTTCTGATCTAGAGCGGCAGTGGTCTTTGTACTCGAGGGCTTTTTCGGAGCTCGCATTTCCGTCTAGACCTCGTTTGTAGACCCCTTGGATGATACCCGCAGATCGAAACATGTTGTAGATCACATAGAAGTGCCAATTCTCGATGCTATCTAGACCAGCATGTTTGCAGTATTCGGCGATGAACTCTTCCTCTCGCGGTATGCCGCTGGTGTTGAAATCAACGCTGGTGAGACCGTCGTCTTCATAGGATTCCCCATGGTATTCCTGGCAGAGGTAGCCGAGATCCGCCAAGCCGTCGCCAAGGGTTGAGAGCTCCCAGTCTAGAACCGCGACGATGCGCGGTTCTGTCGGGTGAAGTAAGACATTTCCTAAACGATAGTCACCATGCACGATGACCGTTTTACCCTGTTCAGGGATATTGTTAGGGAGCCAGTCGATCAAGTTGTCCATCGCAGGAATGTCTTCCGTTTTCGACGCGATGTATTGTTTCGTCCACCGGCCGATTTGACGCTCGAAATAATTGCCTGGGCGCCCGAACTCTCCTAAGCCCACTGCTTGTGGGTCAACGGTATGCAGCTTTGCCATCACGCGTGCTAAGTCTAAATAGATGGCGCGTTGATCCTCTGGCGAATGCCCAGGTAGCGGGGTTTCCGTAAACAGGCGCCCTTCGACCATTTCCATGACATAGAACTTGGTCCCAATAATCGCGGTGTCTTCGCATAGGCAGTGCATCTTTGGCACTGGCACGTCGGTATCCCAAAGCGCGTCCATGACGCGATATTCACGATCAACTTGGTGCGCCGATGGTAGTAGCTCGCCGGGCGGTTGCTTGCGGAGCACGTAGTTTTGCTTTGGTGTCAGTAATTGGAACGTTGGGTTGGACTGACCGCCCTCGAACTGGCGCACGGTCATAGGACCTACGAAGTCCAACACGTGTTGGGATAGGTATTGCGTAAGCGCAGCTTCGTCGAAACGATGTGCGTCTCTGACTTCGGTAATTTCGACGTCGCTCATCGATATCCTTCTTTTGTTGTTATTGGCGAGCGGCATAGCCTACCGCTTGATCTAGAGGGAGGCAAAATGCGACTCTAGCGGTTTACTTACCACTAGGGGAGAGAAAATGGCACTTCAGAAACGCATTGCCGTTACGGTTCCAGCAGGACCACGAATTGAAGACACGATCGCACGTATTCAATGGGCAGAAGAGAATGGTATTCCTGACGCGTGGTTTAGTGACTCGGGAGCGCCGGATACGTTGACCCAAGTCGCAGCGGTTGCCCATCACACAACCAATATCCGGATTGGTGTAGCAGTGACCCCGGTATACACACGCGCACCGTCCGTACTAGCGGCGTCCGCGAACGTGATTAGCCAAGTCCTCCCTGGTCGATTCATTATGGGTCTTGGCTCGTCGAGTCAGACCATTATGGGCCAGTGGAATGGCATTCCACTCGATAAGCCTCTGACTCGGGTGAAAGAGACGGCTCAATTAGTCAAAACGATGCTCACTGGCGAGAAGACGAGTTTCGACGGCGACACCTTGTTCAGTAAAGGTTATCGACAGGCGCCCGCGGAAAATCCACCACCAGTTTACGTCGGTTGTCTAAGACCGAAGATGATTGAGATGGCCGCTGAAGTTGGCGATGGCGTGATCTTTAATCTTTGGCCCAAAGGCGCGCTCCCTAAAATGATGGAGGCGGTGCAACGCGGAGCTGAAAAGGCAGGTAAGGACTGGCAGGAAGTCGAAGTCGTGAACCGCGCCATGGTTTTGTGTACCGATGACAAAGAATATGGGCGCAATCTGTTTCGCGCGGCATTCGGACCCTATTACGCGACACCGGTTTACAACAAATTCTTGGCCTGGGCAGGCTATGAAGATGCAGCGAATACTATTAATGAAGGTTGGGCGGCAAAAGACCGAGAGAAAACCGGTGGTGCTCTGACTGATGAGCTGATCGATGAAATTGGCATCATTGGCAACGAAGAAGAGATTCAGGAACGTATCCAATCGGATGCAGACGGTGGAGTTCATACCCACATCATCGCGCCGTTGGCCGGTTCTCGCGAAGATCTAGATAGGACCTTCAATGCATTCACTGCTTCTAACTTTAAATTCAGCTAACCGAGATAGGGGGTGACTGCTATGGATTATCAAAAGATTATCGTCGACAACCCAGGTCCACACCTCAAACGGATAACGCTTAATCGGCCAGAGAAACGTAATCCACTGTCCAATGAATTGCGCACGGAGCTCTTTCACGCGTTAGAGACGGGTGATCAAGATCCTGAAGTGCGCGTCATGATCATCAGAGGTGCAGGACCGTGTTTCTCTGCTGGCTATGATTTGCAATCAAATGTCGCAGCAGATCAGCCTTTCTACACGGCCGGTGGGCTTGCTAACTGGCCACGCCATGTTGTCGAAGGCTTTTTCAAGATCTGGGATCTAGCAAAGCCCGTGATTGCGCAAGTCCACGGCTATTGTCTTGCTGGCGGTACGGAGCTCGCAACTGCATGTGATCTAGTTTACGTCGCGGAAGATGCCAAGATTGGTTACCCGGTCGTCCGTTCGATCAGCCCACCTGATAATCAATTCTATCCTTGGGTAGTGGGGCTGCGGCGGGCTATGGAGATGATGCTAACCGGCGATCACATGAGTGGAATTGAGGCGGCAGAAAGCGGTTTTGCGAATCGCGCCTATGCTGAAGGCGATCTCGAGGATGAGGTTTTGCGTATCGCTGAGCGTGTTGCGATGACACCGACCGATTTGCAACAAATTAACAAACGGGCGGTGCATCGACAGATGGACGCGATGGGGATCCGGGCAGGTATTCGGGCGGGGACGGAGATGCAACAGCTGGCAACCTATACCGAGACCACCCAAGCCCATCTAGCGGACATGCGCAAAGGCCTAACTCAAGCGCTCAGCAAGCGCGATGAAGCGTTCGGTGACTATCGAACTTCCGATAAAGACAAATAAGTCCAGTCGGTAAAGAAGAATAACTAAGCTCGACAGTGACCATCCTCATCACCTTGGTCGCATACCAAGTGGTGTTACTTGGTATTGGCTATTGGGCGCGATCTCGCGCGACAACTACTGACGGCTACTTCTTAGGTGATCGAGGACTTGGACCCTGGGTCGCGAGTTTAAGCTACGCCGCAGGTTCGTCCTCCGCGTGGTCGATTCTTGGCGTAAGTGGGATCGCGTTTAGTGAGGGGCTCGGATCTTTTTGGCTCCTACCCGGTACGATTTCTGGCCACATCGTGGTGTGGTATGTCATAGCGCCATGGCTGCGCAAGGCCAGTCATGAGAAAGGCTGGCTCACGTTAACGGACTTGATAGTTGACGGCTTGTCACCAAGTCAGGCGAAGCTCTGTGCGCGAATCTCGGCAGTGATCGTTCTCTTTGCATTTACTTTCTATATCGCAGCCCAATTTCAAGGTGCAGCGAACACCTTTACGGCTGTTTTCGATTTCGACTTTCTTTCTGCCTTGTTGTTGGGTGCCGTGATTGTTGTGCTTTATACACTTTGGGGTGGTTTCTGGGCTGTCAGTTTGACCGATGCGCTTCAGGCCGTTCTGATGTTGGTCGCAGCCATCTTGCTACCCATCTTCGCGCTCGTAGAAGTTGGTGGCTTTTCAGTGCTACTCGATGCGGCCACAAACGATGGGTACTGGCACTGGTCTGGTGGCCATACAGGCTGGTTTGGCATCGGTTTCTTTATCGGAATGGTGAGTATTGGTTTTGGTCCCATTGGCCAACCACACCTACTGACTCGGGTCATGGCGATAGCTGATGGACGCAAGATCACACAAGCGCGGATCGTGGCCATCTCTTGGTTTACTGTCGTACTTGGTGGCATGTTTCTGCTAGGGGTTTGTGGTCATTTACTGGTAGTGGATCAGGTGGACAATGAGCAGATCTTCTTTGTCTTAGCAGCGGACTTGCTGCCAACAGTCGTAACAGGTGTCCTAATCGCCGCCGTGCTCTCAGCCATTATGTCGACGGCCGACAGTCAACTTCTGGTCGCAGGATCTGCGTTACATCACGACTTGAAGCTAGATAAAAAAGCAAAAGATCCAGGCAAGAGCGCCCGCCTCGCGGTTGCCGTTGTTGCTGTGGCTGCAGTCGTTCTTGCTGTTTTACTCCCCGAGTCAATTTTCTCCCGCGTTCTTTTTGCCTGGACTGCCCTTGGCGCGGCGTTCGGCCCAATCGTATTGATACGGTTTCTGAAGTGGTCAGTACGACCCGGCGCGGTGCCGATAGCCATGCTTGGCGGCTTTGGGTTGACCGTCGTTTTCTATTCGCTGCCAAACGGACCCGGTGATGTTTGGGAGCGGGCTGTACCTTTTGTCACAGCCTTTGTCACACTTTGGCTTGCCCGCACGTCTACAGAGGAGAGTAATAACGGAAAGGAGTCGGCCTCATGATGAAGCAGATACAAGCGGGCAGCGGAGCCTTATTCGCGGCATTTGTATTCGTGCACTTGATCAACACGTTTTTAGCGGCATTTGGCATCGCAGCCTACGATGGCTTCCAAGGTGCAGTGCGGGTGGTTTATCAGGCTTTTTTTATCGAAATGCTTCTACTCGGCGCGCTTCTCGTACACCTCGTGGTGGGAATCACTCGAATTGTGATCGAACCGAAACGAAGTTTAAGCACACGTGCGCGATGGCACCGATACGCAGGTTTTTTTCTACTGTTTGTGATTGGTGGGCACATCACCGCGGTACGCGGATCGTCATGGTTCTACGGCGTGTTTCCAGGGTTTGAGGGATTGGCGTTTTCGATAGATTACGCACCTTACTATTTTGTCCCATACTATTTTTTGTTGGGCGTTGCCGGTTTCTATCACGCTATCAACGGACTCAGTGTTGGCCTGCCGCGGTTAGGTTTTAAGTTAGCCTTGAGTAACCGTGCTCTACGCTTATCGACCTCGGCTGTAGCGGTGGCAATGGGCGCGGCCCTGCTCGGGTTCGCGGGAACCTGGACGGATGTTGGCCAACCCTATGAGAGCGAGTTTGCCAAGCTCGCCCTGGAAATTTTGCGTGGATTCACAACTTAAGGCGGTCGCCTACGGCGTGACTGGGTCTTGGGCTGATGCTGAGGAGATCGTCCAGGAAGCCCATGTGCGGCTGCTCGATAGCGAGCGCAATCCCGACTCAGAGGCGGCGTATCTTTACCGGGTTGTCTGCAACTTAGCCTACGATCATCTGCGCAAAGAGAAAGTTCGACGAAAGCACTACTTCGGACCCTGGCTACCGGAACCAGTGGCCGATGATCATTTTGAGCAGGTCGAGTTTCAGCAGGAGTTAACTCTGGGTTTCATGCTATTGCTGGACTTGTTGTCTCCGGCTGAGCGGATCGTTTTTGTCTTGCATGAGGTTTTTGATTTTAAGCACACAGAGATTGGCGAGTTGCTAGGTGTCCCAATTCCAACGATCCGACAGCGGTTTAGTCGTGCCCGGAGTCGACTGAAGACAGAAGGGTTGGCCCTCGACACGATGGGGACAACCACGCCCCCAGATGAAGTCAAAGTGCTCTTAGAAAAAATGATGGCACTCGTGTTCGCGGGCGATGTTGATGGATTCATTGATCTCATGAGCGAAGACGCTGTCGCGCTAACGGATGGTGGTGGCATTGTCAGCGCTGCCGTCCGACCGGTGACCAGTCCGCAGCGAATCGCGCAGGTTGTGATGCACCTGGTGCAAAAGAATATGCGCCTCGACGAAATTGAGCTCGACATTCGAGCGATCAACCATAGTTGGGCCATCGTCATGCAAGAACGGGGTGTGTTTCACTCGATGACTACGCTAGAACTCCAGCAAAACCAAATAAGGCGCATTTACGTCGTGCGTAATCCCACGAAAGTTGAGGGCATTACTTCGGGCTCTCAGCAAAAAGGAGATCAAGGTCGCTAATGACAAGCGACGCCGAATTTCTTAAGGCGCCAGTAGTTGTAGGGCCAGGGTGTTAGGAATCCCATCAGGAGGCTGGGCAGGATCGACCACCAGGTCAGTCTGAGTTCACCCACCAAGATCCAATCGGTTGCGTTCATCGCCAGTTCCATGCCAATCATTGAGATTAGGCTCATACCCATTGCCGTCTTGAACGCTTGTAGCCAGGGCAGTTGTTTAGCGAGGATGAGAGTTTCCAGCGCTATGCTCGTCAACAAGCCGTTAACGATCGCTAGTGGCATTACGACCACCGCGCCGACCTCTGGCTGGTACGCCTGGAAATAGTAAATTGTGCCAAAGTCACCGATAGCACACCCCAACAAACACCATAAGGTGTTCTTGGCAGACGCAAGCCAGGTGTGTCGACAATGCCAGTGGAATAAGTCAGTGTGTTCGGACATCTGATCATTTTAGCATTGTCTGATGGCGATGATGTATGCTCTGTTTTGAGGGCTTTGTAGGGAGGATCCTACAGCTGAATTTTGAATATACGGAAATCGATGTAACTCGCTTAAGGGATAACGGCAAGGAATGAAGGAAGTTTTCATACTTCGTCACGGAGAGACGGAATGGAATGTCGCGAAGAGAATGCAGGGGAGACTGGACTCACCGCTGACCCAAAATGGCAAAAATCAGGCTGACAAGAACGGTCGTCTCCTCAAAAAGATAGGCGATACGGACTGTCTTTGCGTATCGCCGTCAGGCCGCACACTTGAGACCGCCTACATCGTAAATTCCTACGCCAAGGCTGAGTTGGTGACGTTCGATGAACTCATGGAACGTGATATGGGTGACTGGTCAGGGTTGACTGTCGCCGACATTGAAACGCACTTTCCTCAAGCATGGGCAAGCCGTGAGACTGATCCACATGGGTTTAGGCCGCCGAACGGCGAGAACCTGCCGGATATGCTCCATCGGGTGAAGCCAGTTCTCGAAGAGATATTCGATTCAGAATACGAACGACTAGTGATTGTGACGCATGGAATCATGAGTAAGGTCATTCTGGCGCACTTCTTGAGCCTTGAACCTGGCGAGACGAACGATTTACGGCACCCGAACAATCTCGTCTACCGCTTGACCTTCCATGCCAATGCCATAGAAACTCATCATTTCCTGGATGGAACAGAGGCGCGCGAAGGTTTATACCGTCTGCAGAAAAACGCAGATGTGAGACCGATCAGCAAGTAAGCGCCCACCGAACGAGCCGCAAGCTCTGTTCTTCCGACCAGAATCAACGAAAATATTGATATTTTAGGAAGGACTGAGTATGCGAGTAGACGGCGGCGTTGGTGCTGATTTATCAACTGTGGGCGCGCAAGCGCAAGAGCTCGAAGAGATGGGCTATAGCGGTATCATGACCGCGGAAACTGCCCACGATCCATTTTTTCCTTTGTTAGTTGCCGCGCAGAACACTTCTCGCGTGGAGCTGATGACTTCTATTGCGGTCGCTTTTGCGCGCACACCAATGGTACTCGCGAACATTGGTCATGACCTCAACGCGTACTCTAAAGGTAGGTTCGTGCTGGGGCTAGGCTCGCAAATCCGACCTCATATCACCAAGCGTTTTAGTATGCCTTGGTCATCGCCCGCGGCGCGGATGCGTGAATTCGTGTTAGCGATGCGCGCGATTTGGGGAAGTTGGCACGACGGTAAACCCTTAGAGTTTACTGGTAAGTTCTACACGCACACTTTAATGACGCCGTTCTTTACGCCGACAGATTGTGACTACGGCGCACCTAAAGTGTTTCTCGCCGCGGTTGGTCCAAAGATGACTGAAGTAGCTGGAGAAGTAGCGGATGGCATGATTGCGCACGCCTTCACTACAGAAGCATATCTGCGCAATACCACAATACCCGCTCTCGAACGGGGTTTTGCTAAAGCAGGTAAGTCGCGCGCCGACTTTGAAATTAGTTACCCGGTATTTGTCGTGACAGGGCAATCGGAGGAGGAGCTTGCTGAGGCTAAAGTCGCCACAGCGAAACAGATTGCCTTCTACGGCTCCACGCCTGCATACAAGCCGGTGCTGGATTCCATTGGTGCGGGTGAGTTGCAAGGAGATCTCAATAAGATGTCTAAGCAAGGTCGTTGGGACGAGATGGGCACGCTAATCGGGGAAGACATGATTAAGGAGTTCGCAGTTATTGGCGAGCCTCACGAAATCCCAGCTCAGATCAAGTCGCGTTACGGAGACATCATAGACCGGACCTCCGCCGCTTACGCCCACATACCCAAGAGCGATCGGATGAAACTCATCGCTGAACTATCCGCTTAACAAACAATCCGACACATCGGTATTAAAAAAGGAAAGACATGAAAGTAGACGCTGGCATAGGCAACAAATTAGCCAAGATTCCGGATCAGGTTCGAGCACTTGAACAGGCCGGATATGATGGTATTCGCACGGCTGAGATGAATCACGATCCTTTCTTTCCGTTGCTCTTAGCGGCAGAACACTCAGAGAAGTTAGAGCTCGCGACTTCTATTGCGGTCGCATTTGCACGCAGCCCGATGAACTTGGCAAATATCGGTCATGATTTGAACGCGTACTCAAAAGGGCGCTTCACACTCGGGCTTGGTTCGCAGATCAAACCCCACATTACCAAACGCTTCAGCATGCAGTGGGGCGCCCCGGCCGAGCAGATGCGCGAACTCGTGCTCGCGATGCGAGCAATTTGGGCAAACTGGTACGACGGTGAGGCCTTGGAGTTTGTTGGCAAATACTATCGTCACACTTTGATGACACCTGCGTTTACGCCTGAGGATAAGGACTACGGTGCGCCCCGCGTGATCCTGGCAGCGGTCGGACCTAGAATGACCGAGGTTGCCGGTGAAGTTGCAGATGGCCTCATCATCCATCCGTTCTCAAACATGCCGTACATCAACTCAGTCACCATACCGGCAATAGAAGCTGGTCTCGCCAAAGCAGGGCGTAGTCGCGACGATTTTGAGTTGTCCTATTCTTGTTTTGTCGTCACTGGTCGAACTGAAGAAGAATATGAGGCTGCCAAGAAGGCTACCCAAGAACGCATTGCGTTCTACGGTTCAACGCCGGCGTACAAAGGTGTTCTGGATGCGATCGGCTGCGGTGACTTGCAAGGTGAGTTCAACGCCATGTCTAAGCAGGGACGTTGGAAAGAAATGGGCACGTTGGTGACTGACGAGATGATTGGTGAGTTTGGTGTTATGGGCGAGCCACACGAGATAGCGCCGCAAATGCTTGAGCGGTATGGCAGCTTCGTTGACCGTACATCGGCGTCGTTTGTCGTCTCTGATAGTGATGAGCAGGCGAAGATAATTTCAGCATTGAGGGCCGGATAGCACTCTAAAGGTGGTTCTTAGCAGAATTCGGTTAGATTGATTGGTTATAACGGGCCGAGCTTTCTAACCGAAGTGACGAAATCGATCGTAGAAGCGATAACTAGTTCACAGTTAGCAGGCACTTACTTATAAGGGACTTACAAGCTGAGTGAGGTGGTTTCAAAGAAACGAGCTATGATTCCCCTAGGTCCTGTGACGTGCACTCGGTAAAATGTGTGAACACGTGCAGATGGTAGAAGCGGAGATTCAAGCAATTAAGTTGACGTGAACTTGGTATGAAAAGCTCGATTAAACAATATGTGACCGGACTCGCGATCCCACGCGGCGTTCAGCTTGCTGTGGCTGGCTTTGCCGGTTTGGTCATGAGTTTGGTCGTCACAAGCTTGGCGGTGAGCAATGTCATCGCCCATCAGGGATTTGAAAACTACGCGCTAGCCAAACCAACAGCGACCCAACGTGTGATCCGACAAACCCAAGTGGATCGCTTTGGCGGACAGGTCAGTTCTGCTTTTGGTATTAAGAACAGTGTTGCTACCGAGTTTGCCGATTGGATTTTGGAAGCCGCAGAAAGACAGGATTTGGCGCCCGAACTACTCGCAAGTCTGGTTTTAACAGAAAGCTCTTTCCGCAAGCATGCACGTTCCAATGTTGGCGCTGTGGGCCCTGCCCAAATTCGCCCAGACTATTGGGGTAGTTTTTGCGGTGCGGATGATCTGCATGATCCTGAGCAAAACATATACTGTGGTGCGCAAATCTTGTCGCACCTAATGGAGCGCTGTGGTGGGGATCGTGCTTGCGCCCTTGCAGCGTACAACGTCGGTCCATATGCCAACCGCGCTAGCGCCGCCGCCCGGTACGTCACGAAGGTAGATCGCTACCAGGACAGTCTAGAAGCACATAGTCTAGAAGCGGCAGCTTCCTTGTAGGAGGAAGTAGCAGCTTCTTCTAACGCCCCTTCGCTCTCGTAGGTTCTCTGTAAAGCCTCGACCATCCTAGGTACACTCGATCTCACTTGGTCTATGTGAGATACCCAATGTATAGCCGAATCAAGCGTTCGCTTCTTGTAACGTTACTGTTGGCGAGCACCGCCACCGTTGCGCAAGAACCAACGCCAGCGTTCTTGCAACCGGAAGTACTAAGAGCTGCCATGGCGATTAACCTGACAGACGAGCAAGAGCCATTGTTCCGTGACGCCATTACAACCTTTGCGCAAGCCCGTATCGATTCGCTCGGAAAGCTGATGCGAGGTCACAATCGTACTGGGGTTGAGCGACGTTGGAAGTCGAAAACGCGCTCGTTTTTGAAGGAAATGGATGAGACGCTGCGGCCTGTGTTAACGGACGAACAATGGCCTGCTTATGAGAATTACCGAGAAACCCTCAAAGCGAACCTGCGAGGTTTCTGACAGCTTTGCGATGTAACAGAGAGAGAGTTCGATGACCGATTTTGGATTGTTGATTTTTGCGACAGATTATTCAGTCGCGCCGGGCACACTTGCACAAGAGGCGGAAAAGTTCGGCTTTGAATCGTTGTTCTTTCCAGAACACACACATATTCCTGCGAGCCGTAAATCGCCTTGGCCTGGTGGACGAGAGCTACCGCAAGAGTACTGGCATACACATGATCCTTTCGTATCGTTGATGGCGGCAGCCGCCGTTACTAACGAGATCAAGGTAGGTACGGGCATTACGTTGATTACGGAGCGCGACCCGATCTTGATGGCAAAACAAGCTGCCACACTCGATTTCTTGTCCAACGGTCGTTTTTTGATGGGCGTGGGTGCTGGTTGGAATGCGGAGGAGATGGAAAATCACGGCACACCTTTTGCCGATCGGTGGAAAATTCTGCGCGAACGAATACTCGCCATGAAAGAAATCTGGACCGAGGAAGAGGCTGAATACCACGGTAAATATGTTGATTTCGATAAGGTTTGGTCACACCCCAAGCCGAAACAAGCCGGTGGACCGCCAATACTCATGGGTGCGTCATCGAAGTACACCTACAAGCGGATCGCCGAATACTGCGACGGTTGGTTCCCAATCTACCAAGATCAAGATCGGGCAGCAGCAAGTGGTGCGGTAGATTACGCCGAGGGAATGCGACTGACCCGAGAGGCGTGGCAAGAGGCAGGGCGCGAGGGTGAACCTAGCTTCAGCGTTTTCGGCGTTGGTCCTGATCCACAAGCTGTAGAGCGAATGGTTGAGCTTGGTTTTGATCGGGTGATCTTCGGACTTCCCTCTGCCGACGCAGACACTGTGTTACCCATGGTTGAAAACTACGCAGCGCTAGCCCATAAGTTCAACGCTTAAGCTTAAGTGCAGTGTCGTGAGAGATGTGGCGCATGTTGTATTGCGCCGTCAATCTCGTCGCCAATCCCAGGGATGCCTGCGGGTAAACCCGCGGGAGTGCGGTGTGTCCAACTGACGGATGACTACCGTTGCAAGATATTTGCAGCAGCGACGCGTCCGCTTGTTTGTCAGCAGTTTCAAGCCGAGCGCGATGTGTGTGGTCAGAATCGTACCGAGGCGCTATTGATCCTCAAGAGCTTAGAAGCGGGCTGAGAAGATTCACTACATCCGTCTCAGTCTTGACGTGATGCGCATCAATGCCAGCCTCTAGCGCGCCATCGATATTCTCCATTGTGTCGTCTATAAACATGACGTTTTGCGGCGTTGTACCCATCCGCTCGCAAACGTCGAGGTAGGCGTCTGGGCTTGGTTTGCGGACGCCAATCTCCGAAGACACGTATATCTCTTCAAAGGGTGATAGTTCTTGTCCAAACAGGCCACGCCAACAGTTCGCGTGCGTGTCATTTGTGTTGGTAAAGGCAAACAAACGGTGTTGGGCACTGAGTGCGGGTAGCAGTTCAATCACACCGTGAAAAGGCGAGGTCCATAAATCGTTCCAGCCTTTTTGCCAGTCTTCGATACTGAGCTCGATCTCAAACTTTTTGCCGAGGTGATCGGTGTATTCAGCGAATGTTATCGCGCCCACCTCATGCTGTTCGTATGCCGGATCTAGCGCCCACCGATCGTAGAACCGTTGCTCCGAAACCTGAGCTGACTTCGCCCAGCTGGTAAAAACTCGGCGAAAGTCGACACCGATGACGACGTTACCTAAATCGAGGAGGATGAATTTCATTTACGGTTTCTACTCTTCTCTCTGCTGTTTGCTGCGTCTAATGCCGCAATGCCTCGATCGCTTAACTGATACCCAGTCTCTAAGCTGATCGTTAGGCCGAGGGCCTTTAACTTGCGGACGTTGCGTTTAAAGGTGGGAGTGTCTTGATTGACGTTGGGAGCGAGGTCCCCAGCACGCGTGCCAGGATCTGCGTGGATCATGGCGAGGGTTTTGTATGACCAAGATGCCCAACGATCTAGTTTGGCGAGTATCTCGGACATCGCATCAGGCTGTGGCGTCGACCGGTCCGGAATCTTGACGGGTGCCGTACCAAGGAATTTAATCTCGATGCGATAGAGCGTCTTGCCATCATCTTTTAGCCGAGTGTTTGCCTCCGCAAGATCTTCGTAGCCAGCGCGCTGCGCCTCTCTTGTCGAGATGTCGTTCAGGGAAATCTCGGCGATAGCGATGACCTCGATCGCGCCAAAAGGTGGAATATTGTACTGCCCACCAATCTTTGCCTGGGGGCTAGCCCAGCGTCGAAACGTCAGTGTTTGGCGTCCGTCCCGAATAGCAATTTTTTGATCTTTCTTGAATAACATGCGTGTTTGGTGGTTCAGGTTCGGTTCAGTCGCACCTTGTAAAGTGGATACCAAGATGAGGTCAAGCAGTACTCATCTGGCTCGCTGCAGTATCTCGCTCCCTTGCGGGAATTTGCTCCCTCCCGTCCTGACTGCAGCGGGCCACCCTCTTTTCTATCCATCCTTGTATACCTACCACGCGTAAGCCTCTGGTGCAGGACCACAAGGTGGGAATATCTCATCGATTTTTGCGAGCGTTTCTTCGCTTAGGTACAGTTCTGGTACTTTGATGACGGAGGTTAGCTGTGCCTTGTTGCCTGGTCCGACAATCGTCGATACAACACCCTCTTGATGGAGTAGCCAAGCCAAAGCGACGACGCTAGGCGTCTCTCCGAGCGATTCACTCAACGTTTCGAATTGCGTCAATTGATCGGCACGGTCTGCGGCGGCGGTCTTCATATCATCAGATTGTCTGCGCCCAGTTGCGTCTGACGACTTACCCGCGAGCAAACCACCAGCCAGTGGGCTCCAAGGAATTAGGCCAAGACCATATGCGCGACACGCTGGTAACACTTCCATTTCAGCTCTGCGCTCGATGAGATTGTAGAGCCCTTGTTCCGAAACGAGTCCCAACTGTTGCTTGGCTATGGCTTTTTCGCTCGCTTGTGCGATAGCCCAGCCAGGGAAGTTACTCGTGCCGACATAGGTGATTTTACCTTGAGCAATCAGACGCTCCATGGCTTGCCAAATCTCTTCGATGGGCGCAGCGCGATCAATGTGGTGCATCTGGTATAAATCGATGTGGTCGACCCCCAGGCGTTCGAGACTGGCATCGCATGCAGCCTGGATGTGGCGAGCGGACAAACCACGATCGTTTATCTCCTCGGACATCGGCTCATGCACCTTGGTCGCTAAGATGACCGAGTCTCGGCGGCTAGGATCCTCAGCGAACCACTGACCTAAAATGGTCTCGGTTGTACCGACACCCAGTTCGCCTCCATACTGATTGGCAGTATCGACGAAATTTATACCACTCAGCATCGCTTCATTCAGAATCTCAAATGACTCAGCTGTGGTGGTTCTGGGGCCAAAGTTCATTGTGCCGAGGCACAATTCACTGACTTGCAAAGCGGACTTTCCGAGTCGTCGATATTTCATGTCGGTTTCCTTGTTAAAACTTAAGGCGCTCGGAGGGTTGGTCCTGTGATTAGCTCCTCGCTGGAGTCGGCGACCAAAAATCTGGTTAGCTCCTGTGCACGGGGTGACAGATCTTTGTGCGCCTCATAACCGATACCCGGCACAGTCGGTTCCTTGAACCAGGGGGCATAAAACTCTAGGTTTGGAATGGCGCGTGTTGCGTTGGACAAATTGGGTGTACCCCCATGCCAAGCTCGCACGTCTCGGATCATGATGCTGCCAGCAGGTGTCGGACAAACAGTTGAGAGGCGCATCCACTCAGGTTCTTCGCTCAAACTTGGGATTGGCGTTCTCGACTTTTGCGTCCCTGGGATTTGGCGAGTAGGACCGTTCAAGGAGGTTACATCTTGTGGTAGAAAGTTGACGCAAATGTAGGGGCTAGGTAGATCTCGGATCGAGACTTTGCCTAACGGGTCATGAAAGGCGCTAAACGGAGACGTCTTGTCGTCTACCCAGTCTCGCACATCAGCGTGTAGACGTTGATATTCAGTCGCACCTGGTAAACAAAAGTCACCGCTGGCCGCCCTCAGCGTGTAGTGACTGGAACCAAAAAACGCGGTGACAAATTGGTGCACGATGTCTAGCTCAAGCAGCATCTGCCATTCCGGTCGATGTAGTTGGCTGCGGGTCAAGCTCGAGCCCCCAAAAGAGTAGCGGTGCGAGCCCCGGTTACCCGTGCGAGCCACATCCAGAGCGACTATCTCGCGTATGACTTCGTTACAACCTTGGGCAAGGAAATCTATCTGCTCATCGTTCAATACGTGGTCGATGAGTACGAACCCATCTCGGTGAAAGAGAGTAACCGCTCGTTCAATCTCATCCGGTGCCAAGATCTCAATGCCTCGGATACCGTTGTTTGCCTCGAGGTACGAGCGCTGGCGCACGACTTCTGGGTCATCTGATTTGCAATCGAACCAACCAAGATCGGTGATCTGTCGTTCCACCTGGGCTAAAACCGTGCCTGACCGGCACGAATTGAATCGAAAATATCTGTCGTTAACGGCGTGTAAGATGACTCACCAGGTAGCAAGACGAATACTGGGTCTTCGATCTGATCTATGTGGTACGCCTCTTTCCGCAGATCGCCTTTGATCATCTTGAAAGTTCCCGTCACATCAATTTCAGGTTGCAGACGGATAAATACTGGAATGGCGTAAGCGGCTAGCTCTTTTCGCGCGAACTCAGCAAAACGTTCTACGTCAAAGTTGTCGGCGCCTTCGTTCAATGTGAGGGCTGCCATGCCCGCGCGCCCATCAACACCCGGTAGTTCGACACCATAGACGTTGCAGAACTTGACCTGATCGAAGCCATTAATGATTTCGCCGACTTCGTTGGTCGAGACGTTTTCAGACTTCCATCGGAAGGTATCGCCTACGCGATCGACAAACTGGTAGTGCGGGTAGTTGAGTGTATAGCCCACATCGACTGTTCTCATGAGGTCACCGGAATTGAACCAAGCATCACCTTGTTCAAAGGCATCGCGAACAACCTTTTTCTCACTCGCCTCTTTGTCCGTATACCCGTCGAACTTCGCCTCTTCACTGATCTTGCCGAGCATCAAGCCTGGCTCGCCTTCAGCGACCTGTATGCAGAAGCCATTGCTGTCGCGACAATCTCATCTTGGTCCACATCGTATTGAACAAGATTGACAACGGAGCTTGTCATCCCGACGGTGCAGTCTTTGTTGAACAAGTTTGCGAACGAAACGTTACCTTCGGGTGCGCCATAGAACTCACATATCGTGTCGACGCCAAATCGGTTCTTGAAATCCATCCAGACGTCCGGGCGCATACCATTGCCGATCATCGACCGTATAGGGTTGTTGTGATCGTCTGGCTTTTCGGCTGTGTTTGTGAGGTAGCGACATAGCTCGCCAATGTAGACAAAACCTGTGCAGTGGTGAGTGCGCACGTCGTCCAGAAAGTTACTGGCAGAGAACCTGCGACGTATGAACATACTGGCACCCGTAGAAAAAGCTGCACCGGCACCAATCATAAGTCCCGTGGCGTGATAGAGCGGTAAACACAGGTAGATGCGATCACTAGGCTTCAGTTTGAGCCCAGCCTGCCCGGAAAGACCACCGCCCATGATATAGCGACGATTGGAAGTGAGAGCAGCTTTTGGCAAGCCCGTAGTGCCAGAGGTAAAGATGTATAAGGCAGTTTCGCCGATCGTATTGTCGGCTGCATCGCCTGGATTGGAGCTGCTTTGATCTTCGGTCACAGACGCGAAGCTCTGCGCCCAGTTTAACGTAGGGGCACGATCACCATCGGGAACGACGAAAAAGTCCTCACCCTCTGTCAGTGAGAGGTCTCCCCGTACAGCGTCGACTGATTCCGCGACCTCAGCGCCAAAAATACAGAGCTTTGAGTGGATCACAGAGATGCAGTGCGTTAGCTGCCGCCCGGTCAAATTGTTATTGAGAAGCCCGCCAATAGCGCCGATTTTGTTGATAGCGACCACTAGAGCCAAGAACTCGATGCGATTGTCCATCATGACGCTGACGCAATCGCCACGTTGAATACCGCGCGATTTGAGGAAATGCGCGTATTGGTTGGCTAGCGCATTGAACTCACTCCAGGTGACTTCCTTACCCTCAAACACAATGGCTGGATTGTTAGCCAGGTTCTCAGCGTTGGCCTCGACCCAGACGGCAAAAGAGCCGGGCGTTTCATCGGGCTTGGGCGCCATGGCTTTCTTTAATTGTAATAGCGTTGGGACCCGCACAAGGGTTGAAACAACATCCATGATTCCCATTTTCCGACCCTCAATTTCTACCAGCAGAGAGTTGCCGACCTTACCAGAATTCAAGGCTACAGTGAGGATCTCACGGGCTGTACAGAGTGGTCGAGCGTACTTAGTATCGAGCACAGACAAACAAACTCTTTGGGGGGACTATGAATCAGTGGCAGATTGGGGACGTGAAAGTTACGCGCGTGGTGGAAATGCAGGTGGCAGGCGGAACAAAGTTCATTCTGCCTGATGCTTCACGAGAAGCTTGTCAGCCGATCGATTGGATGGCCCCACACTTTATGGATGCGGACGGTAATCTGATCATGAGCATACACGCCCTGATTATCGACACCGGAGAGCGCCGCATTATGGTCGATACGTGTATTGGTAATGACAAGGAACGAAACATTCCGACCTGGAGTCATCTGCAAACCAACTTCTTAGATGACATTGCGGAAGCTGGATATCCGCGCGAAAGTATCGACACCGTTATGTGTACGCACCTGCATGTTGACCACGTAGGCTGGAACACAATGCTTGTTAATGGTGAGTGGGTGCCCACGTTCCCCAATGCTCGCTATTTACTCGCGGAAAAGGAGTGGACCTACTGGGATGCGAATGAAGATGAGAAGGTCTATGGACCTGTGCTGGCAGATTCCGTTCGCCCCGTCGTTGAAGCCGGGTTGGTAGATCTGGTTAGCGAAACCCATGAGGTGTGTTCGGAAGTTTGTCTTGAATCAACCCCCGGCCACACACCAGGTCACGTCAGTGTGCATATCAGATCAAATGGCGAAGAAGCGCTCATCACAGGCGATTGTATTCACCACCCAGTACAGATGACGCGGACTGATTGGTGTAGTTCTGCTGACTACGATCAAGAACAGGGTCAAGTTACGCGTGAAGGATTGTTAGAGAAATATGTTGATCAAGACATCCTCATCATCGGCACCCATTTCGCGACCCCAACTGCAGGACACGTTAAGCATTTGGACTCGGGGGGATACTGGTTAGACGTTGGCAATTAGGCGATGGTCTGAAAGGGTATGGCGATGCAAATGAAAGACACGATGGTCCGATACTATGATAAGCGGTCGCCCGTATACGATCGTGTCTATGCCTATCCTGAAAGGCAAATTGAATTGAGATTACTTGAGGATCAGGTTGCGACTTTTTTTGCGGGTCGCAACGTATTGGAAGTCGCAGCTGGCACCGGCTACTGGACTCAATTCATAGCCACTCAAGCGAATGCAGTCGTTGCAACGGATGTCAATCAGACGACCTTGGACGTGCTATCGGATCGTGATATTTCTGGGGAGGTTAGAACACTTGTTAGTGACGCGTACGATTTGTCAGGCGTGCAGGGAGAATTTGACGCGGCATTCGCGGGTTGTTGGATATCCCATGTGCCGATTGAGGATCAACGTAAGTGGTTCACACGATTACATGCGAAGCTCGCGCCTGGTGCACGGGTGTTTTTACTCGATAATTCTAGCGAGCAGTGCGCGCGTTTACCGATTGTCGCGACAGACGATCACGGCAATACCTACCAAGAACGGGTTACCGATGATGGCGCGACTCATAAGGTGCTCAAAAATTTTCCGACCGCGCAAGCACTGATCGACCTCGTTGGCGCAGATAACATGCAGTTTGATCAACTTACGCACTACTGGACGTTTTCTTACAGGGTGAAAGAGTGACTGTTAAAACGTTAACCCGATGGTACGGGCAGGTGATGAACCGTCGCATGAGCGAACGTTTACGGACAAGTAGCAAATCACGTTTGCACAAGAACCACATGTTACTGAGCTACTCTGGCCGCAAGACCGGCAAGGCTTATACGATCCCCGTGAACTACTGTGTTACCGACAATGGCGGCTATGCGATTGGTACGGAAGCTGGCTGGCAGCAAAATTTTGTCGATGGACTTGATGTCAAACTAGAGATAAACGGCGAGCAGATAGAAGGGCGAGGCACCATCCTTCCTGAGAACGATAGTGCGCGTGAACGCTACGGTCGCCAACTTTCTGGGTTTATGTGGGGATTGTTCTCGAAATCTCTGACCATCATCGAAATACAAAGGGAAAATTAGAGAATCGATTGTGCCGCAAGCCAATTTGCAGGGATGAAATCGGTCGGGAAGCTACGAGCTAAGGTAAAAAGGGATGCGCATTGTACTTGGCATTTTGATTGGTGGAGCGTTGGTCGCGGTGCTGTTTTACCTCGCACCGACAAGTAGTGAGGGCAACGGCGAGAATGATCGCCTATCTATAGAGTTAGCACCTTCAAAAGACCTTTCTCCGCCGGTCGCCGCATTTTCGGAAGTGATCGAGCAGCCGGATGACTTTTCCTACTTCGAGCTGCGTGCTCGTGTTTATGTTTCGAGCAGTCTCATGACTTCCGAAGAGCTTGTCGATGCCATCGAACAAGTTATCGGAAATCCAGACAAAGACTTTGAGATTTCTGCAATCGGTATTCTGGTTACTCGTTTGGCAGAGCTAGATGCAAATCGAGCACTCGAGGTGGTTCTATCCCTCGATGACCCTAATTGGAGTTGGTTCCGTCCGATATTTCGCAATCTTGCGTACCAAGATATTACGCAAGCGATTGATGCTTTAGGTCAATTAAACCCACGCGCGCGGACGGCAGCACTGTCCTCCGTTCTCAAGGAAGCGTCTCATCTTTCGGCAGCCGAAAAAATTGAACTGGCGATCGCCAATAGCGCCTTGAGAGCGCTCAATTTTGAAGGCGAGGAAAACATCGAAGCTTTACACCACATTAATGGTGTACAAGATCCGCGAATTCGCTATCGGTTGCGGTCCAGACTTCTTGCCTTGTGGTCGGACGAAGAACCTGAGTCTGTATTTGCTGCATTGGCTGAAGGCCTCGGTGGGGATCAGACTGACGCACTGCACGTTGAAATTGCCCAGCGGTGGGCGGATCGAGATGCGATGGCGGCATTTAGTTGGGCAAAATCGAAGACCAGTTCTCGTTTGCGCGGAAGGATGTTGGCATTAACCATGACAACGCTGGCAAACACTGATCTGTCTGCGGCTCAGGAAGCGCTAACAAATTTGGGTGAACGAGATTGGCTCCTGACAAGCCCAGCGGTCTACCGTAACTGGATTCTTCAGGATTTAGACGCCGCGGTACAGCCCATCGATACCCAGACTAGCCCATTGGCGCGGTCAAGTTTGACGCGGGTCGCAGCTGCGGTCCTTGTGATGGAAGATCCGGACAGTTTCTTTGCTTGGGTAAGGACGCTTGACGAAGAGCGGATGCTGCTCGTAAAGCAAGTTGTTTCGTCGACGCAATCACAAGCGGATTTTGGGGTACGGGCCCAGTTTTTGGATGAGTTTTCTGAAGATAGCGAATCTTGGCAGTTTTCGACTCTGGTCCGTCATTGGGCAGCCCGTGAACCGAAGGACGCGGCGAGTTGGATTGAGTCTCGTCCCCACGTGGAACAAGTCTCCCTCTACGAAACACTCACACAAAGTTGGGGATCATGGGATGCCAGAAGTGCCCTCGAGTTTGCTAAGGGGCTTGAGGATCGGACGACAAGAGACAGCGCGCTGTTAGGTCTCATTACTTTGGCAGGTGAGTTGGCTGCGATGGAGGAAGCGTTTCGCCTGCTCACCGGCGAAGAGGCGCGCGAAAATGGAGCAGTTCGGATGGCTGTTGCTATGGAGCAGAGAGCCCCCGAGCGGGCAGCCTACTACGAGCGATTACAAACACGCTAGCCTACAACTATTAGACCGCTGTCTGGTTTAGCGCCATTGAGCACGGTTTCATAGACACTTTGGACCTCAGCCAGTGGATGCTCTTCGATCTTCACCCAAGCATCGACCTGCTCCAAAAACTCGCTAGTCGCCTCTGCTATCTGCTGTTGATAGACAGCCCCACCAAGTTCTTCGTGTCGTTTCATGATCTGTGATGGGGCAAAGAACATCGACGGTTTTGCACCTGGTAGAGATTCAGGCGCTTCTCCGTCTCTATCTTCCCAATGGGTGATTCCCACCCCACAGCTGTTGCGGAGCTGCTCATTGAGGTGATGATGTACTCGGCTAAGTACACCGCGATTGCCTGCCATATCGATGTAAGCGCTCGGCGCAGACTTGATGGCTTCGACGTCATCATAAGTGCGGACTTCGTCATAGAGGCCGAGGTTGTTAACGAATGCGACGTTTGCGCTTGAGGTAAGACCGATTACCTGTAGACCAGCTCGTTTGCGGAGCATAAATGCGAGACCAAAAGCCGTCTTGCTAGAAGCGCTGCCAAGAATGATTTGGCTGGCACCGAAGAAGTCGTTGTCAGCAAAGAAATCGTCGAGAACAAAAGAAGTTGTGAACAGTGGTCGGTACAGCATTGCGTGGTTATCAAGATTCGGAGCGAAGCCCGTTTCTATACTCACCAATGTATATTGGTTGTACACAGCGGGAAGTTGCGAGCGGTGCTCGACGGCATCCACAAAACCGCGTGCATTGATCTTTTCCGGCTTAACTAAAAGTTCCGACGACATTGGAAAATAGCCGTAGTAGCGATCACCGACGTTAACTGATGGATGTTCGCTCGCGCTGACAGTCGCCATCCCCCAGACGGGTATGCGACCCCAATCTCCTTCGGCTGGAAAAAACTGCCAATAACCAATCATGTCACCTGCGACGCCATAGGTGATGTTGTTTGCGGTGAGCGCAAACCGATCGACCTGTAGAACGACCTCGCCCGGTTTGGCAGATAGCGGCTCACAGTCAATGATCGTTGATTGCGTTAAGTCATTTCGTTGCGTAAGAAACTGGGTTGGCATCCGTAATCCTGAACTCGACAAAAGGAGCTTTATACAGGGCTGCTCAGTTACAGTCACTTAGACTGCGGGTTCAACTTCTTCGGGATCGTCATTCCCGTGATCGAGATGCAGCAATCTGCGGGCTGCTTCGAAGTCGCCGTCAGATTTCCAAAGGGCAGCTTTGCAAGCCATCATTGTTGCTCCAGTCGCTTCGCGAAGCGCTTTGATCACCGCAGCTGACGGTGCGTGTGAGATGCTAAAGCTCCTCAACTGAAATTAGTTGTTGGACAAGTACCATCAGTTTGATTGAAGCGTTTCGATGATTGGACAATCTGGGACATCGCCACCGGTACAACTGGTCGAGAGTGCGCTCAGAGTCTGTTCCATCTTTTGTAGGTCTGTGATTTTTTGCGCGTGTCTCGTTCAAGTGTTCATCAACAATATGCTTGACCCGGTCTCGGGTCACTTCTTGGCCATCGACTAACGAAAGTAGTTGGCGGGTATCCAGGGTAGAAAAACCGAGTTCGCGGCACCGCCGGATAAAGCGAAGCCTATCGACCAGCACGTCTGAGTATTGACGATGACCGCCTGGCGTTCGATCCGGCGCAGGCATAAGTCCTTCTTTCTCGTAGTACCGTATGGTCTCGATATTGCAGCCGGTTTGCGCAGAAACTTTGCCAATTGTGAGCATGATCACCTTTTTTTCGCTTGAACCTGTAGTTACTACAGGATATAGGATACACCGCATAATGTAATTGACTAGGCAACCTGGCGCAGAAAAAGCCTCGGTGCAGAAAGAAGGCAGTCCGATAACCGGCTAACAGATAACCGTATGAAGCGATATCAACAATTCAGGAGAGTACTGTTTCAGTTCGCGGTCTTAGTGTTCACGTTGAACACCGTGACGGCGGCAGGCGCATGTTGCTTTGCGATAGACGATGAAGCTGTGGAATCGGTACCTTGCCATCAATCGGAAGACAACAGTGCGGCCGAGGCTGAAGATGATTGTTGTTTGGTCTGCATGACGGTGGTCTGTCCTGAAGAGGAGTCGATCACAGCCGTTGTCCCGGCGATGCAGATGCTGCCGATTGCAATCATCGTGTCCGCGACAAACAATCTCGATCCGCCGTATCGGCCCCCTATTCACTACCTTTCGTAATTTCCAGGACCCGGGAACCCGGGTACTACAATTAGATAACGAAAGGTGAATCTATGTGTATAAAGTCGAAAATCGTGGCGCTCTTCATTGCGTTGATCACGACACCTGCCTGGGCAGAGGACTACGTGATCAACGTGAACGGAATAGTCTGTGAGTTCTGTTCATTTGGTGTTGCGAAGAAAGTCTCCAAGCTCTCATTTATCGATCAGTCGAAGTACAACAACGGAGTTAAGGTTGAGGTCGAGGATCAGATGGTCACGATCGCAGTAAGGCCAGATCAGTCTATTAATAAGGACGCGTTATTTGGCGCCATTGAATCCGGTGGCTACAACCCAGTTGACATATGGCGGCTCACTGCCGAAGGCGAGCGTGTTGAGTATCACCCGTGAGGTGCTTGTTAGCGACATTGGCGGTGTTTGCGAGCGCTGGGGTGTTCGCACATCAGCCAATAATGGACATGGCACCACGGTGGTCGGGCGGATACGGCCTTCAGACTCGATTTGAACACTTTGATGACGAGACGGTAACGTGGCTCGAAGGTGTCTATACGTGGGACCGATCGGTACGAGCGACCTTCAAGTTGCCTTACCAAGATGGTGAGATCGGCGATCTTATCCTGGGCGTTCCGCTTAAGAAGTATTCAAACGATGGCGCCAAGACCTCCAATTGGAGTGTGACCCCTTCCGTGCAATTGCCTACTGGCGACGACGGTGATTGGGACACGGGACTCAGTCTTGCCTATAGCTCAGAAACGCCTAGTTTCTATCAGTTGTACGATTTGTATTCGTGGGGTGATCGTACTGGCCTAGATATCAATGCAGGGTTTGCATTCCCTGGGAAAGGTAGTGGCACGTTCGCGCTGTGGGATGTATCGATGCTGACTTCGCGAGACGGCGACCGTGTTCAAACTGGCCCCGTGTTTGTTCACTTTAGAAAGAACGTCATGTTCAGGGCTGAGTACAAAGCGCTGGTCTATGAGCGAGACAGCAATTGGTCCGGTGGCTTTTTTAATGTCGGGATTGGCATTGTCTACTAGGAGGATTCATGGATAGAGCGCCCCGAACATGGAGCTGGCTGTTACTGTTTACAACTTCTGGCACTCTGGTCTGCTGTGCGATTCCGATTGCCTTGGTCACATTAGGTATGGGGGCTGCGGTCGCTTCGATGGCAGCTACTGCACCTTGGCTTGTCACACTAAGCATGTATAAGGGTTGGGTCTTCGTTGCATCGGGTGGGATGATCGCGGTAGCTGCTTGGGTGGTCTATCGCCCAGGACGAGTGTGTCCGACCGACCCAGATCTTGCTGCCGCTTGTGAAAGAGCGGACAAGTGGAATCGTCGCTTTATTTGGTTCTCTGCAGCCCTGTGGGTTATAGGCTTCTTTGCCGCTTTCGTCCTGCCGCGTTTGCAACCGGCGGGATAGCAATGATTGAGAGCAGTACGGTCTAAAAAGCAGGCGAGTGCTATGAGACCTACTTTATGCTGTGATATTGAGATCGGCGGTTTTAGAAGAGGGCAACCATGGTGGTGAAGATAGAATCGATTGGTCATTGCGCCATTGCTGCCCAAGACATTTCTACTATGGCGCAGTTCTATCAAGATGTGCTCGGTTTCCAAATTCTCGAAAGCGATCCCGATCACGGCGGAATATTTCTTAACCTCGAAGGGACGAGTCATACGATTGACCTCTTTCCCATGGGTGCATTAGGCACCAAACCTGGGAACGAAGGTACGCCGCTTGTCCACATTGCGTTCAAGGTGGGGAGTTATGCGGCGCTCTCAGAGGCGCATGCGACGCTAGTCGACCACGATGTAGAGGTGCAGGCTATGCTCGATCACACGAACCAACGTTCAGTTTATTTTGCGGACCCGGAAGGCAATCGACTAGAGATTTATTTCGAGAAAGCCGACTGGGCGGAGATTTTTGAACGCGGTCGAGGCGACGACGATCATGCGTTCTCGTTTGACGAACCGGCACCAGGTTGGGACTAGACCTGGGTGAACTCAGTTATGGAACGCCTTAATGCGTGGTGACGCGAACGTGTACCAAGCAATGAAAAAAGACAACAAGCTGATACTGATGCTGATGAGCCACTCAGCAACAGAATGATTCGAGTTCTGTACTAAAGACTGGACCATTTCGGTCACAAGCAGTAACGCGACTGCCACGAAAGCGCCGCTTACGCTAAATCGAGACCAGTTCTTTCTGAGCGTAATACCAACAAAACAGACCGTGGCGGGCAGCCATATCGCTAACAACGGCGGCAGCTCGCTTGCTCGATTGTATCCATCTAACAGGGTCAGAATGATCAGAATAAGACCGATGAAAGAGATCGCACCGAAAAAAATGGCTAGAAGAGTTAGAGAGACTGGCCATTTGTGCTCGAGTCCGGCGAGGTTCTCATCCGTCCGAACACTCAATTTGTAGCTAACCCAGAGAAATGTGTGCCCAAGAGCCCAAAAGACGAGGGCGATTGGAACGAGCACAATCCCAGGAGGGTGCCCCTCCGACAATGCAAGCACAATGGTTGCAGATACCCCTATCAAGCCGATTAGGGCGTGCAATGAACGAAAAAGGGTGGTCTGGCGGCTGATGGCTTGACTCAAATTCGTGATGGACAACTATCTTACTTCGCCGTAGCAGCGGCTGTCTGAGACCTGATCTACGCGTCCCAAGGGCATTTATCAAAGGCACTTCTACGCTAGGCGCATCTATCCAATGTGCTTTTGAGGTTGTATTGAAAATCTATATGTAATAATGTAATTACATGATTACTAAAAATGATGAAGACGCGGTTTTCCAAGCGCTCGCCCATGTTGTTCGCCGGACGATCCTAGATCTTGTTCAAGAGAATCCCGGTCAGACGGTTGGTGAGCTTGCGAGCAAGTTCGATGTCAGCCGAATAGCCGTGATGAATCATCTGGCGGTTCTCGAATCAGCGGGTTTGATTGTCAGCGAGAAGGAAAAGCGATCACGTCGCGTGTATCTAAACCCGATGCCAATCCAGCTCATCTATGACCGATGGACCGATCAGTATTCTGCGTACTGGTCGGACCGCGTCGCGTCGATCAAGTACAAGGCTGAACGTGCAGCCATTCAGGAGAAAAAACCATGAGCGAGTCGAAACCCAGTGACAAGCGTATCTACCGCACGATCATTAACGCGCCTATCGAAAAAGTCTGGTCCGAACTTGTTAAAACAGATGAGGTGCTGCCATTCTTTTTTGGCGCCGTATGCGATTGTCCAGAATTTGAAGTGGGCGCGTCTTTTGCGATGCGGTCAAAGAATGGTAAGTACACCAACGTCGTCGGTAAAGTGCTCGAGTTTTCTCCACCCTATAAATACTCGCACACCTTTAAGTTCACGGCTTATGACGATGAGCCCTGCACAATTACGTATGAGCTCAAAGAGACCGAGCAGGGCGTTGAGTTTTCACTGACGACGGAAGATGCACCGAGTGGCAGCAAGACTGAAAAGTCGATGGATCAAGGCGGCGATTTCATCGTGCAAAACTTTAAATCGGTTGTGGAGAACGGCAAACCAACCTTTAGCGGTCGGTGTATTTTGCTGATGATTGGTCTGACCGAGATGTTTTCGCCGCGCAGTAGCCGGAGCGAAAACTGGCCGCTGACGAGAGGAACGGAGTCCAATCAGGAATACAACGGCGAGGAGTCTAAGCATGGCTAAGTCACCAGAAGAGGCAAAACAGAGCATGGTCAATAACCTGCTTGAGAAAACTGGCAAGGATCTGCCCGCGTGGCTCCAGGTTGTGACGACGACGAACGTCGAAAAACATGGTGAGATCGTTAAGTTTCTGAAGTCAGAGCACAGCGTGACGCACGGTTTTGCCAATCTTATCGCGCACGAGTTTCTAAGTGCCGCCACGGGTGAAACTGATTTGATGGATGCTCAATACGCAGGTGACAAAGCAAAGCTGCTGCCGGTCTATCAGCTAATTGTCCAAACCGCCGAGTCGTTTGGAAAGGACGTGATCGTTTCTCCAAAAAAGGCCAATGTGAGTCTAAGGAGATCAACTCAATTTGCGCTGATTCAGCCATCGACCAAAACCAGGGTCGATCTCGGTATCAAACTTCGAGATTTTCCACCTGAAGGCAGACTTGAAGCATCAGGGAGCTTCAATAGCATGGTCACCCATCGGGTACGTTTAAGCCAAGTCTCGGATATCGATCAAGAAGTAATCGACTGGTTAAAGCAGGCTTACGATCAGGCCTAACAACTGATTCAAGAGGGAATTCGGCTGCTGCTGTGAGCGAAGTAAGATCATGGATTTTTTGTTGAACTAAGCCCTTTATGTCGTTGAGCGAATCGAGCAATCCCGTCATAGCCGAGAGACCAAGCGAGGAGCGCATTTCATCGTGTACCTCGCCCCACAGAACTTCTGCCTGTTTGAGCTTTTGTTTTCCCGTTCTTGTGAGTTGAAACAGACGGACACGTGCATCTTCTGATGGCACTCGCTCGACCAATCCCCGCTCGCGAAGTGTCCTGACTTCACGGCTCATCGTGCTCTGTTCAACCTGGCAAACCTTTTGCAACTCTGAGATTTTTAGGCGTCCTCGACCAGATAGAACGCTGAGAATCGTGAACTGACCGTTTGTTAAATTCGCCTCCGCCATCTTGGTGTCATACAACGCGGTCACCGCGCGTGCAGCGGAGCGCATCGCGAAGCACACACAATCACTCGGAGTGTAGTTTCGCTTTGTTGCTGAAGGCATGAATCTTCCTCTTGTGTTATTCCGAATTAATGCATCATAATACATGCATATACATATATATGAGAACTTATGAAATCCTACATAGCGTACCCCATAGCGTTCTTGGGAGTCATATTGGCAGTGGTTCTAGGGGCGAGGTTTGCCGATGGACCCATCGGGCCTTTCCCTGGTGGATCGTTGAAGACTGGCGAACGCATAGGCGTTGGGGCGTTTCGCCCACCGCTAGTACGAAATGGGCGATGGGAACTTGAGATCGATGGTCGATCTAGAGCAGTGGCGATGTTTCTCATAGATGGCGGGCTGTTCGCAATGCGACCGTCTATCGCGACACCTTTTGGATGGTCGCAAGCCGCGCAACGGAAGCACTCGGCTAGTGTCAGGATTGATAACAGCTTGTTTGACGTGTCTGTACAGAGAGTGGTTGCGGGAGATGTCCGGCTCCCTAAAATCCGACAAGTTTTTGAGGAGAACCTTGCCGTCTCGGGAGTAGGCACTGATCCCGGAACGTGGTTTTTCGAACTAGTCCCTGTGATGAACTAAGCGTTTTCGCAGTTTCTCCAATGACGTCCTGATCAACGTCTATTGCCCCCGGTTGAGTGCTACAAAGCACCCTTCTGCATCTCGTGCCAATTCTTGTGTAAGTTCTGCGGCAGAGCACGCTCGTCCTAATCCTGCACTTTGCCCGGCCCACAGGGAGGAGAAGTCTGCAGATCCATGCCGTTCAGAGGTAGCCTTTAAGGGCGCCAATGGAGCGCCTGCGGCAGGGAAAGTTGGAGCGTCGTCTGACATTGGACCCATCTCCTCCATTATTCGGTTCATAAGGCCTCGCGCAGGTTTACCTGAAAACAAGTTTGTCAAAGCTGTCTTATTGTCGTTTGCCTGGTGCAGAGCTTGCCTATGTAAATCTGAGATCAGTGCCTCAGGTGTAAATAGGTATGCGGTGCCTAATTGGACACCTGATGCACCTAGTGCGAAAGCAGCGGCGATGCCGCGACCATCGGCGATACCGCCAGCTGCGATCACGGGTACTGATACGGCGTCGACCACTTGAGGCACGAGCGCCATCGTCCCGGGCTGGCCGGAAATATCTGTGGCCAGGAACATGCCCCGATGACCACCAGCTTCATAACCCTGAGCAATGATCGCATCGCAACCCATTACCTCAAGCCGTACGGCTTCTTCGACGGTGGTTGCGGAACTTAAGACCGTACAGCCACAAGCCTTCACACGATCTAGTAATGATTTCTCGGGAAGACCAAAGTGGAAGCTGACGACATTAGGCCTGTGTTTTTCAACAACCTCACACATGGCTTCATCAAACGGTGCCCTGCTCGCAGAGGGCGCGACTTCCGAACTATCCAACTCGAGTTCTTTGTAGTATTCGGCAAAGCGATCCCGCCAGGCCGCCTCTCGTTCTGGATCGGGTGCTGCTGGCGTATGGCAGAGGAAATTCACGTTGAACGGATTCTGGGTACGTTGACGGATGATTCCCATCTCGGCGTTCGCGTTGTCGCGGCTTAACATGCCGCACGGAAGGGACCCCAGGCCGCCCACCTCGCTCACAGCAATCGCCATTTCCGGACCATTTGCACCAGCCATAGGTGCCTGAATTATCGGCAGCTTGATATCAAGCAGGTCTAAGAGCTTACGATTGGGCCACATGATGATCCCCTGGATTGGTATTTAAGGATCCAGCTCGATGAACCCTACTGGCGCAAATTAGGTAAAACCTAGATAGGTTCAATGTAGACCTCTGTCCCATGTACGCTGGTACTTTCACCCATGTCCGTCTTGTTAGGGGTGTGCAAAAAATTGACGTTGACCCCAGTCTCCTCGATTGATGGCCACCGACCTTTGTAAGACAGTGCTGTGGCATCTGGCAGCGTGTCATCGATACCGACTGTTAGCTCGATGGTGCCAGTTTCATTGCGGACGTTTACGCGTTGACCTTCAATCACGCCGCATCGCGCAGCTTCAATCGATGAAAGCCAAACAGTTGCTGGTCCAGCTTGAACTTGCAGGTGACTGTCATTGGCGTGGCTGTCGTTCAGCCGCCATTTGGACGACGGAGTAATCAACCTTATACGACCATCGACAGGCGCTTGGTCTGCATGTGGTATTGGGGTTCGTGGCAAACCCATTTGCTCCGCTTTTGCTGAGGCGATTTCGATTTTGCCCGAACGAGTATTGAACTGGCCATCCGCATACATGGGCATCGGCTCATCACCCAAAAGAACATGGCCTCGAGTTTTGAGTTCGTCGAAGTCGAAGCCTGGGTCCCACTGATTCATCATGTGTGTGATCAACGAAATGTCGTCGTCGAACAAGGCCGGCTCTTCCAACGACATCGCAGTTGCGATACGACGGAATATCTCTTGGTTTGGCAAACTTTCGCCCAATGGTTCACTGACTTTGGTTTGAGCACCCAACAACAAATTGAAGTAGCCAAACGTAATGTCGTCAAACTCCAGGAAGCTCGCTGCTGGCAGCACGATGTCAGCGAACGCTGTGGTGTCAGTAGGAAAACAGTCTAAAACGACTGTGAACAAGTCTTCGCGACGCATTGCTTCACGCAAAGCGGTTTGATTTGGAGCTGACGCCAGCGGATTTGTGTTCCAAGCGATAAAAGCCTTGAATTCGGTCGAGTCTGACAGTCGTGTCGCGAGGTCCATATGGCTGATGCTTTTGGCTTTGGCCTTGTTTTCGGTCGTACCCAGTCGAGCGCCAGAAAGTTCACCGAGATCTATGCCAGCGAATGCTGGTGTGTAGTTGAGATAACAAAACCCAGTCCCAGGTTTGCCGATGTTTCCAGTCAACGCTGGTAATAAACCAACGGACCGCATCACATTCCCGCCCATAGATTGGCGCTGTAGCCCTTGGCCGCACCACAACATGGACGGTCCTGCCGCGTAGAGTTCAGCGGCTTGTCGAAGTGTACTTGTTGGGACACCTGTTTGTTCTGCCGTCCATTCCGGGGTACATGACGCAATTGTGGACATCACTTCCTCCGCCCCGAGCGTGAAGTTCTCAATATAGGCTTGATCAAAAGCGTCCATGGCGTGGAGTTCGTGCAAAAGTCCGAACGCTAGAGCAGCATCACTGCCAGGGCGTGGCTGGACATGTAGATCAGCCGCTGCTGCAGAATCCGTTTGAATAGGATCTATGACAACGACATTCGCCTTCGCGCCCTCTAACCAATGCTCGGCGATGTGGGGAGCGCTGTGGGATGGGTTGGCACCCCAAACAAAAATAGATGCAGCGTCCTTTGCTGTTCTTGGATCGAACCCCATTCCTGATTCACCGTACAAGAGATGCCAAGCGACATGGCCTGCGGCGTTGCAGATGGTATCTGGATCTACCTCAGAAGCACCGATTGCGGTAAAAAAACGGTTCGGAAAGAAGTGCGCGAGCAAAGAGAGCGTGCCGGAATAGTGGGTGTGGAGGATCGCTTCAGCCCCATGCTGGTCGATCACGGCTTGAAATTTTGATGCGATCTCAGCTAACGCCTCTCCCCACGAGATACGCTCGAAGGCGCCATCCCCTTTTTGCCCGGACCGTCGCAATGGGTGTTGGAGCCGAGCTTGTTTATCCTGCCAAACGCCGTTGTAGGCAACCGCACATTTACTGCAGAGACGACCACGCGCCACGGGGTGCTCTGGGTCACCTAGAATGCGCAAAGGCTCGCCTTCCTTTTTTTCGACAAGAATGCCGCAGGCGTCGTAGCAATCACGGGGGCAATTGGTTCGTATTAACGTAGGCATCGTTTGTTAACTTCTTACCACTGAGTTAAATGATCCTACCATGTCGAAATCTTGGAGAGATCGCGAGATCAACGTGCATTGCTCAGCGACTATGGCAATAATCCAGTTCCCCAATTCGCAAGCAACAAGTGCGAATCGACGGACCTGGGGCAAGTACGATTAGAAATACACTCGAAGATTGAGGGCGCAAGATGCAGATCACACTTCACTATTCTCCCATCGCCTGTTCGTTAGTGCCTTATGTAGCGCTTACCGAAGCGGGTGCCGACTTCGAAGTTAAGGTCGTTAACTTCTTGAAGGGGGAGCACATGAGCCCGGATTACCTGCAGTTGAACCCCAAACACAAAGTTCCAGTACTCGTCCTAGACGGCGAACCGCTGACCGAGAACGTTGCCATCCTGCAGTGGATCGCCCGTCAATACGCTGGTGCGCAGTTGTTACCTAGGGGCAAGGATGAGTTCAGAGCGATCTCGCTAATGTCGTGGTGTGCGTCAGGTATTCACCCAACCTTAACGCCGAACGTATTGCCCCAACGGTATTGTGATATGCCCGGATCTGAGGACGCGGTGAAGGCATGCGCGCACAAGATCATGCACGAGAATTTTACGATTGCTGAAAACTTGCTTGGTGACCGCGAATGGTTTTTCGACCACTTCACCATTCCAGACATTTACTTCTACTGGTGCTTCCGTCGTGCTAAGCAATTTAAACTTGATGTTTCTTCGTACAAGAGTTGTAACGCACACTTCGACCGCGTGTCGCAAAGATCGAGCGTAGAAAAACTGTTGGCCTTTGAGACCGAGGCTCTCTCAAGTATTGCTCCTGGATAGTTTATCCCGTTGCCACTTCTAAAACGTTGCTCTGAGAGCAGAAGAGTCCCCCGAGGACTGATTAGTTAAACCAGTCTACCCAGTTAGGCTACTGGCCTCGGGGGAGTGCAAAGATTAGGTTTAAATCGACCTCAGGCAAATACGTGAAAACCACTAGTTTGTAGCGTTGCCTGCCATAACCTTGGTCAGATATGTTCGGCGAAATTGACCGTCTCGCGCTTTGACTCGAGCACGTGCACTTGCATAAGCGACTGACAGTGCGCTGCTAGAGCAAGATCGCGCGCGCGGACAACGTGCCGATTCCGCCAGTTGCGCCATACGATTCCCCATTCGTCCTGGATGCGCTGAGAGAAAGACTCGTCACATCCGTCGGGGAGCTGCGAGTTAGCTGGTCTACGGATGCCTCGCCGGAAGGCACGCCAAGAACAGAGCCACCAAGGTGGGGTGAGGACGATCAACGTGTCTGCGTGTTGGATGAGTAAGTCGCGGTCGACGTCATTACTGTCAACAATCCATCGATCATCGGCGAGTAAGACACGTTGTTTCTCAACGAGTTCGTCTTGTGGGACACGGATCCAGCCAGGGTTCCAGATGTGAAGATCGAGATGGATAAGGGGCAGCCCAGTCTTTGTCGCCAACAGCCGAGACAATGTGCTCTTTCCGGCACCTGCCATGCCGGTGACCACAATACGCTCTCCAATCTCTGAATTTGTTTCAGCTTTGCTCATGCCATTCAAACTACGGGTCGCATTCTCGAAAGTCGAGCGGCTACTGAACTCGTGGTCTAAATCTCTGAGGGTCTTTGGTTGAAGAAGACTTCGACATACATGTCTAAATCTTCTTAGTTTAACGACCGAACGAGTTGGCTTAAGCCAACACTCGTGGTCGTCGTTTGGCGTAGATCAAACAGATTGCACCTAAGAACAGGAGGCTAAGCGTACTCGGTTCGGGTACGTCAACTGTGACCGACCGAACCCTGAAGACGTCGTTCGCGCCGTCTGCCCCTATCGCGAAATGCTGATTGAAAGACAGGGCACCCAACCAGGTATCATTAGCCAGCCCGCCAACATCGACCAAGGTCACGATGTCATCAATGACCAAGTTAAAGTCATCGTTGCCACCAAAATTGTCGAAGACGATGCTCACGAGCGTGCCCTGGATACCGCCAAAATCAAACAACAATGCCTCATCAGGTCCGTCGCCATCGAGACGATCGGCATCGTCCTCATCGCCGTCGGGTCCACCTTCACTGTCTACGGATAAGCCCCTACTGCCGCCGTCGGTATCTACAACGACAGCTTCGGTATCATCAAAACTGTCACCAACGTCGTCGCCAAGGTCGTTTAGATCGACACCTTTGTAGCCGTGCACGGTAAGTTGATGACCACCCAACAGACTTAGATAGTGGCGATCGTCGCCGCTCCCTTCTAACTCACCAGTGCTTTCCTCGCCGAAGTCGTAGGTGATTAGTGCAGCGTGGCCCGATACAGACATCGCCATTGTGCCCGCAAGTACGGCGGCTAAGAACGTCCTTTTAATCGTCATTTTATTTAGGCCATTAAGGCTATCAAGGTGCGGTAGCTTGGGCTCCGCGTGATCGGATGTTTCTAATTTTGTGACTTTCGTTTTCACTGTGTACCCCCAGCGGTGTGTTATGCGCGTAGGACTTTGTTGGATGCGCAAATCATTCGCACACATACAAAAAAGCTACCTTTAACTGGCATAGGATTCGAATGATTTGGGCCAATACGCCGGTCACACGCGTATTGTCAGAAAAATGTACCCATCATGCTTGAAGGCCTAACCGCTCAATCCGCCGCTGAAAGTGCAAGCGCTCTCACGCTCGTGTTCGTCATTCTTTCTGCGTTTGTGCTCTCTACTGTCTTGGCGTATGTCTATCAAAAGACATTTCGGGGACTCTCGTACTCACGGAATTATGTCCAGTCGATCATCTTGATTTCTATCATCGCCGCGATGGTTATACAGTCGGTTGGCGATAGCTTGGCTCGTGGGATCGGCATCATGGCCGCAATGGCCATTATTCGCTTTCGAACCAATTTCAAAGATCCTCGCGATACCTTGTTTCTATTTGCTGGGTTAGCTACTGGTATTTCTTGCGGCGCCTACGCGTTTGGAGTGGCGTTCATCGGGACCCTGGGTTTCTGCCTTGCAGCAATTCTATTGCACTACTCACCGCTTGGTCCCAATGCTTATTTTGACGGCATGCTGCGCTTTTCCACGACGCGGATACCCAAGAGCGGACGAGCATGGATCGTATTCTCAACAAGTTTTGTCGCACCTGTTCGCTCATTACTCTGCGAGAAGCACAGCAGGGTGATCGGCTGGATTATGCCTATCACATCAAATTGCGGCGGGGTGCCACAGAGGAACATCTGCTAGGTGAACTGCGCCAGCTTTCCGGTTTGGACGGCGTTCATATCCTCATGCAAGAAGCAACGGTGGATCTATAGACATGTCCAATCTACTTCCCCGAGCAGTCTTTGTTTGCGCCTGGCTTGCAGCGTTAGGCACGGCAGCGTTTATCGCCGGTCAGTATTCTTCAGCCACCCAGTTTTTCGGTATCGCCGATGATCAGGAACAGACTGTCCGTTTTTCCAATCCAGTTGAAATAGTCGAAATTCGGCATGTCTCCGGTGAAGAAGTGGCGCGGGGTGATGTTGTGATGCGAGTCCGGCAGCCACTCTTGGAAGCTGATATCGCGTTTGTGCAGGAGCAACTTCAGGGTCTCAGCTTCAGCGATCGCGAAAACTCAACAACCATCGACGCACAAATCGTCAAACTCAATTCGGACTTGCGTACATCTATCGCGCAACTGGATACCGGTATAAAGAACCTTGAGGCGCGCAAACGGACGGCACGTGAATTGTTCAAAGACGCTTCAGGTGGTGCTGGTCTTGCGACCATCGACCGCGAGATCGAGTCATTGCGAGTTAATAGAAGCGCGCTCATTCGATCTACCAACACGACTGTCGCCAGCCTCCGTAGCCAACTTAGTATTGGCACCCGTCCCATAGATGCAGAAATCGCTGAACTCAGAAAGCGTTTGGACGATTTACAACGCCAGCGCCGTTCGATGACGGTCACAGCGAGTTTAAGCGGCCGCATTGGCAGTATTTTGTTCAAGGTTGGCGATACCGTGCCGCCTTATCAGCCTATCGCCACCATCCATAGCGCGAAGCCGACCTACGTTAATGGCTACATCCATGAAGCGGTGTCCAATGACATCAAGAAAAATGACACCGTGTGGGTGACATCCGTCAATCAAATGGAGGAGTCCCTGTACAAGGGTGTCGTTGAGAGCCTTGGCGCAAGGATTGTTGAGTTTCCGCTTCGACTGAAGGTCAATCCGATGGCGCAAGCGTGGGGGCGAGAAGTTGTCGTACGTCTTGAGGGACAACACGACCTGTTGCTCGGTGAAAAAGTGTCAGTACAAGCCCAGCAACCTAATCAAATAGTGCATTTGCTACGAGCCGCCCTCGCTCCGAAGCAAGCAGTTGCAGCCATCGAGGTAGATCAATGATGTCGTGCGTAAAAATGTTAGTTGCCAAGCTCAGTTTAGCCGCAATGTTGCTTGCGTGTAGCAGTCTCATCAGCGCAGACGAAGTGGGTGCATACCTCTTTGGGGAGGATGCGAGCTACTATGAATCTGTTTTAAATCCGAGCACCAAACCTTTCCGAAAGCTTTGGATCGCAGATCCGGAAGTTAGACTTACACCGGAACAAGATGCACGTGGTTTGAATACTGAAACCTATAGTCTTCGTTTTCGCCCCACTTCCCGGCTCGAGCGAACCGCAGAACACCGACTGTTCGACATTGAAGAAGAACTGGCGGCGTTGGAGCTTGAGGACATGCTGGGTTCAATGCTGAAACAGCGTTATCTTCACATCATTGAAATCGCGGAGTACGAGGCGCTCCTAGGCATTGCTGAGAAAGAGCGCAGTCTGACGCAAAGTGAGGCGGAAACCGAAGAAAGTCGTTCCTCCGAACTTCGTTATAACGTCTCGAATTTGCAGAAAGTTCTGTTGGAGATAGAGCTTAAACAACAACACATCACCCAACTTGAAAGTCAGATTAACCGCCTACGCGCATCTACAGGAATCTCAGCTCCCGAGCTTGCCCCGCATCGAGCATCCTCCGGCGCGGCCCAACTGACCCGTAATTTGGTGACACCCGCTGGTATCGAATCAGTTCTAGACTCTGATCGGCTAAAGACATTTACCGGTGCGATCGACCATCGTTTTGCCCAGGCGCGGTTAAAAGAGTCGAAACAGAAAAACGATCTGCAAAAGAACCGCGGCCGGTTCGGCTTGGATCTCGTAGAGCTCAGTTACGAGAACAAAGGCATAGACAGTTACAACATGACGTTTGGTTTTCGATTGCCTACGCGGGGGTATGGCGGTCGAAAGACCGCGAGAGCCTACCTTGCAGCTCAGCGGACTGCGGACTTGACTAGCAAACTAGTCAGCCAACAAACCCACAAGGCGATACAAGAGGTATACCTGGATCTTGAATCGTTTTACTTGTCCGATGACGCTCTGAAAAATTTTAGCCAACGCAGTACCCGCAGTGATCTGGCGACCGCCATAGTCGCCCAGCGACATCAACTGCTGCTCGAAGAGCGGACAGTCATCGATCACGCGAACGCTTTACGCGCGTTGGTGGAAGCGCTTGAGACGACTGGTTTGATTTACCAACGCCCCTTGATCAATTGGCTGGCTAGCCCTTGAGCGCGCTTGCTGCTTCAGAAGTTCGGGTAGAAAATCAAGATACAGTCATAGAGCGGTACGAGCTGAAATACGTCATCCCCTCGCGTTGGATTGAACCCATTACCCAGTTCATCGCTCCCTATTGTCGCCTTGATGAACACAGCCGAGTGCAGGGCGATAACTTCTATCCTGTCAACAGTCTCTACTTCGATACGTTGAACTATCGCTTTCTCAATCAGCGGCTTTGGGGTGCTGATCGACGTTTCAACATGCGCGTTCGTTCGTATGGTGACGGTCGCGAGGCACCGTATTTTGCGGAACTGAAATTCAAAACCGCGACGTACGTGAAAAAGTTCAGGGCCGTGCTTGAGCTACAAGAGTGGCCAGGGTTTTTACACACTAGTGAGTTAGATCCGCTCGACGAAGTTGAAACGCCGCGCCGGGTTTTCAAGCGTATGGCGCATGCTTATGCGATTGAGCCAAAAATATTCACCTGCTACCGACGACGGGCGTTCGTTTCGGAAGTTGATGACTATGCGCGCGTGACAATGGACATTGATATGCAATATCGACCGCAGACACCTTTGATCTGTGATGATCCATACAATTTGTCGCCTGACAGAAACTGCATCAGCTATGACATTCAAAGCATCTATGGCGATGAGGCCCACTATCAGGCAAACGTCATCCTTGAGCTGAAGGCAACGAGCGGTTTTGTGCCGACCTGGATGATCGAGCTCATCCGCAGATTTGAGTTAAAGCAAGTGGGCTTCTCGAAGTATGTGAACAGCTCTCTGGTGGATAACCATGACAATGGTTGGCGCTACATGGATGTAAGTACCGAAGGGCTAGAGCCAGCTTAGATAGTAGCTACGGGCTGGGATATGGTGTCTCGTGTTACTCTTGCTTGCGGTTTAGAAGTTAGAGGCAACCTGTGGCACACACAGATGACATCATAGGTGGGTGGATAAGCAACGCAGAGAAGACTGGCGAGGTCAAAAAATTACCTGGCTACGGTAAACCGCTCGATCTCGATGATGACTCGCACGTACCACGCAAGTATCGAATGGCGTACCGGGTGCTCAAGAATGCCAATATCACACCACCCGAAGTTGAGATGATCAGAGAACTCGGTGAATTGCGCGAGCAACTTGCGCAACAAACGGACAAACGTACTCGCAGCGAGCTTTCTGCAAAAATTCGAGAAGCGAAACAGAAACTCGATATTGCTCTGGATAAGTTCAAGTTCCGCCAGTAGGTTATCTTTTTTACTTAGACATCCATTCGTGAACACGCAGTGTGTTTGGAGAAACAGATATGAATGAGGCTAACCTCACTCGCTTCGGGCCTATCGTCTTGGAGGGCGAACAAGGGACACCGTCGACCTACAAGTCTACCTTTAGGGCGCTAGAAGGCGCAGCGAAACTGATCCTTCGCGAAGACGGTATTGGTAGTGCGCAGATCAATATCAACGGAGTCAGTGTGGTCGAGCCGCGAGAGGCTAACGCAGATTCTGAGGTTGTGATCACGGTGGATCTTGAGCGGGAGAACAGTGTCGAGATCAGTGTCTCTGGCCGACTTAGCGTGCGCATTACACAGTCCGCGGAGGCCGATCTGGGTCTTTTGCGTCAGGGCTACTTTGGGCTCAACACCAGCGATCTCGAACGGCAACGCGCCTTTTATGAAACGTTAGGATTCATAGGTGAAATCTACCCGGCCGGACCCGAGACGAGCACGACGTTCGCGCAGGCGCTAGGCTTTCCGGACAACTATCTGATTCACGTCTCCCTCCATAGCCTGGAAAACCCGCCGACGCCGCCATTTGTTGATACGGTGCAGTTCAGAGGAGAGTCTTATCGCGAAGAGCCACCCTATGCCAGGTTGAACCACATCGGTATGGCCTACTCGACCTACTCGACACCCAGCCTCGATGGCGACTATGCCTACCTTAAGTCACAAGGTGTCGAATTTCTTTCCTCACCCGCCACAGCGCCTAACGGTGAACGGTTTGTGTTCTTGAAGGACCAGGATGGCGCCTTCTTGAAGTTGATCGAGACAGACGAAGGCGAGGTTTCGAGTCCTGGTCCAAATCTAGTACGACTTGTTAACACGAACATGAACGTTGCTGATCTTGAAAGGTCTCGAGAGTTTTATCGGCTCCTAGGCTTTACGGAATCGGAGTCCAACTCCCAGACGGGTTCGGGAGAGTTTGCGGCAGCCCATGGGTTTGATGGCCCAATCGAATTTGAGGGCGTGGATGTCAGTCTTGGCGAGGGCACCGATGGCGCGACGATCCAATTGCGTCAGTGGCAAAACCCCTACGACGCTGCCCCGTCCTATGCGCCTCCGGTCAACCACTTGGGTATCGATCGGATCAACTTCTATGTCGAAGACTTAACTGCGACGGTAAAAGCCATGAATGAACTTGGTTTTGAGCAGCTCGGTCCTTTAGGGGGTGGTCGTGAGGTCAGTATCGTGTTCTTTTTTGACCCTGACGGCATCAAGGTGCAGTTTGCGGGTCCGCGGACAGATTAGCAGTCGAGCAGATTTAGAATCGGCATTGTGATTGGACAAGCGAACAGTCACGCTCAGAGGACACTACGCCTTATTCGGTACATATAAGCCAGACTCAGAGCCCAAGCAGAGCCCAGTACGACGAAGGGAACATAGCCGGGATTGAAGTCCACAGCCAAACCGAGTGAATGACTAATTTGTGGGTGTGCTTGGGTTATTTCGAACATCATGCTACCCGCCTGGTAGGTGCCCAGGATTGGCCAAATCGCAAACATTGTGTAAATCAGGGTCACGATCACAATGTAAATTCGATCCAGGGTGGCCCCGACGAAATGGGCGAGCACCAAGTACGCGAAGAGGACAGTGACGAAATCCATGGTTGATCTTCCAGCTTCCGCGCTCAAAGAAATGAACAGGTCAGCCAGCTCGTACTCGGTCATGAAGGATCTCCTCGGAACGGAATCGTGGCAGCAAGTATAAGAGCATGGAGGGGCATACCCAATTCTTAGCAGAGTGGTTTGTATTGGCATGACGTTACTTATCTTCGATTGCGATGGCGTGTTGGTGGAAAGCGAGGCAATCCTAATAACCGCTGAGCTTGAGTTTCTGGGTCGGCATGGCGTCGTGTTTGAACGGTCCGATTACGTGCGCACCTATATGGGTATGGCACCGCGCGAATGGAAAGAACGGCTCAGTCGTTCTCTGTCTGCCAAACTTGGTAGGGAGGTTAGCGCAGAATTCTTTGACGAGCTCGATGACTTCACGACTGCTCGCCTTCAGGATCAACTGGTTTCAGTTGATGGGGCGAGATCGGTGATCGAGGGTTTCTCACATCAGCGGTGCGTAGCATCGTCTTCCTCGCCAGATGGTCTTGTTTGGAAGCTTAGCCATACACAATTGCTGGACCTGTTTGACGAGAATTTGTTCTCGACCCACCTGGTGGAGAAAGGCAAGCCTGAGCCAGACCTTTTTCTGCATGCTGCACATACCATGGGCTTTGAGCCAGCTGAATGTATTGTGATAGAGGACAGTGTCAATGGCGTGGTCGCCGCAAAACGGGCAGGAATGAAGGCAATCGGATTCACCGCGGCCAGCCATTGCCTTGAAGGGCATGACATAACCTTGTCGAAGGGCGGTGCGGATATGGTCGCAGGCTCTTATCGAGAGCTAAAAGAAATTGTTGGGAATTTTTGAAGTTTGCGCTGAATTGCACCCGTAGCTAGCGGAGAAGAACAAGATGATTAGTGGCAGCTGCTTATGCGGTGGCATCAAGTATGAGATCAATGGTGAAGTCGCGATGACTCGAATTTGTCACTGTGTGAATTGCCGTAAGTTCTCAGGCACTGCGAATGCTGCATGGGGACTGGCGCAAGTTGCGGACTTTAGTCAGACGGCGAGCGACGCTGAAGTGGGTGAGTATGATGCTGGCTCTGGCAGTCTGCGCAAGTTCTGCATGTCCTGCGGATCGCCTTTGTGGTTTGAACCAAAGGATCTGCCTGCGTTTGTTGGTATTGCCTTAGGCTCGATAGATGATGGCAATCCTGCGCTGCCGGAGATGCATGTTTGGATGCGATCAAGTCCGGATTGGGAGGACATCTCGGATTCTTTGCCGCAGCACCTTACCCATCCTTGAGCGTTATCGATAACTCCTTAGAATGCACGCTTAGAAACGGTCTGGCGTCAAACACCCATTAGGCGAGAGGATTAACTGTGTTGAACAAAATGCAGATTGGGATAGCGTTATTGCTTGGACTGGGCGGGCTAGCGAATGGCGTTTTTATGGCCGTAGCCCCTGAAGCCTGGTACTGGGCCGTGCCTGGCGTGCCTGATCGAGGACCGTTTAACCAACACTTTGTGCGGGATATTGGCTTCATCTACATGCTGATCGGAATGGCTTTCACATATGGAGCGATTTACGCAAAGCATCGATTGGTGTTGTGGATGTTGCCGACCGCTTGGTTGGTTTGTCACGCTGTTTTCCATGTTTGGGAAGTTGTCGTCGGCATCTGCGGACCTGAATCTTTGATAGAGGATTTCGGTGGCGTGACGTTCCCGGCACTCCTAAGCCTAGCTCTCCTTTATGGCAGCTATAGAGATCGGGCTCGTGACTAAGCCCTTTATTGTTCTCCTGTTCCTTGGTCTGGGCATAGGGTTAGGTTTGAGCACGGCGTTCCTAGCTCCCGAACCCGATGCAGATCAAACGATCGAGTGGTTAGACAACCCTCGCTATTTGAGTCCGTTCACCCTCGAATCCGAAGCCGGGCAGTTCGATAACCAATCGTTAATGGGACAGTGGACGATTGTGATTTTTGGTTTTTTAAATTGTCCTGATTTTTGCCCAACAAGTTTGTCGCAGCTGGCATCTATCGCAGATGGCTTAGTGGAAAAATCCGTCGACCAAGAGGTCCGCTATGTTTTTGTTTCCGTCGATCCCGAGCGGGACTCAGTGGTTGAGGTTCGTCAATATGTCAGTCACTTTGGGGAATCTATCCGAGGGGTGACGGGTACTGCAGAGCAGCTAAGTCGATTTGCTGGGGATCTTGGCAGTCAGTACAGAGTAACAGCGGATGATGATGACTACACGGTAGCTCACTCCATCACTTTCTCGATCATTGATCCTAATGGGGAATTTCGCGGGCGTTTTTGGCCTGGCTTCAAACTTCGCAATCTCGTTGAAAATCTTACGGCCAAACTATTAGGGGACAGGGTCTCCACCTAGACCGCACACACAATGTTGAAATCTCGAATAAGTACCATCGCCATCCTCGGACTGACCATCGCCGTTGCCCTCGTATTGATTATCGACCGGGGTGGCTTGATTGCGTGGAGCGCTTTTGTCATAGGCGTTGTGTTGCTCGCAAAGAGTTGGTTTAAGCCCAGAAAGCTCGACTTGGTTCTCGCTGGCGGATTGGCGATCTTCTCACTATTGGCATGGCTTGGAAGCTTTTACTACGTCATCTCCACCTATGAATCAGGTGAGGTGATTGAACTCACGATCGATACGAAGAGCGGTCTTCATACAGCGCGACTTTGGGTGTTTGAGCATGGTGGGCCAGGACCTGTTATTTATTACGACGCGGAACCCGAGGCTGCAGAATCGTTATTAGCGGGTCGCTCCTTACAATTCACTCGGGACGGAGCTGTGAACACTCAAATACCCAATGCGAGACGAGTCGAAGCGATTCCAGAAGAGGAAGCTAGCGGGATACTGGAAGCTATGGCAACCAAGTATGGGGATCGAATGATCGCGGCTGATGTTTATTACTTATTGGTCGGGCGGCCCAGGGATCGCGTTGCACTCGTTATTCGGCTAGACGGAGTTTAAGTGCGATCACCAGATGTTGAACGCGGGTTTTATATGGCTCGTTTTGATCCTGTACAGCACCATTTGCGCCTGTTTCACAGGTTCAAATAAAGGTGATAAGCTCAATTATCGGTTTATTTGGAGGACGGGCCACACCAGCCGACTTCGGTGGACGTTGAGTTAAGCGGTAGTTATCTTCTACTAGCATCCTATGCGGTCATCGCATTGGGGTTCTCGTTCCTTTGTTCCATTGCCGAGGCTGTCCTCCTCAGTGTTACGCCCTCGTATGTCGCAGCGTTGGAAAAACGCACCGGCCGCTCCGGAGACTTACTCAAGAAGCTCAAAGCGAATATAGACCGACCCCTCGCCGCTATCCTTTCCCTAAACACAATTGCCCACACTGTTGGTGCCATTGGCGTGGGTGCCGAAGCTGCACTAATTTGGGGCGGTGCCGGAGTCGGAATAGCTTCCGGTGTGATGACGCTCTTGATCCTCATCGCTTCCGAAATCATCCCCAAAACGATTGGTGCGATGCATTGGCGGACCTTGGCGCCGACCATGGCTAAGATCTTGGTGGTACTCATGCGGGTGCTTGCCCCGATGGTTTGGCTTTCCGAATACATCACTCGGGCAATTGGTGGTGATCGACGCACTGAGGTTGTCACACGAGAAGAAATCGCCGCGATGGCTGGGTTGAGCTCCGAGAGTGGTGAGATGCCTGATGATGAAACTCGGGTCGTTGAGAACATGATGGCGTTAGAATCTAAAACCGCGCACGACATCATGACACCTCGTACGGTGGTGATCGCATTCCCACAGGATCTCACTGTGGCGGAGCTTCTCGACGCCAATCCGAATTTGCCGGTTTCCCGTCTGCCGGTTTACGACGGCTCCATCGACAAAGTTACAGGCTTTGTTCTCAAATCTGACGTGCTGACTGCTCAGGCGGATGACAAACATGACACCCGTTTGGCCGAGCTTCGGCGCGACCTCACCGCAGTGCCCGCATCAACATCGCTGTCAGAGCTATTTCGAATGTTGCTCAGGGAACATCAACATATCGCGTTAGTTGTGGACGAATTTGGCGGTACCGACGGTCTTGTCAGCAGCGAAGACTTAATCGAGACGATTCTGGGCCTGGAAATCGTTGATGAAGCTGATGTGGCAGAAGATATGCAGCGTCTCGCGCGACAACAGTGGGCCCATCGCGCTAAGTCTCTCGACGTCAAAAAGGGCGCAGGACTGGGTGGGTCGACACCCCATGCCACAGACTAAGGTGAGAGCGCTCAAGTGGGTCGGTATCTCAATCCTAAGCACAGTTGTTGTACTGACCGGGACTTTCTTCATCGCCAAAACTTCGGATGGCCCCCTTGGCCCCTTTCCTGGAGGACCGTTGGTCTCCGGTGAGTTAGCGATCTCAGCTGTCACCGATTGGACCTTTGCTCGCGAGACCGGAGAGATTGAGCTGCAGTTGCTGCAAGACAGCTCATCGCGGACGACGTGGCTGGCAGTGGCTAACAATAGCGCCTACATACCCGCGGCGCTGGACTTTCCGCCCAACAAGTCCTGGCACCTTCGCGCCGAACGAGATGGAGATGCCCAAATCCGTTTCGACAACACCCGTTATCCGGTACGCCTTGCTCGTCTCGATGAGACGAGTGCTGAGTTCAGTGATGTGGTCGACGTGCTTGTCGCAACGAACGCCATGCCACCTGGAGGGAAAGACCAGATGTGGCTGTTTCGGGTATCGAGCCGTTAAGCGCGTTTTCCGTTAAAAATCTGTTTCTCGTACGAAGGTCTCGACGGGCACGTCTAGCCAACCGACCATAGCAATCATGCCATCGACCTCCATACGGCCACCGAGTTTTGTGCGTTGAATCGTCGATGCGCTGACGCCAATTTCTTTGGAGATCTGGCTCCATGTCACTTCCCTTTGCAGCCTCTGTTCGTTCAGGGCTTGGTAGAGTGCTTTCGCGTCGAATCGTTTCATGATTGCGGAATCTCCAACTAAAAACTGCTAACGATAGATATAAGCGGGTATGTCACCAGACCATAGAGGGCAACCAGGCTCCCCGTCATACAGACGCCACGCATATCCGCATTGCCACTTAGGAAAAAGTAAGTATGGCCTAGGCGCATAGTGGCGTACCCGCATAGCCAAATTGCGGCAAGGATTGCTGGTGGGGATAAGAAGAGGAACACAGGCAAAGCCAGAGCAAAATGCACGGTGTTTTCAGTCAGATTACGGTGAGCAGCATGACTGCGAGTGAGTTCTTGCGTATTAGAGACACCTTGAGAACTATGATCGCTCTCGGCTTCCTCCTCGGGCGTCGCAAACAAACCGAAGCGTGCTCTCGTAACTTCAGTATGGGTCATTAGCCAAGTGTGATTCACGATCAGGAACAACACGCTGAGAGCAACAAATCCCATCATTGCGTCTGTTGGCAGTGCGGCCTCAAGACGGTTCACGCCAACAACGAGATTAGTGATCAAAGCAACGACAAGCGGGACGAGTGGATAAACCAATAAAATCGCCCATTGGCGGGAGCTGATGTTGGGTTGTATATCGTTCATTTGATCTGCAGCCTGTGGATGACAGTAATTTCCTAACAGTATCTTAAGCGGTCTTGGTAGCTGATGTTGATCTGATCATATGTCGTGTTGAGCTAGCCACGATGGTTGAGCAAGTTCCCTAACGACCCGGCTAGTCGCTCGCGCTCACCGGGATTCTCTTAAAGTAGAGGGGTAAGAAGGGCGCGATGGTCACCCAAACCTTGTCTCGCTCTGGAGTCATATAGAATCCGATGAAAGCTGCCCGCCAAGAGAACTCGATGCGTTGGAATTTCACAGGCGGTGCTCCGATGTCAAGAAAGGTATGAATCTGCAGAAATTGGCGCTTAGTTACAACTACCTGTGCCTCCTCAAGCAGGACTCCGGAATCTGGCGCCGTACCCTCACGTACAAGAAGGCGTTAAAATGACCCTATGCTGCTTGCCGAGGTTTTCAAATGCGCCTTGTCGAAATAGACGAAACTACAGAAGACACATATTTTCGTTGCTTGCATGACGAAATTCCCGCGGACCCCCGGGTGATGGCGATGCGTCGAGACTGGCGCGCTATGTACAAGCCGAAGGGCCACCGCGCAAAGGTCTTGTTTGACGATGCAGACCAAGTCGTGGGTCTTACCAACTACATTCCAGTAGAGCATTCTCCTTACGAGGGGGAGAACCTCATGGCGATACTGTGCATGTGGATCCACGGATATGAACATCTCGTTGGGAATCAACAGTCGAAAGGGTTTGGACGGTTCATGCTCGCGGAGATCGAAGCTGATGCCCTACAGTCAGGGTGTGACGGCGTTACCGTTTGGGCCAAAGATTACGCCGACTGGAACCCCGTCGCTTTCTATGAACACATGGGTTATGAGCGAGTAGATCAGGCTGGTCTCGATATTCTGGCTTGGAAGCGCTTCAACCAAGAAGCCAAACCCCCCGCTTTTCTCAAACAACCATCGGTGCCAGAGGTCGCGGATGACCAAAAGGTTCAGGTTACAAGCTTCACGAACGGTTGGTGCGGTGGCGGCTGCCAACAATGTGTCATGGTTCGGGATGCGGTGACAGAACTTGGTAGTGATGCAGTCCTAACCGAAATATACGCACACGAAAAAGGTGACATGCGTGATAGAGGTGCGAGCATCGATGTAGTCTATATAGACGATGTACCTTTCCGACCTAATGGCCCACCGGCAACGAAGAACGAGTTCAAACAATCCGTTCTTGAACGCGCGAGACAAAAGAGTCCATAGCCCCCAATGACGAGTGAGTGTTGATGGCTGATTTCGTCCGCTCTCTCGCCAATCGGTGTGCTGTAGACTCGGAGACCAAGTCGTCACCAAACTATGTATGTACCAACACGAAAAAATTGATTACATCGAGATGCCAGCAACAGACTTCGAAGGAACAAAATCCTTTTTCGAAGATGTATTCGGCTGGCAGCTAGAGGATGCTGGACCCGACTACCTTGCCTTTACTGATCAGGGCGCCACTTTCTTGACTCAAATGGCAACGAATTCGCAGTGTCGTCGGATCATGAGGCGAATGGCCGTCTGGTTGGTTGATGTCTCGTCATCCTCCCATGTGACATGAAACGAGGCATTGGAAAATTTTCTGCATTGCTGATCTTGTTAGCGGGACAGCAAGTAATGGCGATTCAGCAGGAAGCCCGGAGTGCTTTTGACCCGAGTGTGTTTGATAACTCGGTGGAGAAGCTGCGCGAAGAAGCTGGTACACCGGGCTTGGCTGCCGGAGTCCTGCGAGACGGACAACTGCTAAGACTCAAGGGCTATGGGGTAGCTGGTTCAGATGGACAACCCGTTACCGCCCAAACGGCATTTCAGATTGGATCGATCACTAAGTCCTTTGTCGCTCTGGTGATTCTCCAAATGGCGTCGGAAGGCAAACTCGAATTAGATGATCCGGTGGTGCGTCATGTCCCGGCATTCCGCACAGCGTCCAAAACTCAATCACATCAAATCACTATTCACCATCTGGTCACTCACCGCAGCGGGCTGACGACTTTGGACGGCAACAGCCTGAAGGCCGAAGAGCCAGGATCGTCTGGACCCGAGGCTGCGGTGGCCGGACTAGCAGACGTTCAGTTGTTCGCAGAGCCAGGCACGACCTTTCAGTATTCAAACGCCAACTATGTTCTCTTGTCCCACCTCATTGAGGTATTGGATGAGCGAACGTTTGAACGGTCTTTGCAGGCGCGGATTTTTACACCACTGAGTATGACGAACAGTTTTGTGTCGGTCCCGCCTTCTAACAAAATCTCTTTGGCGAACGGGTATCGACTCTGGTTTGGCGTAGCGCGAGCCTGGCACCCGGAAGCGGATACTGTGGCTGATCGACGCATGATTGGCGCAGGTGGCATCTGGACCAGTATTGAGGATCTGGCTCATTATGTAGAGGCGGTGCACACTCGCGACCCTCGCATCGTCCCAGTTGGTGCGGATAGGCTGTTTGCCATTGAGCTCTTCGACAAAGAGGTTGGCTACGCCTATGGGTGGTTTGCCGATGGCACTGGCGGCGAAACCGTCTTCGAACACTCCGGCTTCACGCCTGGCTTTTTGACACTGGCGACGATCGTACCAGCGACAGGTGAAGTGGTAGTTGTGCTCACCAATATGTCAGGTTTGGGGCAAGGCGATTTGCCACGTGCTGTCACTCATGCAGCATTGGGTTGGGAGCCGATCTCAGCTGCACCGGCACTCGGCGCCCGAATTGCAATTTGGTCGGCAGTGAGCGCGCCTCTAGGTCTTGTACTTTTGCTCTACCGGACCGGGCATAGTTTGTTCTTTCGAAGACAGCCGATGCGGCCTTGGGTACGCGCACTCAACGTTGGGGTAGTGTTGGGTTTGATCGCCGGTGTCTATGTTGTCTTTGTCGGGTTTCAGGCGATGGTAGGCGTCAGCTTTGAGACGGGTTTTGCGTTCTACCCCGACTTTACCCTAACTACGGTTGTGACCATGGCACTCGCCTTGGTCTTAGCAGTGGGTAGGTTGTTACTGGTCATACGCAGCGGATGATCACTGTTTGGGTAGAATGCGCACGAGTTTGTCGAAAGGTACGTTGATGAGCATCAATGACGTTGAAATTGTCGAGTACCGACCAGAGTATGGATTGGAAGTGGTCAAGATGTGGCGGCAGTCTTTTCAGCGAGCGATGAATTTGCCGGAGCAAAATCGCAGTGATGAACTACACCACCAACTGGACTATTTTTGCTCGATCAATCCGGACGGCATTCAGGTTGCAATCGATTGCTCGTCAAGCGCCATCGCTGCTCTGATGGTGTTGGTACCAGGTGAGTTGGATCATTTGTATGTTGGCGTGGAGTATCAGGGTTTTGGGCTCGGTTCGAGATTCGTCCAAGAAGCAAAAAGACTGTCGCCTCTAGGTATCGAACTCTTTACGTTTCAAAAAAATACTCGCGCGCAGAGATTTTATCTGAGTCGCGGGTTTGTCGAGATCGAACGGGGGTTCGCGGACTTGGGGACCAATCCCTGGGCGTCCTCCAAAGAAGACTTAGCGGATATAAAGTATCGGTGGCAGCCCTGACGGAACGCCCTTGTTGGCAGTTTGCTAGCCTGCAATTAGAGGTTTTGTAACTGAAGGTTTCGCTGAAACGTAGCGTTACACTGGCATAGTTCCAACGCTTTTCTGAATGGCCCATAGTTGAGCTTCGCGTGAATCGAAGTGGGTCTGGCAGATGAACAAAGTCATAAACCTCGGATCGTTCTTAGCCATCCTTACGTTGGGCGTCGCAACAGGCATCGCCTTTACGCATTCCCTAGAGTGGACCAATAAGATTGGATTGAACGCCCAACAGTATTTGTTCGTGCAGCAAACGTTGTATCAAGGCTTCGGCGATAGGGCTGGTTGGATTGAGACACTAGGTATCATTGTTCTCTTGTTGATATCATCCTTGCTGTATCGCCTTCAACCGTCCTTGGGCTTGTTGTCCGGGAGCTCGACGCTGAAGTATCTTATTGAACGGAAGGGAAGTATAAGCGGCGAATTCTGACCGACTACTTCCGACCATGAGCCGACATCCAAAATTATGGAGCTATTCGGTTTCTTGTTACGGATACCTTTACGAAGACAAACAAAATCGATACGGCAACCATAAGAGTTTTCTCGTTTAGAAAAGAATACTCGAGAAACAATGGCGCATCTCCAAGTCCTACGAAGGCACCTACCAACGCGCCGACAATACCAATGAATATGTTATTAGCGCTAAGCAATCGATCTAAACTGAGAAGACCCGGAGATATTCCAACTACTAATCCAGTCGCGAGGACAAACACAATTATCATTACTTCCTCAGTAGCCTAGATGAAACAAACATTAGCGATCCAATGAACAAGCTGAGTGCTGCCGGTAAGTAAGCGCCGCCAATTGAGAAGCCCGTGACTATAGACAGAGCAACGGCTGTCACGCTCATGACCCCCAGACTGATTTGATTGTCTCTCCAGGCTACTCGAGCAGCCACGAGATAAAACGCACCGAAGAAAAATAGCCACGAAATTCCCCAGAGTCCTTGGGCTTCATACCAGGATTGCTCTCGGACGAAAGTCTCGGCGACTACGCTTGAGTCGCGTAACATGACGTCGGTCACGCCGCGTACCGATACTGGTGAGAAGAATATGTAGAGCGAAGCACCAATAGCCCAGGTAGCGGCTATTGCAACGAAGAGCTTGCCACTACGGACTAAGAACTCACGCACTTTACGCAAACCTCTCGGTAAACACTGACCACATTGGGACAAGAACGAGTCTTACTAATTCCAGTCCAGTGGTCATTGTGCGCCACTCTGATTGCGACGCCAGTCCTCTAGCTTAGCGCGCTCATCGGGAGGAAGGGTATTGATACAGTGCCGACGAGACCCACCAGTTGCCATGCAGTCGTCTAGCAGGGGGACCCACGTGGCATCGCTTGGGAAGTACGCCCGTCCACTACTGGTCGTCAGGACTGGATCCTGGTTCGGATCAGGACCCTCTTCCCAGGGAAACCTCGACTGGAACCACGGGTGGCAGCTAGCTACTAGCACGCAGATCAAGATTGTGGCTATCACCTTCCGCATCGACGGTCTCCCGCGCTTTCACGTCACAACGCGCAACCACTCCTTTCAGCCCAGGTACGTGAGCAAGGGCTGCAATAAATTGGCTACTTTTCGTTTCATCGCGGTCCTGCACCAGTTTTGCGAGCCACGCCCAGACATGGTTAAGACCGTTTGGTTTTGGGTTTGTTCCAACTCGAAAATTCGATCAAAATCAGTGCGGCGAGTTTACTTTGAGTTGCCGGTTCTGGCCGAAAGCTGCCTCTTGCAGTGCACAACCATGAATTTTCGTGCATTGCACAACTCAAAGTCTGAGTTCGACCCGGAGCGGCCTTTAGCACTTGGCTCGAGGATTACTAGGTATCATAGTCTTCTGAATCTAGCTGGAGCGAAAATGAAGAGAGTCAGTCTGAAGGATACCGTCGAGGTGATCGGTGTCTTATCAATTGTTGCCACATTGATATTTGTGGTTTTTGAGATTCGGCAAAACACCAATGCGGTTCGAAGTTCTGTTACCCAATCAGTCTCGGAGCAGAGCATCGAAATTCTGCAGATGCTCATAGAAAATGCAGAGTTACGGCAAGCTCGAATTGCGGTGAACACTGATTCAGTCACTGACGACCAGCGATCCCAGGTAGACTACTTGTACGCGCTCCTTATTCGAAATCAACAGAACAGATATCTACAATTTAACTTGGGTGTTGTTGACGCTGAAACCATGGTTTTGTTGGGCGGGAACGCTCCAGTTTATCGAACGCCCGACTTCCGTCGATATTGGGATTCTGTGAAAGAGCGTCAACCTCCGGAATTCCGAAGATTTATGGAAGAAACGAATATCGGCTTAACAGCAGACAATTCTCTGCCACCGATGTAGATATCTCCTGCAATGTGAAGATGCCCGATGACCGTTCTTGGCCGTGAACGGAATATTGCACTGAACAATGCGATTTCCGTAGTCGACCCAGAGCAGCTGCTTCTTTATCCGCAGCTGCTACATAAACTAGTCGTCTTAACCGAGGGTTGCCAATGATATCAATACGACGAGCTGAGCATCGAGATGCTGCAAGTATCATCGCTGCACACGTGCGATCTATTCGCGAGGTTTGCTCGAAGTCTTACACCCCGGCCCAAATTGAAGCTTGGAGCAGTCGTGACTTCAAGGAGAACGTCTGGTGCCAAACAATCGACAGAGACTGTGTTTGGGTTCTAGATTCAGGTGAAAGAATTCTGGGATTCGGACATTTGAGGTTTAACTCAGCTGAACTTGGGACAATTGAAGGGCTTTACTTCGTACCAGAAGCGAATGGACGCGGGCTTGGGAAAAAGCTGATGTCCTTAATCTATGCTCATCTCGAACAGACGAGCGTGGAGAAGTTGGTTTTGCAGGCCACATTGAATGCTGAAGGATTTTATTACGCTATGGGTTTTCAATCCGTAGGCAGTACTTTCGTCGAGTTTCACGGTGAAAAAGTCGAATGCGTTGACATGGTGAACAGCCTACCATTTTGAAAGTTTGCAGATCTGACCGGCTGCTTCTAGCCGAATGCTGCCTCTTGCAGTGCACAATGCTTCGCTTAACGACCCACAACGATCACTCGTCCGCGATTGCCTGAACTTCGATTTCGATCAAAAGTTCTTCTGCTACCAAACGTGACACCCCAACTAAAGTACTCGCGGGCCCGCTGTTCGCGGGTATGTAGCGGTCACGAACTGATTGGATGATCTCTCGCTTTTCCGAAGTGTAATCGACAACGAATACTGTCATCTTAACGAGATTTTCGAAGCTCGCTCCAGATTCCTGAAGCCCCTGCTGAATGTTCTTCATCACTTGGTCTGTTTGGACGCCAATGTCGTCGATCCCGACAATTTGCCCACTGGGGTCGAAAGCGCATTGTCCAGAGATGAAGATATGGCGATTCCCGGTCGCTATGACTATTTGTGAAAATCCTTTCCCTGTTGGATACAGGCGTTTTATCTCGCTCATTTATTAGCTCCTGCAGATGTGCAACTCTATCAGGAAGGACTGTTATTGGGCCGGGAGTCCATTTACGAAGCGGGCGATTTGCTAGTTACGTAGTAAGTTTATCATTAGCGTACCTTCAATCTCGGCGAGAATTGCGGCGGCTCTGTGCTTATCCCTTGCGGGCAGTTTCCCTCTGATCCAATCTTCGTACTCTTCTACAAACAGTCCCGCGACAGTTTTGTAAGGTTCCTCTCCGCGTATAGCAAGACCAACTAGTTCAAACCAGAGTTCCTGTAGTGGTTTCGTGCCACCTGATTTAGACAGATCGGTGAGCGTTCGAACTAGCTGGGCTCCGGAAACGTTGCGACCTGGTAAAGCTTTATCTAACCATTCCGTTAGGTTTTCGGCGATAAGCAACAGGGCTTCCCTCACGAGCGCATCTTTTTTGTCGAAGTAGTACACAACCATTCGGTCGCTAATGCCAACACTGTCGCCCATGGCTCTTAGCGAACTGTTCCGAAGTCCCTCCTTGAGGAAATGGGCGGCTACCGCCACAACAATCTGTTGCCTTTTACTTTGAGTTTGAATCATCACTACGAAACGTGTGGAAGCCTATTGAGGAAAACGATTCTCGCAGATTTTAGGTGGACCGCCTACCTTGAAGCCGCTTGAAGTCAGATGACCGTTCGCTCGTTAATCGACGAATCTAGGGATAATGTAGTAAGGACTACGATCTATGTAGTATATACTACATAGATTGGATTTGGCCTGGACGGCAGCTTCGCGAGTAAATCTGCGATGCCCAAAGCCGAGCCTCTCTTAGCGCTTAAAAGGAGATCTACAATGACGGGTTTTAGAATTCTGCTGGTATTGATGTTTACTACACTGTTGCTTTATACAACCTTTGTTGTCCTTGACGGCGGCGCCAACTTTGCCGCAACCTTCTTTGCCAACATATTCAATGTTGGATGGCAGGGCCAGTTCAACTTGGACTTCATGATGTTGATAATGGTCACGTCGCTTTGGATTGCCTGGCGTCACAAATTCTCGCTCAATGGTATCGCTATCGCGTTGATCTGGCCCGTCGCAGGGCTTATGTTCTTGAGCATCTACTTGTTGATTGCCAGCTACCGTGCCAACGGTAATGTCAGTAGCATACTACTCGGCGATCAAGTTGCCTGACCCGGATACGCTTAACGACTGACGTCTGCTCTTGGCCGAAAGTTGCCTCTTGTAGTGCACAACCATGAGTTTTCGTGCATTGCACAACTCAAAGTCTGAGTTCGACCCAGAGCCGACCTTCGGTGAGCTCTATCTTCGGTCACAAAGAAAAGTCTGATCTCGTTTGGTTGGGAGAGCATTGAGGAGAATTTTGGTAGCCTTGGGTTAAAAAAGGGGGGCAAGATGCTTTTAACTCGCGAAGAAATTTTCCGTGGTGTATTTCAAGCTATCGTTGTAGTTGTCAGTATCCTCCTCGCATTCGGAATCGATACCTGGTGGACGGAACTCGAAGAAAAGGAAGAAGCTTTAGCTCTTTTATCCACTTTCCAGGTAGAGCTTGCCGCAAGTATTAGGCTCCAAGAGGAAGAGCTTATCTTCAGAATTGCCAAGCAACAATCTGCTCAACGTATTCTTGCGGCGAGTACTGGAGATGTTGAACTGAAGTCTGGTGAAATCGACGCTCTGATAAACGATGTAACGCACTGGGGGACGCAAGCCAACGTTGTTGGTGCACTATCATCATTGATCGATAGCGGAAAGCTCGCCTGGATCGATTCAACAGGGCTTCGAGCTAAGCTGGCACAGTGGCCTGAAAAGACTGCTCTTCTAGATGAAATTGTGAGACAGGATCGTGACAGGCTTGAGCGTGTTTTTTACCCGTACTTGATGAGTCGGGCGAGTTTCCCAAAGATTTCGAACGCTTGGCGAGGACGCCCGGGTGATACCGAGAAAACGGTCTATGCACTCGAGGGAGGGTTGCTGCCTGACGCAATCGATACAGATCACTCGACTTTGCTGAGTCAGCGCGAGTTCCTATCTATCGTCACTATGATTTTCTGGGATCAAGCGGATGCGATATTGAGTGGAAAAGAGTGGTTAGAAGAAGCGCGTCAGCTAAGCGGCGAAATCCAAACAAACTTGGCGCAGCGTTGAAAAAATCATCTTCAGGGCATAGTCGCCACTTCCTCTTTGGGTTGAAAGTGGAAGTTAGCGAACGTCCCTTGTTGGCCGAAAGCTGCGTCTTGCAGTGCACAATCATGAATTTTCGTGCATTGCACAACGCGAGGTCTGAATCCACAACCCAAAGCGGTCAGTCAGCGCTTCTATGTAGTTGTTTGTTAAATCGCAGCCACTGAATTTTGCCGGACTCGTTTCTGACAAATCGTGGTTGCATAGTGGCCAAAAAACCGTCAAGAACGATTCACACAGCGGTTGAAGGAAGAGTGATTAGGGTTTTCGGTCGTTGCGTCGATTGAAACCGAATGAATAAGCTACCACTGCAAAAATGGAAAGTACTATCGCAAGTAATGTTATATAAGGAGGTGGTGCGTTCGGATCAATCTCCATCTGTGCGCGGTCGCCAAGAATGTACTGAACAGTGTCGCGGACATCAAATACGACGGAAATGACGATAAGCATCAGGGTGACTAGTGCCCAGATCCCAAATGGTGTTTTGGGTTGAATCTTCCCCCCTCGAAATTCGCGCGCGAGGTAGACGATCAATGGAACCCAGACAATAAGATGAGGGACGGAGCCAAGCTTGATGAGCCCGTAGCTCAGAAATATAGGTATGTTGGTCACCGCAATAAAAAGAATTGCCGCGAGCACCCATCGGGCCTGGATGTGTTTCAAGACCAGAACGCTTAATAGATTTGCGATACCAATGGTGCGCAGCCAAATGCCCATGGCTGGTCCCAAGGCGGATATTTGGCTGGAGATATCGGCGGGAGAATACTCAAACATTACTCTTGTCTCGCGCGTTTGAGCATTTCATGGATGCGCAATCCAACATAGGTAAACCAGGTTGCCCCAACAATGCTGATGGCGACGGGTTCCGTAAACTCTTTACTGTAGACATTGACGTTGTGTACATGCTCAAAGAAGTTCAGGTAGGGGGCAATACCGAAAGCTAGCAGACATGCGGTGAGCCCCGTTGCCACGAATTCAAACGCGAGAAAGAAAAGATACCGGGAGCCCAATCGCCTGAAAGTTTTTGTTACACCCATTCGACCGCCTTATACGTCCTTGCCAGTTGTGGTTGGGACACACTGTAAGGGACTGGATTAGGCATTAAAACGCGCGTTATTGTTGTTTATTTATTTCGTTTTTGTACATAATAACGCATGACAATCGAACACATTAAAGACTTACGGGTGTTCGTTCAGATAGTCGATACAGGCACGCTGGCAGCTGCAGGTAGAGTATTAGGTTTACCGGCGACATTGGTCAGCCGTCGACTGGCACGCCTGGAAGAAGGTCTTGCAGTTCGACTTATTGAGCGTACGACCCGCCGACTGCATATCACCGAAGAAGGCTGGACATTCTACGCTCGATGTCGTCGTGTGCTTGCTGAACTTGCGAGCGCAGAACTCGAATTGACAGCGGAATCGAACACAGTTTCTGGAACGATTCGAACCGTATTGCCTACATCGATGTTGGCGTATGGAATTATGGATGCCTTGAAAGAGTTCATGGACGAACATCCACAACTGACCATCGAAGTTCAATTATCCGACCGGCCTGTTGACTTATTGGCAGGCGGCTGGGATGTCGCGACGCATATCGGCATCCCTAACGATAGCAGCCACGTAGCAAGACGGTTGGGTAGCTTGTCACCCAGACTTGCTGCGACGCCGGAGTATCTGGAGCGTCGCGGCATGCCAAAAGATCCAATGGATCTCGTAACACACGAATGCATTCGTCAAATGGTTGGGGGCCTACCTATGAAAGAATGGCCCATCGTGAATGCCCTCGGCGAGGTCCAGCGAGTACCTGTCAGTGGGCGTTTAGTCTGTTACGACATTATCTCCCTCTACACAGCTATGTGTAGTGGTCATGGGATTGGTCTACTACCCATGGCAGCATTGCGTAAAGCCCGTGAGGAGGGTGTGTTGGTGGAGGTGTTGGCGGATTGCTACGCAGATGGTCCCACGCTCTTCGCGCTTATCCCTGCAGGCAGAAACAAAGTGCATAGGGTGCGTTTGTTTACAGAGTGGCTCGCTTCGTTCATGGAAACGCTCAACAGCTAACAAGCAACCAAAGTCCGCTTATGGCTGTGGATTCAACCGCAGGCGGCTCGCATGAAGGCGGAGATTCTGGCGATTGGGGAGAGATAGCTTATTGCGCTGATCCATTTGGCAATAGTTTGAGCGGCCGTTGTTGGCCGAGGCCGTGTGAAAACTCTCGAGCGGAAAACAAAACACACACGAGAGGTTCCTGAAAGCTAGTTCGACTAGGATGTCGTTCCAACAATTTCACTCTCGTGCGCGTTTTTTTCGTCGAATCGAAACTGCAAATAGTTTTCACACAGGCTCGGCCGGGAGCTGCCTCTTGCACTGCACAATCATGAATTTTCGTGCGTTGCACAACGCAAGGTCTGAGTTCGACCAACAGCCGCCGTTATCGTGGGATAACAAGTTTGAGTTAAAGAAGTTGTGGCATGCGATTGGATTCCGCAATGTCCCTACTACACTACTTGAAAAGTGGCATTCGCCCTCGCGATTGGCCCCTTGCTAGATGATATAATGCAGTTGGCGACACAGAGAGTCTTTCCCGTTTTCACAACCTCGATGTCGGTACTTATCCACTGGCCGACCTTTGCCATACCAACGTAATCTATCGATAAGTTGGTTGTTACTAGACCCCCATATTCGAACCCTTTCTGTTTCAGGACATGCCCACAACAAAGCCCGATGGCGTTGTCGGCTATTGCTGCGAGAAAGGCTCCGTGCACTAGACCTCTGGAGTTGCAATGAACGTCGTGTAACACAACCCCGAGCCTGATTTGGCTATCGTCTAACCTAGAATACAGAGGCTCCCATGGGTCGGTAAACTTTGACTTTCTGAAGTGCGGCACGAAGCCGCTTTCCACACCATCTGTAGGAAGCGCCACAGACTAACTCCTATCACCATGTAGCTTCTCGTAATTAAGGCACGCAGCATTGGCTTTAACAACTACTCGACGACAGCTTGTGGCCGATAATGGAGTAAAATTGGGTCTAACCCAACCGTCTGCTTCGTCCCCTAAACCGACACGGTGGGTCTGTTAAGGTTCTAACCATGAAGTACAAACGCGTACACATATTTGGCGGTGCAGGATCGGGAAAAACGACGCTGGCCAGACAATATTCCACCAGATTCGGTATCCCACATCACGAGTTGGACGATTTCTATTACTTAGAAGCGGCTGCTCGCAAGCGGAGACAAAAATCTGAACGAGACCAGTTGCTAGCTGATTCTATTGTTGAGGAAGCATGGGTTTTAGATGGCATTTTTTGGCAGCCGTGGGTTCAGCCATCGATTGAGCGAGCAGATAAGATCATTGTGTTGGCGATTCCTGAAAAAACGCTACGCTATCGAATTGTAAAGCGTCATTTCCAATATCTCAGCAAAGCAAAACTGAAAGACTACCGTTACTTTTTCCCAACGCTTTTGGAGCTGTTGAGACATAACCGCGCATACCAGGGTGGGCCATTCTTAGAAACTCTCGAGTTGCTCTCAGGGGTTAGTGAAAAGTTGTCGATTTGTGCAAGTAACGATGAAGCAGCTATCGAAATGGGGTTGTAAAAAGTCCGCAGTTGGTTGTGGATTCAACTGGTCAATGCAACACCAAGACTTTAGAGATAGAGAACGCTACTTCGCTTAACGACCCGTTGCTAACGTTCAGAACCTCAACTGCAATGCTTGGTTACACAGCGTTTCTTCGTTTGCGAAACATATCCAGACTCTAAGAATTAGACCCAACAGCGTTATCGAGGGAGCAATAAGCTTGTTCAACTTTCTACTTGTGGTTGCCTAAGCCTTCTGTGATCCACGGAAAGCTGGAAACAATATCTTCCCCGGTGCGTCCGCTTCGATCCTCTGCTAAGGCAGCAACTGAAAGCACAACTATGCTCATCAACGCCAACATGTTTCGTATTCTTGTCAATTCCCAGTGGCTCCCACTTTCTTGATAACCGCATCAGCCTCTTCAGTCGACGCACAAGATCTTTGAGGGTTATCCCCACTCCAAGAATCCCCTAGTTCACGAAAGTCTGCCGATGAAAGCGGTACGCGGTTGGTGCTTCACTCTTACAAAAAGTGGGTTGAAGTGGGGAGGGCGGATGTCAAAGTGAGTTTAGGTGAGGTTCCCATGTACAACGTGATACGGGCTCAAACCACTCGCTGCCTGTCCAACGTCACTACGTTGTGTTAACAATTAGTCAAAACCTAACTCAGTACTAAGAAATGATTGACCACATCACCATTGCGACAAAGGATGTCGAGAAGAGTAAGGCGTTCTACGAACTTGCGTTCCAGCCATTAGGGTATGCAGTCTCTTTCGGCGAAGAGAACACATTCTGGGCGTTCCAACTGGGCAACAATGCCCTGTTCGAGATTCGCGCCGCTCGAGATGATGAGCTGCCTGTTAGCAGTTGTCATGTCGCTTTTCGAGTGGAGAGCAAGAATCACGTCGATGAGTTCTACAAAGCCGCTCTAGGTGCGGGCGGCAAAGACAACGGCAAACCAGGCCTGCGCCCACAATACACAGAACGATACTATGCGTGCTTCGTCCACGATCCCGACGGCCATAATATCGAAGCAATGCTTGAAACTGACATTTAACACATAGCTTAAGACACGCAAAGTTGTAAGCGAGAGTTAGGTGCCTGAGGCGGCGATGACCGAAGCGTTACATGATCGGCTCCGAGGGCATCAAGAATCTAAATCGTATGGGTGAAATGTAAATTCTTTTGAGACGCTCTATTTGATCGCCGAAGTAGCGGTAACGCTATTAGGTTTTGTTGTAGTGTTCATCGCGCTCACTAACCGCGAGTTGAAGTTTGATCGGTCAGATCGTCATTTAGCAAGGTCCTGGTGTGTAGTTATTCCATATGGGTAAATAGTCTCAGACCTAATCCGAATGAGAGGTGATGACGTAATATCATGAAGCTGACCGTTGAAACTGAGGTTCCACAGAAAGATGTTGTTGTATACGGCGGGGACCACTCACCGTGGGTACAAGCCGTTCTGCTTGGCCTCCACCTCAAGCATGTTAGCTACCGTGTGCATTCTTTCCCGCCGCGCAAAGTGTTTCGTTTTTCGGGTGTGTTGATGCCCGCGCTACGATTGAATGACGATTCTTGGCTACTCCAATCTCAAGACATTCTGGAGGCCTATGGTTATGGTCGTCTTGAGCGAGACGACTTTCGCGCATTGCTGAAAGCGCTAGTCGGTGGCGCGCATCGCGTGGACAGTACAATTCGATTTTGGCGTCTCTGGAGTTGGGTTGCGGATGAGCATCGCAATCCGTTTGTCCGCCTGCGCAACGTTATGTTCCGGCCATTTTTAGTGTTGTATTTCAATGTCGCGTTGACCCGACTAAAACAGGTCCCACAAGCGTTACCGTCTTTAATACAAATACGTGAAAACTACCTGCCCTGGCAACAGGCATTGGAAGAAACCGGAACACCTTTCTTGGATGGTGATAAACCTGGCTTGCGTGACATTTATTTATTTGCTGCGGTACAGCTACACGCCAGCATGCCAGTCCCACCCATGGACGTACTGTGTACTGATCCAGAACTAGATCGGTTGCGCGCTTGGGTTTATGAGATGCAGAAGGCATGCGTGGGCTATCGACATATGTACTCCGTTAAGTACTTCCCCGTAGATGGTGGTGTGCAGCCTGATCGGTCATCGCTTTGTGAGCGTGCAGGATTCTGGCTGGGCAGTGCGTTGATTCTTTTGCTAGCACCGATCACCGTGCCATGGGTGCGAAAGAAAATGGGGATGGTGCGCAGAAACGGTCTCATCGTCAGGTCGGTTCGGATCGAGTGACTTTGCCACAACCGTTTGCTTCCTAGTCGGAATGTAGCTAACAAGGAAATCACCATGGGCACGTTTATCCGCCTTGCCACTCCCGAGGAAAAGGCAGTGGTACAGAACATCGATCAATACTATCTGTATGAGTTTGCGAGGTTCATGCCGGGCGACTATAAGCTTGGCGATGACGGTCTATTTCACGACGAAGACTACGCGCCGTATTGGGAAGATAAACAGAAGTACCCCTACATTATTTTTGACGATGATGAAAAAGCAGGCTTTGCGCTCGTGGACGATCAAGGCGAAGAGAGAGTTCTTTCTCAGTTCTTTGTTATGTACAAATTCCAGGGTCGCGGCGTTGCTAGACAAGCCGCGCTAGACATATTTGAATCTCACTCCGGTCTTTGGGTTGTTCATTCGTTAATCGATAATCCTAAATCAGAGGGTTTCTGGCCAAAGGTAATCGGGGAGTACAGTTCGGGAAAATTTACGGTTGGCTTGCAAGAACCGAAGCGTACGCATCACGTTTATCGTTTTTCCAACCCTAGCTAATTGTAAGGTTCACCGAACGCACTGACGGTCATTCAATGGGATTCACACAAGTTGAATCCCCTGACTTTTGATAATTGTAAGATTTTCCTCGATATCTCTTTGGATTAACGCGACCTTTTTTCGCAGGTCATCTGGGTCTGTGTATTTCATATACTCATGAATGGCGTCTTGTTCTTTTTGCGGGAAGTCTCGCTCGAGATAGCGGAGTTCAAAATCGTAGCGATAAGGGCGGTGGCGAATGCCCATGAGCTCGACCAGTCTGCGTAATAAACCATGATAATAAAAGGCGAACGCCTCGGTATTCTGATTGCGATCCAGAGGCTTGAGAACTTGTAAAACGTAGATAGGGAGTGATGCCTCAAGGTCTTCTAATCTAGTTTTCAACTTTGCTAGCCATTTCTCTTTATCGATAGGCTGAGGTTTGATCAGTCCTTTTTCGTCGAAATAAACAACAGGGGTGCCGTGCCTCTCTGTCACCATGAGTTCTTTGAGAGTCTCTGGAGAGTCCTCCGATATTGCACCTAAGTCTGCAAAAAAATGTTTTGGCGCGCCTTCGTGAAAGTAAATGCGGTGCTGCAAGTCGGAACTCCGACTAGAGGGTTTAATGTAGCGATGGCTAATGGGTGGCATCACCGATTCCATTAGGGAAAACGCCTCATCAGTACCACACGTGCACAAAGCGTTCAGGTCGATATCAGAGTATTGATCGGTGGTGCCCGTTGCCGCCGAGCCAGCTTCCCACAAAGCTATGATTTTCGGATTGTCTCGCAGAGCTTCAATTTGGCTTTCGATATAGGTAGTGCGATAACTAGTCAAACTATCCCTCGCAAAAAAGGATCAGTATAAACTCGTGCGAACCAAAGCGAATAAGATTCCTGACGGGGTGTTTATGCAGTTGTCTCTGCAGCGAATGGCTAGATTTCGAATGGTTCCCGCTAGAGCTTTGTAGTTCGGCGACAACAACTCTGTTGCTTCCCGCTAGTGTTTGCGCGAAAGCCAAGTTAATCGACGAGAGTTCTATCCCAGGTGTTCAACGCTGTTAGGAACTGAAGTTCTGATCGTGTCTGCCAATGCCTGTACGTTCCCAAGTTGTCGGTAGGAATTGCGCCAGCAAACTGCAATTCGTCGACCGACACGATGGTCGGCGAGAGGCACGTAATCGATGAGTGCCTTCATTGGTGGGCGCTTTCCAACGGCTAATGCGGGTAGTAGTGAATAGCGTGAACCAGATGCAATCATATGTCGCAGAGTCTCCAACCCGGTGGCCTGAAGCCGTTCGACACCGCTGGATCGCTTTGTTGGACAGGCGTCTAGGGCTTGTCCACTTAAACAATGGCCTTCGTGAAGCAAAATCATGTCATCGGCATTTAGGGTCCGCGTCGCTACCGGTGTATTGATTGAAATTGAATGTCCCTTGGGTGCTGCAAGATAAAAGGGCTCGAAAAACAAATCCTGGGATCGAACACCGTCACGCTCGACAGGTTGAGCAGCTAGAACCAGATCCAAGCCGCCACTTGTGAGCGTGTCTAGCAGCTGTTCTGTGAGTCCCTCGGTTAGATGCAGTTCGAGATTCGGGTATTGCGTTGCTAACGGTCGTAGTAGGTGTGGTATGAGATAGGGGCCGAGGGTTGCGATGACACCCAGCCGGAGCGTACCGGAGAGTGGCTGTTCTTGAGCGTGAGCGAGCCCGTCAATGGCGTCTGCTGTGTCGAGAATCGAACGAGCCAAGGCAACAATGTCTTTTCCTTTGGGTGTGACTAACACGCGGCGTTTGTTGCGCTCGAATAACAGGCAACCCAAAACTTCTTCTGAGTGACGGATCCGTTCGCTCATTGCAGGTTGGGTGATTGCTTTGGCATCTGCTGCACGACTGAAATTCAAGTGCTCAGCGACAGCACACACATAGCCTAAATCACGCAAGCTCAAGTGATGAATGCTCATAGGTATTACTTATATAAAAAGTTTGAATATGTGATTTCAGCTATTTATACCGGAGGGATACATTGACATCAACACGTTAGACGAGACTTAACAACATGACGGAATTCAAGACGTTGACCTTCACCTGCATACATTTCGTGGTGGCCTTCGGTGTCACCTACCTCCTAACAGGAAGTTTGGTGCTCGGTGGATTGATCGCGGTGATTGAACCGTTATGTAACTCCATAGCGTTCTACGTGCATGAGCGGGTATGGCATTGGGTATCAACTGCACGCGTTCTCAACTCAACCTCAACCTCACAAACAATCTAGGAGACGACTCATGAACGATAAACAACTAACCACATCATCTGGCGCGCCCGTCGCTGACGACAACAACAGCATTAGTGCGGGTGGCAGGGGCCCACTTACTTTTGATAACTATCACCTTTTCGAGAAGCTGACGCATTTCAATCGCGAGCGCATCCCAGAGCGGGTTGTCCATGCCCGTGGTGCAGGCGCGTACGGGACGTTCACTCTTTCTAAGTCATTGTCGCAGTTCACGCGAGCGTCGTTCTTGCAGGCGGTCGGAGATCAGACTGAGGTGTTCCTTCGATTTTCCACAGTGGGTGGTGGCCAGGACTCTAGCGACTATGCGCGTGACCCGCGCGGCTTTGCGGTGAAGTTCTATACGGACGAAGGCAACTACGACATCGTTGGGAACAACACCCCTGTATTCTTCTTGAATGACGCTATGAAGTTCCCTGACTTCGTACATTCACAAAAGAAAAACCCGCGTTCCAACTTGCCGGATGCTGCGCGTGTCTGGGAGTACTGGGCGAACCACCCACAGTCGCTGCACCAGATGACCATTTTGATGTCGGATCGGGGTATCCCGCGATCGTGGCGACATATGAATGGGTACGGATCGCACACGTTCTCATTTTACAACTCAGATGGGGCTCGGTACTGGATGAAATGGCATTTCAAGACAGATCAAGGGATTGAATGCGTCATGAATGAAGAAGCTTCCGAACTTCCATCCCATGGTGCGCAGCAGGATCTCGTTGACGCGATCGACCGGGGCAACTTCCCGAGTTGGACTGTCAAAGTGCAGATCATGACTGAGGCGCAAGCGAAAACGTTTCCTGTGAACCCGTTCGATCTGACCAAGGTTTGGCCACACGACCTTGTCCCGATGGAGACCGTGGGTAAGTTGGAACTGAATCGTAACGTAGACAATTACTTTGCAGAAACAGAACAGGCTGCGTTTGCACCAAGCAACTTCGTGCCGGGTATTGGACCTTCGCCTGACAAGATGCTTCAGGCACGGCTATTGGCGTATCAGGATGCGCATCGCTATCGGGTTGGTGTGAATCACAACACGCTTGCCGTGAACGCGCCGAAGTGTCCAGTGCACAACTATCAAAGAGATGGGGCGATGGCGTCTGGCCAGGATGGAAGACAGAACTTCTATCCCAATGACCAACAGGATCTACCACAGCCAGAAGCGTCTATGGCGCCGCCGCCACTGCTACTCGAAGAAGCTTGGGTGCAGCCTTACAGTCAGGATGAAGAGGACTACTACAGTCAGGCCGGTGACCTATATCGGCTCTTGTCCGACGACGAAAAGGATCGGTTAGCCGTGACGATTGCGGGCGGTCTGGGTCAGGCCAGCAAGGGTGCACAGCAACGCGTACTCGGTTTCTTGGAAAAAGCTGATCCGAGCTATGCAGCCCGGGTTGGTCTCGAGATAGCATCACAGCAAGCGTAAACAGGATGCCAGCTCTCTCTTGAGAGAGTTGGCACTTTTACCAAAGGTAGAATAGACATGCTTAAACTCTATGAAGTCTCGCACTATCTCATTTTGGAAGCCAAGGCTTGCTACCGTCTCGCTAGAGCGGAAGAACTACTGCGTGAGCGGCTAGCTCAAGATCAAGACCACAAAGAACATACGCTCATCATCGACATTCGGTATTCAGATACGTCACCGCGAATGGATGAGTTGGAAGCCTGGGGAAGATATCTCATGTCAATCAACGAACGTTTTTCCTGTGGTATCTACATCACGGGTGATGATCTTCGGTTCGGTCTATCTAACGTCGTGATCGCAAACTCTGGTGCTGATGAGAAATTGAGGCGAGTGAAAGTAGGGGAGGCTGCAGAATCGAATCCTCTCTAGATTGGGGCCCCGCAATTGACAACATGCCTGTAGTTTCTAGTACAACCTGAAAGTAGGTTTTTTTATGGGCGCGATAACTGCAACCTCTCGCGTCGTTAGACGCTGGGAATGTTGTTCACTACTCCTCAAAAGGAGTGCGACTGCTCCGTTTGGCTTGCGTTGGCGGCGATGTTCCGGTGCACTAGCGATGCGCCGCAGGTCGGTTCTTGGCCGATCGCAAATAGTCGATGGCGCCACTGGCTGGCGACAGAACGAGGGCTCTCTTTTTGAGGTAAAAATATGATTCGAGAAATCGTTGCAAGCGATATTCCCGCTCTCTTAATCGTACGTCCGCAGACGAGGGAGAACGCGATGTCCGTTGATGAGCTTGCGAGTATTGGCATCACTCATGACTCGATGAAAGCGGCGATAAAGGGCTCGCACCGAGGCTGGTTGTTCAAGTCAGGCGACGAGGTGTGTGGCTTCGCAATGGGGAAACTCGGAGAATGCGGAAGTGACCGTGATGGCGATGCTGCCTTCGCACGAAGGTATAGGCATTGGCGGAAAGTTGTTATGTGAAGTTGAAAACTGGCTTAAGTCTGAAGGGTGCAAGAGGATCTGGCTGACGACTGACACTAACCCGAAGCTTCGAGCGTATGGTTTCTATCGCAAACAGGGATGGGACGATTGGAAAATCGAGCACGGCCTCCGATACATGGCAAAAGTACTTATTGAGTAAACGAGGATTTCCGCATTGCTGGTTTATCCCGCGAATAGATTTCGTTGGACAGAAAGCCAGCGTCTGAGACCGGTCAGACGGGTAGTTGTGTCAGGGTTGGGTGCTGTGCTTAGGCGCGAAGGAGATTAGGCATCTAACACGTGCTCAAGATCAGTTTCACATCGGCGGACAAACTTGTTGTATTGCCCTTTGGATAAGAAGAGTCGATGTATCCCGGAATTTTTCTGCTGTCCTTTGTCTAGCATCTCAGCTTGGTCGTAGCCGACCCTAACAATTTCGAGTGAGTCCAGATCAATCTCAACGAAATACCGTGTCTTTGCGCTTTCAGTTCCACTCATGGTGTTTGCCTCTCCTCACCCGGCTCATCCAGACTCCTATTCCAGCCGATCTCATCACAACCTCAGAAGCGAAACTATTCGCCCGACAGTGCCCTCAGCGTGACGGATGGCTTCCCCGACGCCCGGGTCTCCATGATCGTGAGATTTCGCGAAGGCGACCCGAACACAGTCTCAAGTTCCATCGCTTTGTTGTAGGCCAGGCGAGCTTTATCGAACTGATCTAGACGCGTGTAAGCAATGCCCAGGTTATTCCATCCGCGTCCGAGATCGGGTTGTATCTGAGTCACGAGGCGAAAGCTTTGTTGAGCGAGTTCCCACATCTGTCGATCGACAGAAGCATTACTTACTATTTGATGGCCAGCAATATTGTTGATTAGGTGAGCGTAGGCGTTCAGATCATCTATGGGGTGTATTTCGTACGCTGTCTTATCGATTAGACCCAAGAAATCGATCATGACTGGACCCTCCTGAGTCAGCACGATGACAATCATGTGGCTACTGAGTACAGTGAGTTCAATAAACTCATGAGTGACAGGTTGTTCAGGCCTCGCTTCTGCGAAGTAGATCGGCCAACCCAATCCTCGTCCCAGTCCGACGAGCACCATCGCAAGGGAAACGCAGTCGCCCTTACCGATCTGCAACGTTTGCGCTGCTGTGCCAGAAGCAGCCCAATCGTATTCAATACCAAGACCTTCAGGTTTGGGGTCAGTGAGAGCTGAGACTAAAATCTGAACTGGGTTAAGACCCGCTGGTGCTTCGTTCAACTTCTTACGGGCTAGCGCTCTTGCGTCCCGTGGAACCTCGAACGGTGCGACTACTTGTTTCTCGCTCAACTCAGGAACACGGGTTTTGAGTATTTGCTTGAATGCCTTGGGTTCATAACTGAGTCCAGGGTCTTGCCAATCAGATTTGGATGCACAACCCATCAGGCCAATCATTGCGAGGGCAATGCATAGCAGAGATTCTTTCTGTTCTCGAAAAGTTAGCATGCTTCAATGGTACCAGCCACGAAGCCATACATGGGCCACCAGCTTCTGCTCACTGTTGACGTTTGGTGGGCGGGGTCAGACCGGGGTGAAAACGAGTGGTAAGCAAGGGTTCTACTTGATGTGTTTTGTTTTCCGCGCACAGCCGTCCATAGGAACTAAAGGACGCGGGTCATGATTTCGCATGTCGGTAAACACTCATCGTTACGCCCGAACTCAGCGCTTCCGACTGCTGAATCTCCAAATTAACGGGCTCAGCTGTTGTTTGTATCGGAAGGGCAAAGCGTTGTCGCCAGCGCCTCTAACATGACGCGTGTGCCTTGCTCTCGGTCTGCCGAGGTATCATCGCCATCTAGATGCACGGCTTGTTCTGTCAGGAGCAATTGCGCGGCATTGTCTCCTGACGCAGTAATCTCCACGGTGACCAATGACGCTGATATGCGCGAGCCACCCATATCCATCGTATAGCTATAGACAATTCGGTGATCTGATACGAATTCATGAAAGATTGCTTCATAACAAAAAGCCGAACCGTTGGGTGCATGACCAGAGAACTGTTCTAGACCGCCGACTCGATAGTCGATTACGAGCTCACCCCGTTGGTCGGTTGGACCAAACCACTGAGCTTTGATTTTAGGGTCCGTCCAAGCTTGGTAAACCCGATCGGGAGTTACCGCGTATAAGCGCTCAATCTTAAACATAGCGTGGGCTGCTGATCGGTCACTCATTTCTGCTTCTCCTGTTCGGCTCTGAAGTTGTCCGCTTCTAGCCAATTACCAAGTCGGTCGAGGCTGCGCTCCCACGCGACACGCCGCTGGGTAATCCACTCGTCTGCTTGCTGCAGGGCGCCAGGTTGAATTCGGCAAGTCCTGACGCGCCCCACCTTCCGCGATACGACTATTCCGTCTGCTTCTAGGACAGCGAGGTGTTTGAGTACGGCCGGAAGCGACACCGGCAAGTCTTCAGCTAATTCACTCACTGGTGCTGGACCGCCGCATAGCTTCTCAAACATCGCTAGTCGCGTTGGATCTGCGAGCGCGTGAAACGTTCGGTGGATGGGATCTAGATAGTTAACCATATGGTTAAGTATTACATGGAGCGAAATGACGTTACAAGGCAAACATTATTTCGGCAGTGCGTCCCGCCGATCGTCACTGAGCATTCATCGCGATGCTTGTGTTTCTAGTTTTCGGTAAGCTGTTAGGACGTAACCCCTTTTCCACAGGGAATGTGTATGAGACGTCTCGATCCAGGCCATGGGCAGAAGTAGTCACAAATGTAGCGGTGCTCGTGGGATTAATTTTCGTTGCCTACGAGGTTCATCAGAATACTGTCAACCAAGGCATGACTGCATACCAGGATCTAGTTGGGCGGATTACCGAACTGAACCGGATGTCGATCGAAAACTCTGAGCTTAGCCGTGTGCGGGCTGAGATAATTGACCAACGGTTCAATGAGCTTTCGGAGCACGATAAGCGCATGTGGACCGCTTACAGTTGGATGCTTTTTCGACACGGGGACATGGCATATTTTCAGTTTGAACTCGGCGCGTTAGACGAAACGCGAATGAGATCTGCTATGGGCATACTTATTGATATGCTCCGAGTTTCATCTGCCACTCGCGACCATTGGAAACGAGCGAGTCGCAACTTTGTCCCTGGCTATCGAGAATATATCGACGGCATCATCGAAGAGTTCTAACGATTGCGAATTCCAGTAGAACGTCAGTTCGAAGTGCTAAATCGTGTTACTAAAATTTTCACCCCAACGGTATGCACATGAATCCAGCAGATTATTACGCGCTCCAAATGCAATTGACCGAAGTGGTCAATGGTCTGTTCCAAATCTGGCTTGGCTTCACGTTTGCAACAATTGTGGCTTTCCACTTTGGTAACACCAAAATGACCGGAATTTTAGTGGTGTTTGTGGAGATCTTGTACCTGGGCGCTTCTGTCGTTTTTGCTGGTTATTATTTCAACATGGGTGTGGTCTCTATCCATTACAACAATATGCTTGTCGAGGCTGGCTACGCACCACATCCATCACCGGGTTCACTGGTTGTGTTCGGTCTGTTTGCGTTGTACGCGTTCGGCACAATTGGCACGTGTGCATATGGCATCTACATTCACCGAAAACAAAAACGAATTGGAATGTAGAGATTTGTCTCTGCCACATCTTCACAGACAGCATTGCCGGAGATTCCAGCTTGTCATGAAACTGTCCGCGCAAAATGAGGCATTTCCGAGATATGACGAAATTGGCTATTGTGACTCACTATCTTTGAGAACGACTGAATGAAAGTTGACGGATGTTGCCACTGTGGGGCTGTCACCTACGACGCCGAGATCAGTCCTGATCAGGTTGTGATATGTCACTGCACGGATTGCCAGACGTTTTCTAGCGCGCCGTATCGCGTAAGTGTGTTCGGAGTTACGCCGGATAACGTCAGGATTGCAGGCGCTCCGAAGACCTACGTCAAAACCGGTGGAAGCGGCAAAAAGGTGACGGTCGCATTCTGTGGTGACTGTGGGACGGCTCTTTACTCTACGAAGGGCGCTACTAACAGCCCTTTAAATCTGCGCGTTGGCGCGATCAAACAGCGCGCTCAGCTGATCCCGAAGATGCAAGGGTTCTGCGGATCCGCAATGACGTGGGCTATGAATATTGACGGGATACACAGGGTTCCCGAGCCGGACAAGTCATGACCGTAGGAGGCACGTAAAAGTCCGTTTTGTGCTCACAGCAGATATGGTGTCATCTGTTGCTACCGTTTGCTTCATAGCTAATGATTGAAGCATGAATGTTTTAATTCTTGGCGTTAACGGTTTCCTAGGTCGCGCAATTGCCAGAAGTGCAGCTAACAAAGGCAATGAAGTATTTGGTCTATCGCGATCTCAAGACCCGTCACCAGATTCAGGCATAACTTACGTAGAGGGGAATCGAGGTGATCTCGAATATGTCCTAGAAATTATTCGAAACCACAAAATCGACGTGCTAGTCGACGTGATTGCGATGACACTGCAAGATAGCCGCGCATTGATCAACGCTGTTGATGGGCAGATTGGTCAGTACATTTTGATTAGCTCCAGCGACGTATACCGCAACTACGAACTTTTCCAAAAGAAATCGTTAGGTATTCCAAACCAGGAAGCAGTCCAAGAGGATTCTGAGTTACGCCAAACCAGATATCCGTATCGAGATATAGCAGCGCGAGCTATTGATTCCCCAGATAGCTACTTGGACCACTACGACAAAATACCCATAGAAAATGCAGCTATGGAAATGTCCTCTCAATGGACGATCCTCAGGCTACCTATGGTATATGGCGCCGGGGACAAACAGAGACGGTTCCGATGGGCGATTAAACCTATGATCGACGGCAACAAAAATCTGGTGATTCCGACTCGTTGGGCAAATTGGTATTCGACCTATGGATACATCGATAATGTAGCAGACGGTATTTCTTTGGCTATTGGTAACGCGAATGCAGAAAATCGCGTATTCAATATTGGTGAGAATCAGAGCATTAGCCAATTTGAATGGGCAAAGAGAATCGCCGAAGTAATCGGCTGGCGTGGAGACCTTGTGTTAACAGATGAGTCGGATGATCCCTTTGCACAACGCGTTGCGCACTTGGATTTATCCGTTCCGTTTCGAATAAGTAGTTCTCGGATTAGAGAAGAACTTGGTTATAAAGAGGCAGTCAGACAGGTAGATGCTCTAGCTAGAACCGTAACAAGCGAGGGGATGTCGTAGTCTCTGCGTCCACCGGTCGAATCCGCAACCTCGAGTTTTGGCAAAGAACGGGTGCCAAGCCTGTCATGGGTCCAACAGCAGCCAACCGCCAATCATTTCAATCACGGCTTCTGCAAGCTCAGGATTCGACAGACTTTCAGGTGAGTACTTTGCATAATCAACAATCGTCGAACATACCGCTCGGACTAGAAACTCGCTAATAAATGGTATCTCGTTCTTCGGTTTGAGCTTCTCCTTATGCGTGATAAAAAACGCATCAGACATCGGCATGTATTCATCTATGATCGCCTGCTCAGCGTCGGCAATCGCGAATCGAGGGACTTCGTTTTCAAGCGCGACAAGTAACTCTCGGTTGTCTCGAAACCTTGCAATATACGTGGTTACAAGGTGTTCCAGCGTTGGTATCGGATCTACAGGACGAGGTTCTCCTACGAGCATTTCATAGGTTTTCATTCCTTCGCGCCGTCTCAGTTCGGCAAATATTGCTTCTTTGCCGGGAAAGTACTCGTAGAGCGAACCGATGCTGACTCCTGCAGTTTCAGCGATCAAATTGGTACTAGCTTTGGAGTATCCAACATCAATCAAAATCCGAGCGCTCGCGTCTAAAACCGCTGCAACGGTGGCTTTAGCGCGCTTTTGTTTGGGTACTCTGCGCAGCGAATACGGTGCGGTTGGTGGATTTCTGGCCATTAAGATGCGGATCCGAGTATTCAATCTGAGCTTTTACTCGGATAATAGCTCTACTACGTTTATCAAGGCAACAACATGCAAGCCACCTTAGAAACAGTTGCAACAATGGCCGATGACCTACCGGTGAAACCTAACCAAGACCTTGACCATCTACCGGGTCCTCCCGGGCATTGGTTGACTGGTAACGCAAGGAACCTGCTGCCTAACCTCGGTCCTTTCGTGCGTGAACAACAGGCTGTGCATGGTAACTGTTTCACGGTCGGGTTATTCCGCAATACCCGTGTGGTGATGATGGTCGGCCCGCAGGCTAATGAAATGATTTTGTTGGATAAGGACAACAACTTTTCTAGTCGGCTAGGTTGGGAAGTATTGCTGGAGCTTTTTGGACGCAACGTGCTGGTGCGTGATTTTGCTGATCATAAGCAACATCGACGTCTCATGACGCATGTATTCAAGCCTGGCACGCTGTCCGGCTACTTGAATCAAATGAATCCCATCATTGCCGGGTCACTGTCAGACTATGAAGGTGTTGTCGATGTTTATGCTCGAACTAAGCAGATGGCTCTAGAGATTGCCGTTGAAGTATTTGCCGGGATTCAGTCCGGGCCAGAGATCGAGGTTTGGAATCGTGATCTAAACTTGGTCCTCAGCAATGCCATGGCTCATAAAATCCGCCTACCAGGCACGCGCTATTCACGATGTTTACGTGCCAGAGATCGATTGCGCAAGCGATTAAGCAACGAGCTATGCAATCGTCGAAAAGCTGGCGGAGGAGATCTCTTCAGCCAACTCGCAACCCAGCAGAATGAAAATGGAGAGATGCTTTCAGACTCTGATGTTATTGATCACATGTTTGGCATGTTGTTTGCCGCGCACGACACAACCGCTTCGTCTTTAGCGATGATTTTCTGGTTACTTGCTCATCATAACGAGTGGCAAGAAAAACTAAGGGTAGAGTGTGAGTTGCTTCACGCAAGGGGTGGCTCGAATCAATTGACCTACGATAGCCTTGATCAGCTTTCGCAGGTGGATTGGGTTTTCAAAGAGGCGCTACGTTTGTACTCTCCATTGCAATTGATTCCGCGACGTTCTGTTCACGCATTCGAATTTGAAGGATTGAAAATCCCCGAGAATACTGCGCTATATCTTGTACCCCAAGCTGTTCACTTTGATCCAAAATACTACTCGAACCCTGACCAGTTTGACCCTTCGAGATTTGCAGCATCTAACACCGAGAATCGGAACAACGATCCTTTCGCGTTCATTCCGTTCGGGCGTGGCAGCCATATGTGCCTGGGAATGCACTTCGCTTACATGGAGATTAAGGCCGTAGTCTACCAAACACTGTTATCGCGCCGACTGGAGCCAGCTTCACCGGAAGCCCTTGAGTTGGAGTATTTGCCGATTGTGCGCCCGACAACTTCGATGGCTATCCGCTTCAGTACTCTTTGAACGATATTGGCCGAAAGCAGCCTTCTGGAAACAGTTTTTGATTAGGTCTGCTAACGACCCAATGCGGACTAACTAACCCGCTGAAACACTAAAAGGCGTTTCATAGTCAATAGCTTCGCCTAGCCACCCATTCCAACGTTTTTCCCAATATAGATTGTGAAGCTGAGTGGTCAATTCCCCAGGTCCGTTTTGACCTCCAAGTGATCTGCCATCGACGAATGAGACTGGCATAACTCCGCCTGCCGTTGAAGTGAGAAACGCCTCGTCAGCTTCTAACAACTCCTCTGACGGTACTTTAGTCACTTCTAATCTCAGTCCTAGCTCTTCTGCTAACTCGAATACCGTTTGGCGTGTGATGCCTTCCAAACAACCGGAATTCGGGGTCTTCAGAGTATCGTCCTTAATGATGAAGATATTACAGCCAGGTGCCTCAGTTAAGTTCCCTTTTGCATCAAGGAGTACCGACCACTCGGCACCGGCGGTGCGGGCTTCGAGTATCGACAGCTTCATGTCCATCCAATGAAAATTCTTGGCCGTCGGGTCCACTGATGTTTCCGGAATTCGAAGGTAGTCGGTACTGATTTTCACTTTTGCGCCGCGTGTTCTCATCTCGTCGCCATGGATAAACATGTAGGGAGTAACAAACGCGTAAAACTTATTCACGTATTCCAACTTCACTCGATCACTGTCACTCAACTCGCCCCTTGTCACGGCCCACCAAATATAGGCGTCCTTCAGGCCGGTCAGCTTGACCAAATTGTTTAGGATCTCGACAGTTTGCTCTTCGGTGTAAGGATTGACCAAGGCGAACTTTTCACAAGATGCGGTAAAACGCTTTATGTGATCTTCCATCCGAAATATGTAACCCGCACTGGCACTCACGACGTCATAGGCTGCATCTGCATGGATAAAGCCAGAATCCGTAATCGGAACGACACCTTGTTCGATAGGCTTGTAGGCACCTTGGGTGAAGGCCGATCCATGCGAGTACTCTGCTGCGTGCGGTGCACGAGCATGCTTTGGGTCAGAGGTGATGATTTTTTGTGCTTCAATTAGGTGCATGGTGCCGATCCTAGATATACTTTGTTGTACGATAGTACACATACCTGTACCATCGTACAAATGACGAACACAGCAAGACAACGAATCCCTCGAGTTTCTCACTCGGGCAACCGGCGAGAACTGATTCTTGAGACAACCTTGCGAATGATTGCTGCGGGTGGAATTGATTCAGTAACACACCGAAAAGTAGCCGAGTCTGCTGGAATCCCGCTCGGCTCTACGACGTACTACTTTGAAACTCGAGCCCATCTCCTTCGCGACACATTTGACTACTACATCGAAAAGGCGAAACAGTCTCAAGCGAGGCTGGCCGCGAGCAAGTCAGACACTGTAGCGGGACTCGTCAAATATCTCGTCGAGATTACGAATCGAGAATTTGATGACGAGGCACTTCTCCTGGCTGAATACGAGATGACCTTGTTTGCGGCACGCGATCCAGAACTAGCTGAGTCACTTCATGCATGGGATCGGCTGATGATAGTGAGAATTGCTGAGGTCATGAAAACGCTTGGAGCAACGAGGGCGACAGATGCAGCAAGGACTATTCTCCACTTAATGCGAGGATATGAACTTGAGCAGTTGTCGCGGCATACCCCCGATCCGGCTGATCTGGGGCGGAGATTAAGGGTCGTGGTTTCAGCGTTTGTTGAATGAATTTGGTCTGCTTTTGGCCGAGGCCGTGTGAAAACTCCAGGCTCGAAAACAAAACATGTATGAGAGTCTTCTGAAAGCTTGTTCGACCAACATGGCCGCCTAACGATCCTGCTCTCCTGTGCATTTTTTCGTTTACTCAATATCGCAAAATAGTTTTCACACACCCTCGGCCGGAAGCTGCCTCTTGCAGTGCACAATGATGAATTTTCGTGCGTTGCACAACGTAACGTCTGCGTTCGACCCAGAATCGCCATTCGCGACATCTGAATTTTCGAGTTAGCCTCCCTCTATTTCTTAGAGGAGCAAATCATGGATCATCAGGCGTTCGCTCAGTTGCTTGGCAACTATGGTGAGTTTATCGGTTCGATTGCCGTAGTTGTGACCTTGGCATACCTAGCTGTCCAAATTCGGCAAAATTCAAAGATGATGCAGGCGCAAACTCGCAGTGTGATAGCGCAAAATACCGTTGCTCTATTTCAGTCGATAGATGTGGAAGGTAGCGAGATTTTTTTGCGCGGCGCCTCAGACGGCTTAGAGGTCGGATCGGCCGAGTGGTTTGTCTTTCAGGGACGTGTTCAGGCTGCACTAAGAACCTATGAAAATGAGCTTTTCCAATATGAACAAGGGCTGTTTGGAGAGGAACTGATAAGTACGCGGCAAACGATTTGGGCCAGCATGGTCGGCCCTCCAGGAGTCCAAGCTGTCTGGCAAAACGTCAAGCTTGGATATTCGCCAGCATTTCAGCAGGTTGTCGATCAACTGATTAAGGACTCAGACGGAGGCAAAGTTTACTGGCAAACTCGGTCCGTCGATGAATAATTTCCTGCCTGCTTCTGGCCGAAAGCGGACTCTTGCGTTGCACAACGATCAACCGCTCCACCGCTCCACCGAGAGCATGATCGCAACAAATCACTCAGTTCAAAAGACAAGCCGGAAAGTTCGAGGGTCGTTCGTTGGCCGAAAGCAGAAGTAGAATTAGCTTAATGAAAACGTCTGCTTCCGACCCATAGCTGTTGAGCGTCTCAAGCGGCTTCTTGTTACTCTGGCTGCATGCTAAGGAAAGTCATCGCGTCAACATTACTGCTGTCCACGAGTCAGTTTGCATATTCTGTGGACGACTGCGCCGCAAAAGATGAAGACCTAATTTTCTGTCCGGTTGTGCAAGCCCCACTACGAACCGAACTACGCGAGGGCTGGGTATTGCTTGAATACTTGGTTGAACCTGATGGCTCAGTGACCAATGCCATCGTGATTGATTCTGACGTGCGTGGACTGTGGAATGACGCGGCCATCAAGACAATAAACCAATGGCGCTATCGCGAAGCTGATGAGCCTGTGAAGAAAACCAGAAGGTTTACCATGAAATTTTAGATTTGGTCACCACTGTCCGCTGGGCCGAAAGCTGCCTCTTGCAGTACACAATTATGAATTTTCGTGCGTTGCACAACGCAGGGTCTGAGTTCGACCCCAAACGGACGTTCGTCGTCAGGTAGATTTGGGTCGACGACCTTCCGGCAACTCCTTGAGTTGTTCTTTTGGATCGAACCATTCAGCAGCATCTGACCGCCAAATGTGTGCCGTCGGAGGGGGTACTTCCTGATCATCGTCCAAGCATCCAAGACGGAGAATCAATGCTTCGCGAGAGTCGTGTTTGGCGTAAAGGTGAGAGCCGCACGCAGAACAGAAATAGCCTCGTTTGCCAGGTGAGGATTCGAACGAGTTTATTAGCTCGTCACCAGATAGCAGGCGGAATTGGTTTACTGATACACCCGCGTTGGTTGAAATCGCAGCACCTTGCCTTTTCCGACAGGTCGCGCAATTACAATGGACTGGCGGCGTTAGAAACTCCCCAACTTCGTAGCGTACGCACCCGCATAAACATCCTCCCTGCAACATCCTAGGCTCCAATGAACGGACATCACTATTCTCGCGGAATGTCGGAGCTGAGGGAATGTCTCTTGTTGGCCGTAAAGCTGCCTCTTGCAGTGCACAACCATGGATTTTCGTGCATTGCACAACGCCAGGTCTGAGTTGTGCCCAGAACAGTCGTTCGAGGTCGGCGAATCAGCGGTCCATCAGCATGATGGTTGTTGGCGCTGATAAAAACGAAATGTGCTCCGCCGAGCCCTGGAAGATCGGAAAGGAAAGGATCTCTTGAACAGCTTGATGTATCCAGCAAATCCAACATTCTCGGCACCCGCGTGGAGGCTAGCTCGGAGTGAAGCGTAGTTGTGCGATTCAACGAACGCCACCACGTAATCGCAGCCGCGACTTAGGCATTCGCAATCTCTACAGTGGCCTAACCGTGATACGAGTCGTTCGCCACGATACTCTGGTAGAACGTAGCTTTTGTATCCATAGGCGTAAGGCGGATCTACTTTTGCCCAGAGGCCATCGCCATGTGGCGCGGTTGTGAGGGTTGCCCATATGAAGCCCACCATCCTGCCCCCATCAAACCCGGCAGCACATATGTCCCCCCGGTCCATTGCTTCATGGACGTAGGTGGGATCTAGGTCTGGCAAATCAGTGACAGCCAGGAGAAGCTCGTCGCGATTGGCGAGTCGGACAGAAATACCATCAAAGGCACCAGGTATGTTAGAACGTTCCGCTGCTATTCTCTGAACACGGCAAATCTTCACCCACGGGCTCAACCTGTGCATCAGTATTGCCCATGAAGTTCTTACTACACCCCATTGGGCTGCACTGGTTTTAGCGCGTTTCAATCTGTCCATAGAATTTAGTCTACGGGATTTTGTTGAGCTTGTAGGCACGCGTCCCTATTGAATGACGGCAGCTGGTCGAAAGCTGCCTCTTGCAACGCACAATACACCGGACCCTTGGTCTTTTTAGAGAGCGGCTGGCTGCTGTCTACGAGTGAGGGTATCGAATGGTGTCGCAACAATGGGATTGAAATACCCAGCGTTGTTGACGAAGTTAAGAACAGACTGCGCGCCGAACTTGGACTTTGATCGCGGGTATTAGCCGAATAGACCCACCTCGAGATTGTTTCCAAAGCCGCGATAGGTGCCGCCCTCAGTGAAGGGTTATGATGGTTCTTTAAAACAGTTCCTGAGGGGTTGGCATGAGTCGTATAGAAACTCTGCGTGAGGATCTGGGTGGTAGTCATCCGCTGGCAGTCAAAAAAATCAAAGATCACTTGGAGCCCTGGGTGCAAGCATTCATCGCCCAATCACCATTCGCCGTGCTGTCGTCTTCCGATGCAGACGGGAATTGTGATGCGTCACCTAAAGGCGGCCAACCTGGTTTTATCAAGGTCATTGATGAGCACACGTTGCTAATGCCGGATATAGGTGGCAATCGGCTCTTTCAGAGCTTCAGCAACTTTGAGTCGAATCCGAAAGCAGGTCTCTTGTTTATGATTCCTGGCATGGATGTGACTATCAGAGTCAATGGACGCATTAAAGTACTGTCCGCCGATGAACTTGCTGAGAAAAATCTAGAGCCCGAACTATTTATGGTCGACGATAACTCTACCGTCGTTCAAGCGACTACATTGAGCGTGGATGAAGCCTATTTCCACTGTCCACGGTCTTTCAAATTCGCCTCTCTGTGGGATACGGATAACATCGCAGCGAATGCCAACCGCTCCATCAAGGATTTCGTCCAGGAAGCTAAGTGACAGACATTCTCTGTTTTGTCTGTGTCCGAAACACGAGACAGAACTAACACACCACTCAACGGGAAGCCGATGACCACATCAACATTGTTAGGCGCGCAACGACCATCGTATCTCCACTATTGGCCGCTGCCAGAGAACGACCCGGGCGTTGAGCTACGTCGGGAGGCTGTGCGACTAATCTCTCCAGACGGCGCGCTCATGCATGGCGTCCTTTGGACACCCCCAAACAATGTGGCTTGGAAGACCGCGGTCATCTTGACTCACCCACGGGGAGACTTTTCGGTGCACTATGCCTGCCCACTACTGGCGGCTGCTGGATATGCAGTACTTGGATTTGGCACCCGTTACGTGGGCAATGACATTGATTGTTTGCATCACGCTTGTGCGATCGATGTAAATACCGCCGCCGCTGAGATGCGAGCTCGGGGCGCGGAATCGGTGATTCTATTGGGCAATAGTGGCGGTGGCTCTCTTATGTGCCTTACTCAACAAGAGCACCAATGCGGAGATGGTATGGTCTTGCTTGCGGCTCATCCCGGCCAAGGCATGCACATGGGGCAAACGATAGATCCATCTGTTGCTGACGAAAATGATCCCACTTCCGTGATACCTGAACTCGACATGTTCAATCCCGACAACGGTTGGCGGCCGTGGCCTGAGCGTTGCACCTACGACAAGGGTTGGCTACAAGTCTATCGGCAGGCACAAACTGATCGAGCCAAGCGCATCGACGCTGTGGCAAAATCCGCCCATGCGAGTCAAGCCCAAGCAGCTGCGCGACTGAAAACGATAGACAAAGAAAAGGATTCCGCGAGTTGGCGCTATTGGCGGCAACGGACTGTCCAGGGGACTTATCTAACAATTTATCGCACGCTCGCTAATCCCGCGCATCTTGATTTGACCATCGACCCTGATGATCGTCCGCTAGGATCAATCTTTGCCAACCCGGATCCGCTTGATGCAAATTATGGCTTGGGTGGCCTCGGCCGCGTCATGACAACCCGCGGCTGGCTCTCGACTTGGTCTCCAGCGGAATCCAAGGCGCGTGTCGTTGATACGATCCAAAATGTAAACATCCCGATCCTTCAGATCCATGCCACAGGTGATAGTGAGATACGTCTGCGCGATGCCTCCGCCATGCGTGATGCCGCTGGAAGTACAGATGTGACCTACCATGATCTTAAAGGTGCAGACCACTACCTAACGAATCCTGCACACCGCGAAGAGGCGATGGAACTCGTGATTGAATGGATACGTGAGCGCTTCTAACGTTTCCTTACAGATGAGCCGAGTTCCGTACGCACGATGTCTCGCCCTAGAACCATGTTCTGTAGCTTTTCGAACGCGACAGCTCTCGTTAGGTACTTCATACCACAGTCCGGTGCGACCACAATGCGCTCCGCTGGCACAACTTGAAGCGCTGCTCTGATTCGCTCCGCGACTAACTCCGGAGATTCCGGTGTGGTGTCTCGCAGGTCGATGACACCCACGTGTACGAGTTTGTTTGGTAACAAGGTCAGTAAATCCATCTTCAATTTGGGCTGAGCGCATTCGATCGACACTTCGTGCGCGGTACATGCATCCAATTCTTCTAAAAAAGCGTAACCCTGCGGTTTGTTCTCAACGTGTTTACCGTAACCGAAACAAACGTGTAGAACGGTTCGCCCCGTAGTACTTTGTAGCGCTCGATCGATAGCGGTGACTGCGTATTCTCGTGCGGCTTCCGGACGAGCTTGGACGTAGGGTTCGTCGAGTTGCACAATATCAACACCTGCAGCGAAAAGGTCTCGGACCTCCTCGTTAACCGCGTCAGCATAAGCCATCGCGAGATCGGCGGCGTTTGCGTAATAGTCGTTTTGCGCCTGCTGGGCCATGGTAAATGGGCCAGGCAGAGTGATTTTCAGGGGCGTGTTGGTATGCTGTTTTAGAAAACTGATGTATGGCGCCTCTACGGAGGTTCGTCGTTTAATCTCTCCAGTCACACGTGGAACAGGCACCTGTTTGCCTGTGCGATCTGTCGCTTCGCCAGGATTATCGATGTCCACACCAGCCAGTGAATTGGCAAATCGGTTCGAATAACTTTCACGCCGCATTTCGCCGTCCGTGACGATGTCGACACCGGCTCGATGTTGATCACTGAGTGCGATCAAGGTGGCGTCGTTCTGAGCTTCCTCGAGATCCGCGATGGCTGGCTTCCATAGTTCGTCGAGAATGACGCGTGGGGGAAGTCGTGCGCCGAGGCGAGACTTATCAATCAGCCAGTCCGGCTGCGCGTAGCTGCCAACCAGGGATGTTGGGAGGAGTGGGTATTCAAGCATTAGTTTTATCCAAATGTTTGCATAGACTAGTCTGAGTGATCCAACGAACGTTTCTTGATGGCGAAAGCGGAATAAATCTGGTCAACTGAGAACACCTGCTTTGAGCCGTTAGGACCAAGGGTTCTCAACCTTATGGCATAATCTGAGCTATGGTTAAGACAATAACCGGCGTAAGTATGCTCGCTGCCGCAATCCTGTTCGGACTGGGTCTCGTGATACCTGGAACAACACAAACGGAATCCGGTTTCTTCTATTGGTTTTCTTGGACCATCTTGTGGGTGGCAGTTTTCATTGGTCTTGTATACCTATACCTCGCTTGGAAAGACAGAGCCTAATAGACAGCTGGTTTTGGTCGGCTAATGGCCGGAAGCTTTCTCTCGCAACGCACAATTCGGCCGTCTCTTCCGACTCATTCCAGACCTACTGATCTGGTGCGATAATCGTAAAGAAATGGAGAGGTCGTATGAATTGGGATGCAATTGCTGCGGTGGGCGAAGCGGTTGGCGGTTTCGCTGTCATTGCATCGCTTGTCTATCTTGCCACACAAATTCGCCAGACTCGCGAAATGCAATTGGCCGAATCTGTTCGCGATGTGTTCACAAAGGGGAGCGCGATGCTCGCCTATACAGGCTCCCACCCTGGAGCGTTTGAAGCGCTCCGAAAAGGTATCGTCGACTTTGCCAATCTAACCCCGGAAGAAAAGGAAATTTTCAACTGCTGAGGGCTGACAAACCTCGTGACCGTTGAGCAGGCGATGTACATGCTCGAGAGCGGATTAATTCCGAAAGTCTCCTGGAAATCTTTCGAAAACTATGGCTTAGCAGTAACCCGTTCACCTGGTGGCGCACAATGGTGGGCTGAGCATAAGGGGGTTATCGGTCAGGAATTAGTCCAGTGGCTAGATGGAATATCGGATGATGATGCGAAAACAAGGCCGATATTTTACGATCTCTTTCCTCATTGGCGAATGTAGTCAGCAGGTCCGCTTCTGGTCGAAAGCTGCGCTGGACAATATGACCGTCATCTATATGCCCGTAGCGGATGCTCGCTCCGCATTTTGATCAAGAAGTAGTCACGACCCTAAGGCCTGATCGGAAAGTAAACCTCTGTTTTCCATTCCTTAGGATCTGGAACTTCTCCTGGATCGGTGACGTACCACTCCCAGCTTGCTCCCTTCCTCTGGTAGCCATTTTCTTCGATCCACTTTTCAATCGCACCATACGTTTCCGAGAGAGTATCGTAGGGGCCGGAGTGCGTCGCAATGGCAGCTGGACCTGACTGTAGCTCTCCCATTTGGATTTCGCCGTCTCCTCCAGCGGCTTTTTGCAATGGGATAATACAATCAACGGTTACCATGCCAGGTGTAAAGTCTACGTAGCGAGCGATAGGGTTTCCTGCCATCTCGTATCCGTTCTGCATGCAATGACCGTACAGCTTTGGAAAGCACTCGGAAAAGAGTTGCTGTAAGTCCGCGTGTGGAACCCGACGTTGGATGTAGAGAATCGGTCGAGCTTCCAGGTCGGTACGGGTAATTTCTGATGTTGGCATATTTAGGCTCCTAGCTGGCTCGTTCAACGACATCTGAAAAAGGCCAACACAGGGGCCCAATTCTCGGACAAGTTTGGCATGTACATCTTGGTCTGCGTGGCTAACTTTCGGTCTAGCATTTTCTCTGTAGGCAGTAGGGGTGCAATTAAACCTCCGTCGAAAAGCCCGAACAAACACTTCATGGCTACCGTGACCTGTAGCAAATGCAATGTCCAAGATCGAATCATCTGATTGGGTTAGGCGTATGGCAGCATCATCTAAGCAAAGTCGCTGCTGAAATTGCTTAGGGCTTTCTCCCAGATGATCTCTGAAGCTGCGTTGTAAATAGTATTGTGACCATCCCACGAATCCGGCCAAGGACTTGAGACTCATAGGGCGATCTCGATGACGGGTGATGGCATAAACAACACTAAGAATGTTCCGTTTGCTTAGCATGACTGTAATCCTAGCCGAGGTTCCATCTCGATTCTTGATCTTTCTTGCACCATGAGCTGGTTGTTCGCAATTGGCCGAAAGCGGAAGTAGAAGCAACGTACCTTGACCGTCTGCTGTCGACCCGAGGCCACCATTTTTGATGAGGGGGATTTCGTTGCCTGTTGTACCATCTACATTATGAGTAAAAGTAAATCCTTTTCTTCAAATATTGAGATAAACGCGCCCACCTCTGAAGTGTGGGAGGTAATAACTGATCCTCAGTACGCCAAAGTACTGGGCAATGAATTTGATGAAGGAGCGTATGTTAGGTCGGATTGGAAGCTGGGGTCTAAAGTGGACTTCCTTTACGAAAGCGCACCAGACAAACCTGCTAACTCGGGAAAAATAACAGAGCTTATCGAGAGAGAACTTATCCATGTTCACTACCGCTTCTACCTGTTCTGGAAGTACAGCGAAACGTATTTATTGACGGGTGAGATTGGCACAACCAACCTCCAGATAGATGCAGGACCTTATGGTGCTGACTTAGACGACCAGAAAGTAGCGTGGGCTAATTGGTTGAGAAAAGTTAAAGAGATCAGCGAGCCAGATACTTAGATGTTCAGGCGAATGACCGCGGTTGGCCGGAAACCATCGGTTTTAAGCGAACTTTTGTAGTTCAGCTGAACACGTCCGTTGGTGACCCAAAGCCGCCTCTAGAAATCTACAAAAGAGACCGCTAGAGGGGCTATCGATTCGCGTCTCTAGAACAGTAAACGCGCACCTATTTCAAACGTTCTACCAGGCGCTGGAGCAAAATCCTTAATAAACGAGGTATGCAGGCGCTGCTCATCGTCAGTCAGATTTTTACCTGCAGCAAACAGGTTCAAAGAACTATCGCCAAATGGCAGGTTTACGCTGATGCGAGCGCTCAAGTCGTCATAGTCTGAGGTGCTCAATTCTCCTGGAGAAACGTCGTCTTGTTCGTCTACGTGCAAGAAATCGACGGATGCGGTGACAACGCCAGAGTTAAACTCAACGCCTAGTCCATACCTTAATGGGGGTATTCGCGGCACGTCATCATCGCCGCTCACATCGAGCTCGGCGTTCACGTAGTCGGCCAGTGCTCGAACTTTTAGGCTGCCGGTTTCCCACTGCGCAACTTCAATATTGGTTTCTACATCAATTCCGACGAAGCGTGCATCGTTCTGTTGGAATTGAAAAACAGGCAGTCCGTCCTCTTCGGCACCCGTTGCTTGTTCGTAGATAAAGTCAGAAAATTTTGTGACATAGGTGGTCACGGTGGCATCCCAAACCTCACCGTCGTAACGCAATGTGGCAGCAAGATTGGCAGCGCGTTCATTGTCCAGGTTGGGGTCGCCCAATTCAAAGGCGTTGGTCACCAGATGAGGACCGTTGGAATAAAGCTCTTCACTAACCGGGGCTCTTGATGAATAGTCTGCGACCAACCCGAACTGCCAGCTGTCTGCAATCGGTGCAACCATGCCAAGCGAGGCGGAGTAGGTTGTGAAGTCTTCGTCAGAGCTATTTTGTGGCTCATGCTTAACTTTGCCAATTCGTAGTCCACCTTCAAGGTCGAAGGTAGAAAAATTTCGCTCGGCTACCCAGAAGAGCCCAGTGTCACGCGTGTCCACTGGCGGTACGAATGCTTCTTCGCCAACGGCTGAAAACTCGCGATCTGTATGTTGGACCCCCAAAACACCTGTCCATTGGTCCATGTCATATAGCAGTTCCGCACGCAGCTCCCATGCTTCGTTAGAAAAATCTGTTGCCACTTCACCATTGGGCTCGATTTCCTGGTGTTCGTAGTCATTGATTCCAAGCCGGATATTTAGCCCCGTAAACGGACCAAATGGATCCTCGAGGCCGAATTCCAGATCGGTTCGAGTTTGCTCTAGTTTCAGCAAGGGATTGCCTTCCGCTTCTTCTTCACTCCCTTCTTCTTCTTCTTCGTGTCCATGTCCTCCAGGCAAACCGTATTCTGAGTCGATCTTCCCCACCGAAACGCCGAAGAAGCCGCGATCAAATATATAGGATGCACCACCGGCATAAGACTTAGCATCGAATTGGGAGCCGGGCAGGTGGCCCCGGACTTCCTCTTCTTCCTCACCTTCACCTTCTGCCTCCTCCAACGCGTGCAATTCGGCCGACTCGGCAAATCCCGGAATCTCGTACTCGTCGCCATCTTTCCACGTCCCATCTAGATGCCAAGCGAATCCGCCAACACCGCCGTTAAGCTTGGCGGCTGAGGTGTTGCCATTCGTGTTACTGTCAAACCGCGTTTCGATACCCCCGGAAAGTGTTTTTTCGGGCACGACGTGTGGAATACGTCCGGTATGCACGTCGACGACTCCTCCTATGGCGCCTGATCCGTAAAGTAGAGTTGACGGACCTTTGAGCACTTCGATTCTCTCGGCGACGAAGGGATCTATTGATACGGCGTGGTCTGCACTCGTAACCGATACATCGAGCGTGTCTATGCGATCTTCCATAACGCGAATGCGTGGTCCCCCTAAGCCGTGGATTACAGGGCGTCCAGCCGTCTTACCGAATTGAGCGGAGTGAATACCTGGTTCTTTGGATAACGTGTCACCAATACTGATTGAACGCTTTTGATCTAATTCGGCGCCTTGGAGCACCTTGGAAGCTTGGGAAAGACCCTCCCCTGACAGTGGATGCGCCACTACAACAATTTCTTCAATAACATCTGGGGTCGCTTGTGCGACAGCAGTCTCTAACGACGCGAGGCTTCCAGTAAGCGCGGCGTACAGCAATATTTTCTCGACTTGCATCGAATTTTCTCCTCTAACAACGGGACAACCGAACAAAACCTGCTCGGCAATAACTTTCAAGAACTGTCAGTGCTGTTAGAGGTTAGGAGGTCCGCGGACGCGAGGAGACAGGCTGGGCGCGCTTGCGTTGCATGGAGCGCCTGTCGACATTTGTTCTGCTCTGACCGCAACGTTGGCTAGAGCCGTTGGATGAGATTCAGCAGCGGGTGTGTTGTCTGCATGCGCGCACACCAAACAAGACGCTGAAGCGTCCTCGGTGTGCATGTGCTGCTGGGCTAGACCTTGGCTTGCCAAGATCGCTGTCAGCAACAATGCTAAGAAAAAACTATTTCTTATCATCTGCTAGTCATACGATGGGAATGGTCTTGTGGATATGCTACCGGCTTTAGTCAAGTCTCACCAGAAGGTAGTTTCGGAACCGAATGTTTCCATCGGGTCTCAACAGATGAATGTCCGCAATTGGCCGGAAGCTGCCTCTTGCAATGCACAATCACGAATTTTCGTGCGTTGCACAACGCAAGGTCTGAGTTGTGCCCAGAGGAGACATTCGTTACTGGCTATCTGAGCGATTTGCTCTGTGCAGAGAAAAGCACAGATCGCCATTGTTAGCTCTTGCGTTCCTCCAACTTCCACGCAATGAACGTGAGAGCATCAACCCGCTCCTTTAGATGCATGATGTGTTTGTCTATCGTATTTCCGAATACTCCTAGTAGGCTCATCAAAAATACCCACACACAAATCTGCGCCAAAATATTTACTTGAATCATTTTTCACTCGTCTTTTTTGCCCCTGATTAATAGTCCTTCTATCACTGTCTGCGGGCGAATGCTATGAGCATACCTGCGGATTGAAGCTTTCCAAAGCAGACTTAGAGGTTTAGCTAGTTAGAGCACGGAACTTCTTAGTGATTGATTATTCTGGCTTTATATGTACTATATGAACAGTAGTACATATAGGATGATAAGTTCTGAAGATATTGATCGATCTTGATGACCACACGCCTCCTTTTGCGCAACTAGTGACTCAGATCAGGCGAGCGGTTGAACGGGGAGAGCTCAAGCCTCTCGATCAGCTGCCGTCTATTCGGCAATTGGCAAATGACCTGCGCCTCAATCACAACACCGTTGCGAAGGCATATCGACAGTTAGAGCGAGACCGGATCACTGAGACGAAGGGCTATCGGGGCACATTCATACATTCCGAAGGAGCTGAGAACAACAAGCTGGATGTGCGAGCGCTGGCCGAACAACGGCTAGTGGAATTGATCGAGCAGTTCCGGGGTAACGGGCTGACGGATTCGGAATTTAGAGCTGCGTTTGCTAACGCCCTTAGAAGTGCCCAGAAAGACTAGAGGTATAACCATGACTCCAGATATCGCGTTTTTGATCCTTTTTCTGATTCAAGCAGTGTTCGTTTCGCTCTATTTTCCATACCAAATAGTTCGCAGGACCAATGCCTTCATAGAAGAATTTCCGTCTGACGTCTATCCGCGACTGTATAGTTGGTCAGCAGAGAAGTGGCGACGCACTGCGAGGTCTTACCAAGTGGTCTGTCTTGCCGTGTTTGCTGTTGGCATGCTTATCTTTCTAGGATTTGTTTTCTTCGGCTTCCCGAATCTAGTGCCTGAAACAGCCTTGATCTACTCTGGCTTTACAGCACTTCAAGTCGCTTGCAACGTCTGGCGAGCGAAGATGGCAATCAAACGCCTCAAAGCCATAGAGTTGGAAGACCCATCTGTGCGACATGCTGATCTGGTGCCGCGCCGGTTAACGGATTACGTGTCCCCTTTCCACTGGGGCATCGCACTTATCTCGATGCTCTTCATGCTGGGCGCGGGCGCATTGCTTGCGATAACTGAATCCCTCATCCCACCGATTGTTTTTTCACTGTTGCTCCTGTTCTTAAACGGCGTTTTCTTGAGAAATGGACTCAAGATAGTTCGCGGCGAATTGCCCATTCCGCAGTTGGCAAGCGCGCTTGATATGAACGTCACGAGAAAGTTAGCGGTTAGATCTGTCCCAGACACCATGATCAGAGTCAATCTGACATGGGTTGCGGTCGCGCTTGTCGTCGTTTCAGGCGCCCAGGACTTTGCGTTGGCGGTAGTCTGCGCATTGGTCGTCGCCAATGAGGCATATGAGCGCATTAAAGAGTTGCAGATTCGCGACGAGGAACTGTTGGATATGCAAGTGTTTGAGAACGCTTCTTCACACGGTTAGAGGAATACTGATGCCAGCTGGCTAGTTTTTCGGACCCAGAAGAGACACTTGTAATAAATCTCGTTTCGAATCGTAGAACTAAGATGTAACACAGATTCACGAGGAGACAACATGGAGCGTGATAGCGCGACTTCATTGACGCTAGGTCAGGCCGCGTTGATTGCGGGTCTCGGTCTTCTGGTTATGACACTCTCGGCACCGTATGCGGAATTCTATGTATTTCCGAAAGTGCTCTTGCCTGATGACATCGATGGCACCGTTACCAACTTGATCGCGCATCGTGGTTTGTATGTTTCGGGACTAGCCGCCTTTTTTCTCAACTATGTAGCGGATGTTGTCGTTGCTTGGGCGCTGTTTGTATTCCTCTCACCCGTGAATCGTCAACTATCGATGCTCGCAGCGTTATTCCGTTTGCTATACACCGCACTGGGCATATCTGCGTTGATGAATCTCTTTTCCGTAGTTCGTCTCCTCGATCTACCCCAATACACAAGCCAAGTTTCTTCTGGGCAAATAAACGTACAGCTTCAATTGCTGCTAGACGCATATCGTATCGAATGGGGTGTGGCCTTGATTCTGTTTGGCGTTCACCTCGTGCTCGTCGGATTCTTACTAGTCCGATCTGGGTACGTGCCTCGCCTTCTGGGTTATTTAGTTGCGCTAGCGGGACTTGGTTACATTGTTTATATGATTGGGCTCTATGCTTTTCCTGCAATCAGTTTTGCTCTGGTGACGATAACGTTTCTTCTCGAACCAGTATTCATGGTTTGGTTACTCTGGAAGGGACGTCAGCTTGAGAGGTGACCGGCGGCTTGTGGCCGAAAACGGACGGTCAGAATCGTTAGTTGGATGACCGGTTTCGAACCAGAAAAGACTTAGGGTCCGGTGTTCTCGGACATGAAGTACGGTACAGTTCTAAGTGTCTAAATTTCGATAGTGAGTTAGCTGGTGGTATTAGTAAAGCAATCGACTCTGGCAATCGCGTTGCTGTTTCTACTTTCGGCAACAGCAATCGCTGCTGACGTGTACCAATTGTCGGAGCTGAATACGAGGCAGATTGAATCGCTCGATCATGAAAACACCGTCATTCTCATTCCGGGCGGAATTCTTGAACAACATGGCCCTTATTTACCTTCGTTCAGTGATGGTTACGTAAACCTTGATGATGCAAATCAACTCAGCACTGACCTTTCAGACCTAGGCTGGGATGTGGTTGTGTTTCCGATCGTTCCACTCGGATCAGGTGGGGCAAACGAAATTGGTAACAAGCAGGTTTTTGCGGGTACCTATGCAATTCGTCCAGAGACTGTCCGTGCAGTTTTTATGGACATAGCGACAGAACTAGGAGAGCAAGGTTTTAGGTATATCTTTATCCTGCACGGCCACGGTAGCCCATCACACAACATGGCGTTAGACCAAGCAGGCCTTTATTTCAAAGATGAATTTGGTGGTGAGATGCACAACCTATTTGGCATCTGGTCAACTAGTCCTTCGGAAGTAGTCTTGTCGGAAGTCGCGCGGCGGGAAGATGGATTTACCGTTCACGCGGGTGCGGAAGAAACAAGTAGTGTGTTGTATGTTCGCCCAGATTTAGTAGCTGATGATGTGAAGGCTGCGCCAATCGTCAAGGGTGACAACTTCACAGATCTAATGCGAATCGCTTCTGCAGACGGGTGGACCGGCTACTTTGGCAGTCCGCGCCAGGCAGACGCAAGTATCGGGGAGAAGTTAGCTAAGGCTCGCTACAAACACCATCTTGAGTTAGCAACGAAAATTCTTCGAGGCGAGAAACTCACTAACGTGATGACGCATTCATCGATGGCGTACGGGCATCCAGAAATGGGTGAAGTGGTCGAAAAATCGCGGGATGAACACAGCCGAAGGGCCAAGCAGCAGCAGGATTGGATCAAGCGGAATAACGCTGATCTGTAGTTCCTATGTCGACTTCGGGCCGAAGGCGACACTCTAGAGTTAACCTCCGTTAACAACCCAGCGCAGCTGCTTCTTTATCCGCAGCTGCAACATAAACTAGTCGTCTTAGCCGAGGGTTGCCAATGATATCAATACGACGAGCTGAGCATCGAGATGCTGCAAGTATCATCGCTGCACACGTGCGATCTATTCGCGAGGTTTGCTCGAAGTCTTACACCCCGGCCCAAATTGAAGCTTGGAGCAGTCGTGACTTCAAGGAGAACGTCTGGTGCCAAACAATCGACAGAGACTGTGTTTGGGTTCTAGATTCAGGTGAAAGAATTCTGGGATTCGGACATTTGAGGTTTAACTCAGCTGAACTTGGGACAATTGAAGGGCTTTACTTCGTACCAGAAGCGAATGGACGCGGGCTTGGGAAAAAGCTGATGTCCTTAATCTATGCTCATCTCGAACAGACGAGCGTGGAGAAGTTGGTTTTGCAGGCCACATTGAATGCTGAAGGATTTTATTACGCTATGGGTTTTCAATCCGTAGGCAGTACTTTCGTCGAGTTTCACGGTGAAAAAGTCGAATGCGTTGACATGGTGAACAGCCTACCATTTTGAAAGTTTGCAGATCTGACCGGCTGCTTCTAGCCGAATGCTGCCTCTTGCAGTGCACAATGATGAATTTTCGTGCGTTGCACAACGTAAAGTCTGAGTTGTGCCCGGCGCCGACAATCGTAATGCATAGAAATTGGGGTTAGCCTGAGTTGATCGATCGTGGGGAGCAACCAATGGACATTCAGTCAACAGCCGAGCTTTTAGGGAACTTAGGTGAGTTCATCGCGTCAATCGCGGTTCTGATTACGCTGATATACCTTGCCGTGCAAATCAAGCAAAACACCAAAGCAATGCACGTGACCGCTCGGGGTCACATTGTCGAGGGAACGCAACATCTTCGTGGTTTGTTGATGAACAACGAGTTCGTACGTGGGGCACTAGTAAAGCAGCACCGGGGGGGTGAGCTGAGCGATGAGGAAAAGCTCGTATTGCGCCACTATACGGTGACTATGTTTCGTAACTGGGAGTATCAGCACTACCAGTTTACCAATGGCCTGGTTGATCAAGATTCATTCCGGGCAACTCAGGTGGTTTGGAGAGTTTCGCTTAGCCCCTACAACATCAAATTATGGCCGAAGGTTAGGGACCAATTCACCGAAGTTTTTGCTCAAGAATTGGAACGCGTGATGGCGGCCACTGAGAAGAGCGAGGAACAGTAACGCACGTATTGCGACCGTTGTTGGCCGAACGTGGACCAAATTGTCTATCTGGGATTGGATCTTTGAAATTGACTGAGTAATGAGCCGAACACTTAACTCGTGCATTGTCTGTTGTACTCCTCGAACAGGGAGCACGTTGCTTTGCTCGCTTCTTAAAGCAACAGATGTTGCTGGGAAACCGCAGTCGTATTTTAGGTCACAGGATGTCGAAGCCAGGGTCGATGGATGGGACATCCGTCAGACGGATGGCTCTTTTCATTTCAGAGATTACCTGCGTTGCGTTTTAGAGCGAGGACGGTCAGAAAATGGCGTTTTCTCCGCCCGCATCATGTGGGAAACGATGGAAGAGCTAACTACCAATCTTCGGTCGATTGGAATGATTGGCTCCGACTTCGAGGTTCTAACTCAGGCTTTTGGCGAACCGAAGTTTGTCTCTCTTGAGAGACGTGATGCCGTGGCTCAGGCCATCTCTCGGCTTCGAGCTGAGCAGTCACATGTGTGGCACATCAGACGCGCGGGGGATCAGGAAGCAGCCAAGCGTGGCGTTAGCTATGATCACGATGCTATCCAGCACTTTATCGATGAGTCGAACGACCATGTCCACAAATGGAATAGTTGGTTCCAAGAGAACAACATAGTTCCGTTGCGGCTAAGTTACGAAGACCTGGAGTTAGCCCCTGCGACAGAAGCGCAGAAGATTTTGGATTTGATTGGTGTCGAGCGTCAAGTTGGTTCTATCAAAACGAAAAACGTTCGCATGGCGGACGAAACGAGCAGGGTTTGGGCTGAGCGCTTTAGAGCTGAAACGAGCTACTCTATCTGACCGACCTGGTGGAAAGACAGGGTCAGAGGTGCGTCATCTTATGCCTTTTTGTGTCCTGGGGATCGCGGCATATACCAATAGTTGGTTATCAAGCGCAGCTACTCATCGTACAGTCGGTATTGTTCATTCAACATGAACAACGAATTGATCTTTTCGACGGGATCGTCAAGTTTGGCGTGGTCTTTTACGGCCGCCGCGTAGCTAGGTAAGCCTTCGATTGGCATGGCCGACTCAGGTTCCCAGAGCTTGGAACGGATGACAGCCTTCCCGCAATGGTAGAACGCTTCCTCCACGCTCACGAGTACGGCGAAATCCGGTACCTTGTCGTTAACTGCGAGCTGCTGCCGCAACTCGAGGTCCCTTGCAACTTGAGCTGTGCCAGCGACCCGTACCACTTCCCGTCGGTTTGGCACCAGGAACACCAAGCCGATACGACCCGTCTGCATGATGTTGAGAAAGCTGTCGAAGCGATGATTGCCTGGCCGGTCTGGAATGGCGAGCGTTTTGTCATCAATGACCTTGACAAAACCTGCGGGATCACCCTTTGGCGAAACGTCGACCTGGCCTGTGGAGGAGACGGTCGCCATGGTCAGGAACGGAGAGTGCTCGATCCAGACGCGGATGTGACCGTCTATGTGATCGATCACTTTGCCGGTCTGGCTCGGGTATTGGTCAGGGAGAATTTCGCGCAGTTGCGCCTCGCTTGTTAGAACATCAGTGGGTTGGTACATGTTGTGTATTTCCTCAGTGAGCCTGCCGATCAATCCGCGTTAACTGCGGACTCCAGATAATCAGTCGATGCATTGCAAGCCATTTCGATTAAGAGTGGCCCCATTTGTTGTGCTGTTTCTGTTTCCGGTCGCGTATGAATCCAGCCAAGATAAGTAAAACTTCGAGCGGTCATAAAAAGAGGTAGATGAGACAAGTGCTCATCCGATAGCTCACGGTTTTCGCGGTACCCGGCAATCAAGGCTTCTTTAACGACGTCGTAGAACGGTTCATTCTGAAGAAAGTAGAGGGCGGTGGCCAGTTCGAACAGGTGCCAGCCGAATCCAGCGTCGTCGAAGTCGATGACCTGAAGAGTATTGCCGTTCACCATCAAATTAGCCTGATCAAAATCTGCGTGGATGAGACTGTAGCGGTCACACGATTGGCCAAATGCCAGCAAATCTCGGTGGACTTGGGCTCGCGCTTTTTGCAGAAGCGCGCGCTGGTCATCAGTAAGGAGGGGAAGGTCCCAAAATCGACCCCAAAACGGATTGTTACCGGTTAGCCCTTCTGCATCCCACGCGTGCCGAGTGAACTGTTCTGGTAGTGTCCAAGCAGTCGCTTGATTGTGAATTTGAGCTGCGATACGACCGACTTGTCGATAAAGAGTGGTCACTGCAGCCGTATCGCCGCCAATTCGCTCAACGACCACGTCCATATTCTCACCATCGATCCATTCAAAAAGATCAACGTGATGTGGCTGAGAAAGATCGTCAGATTCAACAGTCGCGAAGATAGTTCCGGCGGTAGTTGGCAAGACAATCGGGACTGAAATACCCGCTTGTTTCAGGGCATCCATCCATTGAAGTTCTGAACGCAAGGCGTCGACCGAGTGATACCCAGGGCGGTGAATGCGAAGCGCGTATTTTGCGTCGTTGGTACGAATCGCGAAGACACCATTCTCACGATATTTTAAGAGAGTGATGTCGACTGTTTGCCCATTAATGTCCCACTGCTCAAGCGCAGTTCGGGCGATCTTTTCAAAGAGGGCTACCTGATTTTCTACATCGTCGTTCGTTACTTGAGTCATGATTGACCTCTCTTAAGCTGTCTTGGTACGCGTGCACAGACACTGCGAGTAAACCACATTGCTGCGAGTAAGGTCGAAGAGAGGAAACTCTCAATTCAGAATAGTCCGTGGCGAAGCACATAGACTGGTGCGATACTCCAAAAAAAGAAGGACGGGGTTGGCAATGAACTGGGACGCGATCGGAGCTGTTGGCGAAATCGTTGGTGCCGTTGCGGTACTTGTTTCTCTAGTCTTTGTCGGTTTGCAAGTTCGACAAAGCGCCGATCAGACTCGAAAGTCCAACGTGCTCGCCCGCGCAGACATGACTGAACGAGTCATGCGCACGATGGGTGACACTGTTAGTGAGTTGGCGCGGCACACGGAACTTGCCAGTGCTTTTCGCAAAGTCATGTTCGAATCCAGTGAGCTTACCCCCATTGAACAGACAACCGTTCTCACCTATTTGAATGTTTGGTTACAACGCCACCGCACAGCATACCTCTCAGTGTCAGATGGATTGATCGACGCTCGTGTCGTTACGGATTTTGACAATACGACCAAGTGGTATCTGAGCGCGAAAGTCTTCGCCGATGAATGGGGTCATGCGCAGAGGAACGGACTGTTTACTGGCGAGTTCGCGGATCATGTCAATCGAGAATTGCTTCCGGACGAGGCAAAGCGCGCGTAAGTTTTAATCAGAAATTCCCTAACATTCTTGATATGTCGTCGATCTTCGAGATGCTTGCGCCTCGTTCAACAAGCAATTCGTTCTGCTCGGCGATGATGGAGAGCGCTTCTTGCTCGGTATCGCGAACAGTGCTGTGACCGTCAGCCGCTAACAACACTCGATAGCCTCTCTTTAGTGCGCCGCGACAAGTGATAGATACACATCCTTCCGTCCACGTACCGCATACGATGAGTTCAGTTGTCTGGAGGTGGTTCAAAATCTGTTCAAACTCTGGGTTCTCAAAACTGCTCGGACCGACTTTGTGAACGATCGGTTCGTCAGAACGAGGTGTGATCTTGGGGTGTATCTCCCAGCCATGCGTGTCTTTTGCGTACGGGGCGCCTGAGGGCGCGCAGGTTTGTGCAAACATGACTGGAGTGTTGGTCGAACGACAGGCCTCAATCAGCGTTGATACTTTATCTAGGAGAAGTGAGCCGTGTGAGATGGGTGGTGTGATCTTGCCGTCAAAAGCCACTAGCTGCATATCGATCACGAGCAGCGCATATGTTTCTTTTTTCATTCGAGGTGAATCGTAGCAGAAGTAGGGCGCAAACGTTGTTTCGTTGTTTGCTTTGAGTCTGGCGGTTGGCGGCAGGCAAGTTTATGACTAGTATGCGACGCATGAACTATCTGATTACTTTCTATCGTGTCCGGGCGAGCGCGCTCGACACGAGCAAGACGGGCTGAACTCTCCCAACACTTTCTTCGTGATGCATCTGCATCGCGATTAGTTCAAGCAACGTCGATATCTAAGTCTGACCTCATCGTTGAGATCGGCTCCGGGCGAGGTGCGCTTACAAAACCTGTTCTTAAGCGAGCGGGCAGACTCATAGCGGTAGAACTGGATCGTTACCTCGTTGAAAAACTGCGGCAGAGGTTTGGCGATGACGCCGACGTCATAGAATCTGATTTTCTGGATTTTGCGCTGCCCAGTGAGGACTATTCAGTAATAGGCAATATCCCGTATTCGAAGTCGACGGAAATCATTCGCAAGATCTCTGAAGCGAGCTATCCGCCGCTTGATGCATGGCTTGTGGTTCAGCGAGAGTTAGCTAGTCGGATGTGTGGCCTGCCGTTCAGTAACGAATCACTTTGGTCCTTGCGGCTCAAACCACTTTGGCATTTAGAAATAGTTGATCGACTCAGGAAGACTGAATTTGATCCGCCGCCGTCCGTAGATTCTGTTTTTTTGCACATGAGTCTACGCGGACGCGCGTTGATCGACTCTTCCGAGTTGGACAGTTACCTCGATCTAATAAAAGGCACGTTCCAGAACAATCGCCCAGTTGTCCAATCACTTCGACGAGTATTAACTAAGAGGCAAATCCGACGGTTAGCATTGGATTTAAGATTCGCCAATGACCAACTACCGAACTCGTTAATGTTTGAGCAATGGCTGGGCATCTTTAGGTTTATCCAGCGGGACGCAGCCACTAAGGTCTCAAAAGACTAACCATTCTTATTTTCTGCAGCGACACGCGCTGCACGACCGGGTAGTCACTTCGGACAGAACTTCCAATTGCTTCGATACTTATGTTTTCTATTGCAGGTCTTCCACCCACCACCTTTTGATTTTGGCATTCGAAGGAGTGTAAACGAAGACTCTTGCCACGGTTATGTCAGTAGAAATAGTGAAGCTTAGCGAGAATAGATCAACAGAAAGATATGACCGTAGTTGGTCGAAAGCTGTGCGGTCATATTAACTAGTTTGCCAACGACATCCTCAGCGCTGAATTACACCCGGACCTGGTACAACTTTTACCCTTCCTGGCTTCACGTCTTCTCCGCTCTCGGTGTAGATCTCCATCTTTCTGATTGGTTCGTTGCTTTCTGATTCGACAAATTGAAGTCTGGGTCCTTTTGGGTGCGGACGATATTCGTCCCCCCAATGGATGAGCGACATGATCACTGTACGTAGTGCACGTCCCGCGTCGGTTAGAACGTACTCAGTATGCGCAGTTTCCGTCGCAAGCCGTTTCTCTAGGATACCTTCAGCCACCAGGTGATTGAGTCTCGCAGATAGGATATTGCGAGCGATGCCCAGTTCCTCCAGATACTGATTGAAGCGAGTTTTGCCGTAAAACGCCTCACGCAGGATCAACAGTGCCCAGCGTTCTCCAATGGCGTCTAAGGCCTGTGCCATTGAGCAGTTCATGCCTTTGTATGATTTGTATTTCATGACGCGATTCTACATCAGGTTTTATAATGGTACTGTTAGGTTGCAATATGCAACCATATAGTTTTATGATGAAACTTATGAATTTGAAGCTGGAAAAATGATGATTAGTTGCACTTGTGTTGTTCAAGAAGGACAGACGCCTGATGTCCAAAAGAAAAGCATTACTAGGTTGTTGAATCGATTTTCTTCGGACGCCTTCGGCGAAGAAGCACTGATTACGTGGATTCCAGTCGCACCGGGCAACGGATTTACGGCAGCCAAACCCTCCAGTTCTTCTGTCATCTCAGTCATTGCCAATGAACCTCTGAGCCCAGAGCGTAGAGAATCACTACTGCGCAAACTTGCACATCTGTGGAGTGCAGAAACTGGATGCACCCTAGACGAGGTTGTTGCCGTACTCGCAGACCCACAAACTCACTAAGGAACCCAACATGCCACTGTATGTATGTAACGCAAGAAATGGCGCTCTAGACTCTTCCGCCAAGTCGCGCATAGCGGAAGCAATAACGAATATCCACTGCAAGATTACCGGCGCGCCACCCAGTTTTGTACATACTGTCTTTTTTGAAGAAGCACCTCAGTTTCCGCTAGAAGGTAAGGCCCTTTATGTGCGCGGTACGATCCGTAAAGGTCGCTCTGATGATCAGAAAAAACAAATTAGAGAATTGATCAGAGATTCGTTGGTCGAATACGGCGGGGTGACCTCACTAGTCACAGAAGCAGAGATAAGAGAAACCCCTGCTGGTTGGGTTCTGGAAGGTGGGAGATCATGCCAGAGCCGGGTGAAGAGGCTGATTGGTTTGCGGCCCAAGAACTCCGTCGCGCTAAGGAGGAATAAGATGCTTGCAGACGAGCAACTTCCGAATCATCCATCATTGACGTTGACTGCGCGTGGATTGTTCACTGGGCTTTTTTTCCTGTCCGGCGTGACTCACTTCACGAACATTCCCTACTACATTGGGCTCATGCCTGAGTCTTTCCCGTTTCCCGCATTCTGGGTAATACTCTCGGGTGTAGTCGAACTCGCTGGCGCGAGTATGATTCTGTTTAATTGGCGACCGCGTCTCGGTGGATGGTTACTGATCATCTTCTTGATTCCAGTCACCATTGTAGTCCATGGCTATGAGATGCTTCATGCCGAGGACCAAGCTATGCGAGCGATTCAACAGGCTTCCTTTATCAAAGGTTTTGCCTTGATCGGCACTGCTTTGTTCTTCACTCAAGTTGGCGTTACGCCAAAAAGACCTGCACCATCTGTCTGAGCCATACAACATAGATCGAAGGCTGCGCCAGGTAAGCGTCCCATCTGGCTGTGGATTCCCCTGGTCGAGGCACGTTGATTGTACCGGTCTGCAGGTGTTGCGCGGTCCAACGTACTCCCGGTCTTCCACGTGTATTGCGAGTGACGCGATCAAGCTCATCCGATGAGTGCTCTGACAAATCGGTTCCATTGGGGAAGTGAGGTCGTAGCATTTGCTTAGCGATCTCGTTGGCACCTCGTTGGCAAGGACTTAGGATCACAGAAGCACCTTAACATCAGTGGCAAGAACGAACGTTTTGTGTCTCTTGGGGCATCGTGCAAATTGTCGGCAACTACGCCATTCTTACGGTCAAATAGAAGAGGATAGCCATGAGTTTCAACAAGTTAACCTGGGGCGTTAAAGCGAGCTTTCGGAGCTACGTCGAGGCTGCAGGTGGATCCATCAAATTAAGTGATGGCGCAGCCCGCGCCGAGGATGGATCCTTTGTGTTCATCGCGGTGCCGGGTGGCGACCTGACCATCAGTCCTGATGGTAGCGCGACTGGTGCTATGCGGTTCCAAGGCACCGTCATGTTTGATGCACACGGCGGGATGCTTAACGCAACACTTGCCGAGTTGGGTTTGGAGGCTGCAAGCGAGGGGCTTGTGCTGACGGCACTCGAAGCGCCGCTGAACCAAGACCGTTGTACGATCGCAACGCTTGGTCTCATTGAGTCTGCTCCAGATGATGGTATTCGGTTGACCGCGGAGATTACGGTCGACGGCATGTACCAGATCGCTGACAACTACCCCCCAGGTACTGAACTGGACCTGCTGCAACTGGTCTGACCTTCACTGCATCCGTCAGTGATACTGATGCTGACAGACCTCCGATAGCCTGCAGCTCAGCCCTTCCGAGCGTTCCTGATTCGAGTAGCGCATGTGGACTCATCAATCACAGGGGTGGCCTTGGGCTTGGCAGATTCTTTGGCTGAACAAACGATGTAGCGAAGAGTTCTGTATTTTCGCTTTGAGTCTCGAAGTTTGTGCCCATTTGCTATCCCGAGTTTTCACTGTCTTAAGGAGTACAGATTGACCTCATTGGGGCGACTGCCGCAAAGTTCGCCATTGAAATCCAATGTGGGGAAGCGTTGTGGATATTTCAGAAATACTAATTGGTTTTGTACAAGTCGCTATTGCTTTGGTGGCATTCACAACCATTTCGGCTGTCGTTGTGCAGGTCAGTGAAAGCACGACTGAGAGCTTGCTGGCACTCCGGCTAAAGTACATTCTGCTGTTCAGCACACATCTGATTGTGCTTGGGACCCTGCCACTGGTTTTCTACCAGCTGGTACCTGAAAACGGGCAATTTTGGCGATACTCAGCCCTCGCATCTTTGGTCACCGTGAGTGCGGTCGGTTATGTTGGTTTCCTTGTCTTGGCGCCGATAGTTCTCAGAGATCCGAAAAAATCATGGCCTCAGTTAATTTTGGCGGCTGCTTTCTCCACTTTGGGTTTGTGTACCAATGTTTGGGTCATTTTCAGTAATGAGCCTAGTTTCTGGTATGTGTCTACGCTTTCTCTGATTCTGGCGGCAACGTTGGTTATGGTAGTGGGCGGGGTGCTGTCGTTTCCGATTTTCGATGTTCACGAGTCAAAAAAACAGTAAATCAGAAGCACTGTTTTGTGCCCACGTCGGCCATTTTTCAACTTGATTTAGTGCCTATATGCAGTAAGAATACTGCGCTTTATATGCAGTAAAATTACTGCATAATACTCTCTATGCACGAAAGCGAGCTTGATCTTGTATTCAAAGCTTTAGCACACGCGGAACGTCGACGTATTCTGTTCTCGTTGTACGATAAGCCCAAACAATCTCTGTTCGAGGTATGTGCTGAGTCGTTTGGGCGGGATGGTAAAACACTTTCACGTCAGACGATCTCTCAACATTTGGATGCTCTTGAGCGAGCGGGGTTGCTAGAAGTGACTTGGCAAGGTCGAACCAAGATGCACTCTATAACGGAGAAACCATTAAGACGTGCAATGAAAATTTTGTCTAATAACCTCTCTTAGGGATTTTGAAAGATGAGAATATATGTCACTAGTGTGTTCGTTGATGATCAAGCAAAGGCACATGATTTCTACACTGAGAAGTTAGGATTCATAGTCAAGAACGACGTTCCTGTTGGAGAAAACCGCTGGTTGACTGTCGTTTCACCAGAACAAACAGAGGGAACTGAACTACTACTTGAACCCAGTGATCATCCAGCCGTACCAACGTACAAATCAGCAATAGTTGCAGATGGTATACCCGCCGCTTCCTTCCAAGTAGATGACATTGATGCTGAACATGAACGACTAAGTGGTAACGGAGTTGAATTCACAATGTCACCTACTGATGCAGGTCCGGTCCGAGTAGCTGTATTTGATGACACTTGTGGAAACTTGATTCAGTTATTACAGATGACAGGTGAGTGACGCGCGATGGTTAGGGGCACCTTTGCAGTAGTCGGAAGCATTGCCGTTGCTATCGGGTTGTTTATGGCCATTGAAGGAATCAGCGCAAGTTGGCTAACCAACAAATCGCTTCCGAGACAATTATCTCGTAGCTTGCAGCCTTGTTGTCGATGTATTCATCACGTGATTTGGCGTTGTTGTCGACTCTGAACTTTTCGGCGGCCAACCATTCCGCGCGATGTGGATTTGCGAGCAGAAAATCACGGAACGCGAGGTGTCGACGTAGTTCAGGGGAGCCTGTCTCACAAGCATAAAGATGGTGTGGCCGTAGACGGGAGGCGGTGGAATCATCACGCGGACGAAAAGCTTCTCGTGTCGGAATACCTTGGTTTCCCATGTGCTCGTAACCTGCCTCTGCGAGGTGCGCAACAACCTGGTCCATTGAACCGCCTGAACACTCGATATCAACGTCGATGATGTCCTTTGCAATCATTCCCGGAACAGAAGTGCTTCCGACATGATGAATCTGCACTCCATGGGGTAAGTAGATTTCCAAGAATCGAGCGATTTCGTTGAAATCGTTTGACCAGCACTTTTTGTATTCGCTGATGAAATTCATTGTCGTTACAGTGCCACGCTTATAGCTCGATGCAAGCCTCCTGCAGACCGGCTCATAGCCGAAGCGCAAGTATATGACGTGCCGTCGGACGTCTGTTTTGTGACCATAGCAGTCTTAGAAGTGCCAACTTGCGAAGACTGTTGGGGCAATTATTGGTCACGCTTCTTCCTGGAGCGATCTGCTGTTTTTCGGTCATAACGTTCAGAAATAGACGATCGCCGATACGGAGGGTGTCAGGTTTCGAAACGTGCACGTAGTTACGATCGGCCTTCTTTATAGTGACTGGACCTGTCGTAGCCCGCTTTGACTGCGGATGGCCATCGGGGTAATCACAACGAAGATTAACCTGACGAGACTTCTCTACCTCGTACGCTTACTTGTTTGCTCGACGGCGAAACGCTCACGTCTCTCTCACTAATAGGTTGTCACTAACGATTTGATGAATGGTTTCCCTTCCTTCGTTGAGGTGTGGAAACGGAGTCTCAGGTATATCCTTACCAAGAAAGTCGCAGAGCGGTTTCCAGCCATCTTGAACTTTGAACACCAATAGGCGGCTGCTCGGTACATCTCTTAGAACGCCATTGTTATGACGATGGAATGCGTCAATACAATTTTCCTTGCTGAAATCTCCATTTGTCAGCTTAAATCCTACCATGTCGGTAACATCTAAAAATGCGGCTAGTTTTGAGTTCCCCTCTGACTGTGGCCTAAATTCCTCCAACTCCGCAGCTAGCGAAACCAAGCTGTCGTACCAGTTTTCAGGATCGCGTGTGTTCAACAGCACTTTTGCATCGGGAAAGGCTTTCATCATTTCACGATAGTAGAGGCAACAGGGGGTATCCACACAGGCAAGGAAGTGTGAAAACAAATCGGACCAATCTATATTCGATTTGCCCGAAAGATAAGCGCCCCAAGCACGAAGGTGTTTTTCAGAGCGTGCAACTTCGGCCATGTGGTAGCAAGGGTAGCCCAGGAGCTGTAACGCCGCTTGGGTGGACATCGTTCCTGTTCGCGAGAGTCCAGCTCCGATTACTTGCATTTCTTATCCCAAAATGTCGGCGACGATGAAGATACTAAACAGCGTTCCGTGCACCTGCTTCTGGTAGCGGACCTTCGGATGAAGATTCGAGAGACGTGTTTGAACCGTGGTTGGATAGTCTATTGGCTTCTTGCCGTTCTGCGATCAACGTCGGTTGGTGATGGAAACATAGGGACCATCGCGCTCCAAACGCCGTCGCCAAGGCGTCGATGATATAGCGCCCCTAATACATGCACTACGATCAAGTTGACGCTCGCCCAGTAGAAGGCTTCATGCGCCCAGAGCATGCTTGCAAAGACAATCCCTTCTCTCGATCCGACAGCGAACATGCCACCTATGGTCAATCCCGTAACCGCAAGCATCGCCAAGCTCAGGTACATTCCCAGATGAACGAATCGAGCTAGGATAGAAACAGTTTTAGCTGTGTCACTGGGTAAAGCTGTAGGTCGAGTGGTTCGCATATAGATAAAACGAACTACTAGAATAAACAGGAAAAACGTGGCGAATACGATCTCTTCGACTAGGAACGCTCGGTCTTCTAGCTCCTCTACTTCATCGACCTGCTTGGCGAGACCATACGCGAAGACGAATATAAAGCCCCAGTGAAAGACTCGCGCAACGAGACTGTGTGGCGCTACCCCCGGGTGATCTTCAGACACTTCATCTCGCGATGCACTGCTCATGCACTGTCCGTTTTTTTCACGTACCAACCTGCCGCCTCTGTGGTACGCAACACTCTAGCATGCTCAGCTGTCGACGCATGGCCGTAAGCTGTGCATCACACCGCACTATGCGATTTCCGAATTGGGCCCAAAAAAGACAGTCATACCTTGCGCAGAAACCAGTTCGCTAGAAACTGAATGAACATATGTGTCCCACAATTGTGACCGATCTATGATCTCCGAGATGTCGTCATAAAAGTCGGGGAGTAGTAGACGATGCGACCATCGAAATGGGATTTGCGGCTATGCGGGAAATGTCTCCCTTTGGTTCACATTGCCTGGCGAACCCACCATGAGTTTGTGAGCAATCAGCATGAGAACGAGTGCGATAACGGGCGGTATGGTCATGAACGCAAACTCTGGAAACGAGCCGTCGACAAGATAGCCCACTAGGCGTGCAAAAATGGTCGCCGACAAACTTATTACGCCGACAAGAATATAGGCGGAATTGGCTCTAATAGCGCCAAACAGGACAGTTGCCCAGACCGCAAATATTGCACCACCTAATAAGGCACGGATGCTTGAGAGTTCCGGTACAGATTCCAAAGACCCGAGCAGCATGTGATCAAGAATGCTTGTTGGGCTAAGCATTAATACCAGTCCGTTTCCGATGAAGAACAAAGCGATAAGCGCAAATAGGCTGCGGCCTATATTTGTCTTTGTCATAAGATTCCGATTGAAATTGAGTGATGTGATGGTTTATCGCGTCTTAATTACGTTCGCAACCTTAGACACAATACCTACTGACACACAGTTGTCAGTAACGAGCCCCATACTGTTAAGACACGTCATTGCCTTCCCATTTCTAGCACGATGAGTAGCTGGACAATTACGGATGTCCAGCTTACTAACACTATTGAATCGAGGTCGGATAGATTTCTCTGCTACAAATGTCCTAATTGATCATTTAGCACAACGCGAACTAACTGATTATATTGAGAAAAAAACAAATTCATTCTGTTTTTACAATGTAGGAATCATCGTTAGTGACCGCCCCCTACTATATTTCGAAACATTAGTAGGAGATAAAAGTGATCGTCGGATTAAGTTTCATCGCTTATATCGTAATCACGATCGCGATGACGATTTGGGTTGCGCGCACATTAAGTACGAACGGTTACGTTTTTTTAGTGGAAGCTTTCGGTGCGCGCGCTGATCTTGCCCAGAGCATTAACCACATGTTGGTAGTCGGCTTCTATTTGATCAACATCGGATTCGTTTTGGTGGCGTTGCGTTACGGTGCTCGGCCTATCGATTTTCCTGGAGCGATGGAATATGTAAGCACCAAGGTGGGGTTGGTTATGTTGGTGCTGGGCGCGGTGCATTTCACGTTGATGTACGTCATCGCAAAATATGGCCGCCATTCTGCTAGGTATATAGCAAAGGATGGTGTCTTTGCCAGATAGAGCTCAAAGAGCATTGCTTTTTACGATCACTGGATTGTGGATAGCTCTGGCTACCGTATCGCCGCTGTACATGGTCTTCGGACTACTTTTTGTTACTCCGTTTTTTCTCCTCTGTATGTTTTTTGTGATGATGGCAAAACGGCACAACCTGACTAACTTTTGGTGGTGTCAGGTCGTACCGGCATGCATGATTTGGCCGCTCGAGGGAAGTGAAGTGCTCTATGCGATAAGCAACTCAGATCGACCAAAAAACCTCCACATAGCGTTCCTGATGCTAATATTGGGGCACGTAGGAGGGTGTATATATTGGTTCGCGGGCATCTATCGAAATACCCTTGAGTTTGACGATGCGCCACAAAAATTCCCAGTATCCAGTCTGCTCGCGCTGCCATTCCTGATTTGGCTTGTCGCCAACTTTTTTGTACACAAATGGCATTATCAAATCTGAAAGCAGGACACAAATTCGATCTGGCTCGTCGTTCGCGGGTAGCGGTATGACGGATAGCGTGCAAGCAGGTGAATTCACGAAAGCACTTTTATTGGAAGACAAAGAAATGTCTGAGCGTCCAAAAGGGTATGGCATCACCGTCAATGGAAGGCGTGAAACATGTAGATATGGAACGCGTTGTTGTCGACTTCCATCAGTACCTAGGTACGCGGCTGGGGAATTTGAACCCTACGAACTTATTCGAGGATGACGCTGGACCGCTTTGGAAGAACGCCAAGTAAAAGTGATTGTAGGTCCGTTCCTGACCGAGTCAGAGTTTAGGACGGCTGCTTGTGCCCAGAGCGGCCGTTCCAAATCGCGGGCGTCAGTCTTAGACTTTCACCTTTCTCGTGAAAGGAGGCGGCGATGAGTTTTCCCCACGAGATATACTGTTGAGAATTCTTCAGTTTGCATCCAACGGCAGCTTCTATGACGGGTCAGTATGGCCCGTAACCAAAATAACTACCCCAAGCTTAGCCCCCGAGGCTTTAAGGTCTGGTGGATAGTAGACATCCATAGCAAGAGCTCCTTCAGCTCCCTTTGAATATTCCACTTTTCGGTTTACCTTTACGTCCGACATACCTGGAAGTTCGAGCACAACAGGAAGTTTAGTTACGTTAGGTTTTGGCAATCCGGCATTCTTTTATCATCTAGTTTCAACAGCTCTCGCGCCTCGCTTTCTTCGAAATGTGGAAATGTGAGTTGAGTATGCTCGATATATTGAATACCACGGCATGCTTAGCAAGCGAACTAACGCTCTATAGTTGACTCTTACGAAGATCAGAGTAGCATCCCTAACATGAATACCAATGCAAATATTATGGCTAACGGACAGTTTCCGACGCACTCGAAACTGCCGCATTCGCTCTAAGTCTGCATCGGTAACTTCATCGGTGCAAAGCCGGTGAAGCGTAGGATCAACAAGTTGATCATAGATTCCCGTCCACTGGTAAGCCCACCGAAGTAAGTCAATCGAAGCAAGCGTTTTGAAAGTCGCATGTACTTGGATGACGCTAAATTGCGGAATTTGTCCATCGGAGAGAAGGAAATGGCCCTGTTAGACGCAAGTTTGAGAAACCCTCATGCGGTGGTTGCGGCACTGACACTGGTTCTAGTGTTTGGCTTGATGAGCTTGCTTGAGTTTCCTATCCAGCTTCTGCCAGATATCGATCGACCGCAATTGTCTGTCTCGACACATTGGCGAACCGCATCTTCACGAGAGGTGGAATCTGAGGTCATTGAGCCCCAAGAGGATGTTCTTTCCGGTTTACCGGGACTGGTTAGTATGCGATCGAATGCCTTCAATGCAGACGGGTTTGTTAATTTGGAGTTTGAGTTTGGCACTGACATGCAAGAGACGTTGGTGGAAGTCATCAGCCGTCTTAATCGTGTGCAAGGATTTCCTGACGATGCAGAACCGCCTGTTGTTGAAATCGGATTCAACAATACTACCGGTACAGGCAAGGCACTAAGTTGGTTTTACATTCAAATTGCGCCAGGAAATGACGAGCCCATCGAAAAGTACATCCCACTAGTTGAGGATGTTATTCGGCCAAAACTAGAGTCCGTGCCCGGTGTGGCTAGCGTCTATATGTCTGCAGGCGAGGTTGATGAGCTGCGCGTCCAGTTTGAGCCTTTTCTTGCTGCTGAACTGGGCATCACAATCGGACAAATTGCAGAACATGTTGGCGCTGCAACAGATGTTTCAGCTGGCTTTGCCAATGTTGGGCGTCGTGAATACACCTTACGTTTTGCTGGGCGGCAGACGCCTGCTGAATTGGGTAGCCTGATTCTTGATTGGCGCTTAGGTCGACCAGTATTTTTGCGCGACGTTGCGGAGATATCAGTAAGTCGCAGTGATCGGCGCTCGTTTGTTTATCAAAACGGAAATTCTGGTATTGGACTGCGCGTGGATCGTCAACCCGGAGCGAACGTTCTAGAGGCGTTGAATCGAGTTAAGGCCGTGTTTGCGGAGTTGGATGAGACGGTACTTGCGCGCAACGGCCTGCGTGTGGAGCAGTCGTTTGATCCGTCAGTGTATATTTATCGGGCCATAGGACTGGTAACTAACAATATTGTTTTAGGTGCGTTGCTGACCTTAGGTGTTTTGTGGTGGTTCTTGAGACGTTTGCGCGCCACGATAATTATCGCTCTCGCGATTCCCGTTTCTTTGATGGCAACATTTGTCGTACTGCAGCTTTCCGGCAGAAATCTGAATGTAATTTCTCTGGCAGGTATTGCTTTCGCTGTTGGCATGGTGGTCGATGCAGCAATCGTGGTGTTGGAAAATATTCTGCGCATGAAAACCACCAATCCTCCCGTCGAAGCGGCGTCCCTTGGGACGCGACAGGTTTTGGGAGCACTCATAGCATCGACCGTGACCACCATAGCTATCTTTTTGCCCGTTATTTTTATTGAAGATGTCGAAGGTCAAATGTTTACTGACCTAGCGTTGACCATATCCATTGCGGTAGGTGCTTCTTTATTGGTGGCAACCTTAGTGTTACCTGCGCTAGCGACAAGGTATCTAGGCAATATTGAATTGGTCGATCAACACGCCAACACCTGGCGGCGGATTGCCGATCGCGTTATTAAAATCACTGACGGCAACTTAAAGCGACGTTTCTTGGTTGGCGGTCTGATCATAATACCGCTGTCTCTTACGTGGCTTCTAATGCCTAGCCTTGACTATCTGCCGCCAGTTAAGCGCGATCTAATAGAGAGCTTCTTGAACTTTCCTCCCGGCAGGACAATAGAGTCCATTGACAACACTATTGCGAAGCCGCTGATCGAGCGCATGCAACCTTATTATGAGGGTGAGAAGTCGCCCAAGTTGAAGAACTACTACATATTCGTGAATGGACCATGGGGAGCTAATGTCGGAGCTCGTCCGGAAGACCCTGACGACATCGAGTTGGTAAACCAGCTCATTCGAAATGAAGTTGTGGTCGGCCTGCCGGATGTTTCTGTTTTCGTGCAGCAAGGTAACTTGTTTGGAGATTTTGAAGGCAGTCGCCAGGTACTCTTGCACATGCAAGCCAGAGATCGTAGCGCGCTCGCCGAAGCTGTGAGAACCATTCAAGACGCGATCACAAGTCAGCTACCCGATACCAATATCAGGATTGAACCACCGCTTCAAATGTCTCAGCCAGAACTTCGGCTATCGCCTCGCCACCGGGCGCTTGCCGAGGCTGGGTGGACAAACCTGGGACTGTCTCGTGCTATTAGGGCGGTGGGCAGTGGTCTCTATATTGGAGAGTATTTTGATGGTGATGTTCGCATGGACATTATGGTCAGAGCCAAACCGTGGCAGACCCCGGAGGAACTAGCCTCTTGGCCAATGGCTACACCATCTGGAGAAGTCTTCCACTTGGGACAGCTGGCTGAGATCGAGCGAAAGGTTGGGCCAAGCCAAGTTGCGAGGCTAGATGGACGCAGAACTATTGATATGTCAATCGCAGTACCAGACAAGGTCTCTCTTCAGCAATATATTCAAATCATTCGCGATATTGTTGAGCCGTTAGCCGACCGTGTAATGCCAATAGATGGCAGTGTTCGTTTTGGTGGCTCTGCCAGTCAGTTAGACAAAGCTATTTTGAGCATGGCGAAAAATTTTGGCCTCGCCTTGTTTATTTTGGGCGTGATCATGGCAGCGTTGTTTCGTTCGATTCGAGACAGCTTGCTGGTGCTGTTGGCGATTCCCCTGGCAACCGTTGGAAGCGTTGCCTTAATACGCTTAATCGATCTAGTTAGTTTCCAGCCAATGGACCTACTCACCATGATAGGTTTTGTCATTCTTTTAGGCTTAGTGGTGAACAATGCGATCTTGCTTGTGCACCAAACTAGGAGTGCAGAAAGACTGGGAGCGCCTCGACGCGAGGCCGTCCGGCAAGCAATTGAGGTACGTTGTCGACCGATCTTGATGAGTACTTTGACGAGCATATTCGGCATGTTGCCCCTGCTCCTGATGCCAGGCGCGGGCAGTATAGTCTACCGAGGGCTGGCAGCTGCGATCGTTGGGGGGATGGCCGTCAGTACGATATTTACGTTAATCCTGTTGCCTGCTTTGCTTCGGATGGGAAAGCCGAATGAGGAAGAGCAAAACAACATGACGCCCTCTGCCTATGCCGGAGGTACAACATGATGCGCAGCTATTTATCGGCCGTTTGCCTGGCTACAGCTCTACTTAGTCTAACTGTCAGCGCGGCAGAAATTCCGCCTACACTAGTAGTGGTTGATGCGGTGACAGAACTCGATACAGCACCGCGAACTTGGGCCCCGGGTACGGTGCTTAGTCAAACGGATGCACAACTTGGCACAGAGGTGGCCGGTCTTATCACCTGGGTGTCTGAAGTAGGTGCGCATTTGAAGCAAGGCGATACCGTTGCCCGTATCAACGATGAGTTGTTGCGAATGGCATATGAAGATAGTCAGTCACGCGTCCGTGGCCTAGAAAAAAGACTAGTGTACCTACGTAGTGAGGCGCAGCGCCTCGCTAGTTTGGCGTCTGTGAATAGTGCCGCTCAAAGTCAGTTGGATCAAAGCGTTGCCAATCGCGAGTTCGCGATTGAAGAATTAGGCCAAGCGCGGGCTATGCAAGCGATGCATAAATATCGTTTGGAGCGGGCGCATGTTTCAGCACCGTTTCCCGGGCAAGTCGTTGAGCGTCTCGTTGACCGCGGTGAGTATGTTGGCGTTGGACAACCAATCGCCCGTTTGGTCGATTTGTCAGTCGTAGAGGTTCGAAGTCAGGCACCCCTGCGCGTTGCGCCGTTTGTCGAAGAAGGCATGATCATACCGATTCGATATGAAGACGTTATTCGTGAAGTCGCGGTGAGCGCGGTAATTCCTGTCGGAGATTTGAGCAGCCGGACTTTTGAAATTCGCTTGAAGCTGGATAACGAACAATGGGTGATTGGAACTTCGGTCCAGATCGGACTGCCTACATCTTCATCTAAACGGATTTTGACGGTCGATCGCGACGCATTGGTCCTAAGGGAATCTGGTACTGCTGTGTTTGTGGTGGATGGCAATATTGTTAGGCGCGTTCTTGTACAAACAGGCATTGGTGCTGATGCGCGTATCGAGCTTGTAGCGTCGGAGCTGAAAATTGGTGACAACGTGGTCGTGGGTGGTGCTGAAATGCTTCGAGATGGGCAAGAGGTGGCTTGGTAGTCCAGGTTTGAGATTCGCATCAGCTTTGAATGACCTTGCTCTAGTGGATGATTTTGCCAACCTGACCTAGACAGCTTTAGCCCTAGCAGAGTCGGTTGAATGAAAGCAGTTGCTTTCAAAATGTCAGTTGCTGGCCGTGAACCGTCCTTGAGTTTCATAGGGTAAAAGGGACCCTTTTACCCCATCCCGGCGATGGTACATTTGTCATTCAAAAATAGAGTGAGTAGTGAGTATGGTAAGTGGTCAATGTAACTGTGGCGAGGTTCAGTACAGTGTAGATGCTGAGACGAGCGGGGTTATTCGGTGTCATTGCTCGATCTGCCGTCGAGCCTCTGGTGCCAACGGTATTGCTATCGTGGTAGCGCCAGCAGATCGTTTTGTTTGGGTTTCTGGCCAAAACTCGGTGACAAGTTGGCAGAAACCAGATAGCGATTGGAAAACTGGTTTCTGCAACGTTTGTGGATCACCCGCGCCAGGCGAGAACGATGCGATGAATGCTATGTTCATCCCCGCCGGATCATTGACAGAAGGCGCTGACGAACTGAATGTTGATCAGCACATCTGGGTGGACTCCAAAGCCAGCTGGGATGTGATCGGCGATCAAGGAATGCAACATCCCGAAGGTTTTCCCGCGTCCTAGGAAGACGGCTTATGGCCGTTAGCTTTGGCTTCGTCCACCATTTCGTTTTACTTCTCGGCTGATCGCAGAAGGGGATCGATTCAGTTGTTTGTCTCACGCAAAGATTTTTGTGTGGCTAAACCTCTGGAAATGGTTTCGCGTTCTTCTTTTGTGAGCGTTCTTATAGAACGTCTTCTAGTAGGCCGTCGGACCCCGCAATATCCGCGCATCGACCGGTTGAATCCACAACCCAAAGGCGACCTTCGCGAAAAGCCACTTATTGTTTAAAGTGAGGCGGAGTTAAGAATGGATTCTCCTAATTTGCCACGCATATTTCATATCCTCGCAGTCCTGAGTTTAGTCGCGAGTTGCGATTCAGGTGTCGAAACTACTACTCCAAAAACGATAGTCCGAGACATCAGCCCCGGACAATGGGATCACTATGGCGGGAATCTGAGCGGAACCCGTTACGTTGCCGAATCGGCAATAACCCCATCAAACGTTGACGGCTTAGAGCCCGCTTGGATGTATCGAACGGGCGATGCAATCAAAGCGATTCATGGAAAGGTGTCAAATTTCAAAGCCACTCCAATCCTTTTCGCAGGCAATCTAGTCTTCTCTACTGGCCTAAACAAGGTTCACGCATTAGATCCTTTTTCGGGGGAACTGGCTTGGGTGTTTGACCCTGAGCTTGACTTAGATGTGGAATATTCTGAACAATTTACTTCACGCGGTGTTAGTGCTTGGTCTGACCCACAGGCAGCACATGATGATTCTTGTGCCGATCGCATTTACCTAGGCACCCTGGATTCACGTCTATTTTCCTTAGATGCTAGCAACGGCAAAAAGTGTACTGACTTTGGTGATGATGGGGCTATCGACCTTTCATCGGGAGCGAATTTAGGCCCTTTAGATTGGCGCTTTAGGCGCGGTGAATATGCTGTAACTTCACCGCCATTGATTGCGAACGGTGTTGTTGTTGTCGGTTCTTCTGTTGGGGACAATGGAAAAACGAATTTGGAATCCGGTGTTGTGCGTGGCTTCGATGCTCGAACCGGCGAGGAATTGTGGCGTTGGGATCCGATACCTCGGGACGAAAGTCGTACGGAGCGATCAAGTTGGGAGAGCGAAAGTTGGCAAGAAACAGGCGCAGCAAACGTCTGGACGGCTATGGCAGCAGACCCCGAACTCAATCTAGTTTATCTCCCAACCACGTCTCCTTCGCCCGATTTTTATGGTGGTGAACGGCTTGGGGATAATCGATACGCTAATTCTGTCGTTGCATTAGACCTGACCACTGGTCAACCTAAATGGGCGTACCAGGCTATCAAACATGATCTGTGGGACTATGATCTTGCTGCTCAGCCAATGCTTGTAGACGCAGTTATCGCCGGTGAGTCTAAATCCCTTCTCGTTCAAGCTGGCAAAAACGGCTTCATCTATTTCCTTGACCGCACTAACGGAAAACCGGTTTTTGAAGTCATAGAAAGGGCTGTTCCTCAGACAACGGTACCAGGTGAGCAAACGTCTAAGACCCAAGGGTTTTCTGCTTTACGGCTCCATCCTGAACCACAAGACATACCCCCAATATTTAATGCTTCCAAGGATCACGTTGAAGTTTGCGAACGTATGTTAGCTGACGTGGAGTTTGAGGGAATTTTCACCCCACCAAGTCTGGATGGCACGCTTCTTTATCCTGGAAACCCAGGCGGGGTTAACTGGGGGTCGATGGCCGCATCTGAACCGGGATCGCTAGGCTTTGTTGTTGTGAATCGCTGGCCGACTGTAGTTCAGCTATTACCCAGAGAAACCTACAACGAACTAGAAAGTTCTGGTATCTCGCGCGGTGTACCGGCAGCGTATACCGAACAAGAGGGTACGCCGTATGGCATGGTCCGTTTTGATGCCTACAACAGCGATGAATTTTCACCTTGTTTCGAAGGTCCGTGGTCAACCTTAGTCGCCATCGATCTAAAGACTGGGACAAAAAAATGGGAGGTTCCTGCCGGGATGCTCCCCAAGTATGCCGACCATCCCAAAGCCGCAAATTGGGGCAGCCCAATAAATCAAGGCGGGCCGATTGCTACAAGTAGTGGTGTTGTCTTCTTGGCGACACGCTACGATGCGAAAATCCATGCCTTTGAAGCGCAATCTGGTTCACTTCTCTGGTCTGAAAGCCTTCCAGCCCAGCCTCAAGCAACGCCAATGGCATATTCGATAAACGGAACAAGTTACGTTGTGATTGCGGCAGGCGGCTGGGATCAATCAAATGACAGCGAGCGTGGAGACTACGTCGTTGCATTTAAACTGAACAGAAGTGAATGACGGCTTGTGGCCGGAAGCTGCCTCTTGCAGTGCACAATGATGAATTTTCGTGCGTTGCACAACGCGAGGTCTGAGCTCGACCCGTTGTAGACGTCCCATCCCCGAATCGCCATTCCCTAATCGAAGACTGCTACGTGTGGAGATTTCTCGACGATAGGGTTGCCCGCAATGAGCTTGTTAACTTGATCAATAAATCCAGGATCGAACTGACGCTCCACGTTGAAGTTTTCCCACCACTTACGAGGTTGTGGTGTTGAGAGCACCACAATCAGCGAGGAACGGTAAGTGTTCCACGTATCAGTATCCAAAACGCCACTCTGATACTGTAACCAGTTATTTTCCCGCATCCGCATGTGGGTTAGTAAAAAGAAACTAAGTCGAGTTCGCTCTTCCGGACTAAGTTCCGATTGGTACCACATCAAATTTAGTCGCGGATCTGCGACGATCATTTCCAGAAATTGCTGATCCGAAGCAAGTATAGATTGCCGAACCTCTGCGTTTGTTGCTTCGGCGTTCTGCCCTATCTCTATCGCTAGATAAATCAGTGTCACTAGAATAGCTATGGAACTTGTAATCTCTGCAATGGCTGAAGCTTTGGTCCAATTCATGAATTGTCTTTTCGAATCAAAGTAAGGGACCATACCTTAGTTTCATCCAGCAACAGAATGTTGGTTTCGAGTCATTTCCAGAACGAAGGCCTTTGCCGATGTCCGGTCTTGGCCGAAAGCGGACCCTCACAATCGTTAGCTTCATCGTCCGTTAACCGAAAGCTCAGTCGTGAGAGGTGTAGCATTGTTGGTACTTTGAACTAGGCAAATGCACATGCATCGGAAACAACTTCTTAGATTTCTCTCGCTTATTCTGCCATTTAATCTAAGTATAGGTTGGCTAATGCATTCGGTCGGCGCCTTTCGTGATATTGACCTCCTGAGAGGGCTGCTCTTTTGCGTGGTCTTTTTTTCACTAACCGTTGTATTCTGGTTTTTCTTCAAGTCGAATGCAGATTTCTTCAAACGATAGCCCGATTGTGGCCGAAAGCTGCCTCTTGCAGTGCACAATCATGAATTTTCGTGCGTTACACAACGCAAAGTCTGAGTTCGACCCATAGGCGACACCCACAAACGACTTAGACCCTTCCAGAATCAAGAAAACACCTTTAATCCGAACGACAGGCTGCCGCCTTGATCTTATACGTCTTTGACGTATAATAACGAATGTGCTTACCTTCGTCGAAACACCGTTATTCACGAGCATCGTCTCTGATCACCTCGAAGATGACGAGTATCGAAAGCTGCAGACGGCTATCGCGGAAAACCCCGAAAGTGGTGCTCTAATCCGTGGATCGGGCGGGGTTAGGAAATTGCGCTGGGTAGGGTCAGGACGAGGTAAGCGTGGAGGGCTGAGGGTAATTTACTACTACGCCTCTCCCAAAGGTGAAGTGTGGATGCTGACGCTTTACCCCAAAAACGTGCGGGAAAGTATCCCCGCGCATGTATTACGCCAGATTAAGAAAGAGATTGAGAATGCCTAAGCAAGATAAAGACAGAAATATTGGTAAAGAAATTCTTGATGGTATTCGTAGCATCAAGGCAGGTAAGACTGGACGTATTACTAACGTCCCAGGAGTTGCTGAGATTCGAGCCAAAACCGGGTTGTCTCAATCGCAATTTGCGAAGTTACTGAATGTATCCGTGCGCACTCTACAAGAATGGGAGCAAGGGCGGCGTGCCCCTTCTGGCCCAGCGAAAACGTTGCTTGCTATCGCACACCAGAATCCCCAGGCTTTGTTAGATGTCGCGGTTTAACGAATATACAACTGTCGGCCATCTATCTACGGAGAACATGGCATGAATTGGGATGCAAAAACCCAGTCGAGACTAAGGCAAGAAAGGATTTAGTCACTTGAACTACTTGGTATCCGGTAGTACGCCATAGGATCTTTTCATATCAGGATCATCTGCCGCCAGATCTTTAAGTGGCTTCCAGAGGGCCGCATGAATTGACGGTGCCCGTACTGGATCGCTGAGGAAATTAGCGTCGGTCGGGTCCTCAGAATCACTATACCTCTCACCGCTCATTGCGCGTGCAGCGTAAGCCTTTTCTTAGCGTTTCAACCGAGGCTCCGGGTAACCACCACGAAGCACGTTTGTGTTGTTCGGGCCAGGTGAGTACGGGCATGATTGCTGGCTCCATTGGCGCGATTGCCTTGAATCGATTGGGATACTTAAAACCAATCTTCAGGGTGCCGTAGCCACCCATGGAAATTCCCATCATCAGTGTTTTGTCCGGATCGAGCGACGTTCCCAACGATTCGTTTGCCCACTGTGGGAAGCTCGTCTGTGACGAATCTTTCCCAGGACCCGTAATAGAAACTTCCGGGCCCGCCCGAAAACGAGACAACCACCATAGGCGGTAAGATTTCGGAATTAAACATGTGGGTATAAAGATCGGAAAAGCCGATAAGCCTATTACGATCTCCTCCCCCACCGTGAAGATGAATCAATAATGGGAGGTCTTTGTCCGCTTCACGATAGTTCGGCGGAAGGATCACAGAAACCGGAACGCTCTCACCCCGGACATCAGATTGAACCTCATGAAGCTGAGTTGTGACTGCGGTGACTGGCTTCACTGCGCTGGTGGTTGGTTGTTCATCCGAGCTGCTACACCCTAAAACGAACAAGAGGACACCGAGCGCTACCAGCGAGCCCATCCACGTTCCAGTAGTTGTATGTGCTATGATCCCTCCGTTGTGTCGAACAGGATACACAAATTCACTCAGTCATTTGTTAGCTATCCTTCGGCGTTATTCTTCGTCAGACCGAAACAACCGCGAATTGTTGTTGGTGCCAAATCGGACGGCAATGCTATGAAGAATTGTCCATTTCTGGCCGAAACTGACCCAAAAATACCTACGGGTATTAGTTGTTAGAGTGGCAGCTTTCCTATGGGTAAGCAGACGGTCGAAGCCTTACCCAAAAGAGACGTTCGTGCTTCCCCTAAACGCGAATCTCAGCGCTCAGGAATATCGTAGAACTTTTCAAAATCAGCCGGATCGTGGTTGCGCAGTTCCATTTTCGCAATGCCCGGCAAATGCACTTCACTGGGCCCATCCGCAATGCTCAAGTGCATTCCCAACCCAAACAGGTTAGCCAGTGGTGTCTGATTGGATACTCCCATGGCGCCGTGCACGCGCAACGCGCGCTCGGAAACATTCTGCAGCAGCTCGGTGCCGACGATTTTTAGCATGCCTATTTCCTTGCGTGCGCCTTTAACGCCCTTTTCATCCAGCGCTTTGGCCGTGTGCATGCATAGGAGCCTGGCCTGGTCGATCTCGATTCTAGAGCGGCCGATATCGTTGGCCACACTGCCGTGTTCATGCAGGTATTTGCCAAAGGCAACGCGTTCCTTGGCCCGAGACATCAACAGTCCCAATGCCACCTCAGCCATCCCCACGCAACGCATGCCATAGTGGATGCGGCCGGGGCCCATGCGTTTCTGCATGATCGCGAAGCCTTCGCCCGGTTCGCCCAGCAAGTTTTCAGCGGGCACCCGCACGTTGTTCAGTAGAATCTCGGGATGACCACCAGTGTGGTAGGCGTTCATCACTGTTGTATCCTTTAGAATCTTAACGCCGGGGGTATCTAACGGAATAATTATGACGCCGTGCTGCCTGTGGCGGTTGGAGTTTTCGGGATTGGTTTTGCCCATCAGGATCATGAAGCGGCACTTCGGATGCATGGATAAGGAAATAAACCACTTACGGCCATTTACCAAGTACTCATCTCCATCGCGCACGATAGTGGTCTGGTAATTGGTGGCGTCGGAAGACGCTATCTCGGGCTCCGTAGCGGCGAAACAGGAATAACAATCACCTTCCAGCAGCGGCAGTAGCCACTTTTCCCGTTGCGCCTCGTTAGTCACAGCGCCGAGCAACTCCATGTTGCCTGTGACGGGGGCATTGCAGTTGAACACCTCAGATGCCCAGGGAAGCTTGGCCATCTCTTCTGCAATGGGCGCGAACTCGAAGTTAGTCAGCCCGTTGCCTGGTTCATCGTCCCGCAGGTGGGGGAAGAACAGGTTCCATAAACCTAGTTCCTTAGCCTGGGCTCGCAGGTCGTCAACAAAGGCCAGTGCTTCAGGATCGTTGCGATGATCACTGTGCGCTACTTCCAGATAGTGTTTATTCACTGGGTAGATATGCTTATTCATGAAATCTACTACCCTCGTTTTGATTTCTAAGCTTCTTTCACTCTGTGTAAATTCCATAGTCGAGCAACCTACCCTTGGCTCTGTTATTTGTGAGATTAACAGACCTTTATCAGCAAAGTACGCGAGATGACACTGTTCGCTAACTAGGGCTAAACCGTTCTTCCTGAGCGGCCAACAAGCCTCTCGGAAAAGCTCTGATCCTCAGAAGGAACAGCAGACTAGAAGCCTCTTTGCCAAGGCGCTTGAAATTGTCAGTACGTTAGCTCACCCGCGAAGAGGCAACTGAGGTAAAGATGATGTTGACGTTCATTTTTCGTGGTGGATCGCTGCCACGAATTGTCTCTGTTGGAGTGTACCTATCGCCTATCTAGGAAGGACAGTGCATGAAAGACATCTAAGATGAGCTCGTAGCAACCCCGCTTAGGAAAACCTGGGAACAGGATTCATTACCAGTTGGCTAGTCGGGCAGCCTAATTCCGGATAGGCTATCCAGTCGATCTACATGGATAGCCGGAAATGACATTTCACGACCTGCTCAAGAAAGCAGGCATTTTGTTGGGAGCTCTCCTTGCCTTTGTCGTCCTCGTCATTGTGGGGTTACTCGCTTATCGCGAATACCAGCAGCAGAGCATCGCGAGGACAACCGCCATCACAACACCTGCGGGAATCGAATCCCTCGAACATGTTGACGTAAACGGAAGCCAACAATGGATTTACATACGGGGCCATGACACTTCCAATCCCGTACTCCTGCATGTCCACGGCGGTCCGGGTTCGCCAGTTATGGGTGCAGCTCGGAGATTCGGTCTTGAAGCAGAAAAACACTTCACCATCGTGCACTGGGATCAGCGTGCCTCAGGAAAATCACGCCGAGAGGGCTTTCTTGAAACTGATCTTGAGATTCAAGTCTTTGTAGATGACGGCGTTGCTGTAATCGATCTTCTGCGTCAGCGATTCTCAAAGGACAAAGTCTACCTTGTCGGTCACTCATGGGGCTCAATGCTCGGCACGCTCATTGCTCGGGATTATCCAGAACTGTTACACGCTTATGTCGGAATGGGACAGCTTGTTGACGTGACGGACAACGAGAAAATTTCATTTGCCTGGGTTCGTGAACAGGCGGTGGCTGAAGGCAATCAGGAAGCGATCTCCGCACTTGAACCTCTCGTGCCACCTTACGATCAAGATCCAGAGCAAATGCTCATACAACGCAATTGGCTCTACTACTACGGTGGCGGCTTTCACGGGAATACGATGCAGGAGTTCGGGCAGACAATCCTCACTTCACCCGAGTACACGTTGCTCGACATCCTGGCAATGGTCGAAGGTATGCTCAGCGTCGCTGTCCAGATGTGGCCGGAAATGGTAGCTATCGATTTTCGTAAGGATGCTATCAATCTAAAGGTGCCAGTCTACTTTTTTACCGGCCGTCACGATTACAACACGCCATTTGAACTTACTGAAGAGTACTACGAGGTGCTATCCGCGCCCCATAAAGAAATCATCTGGTTTGAAAACTCATCACACATGATGAACATCTCGGACCCAGAGTTCTATCAGCAGATGCTGATCGAGAAAGTGCTACAACCATCAGAGACACCATAAGCCTGCCAGAGGGATCGTGTGGCTGCTTACACGCAATCTGAAATCAATAAGCACTTAGTCCGAGAACCTACAGTTTTCGGTTTACTCGATCGGCAAGTGTAGCTACTCATAGCCAGGTTCGAGAGGGATGTCCGATTCTGGCCGAAAGCGGAAGTAGAAGCCGAGAAATTTGACCGTCTGCTTCGTGCTGCGGGCTCAATGGGTCGATGCAACACCTGCCCGATCTGCTTCAATAGAGAGAAGAGATCGGATGAATCCCCTATACGTGAGGCTATCGGAGGAACGGAAGCTTCGTGGCCCTGAAAGCCAGCGGAGTCGCGGAAGTTGCTCAGGTGTGAGACCCGGCGAACTCTCTTGTATCCTCGACCAGTCAAGTCTCCACGCAGGCCCATCTAGTGCAGGATGTAGAAGAGTGTTGCGCTGACCGGTTGAATCGGCAGCCCCATAGCAGACGAACGAGTTATCACTGATACTCAGCAGTTTGTTGGGGAACTAGATGAACTGGGATGCGATTGGCGCGGTTGGGGAGATTCTCGGGGCCATAACGGTGGTAGCGACATTATTCTATCTGTCGCGACAAATAAGACAAAATTCGGCGTCACTCGACCGTGCAAACGACTATGCTCAGGCGAGTTCCATCCACGAGTCAAACGCACTGTACGCACAAGTACATTCAGTAATAGTCCAAGATTCTCAGATGGCGGCAATCTACCAAAAGGCACTGGACGGCGCAGAGTTGGACGACGTTGAAGCCACTCGCTTTGCCACATTCATCAAAACGTATCTGGTCTGGGCTGAAGACCTATTTCATCAGCAGGAAGTCCAGCTTGGCTTCGCCATGGTAGGCGATACAGAAGATCTTTTAAGAACTATTGGTCCTTACATCCGCAAGCTCATGGATACCCGAGCCGGAAAACACTGGTGGAAAACCGACGCCCAATATCACTTCAGCCCCGCGTTCTACAAAATCCTAGTGCAGATCGTCGAAACAGATACATGGGTGGTGGAAACCACCGGAACCAACTCCAACTAACTGCTTTCTGTCAGCGTTGAAATTCGATGCATCCCGCGCTTGTTGAAATTCGGCTCCTGGCCGATGGTACGCGATGATTACGGAGGCTTGAATGTCGGCTTTGGAGAAAGCTGAGGGTGGATTGTGATCTAATTCACACGAAAGGTGGAAGCCGACGTTCAGGCGTGAGGAGCGAAGGTCTCGAACCGACCCGAAGTGATCTGAGGTCAGTAGCAACGCGCGGGGACGTTTTAGATATGATGGCTGGTCAAAATTGCGCTTCTCCTTGGGAAAACATGTGAACGAACGTTCGACTACGGGTCTGATTGGACAATCCTTTGCAATTGTTGCGAGTATCCTACTTGCATTCGCAATTGATGCCTGGTGGGAGGATTACAAAGAACAGGAGGAGATCAGAAGTCTGCTCGAAGGATTGGTTATCGAGATCGAAGGCAATCTAAGAACGCTCGAAACCGAAATGTTGTTTCACCGAGCCAAGTCTAAGTCTGCAGTTGAAATCCTACAGATGATGGAAACTGAGCTTGGCGAGGTTAATCCGCTTAGATTGGATGAATTGATCAACGACATTATGTGGTGGAGTGGAACTGATTTTGCCACCGGGACACTCGACTCAATCGTTAACAGTGGCGGGCTTAAATGGGTAGAACCGATCGAACTCAGGTCTCAGCTGTCATCGTGGAAAGACAAGTTGGAACTATTCAAGAAGTACGAGCAACAAGACTGGGACACATATCACGACAAACTCTTGCCGTTCTTGGCACTCAATTCCAACCTAGCACAACTAGGTGCTGCCGCCGACGGTCGTCCAGGCATGACTCGCTCGTACGAGGGGGTGTATCGTCAAGTACCCGATACGGAGATGGTCAACCATAAGGTGCTTCTTCAAAACCAAGAGTTTCACTCCTTAGTGATTATTACGAACTGGGATCAAGGAGACTTTGAAGCGTCCGTTCCTGAAATCTTAGAACATGGTAGAGAGTTGCTGCGATTAACTAAGTCTGTGGTTGATTAGGGCCGTGCCATCTGAAGAAGCGTCTTCGATTAGTCGGAATTCGACTCTCGGGCTGCCTAATGGAGTTTCTGTAGTCCACAGCCGAAAGCTGCTTATTGCGCTGCACAACGGCATCTCCGTTCTTTAGCTCTGGGTGTACGAGTCGAGCGCGGTTTGAAATTGACCGATAGTTTGCTTTACCGGCGGTCGGTATAGATACCGCAATAACAATCCCGGCAACTGTCCGCGCTCTTCATACGCGACGCGCGCGCGCGGGTGATCCATGAATCTAGGTGACGCCGGTTTAAACGCTCGAGAATCTGTCCAGAACTCAATGGACGCAAGATGCTTCGGGTTCTTAAATCCGTAGTGCGCTGGTGCGACTAAGCGGATGGGACTGCCATGCGCGATATCCAAGGGCTCTCCATCCAGCTGATCGGCAAGCAAAACGTCTGGTTTCAGCAGGTCTTTAAGTAGAAGGGACGATCGGTAACCATCTTGGCACCGAAAAACACAACAATCTGCGCCTTCTTTAGGACCCGCTGGGTGTACGAATTGTTGATAAAAGTCCTCGAACCGAAAGCCACCCCATACGAGATTTCGCTTGGTCCACGTGGTTACGCAGTGGAAGTCGCTGGTTAGCTCAACACGTTCCAAAGTCACTAGATCGGACGAGTCAATAGTCGGTGTTTGGTCAGTATCTCCGCCGATGGAGATCGAGATTTCGTGGTGGCTCGGAAAGCGCGAAGCGAATTGCGAAAGGCCAAAACGCGGAAAAATATCTAACTCACGTTGTCCGGGTGGAAGTGCTGGAGGTGGCTTGGTAGTCATTTGTCAATTTCATGGATGATGAGTTTCAGGGTTGAGCGGACGAAAGCCTTTGAAGCAGGTGGGTTACCGGCCACCCGCCAGGTGTATTCACCGATCAACGCACGATAGATGAGTTCTGCACGATGCTTCGCATTAGGCACAGAGAGGTCGTCGAGCAAACTCCGCACATAGGCCAGACGACGTTTATCGACGCGGATAAGCGTCTCAGCGGCTGTCGAATCGGTACTTGCCCAAGCGCGGAGTTTGGCATCGAGCTGAGCTTCTTCGAGTTGTGCGTTGCTAAACGTGAGTTCACACAGCGCGTACAAACGTGCTCGTGCGTCTGGACCGACCGCCTGCACCTGCTCAATGATGCGCGAGGTGCCGATTTCTTCCCAGTAATCCAACATGTCGTGCAGCAGGCTTTGGCGATTTGCAAAGTGCCAATAAAAACTGCCCTTAGTGACGTTGAGATCAGCCGCAAGTTTTTCTACACGAACGTTTTCGATGCCACCGCGCTGAAACGCCTTAAAGGCCTGCTTAATCCATTCTTGCGATCCTAATCGAGTCATGTTGAAAACATACGCTACCGTACGGTAGTATTCAACATACGGTACCGTATGGTAGCGGGAAAACCGATAAGGAGTGAAGAACAATGGATGCCAACACAGCCAGCGCAACCGGGTTTTTACTCCTCGCGCTTGGACATTCAGCCCTAGGCGAGGCGAGACTGCTCAAAGATATCTTGGCTAACTGGTCTAGCGAGACAATGCCACGGTCGTCCGCTGCAGTGATCATTCGAAGCGCCTGGCATGCATTGTCGGTCGCGTGGCTCGGTATGGCGATGCTTATGCTCGGTCTCCCCACGTGGACCGTCGTAGCAATCGTTGTCGGACTACCTGGCGTCTTTCTATTAGTTTCGGTCCCGACCCATGTGGCGTGGGGGCTCATGCTTGCAACTGCCATCACCGCCTATCATGCCGAGATCGGAATCGCTGCGACTACACTGCTCCTCATCGCTCGGTGCACGGCGTTTACAGTTCTGCTAATCGCGATCTGGCACATCTATTGGGCATTGGGGGGACAGCTTTGGCTTAATATTGCGATTCCCAGCGGCGCGGATGGCACTCCGGTATTCAGACCTTCGAGATGGCTCACCGCTTGCGTAGGTTTGGTGATCTTGGCCAAAGCAGCATTGCTATGGTTTCTGACAATGCAGCCAACACATACGCTCGCGTACTGGCTAGTCGTTTGCGGCATCCTTGTCTTTGTCGCACGTGCGGTCGGCGACGGCAAATATGTAGGATTTTTCAAAACAGAGCGCGACACGCCGTTCGCGCGTGCGGACAGCCGCATATTTACCCCGTTGGTTGTATTGCTGGCTCTAGGGAGTTCATCAGTTCTAGTTGGGGGTGGCACTTAGTCGCCTTCAGGTTGGCGGGTGTTCCTCGCCCGCTAAGCCTCAATGCCCCCAAATTGGGGACCGTCATGAGCCTACACTGATTTCTGCGTCGGATAATGGAGAACGCTGCCTCTTGCACTGCAACATTGGACAAATTAATGCATTGCACAACGCGAAGGCTAAATTCGACCCATAAGCGACGCTCATACCACCGCTGCAATGAGCAACGCCTTTACTGAATCAGCGAGTTACCGAAGATAACAAAGTTTGGATTGAAGCCACCTACACTACTCTCTTCTTCCCAATACTGGATAATCACTGGCATAGACAGAGCCAATCCAAACTGCTCAGCGAGCGCATTCCAATACGCATCTTCTAGCCGTCCTTGCTGGTGATGAAGGTATGCTTCTTCATAGACCCGAAAGTATCCGGGAAGTATACGAGTAACCTGATAGCGTTCAGGATCTGATGGCTTCTGACCCCCGAAAACCACATTGTAGTACATCTCGGAAATTTCGATGGATTCTCGTACTGGATTGGATTGTTCTCTAAGTGAAGACATAATGCCTTGAGCGACCTCTGCCTGCATTTGATCCGTGTTCTGCTGAATCTCGAATCCTACGAATAGAACGCCAGCTATTACTCCGATGTTCGCGATCAGCGATAACCATCCATTGAGCCTGTCCATGTCAACTTCCCCCGTTATTAGTTCAGAGTGATGTTTACATACTCAGACTGGCGGCGGAATTAGAGTTGGCGTTGACCAATTGAGTGCAACTGGCCGAATCTTGCCCTCGTTGCAGGTTTCACGAACGGCGGCTTTGGAGAAAACCGGTGTATTTTTGCATCTACTTCAATCTGCTCGGCATAGCGGATCCTCGATGAACTGGCAGGTACCGCTACTTCCGACCCTTTGTAGAAAGTTCATATCACGGCACAATGAGCTATGCACACTAGGCTATTCCACTTCAGCGATGTCGATTCGATAAAAAGTTTCGTGCCTCGACCTGTTCTCGTACCGACGCAAAGATCGGAAGGGCAGGAATCGTTGAACAGCCCACTAGTATGGGCAATCGATGAGTGGCATCAACCTATGTACCTATTCCCTCGTGATTGCCCGCGCATCTTGCTTTGGCGCAAAGACGAAACTACGAAGAAAGACTTGGACTTGTACTTCGGCTCATCTGATGCCCGAATTCTCGCATACGTCGAGGAATCCTGGCGGGCTAAAATCGAATCCGAAACCATCTACCGCTACGAACTACCGTCTGAATCGTTCCAGTCACTTGAAGATGCAGGAATGTGGGTCAGCCAGACTGTTGTCGATCCGACTGAGACTGTCGCGCTGACAGACCTTCCCAGCAGGCTTCGTCGCGAGAGCGTTGAACTTCGAGTGTTGGACGTACTCACCTCTCTGAAGGGTGTCTGGAATACCACTTTACACGCAAGTGGAATCAGGCTTCGCAATGCAACTAAGTGGGGAGCCTAACCTTGGTTCTACTTCCGCTCCTGGCCGTGAACGGAATATGCACTGAACAATGCGATTTCCGTAGTCGACCCATTGCGGGCATTAGGATGTCTTGATCCTGGCTATCTCTTCTACAAAACCTCTTCGACCGACCCCCTCAAAATCTAGCTCTGCCCACGTATCAGCAAGCACTTTGATTCGCCTCTCCGCATCCGCCCACCCGTCTTCGTCCAGTAGACCAAGTGAGTATTGTGCATGTTGGCTATCGAGCGCGTAGAGGATCGCGAGGTTGTAGTTCTCGAAGCGTGCCTTTTCAAGCTCGTTCAGACTTCCGACCCCCTCATTTTCCCACTTAAGCCATATCTCTGATAGATCTCGAGACCTAGCCAATTCGAGCGAAAGCTGAACGATGAGGTCAGTCCGGGAAACGTGATTTTGAGCGAGAGCGATTTCATAATTCTGCTGGGCAACTAGAGTGTTGGCTTCAGTCGCTTGCTTACTCTGTCTCACTTGGATCGCCAAATAGATAAGTGTGATAAAAACCGCGATTGATCCGAGGAACTCTCCTAAATTGCCGAGGAGTTCTGATATCTGTAACGGGGTCATTCGTGTTTCCTTGATGGGCTAAATAGCAGCGTACAGTAATTGCACTGGGTCCGCTTCTGGCCGTCAAGCGCCTGTCGGGTGCTGAAAATCCCGCGTTTTGAGTGACCGCTATTGAGAAATCAGCTAGGTTTTGTGATTCACTTGGCTAGGTTGGGTTGGGCTAAGCGGACGGTCGTGGACCACGCTGGGTACTGCCGCTTCCGACCCCAAACTGCTGTTCGCTGTTTGGCATCATCTAAGCTAGCCTTCCCTCAATCGTTGTAGGAGGGAAACATGGATCATCAAGCGTTTGCCCAGCTCCTGGGCAACTACGGAGAATTTGTAGGTGCAATTGCTGTCGTGGCGACTCTTGTTTACGCAGTGCAAGTTCGGCATAGCAAAGACTCACTAGAGGCGAACACGGCAGCACTAACGGCACAAACACGTCAAACAGCGATGGAAACCGCTATAGCTTCGTTACACCAGCTAACTGCGATGCCAGAAATTGCAATCGCTTTGAGTGGGGCAAAACCCCTGACAGATTTGGAAAACGCTCAGCTCGACAGCTTTCTGGCCGCATTGATGCGAGGCAGTGAGTTTTCCTGGTTGCAACACGAATCAGGGGCAATAGACGAATCACAATGGGAAACGGACGTAACTGTAATACGGGTGTATATGGACAGTTTTTTGATACGCCAGTGGTGGGAAAAACTTGGTTGTGACTATTCGGGCTCCGGGTTTGTAGACTTTGTCGACAAGTTGTTAGCCGAGACTGAGCCTACAAACAGACTGTGGGAAATGTCTACGAGATGGTCAGAAATAGAGGGTCGAAAATAATTACGAACGGCGGCTTGTGGCCGAAAGCTGCCTTCTGGAAATAGTTTTTGATTAGGTCCGCTAACGACTGCGGGCTCAATGGGTCGATGCAACACGTGCCCGATCTGCTTCAATAGAGAGAAGAGATCGGATTAATCCCCAATACGTGAGGCTATCGGAGGAACGGAAGCTTCGTGGCCCTAAAAGCCAGCGGAGTCGCGGAAGTTGCTCAGGTGTGAGACCCGGCGAACTCTCTTGTATCCTCGACCAGTCAAGTCTCCACGCAGGCCCATCTAGTGCAGGATGTAGAAGAGTGTTGCGCTGACCGGTTGAATCGGCAACCCATAGCCGACAGGCTGCTCATCACTCATAATTCGAGTTTTTTAGGGAAATAGATGAATTGGGATGCGATTGGTGCCATAGGAGAGTTAATTAGCGCGGTTGCTGTCATGATTACGCTTGTCTATTTAACGTTACAGGTACGGCAGAGCAACCGGCTAATGCAAGCGCAACATCGAGAAACAAATCGAAACGCGGTTATTCAGACTTACGACCCCATAGTCCGTGATAAGCAGTTCGCTGATCTTATCGAGCTGAGTCGTGAAGGTATCAGTGCCCTAGATTCATCGGACCAACGGCGCGTTTTTGAACAGACGAGAAATGAACTTCTATTGGCTCAATCCCAATTTGTTCGAGGGAGCTTGATGGGCGATTCGCGCGCTGCAAAAATCGGTGTCGGATTAGCCCACCGAGCAATCGCGACCCATCCTGTTGCTCGTCGCCTCTGGGATGACGTTGAATGGGATGGAGACTTTGCACTTGCTGTTAACGAGTTACTTGACGCCAATGAGCCAATCCAAAACCAATGGAGGGTTTATAGTGGTGAAATCCAAGAAGAACATCGATTCTAATTGAAAAACTAACGACTCTTTCTGGCCGAAAGCGGAAGTAGAATCAGACCAATCTGACCGTCTGCTTCCGACCCGAAGGAGACGTTCATTGATGAGGGGCAGATCCTGACACCGAAGGTATCCCTGCGTTCGAAAGATGGGCGGATATGTTGGGGACGAAATCTTTTGGAACAAAGAGTTCCACGTATCTGACTGCTCGCTCCACTGTCATGGAGGGGTATGCCTTCTTTATATCCGATGTCACGCGCAGCGCATCTCGATTACGCCCGACCGATTGATGCACCGCCGCAAGTAGAATCGGGCCCGAAAAGCGTCCCGGATCCTCTCGATTCCCTTCCTCCCAAACCTTGATAGCCTCAGAGACTTTACCTTCGGAGTATAGGAGGTGGCCATGAAGTGCCCTGATCATCGAAGACGATCGTTGGGGATTTAAGCGTCTCTGTTCGTCCAAGGCGTCCCTCGCTTGAGAAAACTCTCTTTTGTGTAAGTGGGTGAGAGTTAACGAGACGTACGCTGCATCGAAACTTGGTGCTAACTCCACTGCTCGCAACGACGCCTGTTGGGCGAGATCAATTTCGCCTTTTCCTACGAGAACAAGTGCCATTTGATGCTGAGCTTCAGCGCTGTGTGGATCGAGTTCCAAAGCTCGTTTTGCGTGTAACTCCGCGAGGTCCAATGCTTGTTGGTTGGTGCCATGGGATGCCCACCATCCGAGTGTGTAGGTCAACGAGAGGTATGCGTGCGCTGGTGCAAATCCCGAATCTTGCTTGATAGATGCCTCAAGCAAGCGTTTCCCTTCTGAAACACCTCGTGCTGTGGTCTGTCTGGTCAAATATCGCCCTCGAGCGAAGAGGCTCCAAGCATCCGTGTCAACTTTTCTCTTCGCTCCCTCCCAACGAATAGCTTGAATATCGAGAGGGCCAGACAAATCAGTACCGATCTGCCGCTTAACATCATAGATTGAACCACTCTTGGAGAAGCTATAGGAATCCCGCCAAACGAGTAGCCCCGCTTCCATTTCGACGAGCTGGGGCTCGATTTGAACTTTTCCACCCACCTGGTGGGTACTTCCACGAACGATGTAAGAGAGCGTAAGTTTCTCGGAGATTTCCCTCAACGTAGCGTCACATTCAAAGTCGCTTGCCGTGTTGCTCGCGATTACTAAAAGGTGTGGGCTATGCATGAGAGCAAGTGCTACTTCTTCTGCCACAGCGCTCGAAAATTGAGAGGTGACGCCGTCTTCGTCACAAAATGGCAAGACCATAACTGATGGTCTCTCGACTATCGATTCACCCGACAAGTCACCAGATCGATGGTTTATGTACGAGATGCCGACTAGAGCTATGACCGCCGCGATACCGACTAGGGCGAATACGAATCCCGTCTTAGAGGCTCGTTGGGAAACTGCAGGGGTTGTTGCAACGTGGGGTGAGTCACGATGTTCTTCGGAAAGGCATTGCCGCAATCCGTCAGCTAAAACCTCAAATCCGCCTGAATTATGAGGCCAGTCAGAGAGATCTGCTGTGTGTGCAGCTCGAAACCCTAGCGGGGGGCGCGTCGAATCAATCTTCGCAGGTACTAGAATATTTCGTTCAATCCCCTCGGTCGCCTCTGCGCGACACCAACGAGATGCGACAGAGTGCTTGGACCAGACAACTACCACCGCCCTTGCTGCAGCTAACTCTGCTTCGATTCGTGTCTCAAAACTTGGACCAGCGATCAGGTCGCGATCCCACCAAACTGACCAACCTTCTTTTTTTAGGGCGTCAACCAGCGCCGCAACTCTAGCTCTATCTTCTGAGGCGTAAGACAAGAAAATGTCTGCCACGCTCGAACCTCTCTAAGCTTGACTTCAAACTAGGATACGATAACGCCAATTTGCAAGCGACCAGACGCTCTCACGCAACCGTTAAAAGGTTGGCAAAGATAGAAAACGTGTTCCGACTCTGGGTAAGGCGAACGTCTCTTGTTGGCCGGCTGCCGCCTATTGCAGCGCACAACGCTATTTCAATTGTCTAGTCTTGTACTGGTTTGATCTGTTTGCATGACCGGGGGAGTCCATATACAGAGCTGCCTCTCGGACAAAATCTACCGATTACGCTTTTTCGTTTTCATCAACTAACAACATTGGGAAGCGTTTTCTAAGGTCTTCTGGTCCCAAGTTGTCTTGCTCTGCTAATCGCTCATTGATGCGAGCGATAAATCTCTCATCAAGCAGATACACATAGTTGTCCCACCAAAAACGTCTCCCAGGAGCCAGCAGGCAGTACAGCCAATACTCTTCTCTCGAAACATAAGATTGTTCATCTATCGCACCTTCGTGCCACAACATGAAAGCAAGCTCGTGATAGGTCGCTTCTTCCAGATTCCAGAACATCGCGAGCTGTCGCTCTTCTAGAGTTAGATCATCCCAATTTTCAATGCCAATCGCTTTGATAATATCTGCGGCTTCGCCACGGTGTGTCCTCAGCCAGCCAAGTTGTTCGCTAACTCTTTCCGACAAATGGACAAACGCCTCTCCTCGCATTTGACGAGTATTGGCATCAGTCGATTCTTTAGCATGACGAACTTGAATGGCTAAATAGATTAAGGTTGCAACAGTCGCCACCGCGGCAATCAGTTCACCTAAACTTCCCATATCAGAGATAGACATTCCATCCAGCCTTAAGCACGTGTGCGTTAATTATGCGACAGATACTACCGGAAGAGCGCAGTGACTATGGACGTATGCGTGTGGTCATGTTGTGCGCCTCCAGGTCGTATGGTGTTCTCCGATGGTTCTAGCTCGAATCGTCATGACGTGCCACGGGTCATTGCGCGCCAACGTCGCCTACTGCTGGTCGCTTAATCACGTACGTTCGCTTCGTTTCTTTAAGAATCGTTTCCTTGTCCATCGAAACGTTTTTCATTTCGAATCTAACGTGTTTCATCATCTGGTCGTCAAAGTGTGGCGCCTTCTCTCCGTTGAGATTTATGAAGTGGCTTTGGCCGCCAGATGGGATAATGCTCTTGTAGCCAGCTTGTTGCGCACCCAGTTCGACTTCAACGTTCCATGATGGCATACCGTTGTGGAAGACTTCTTTTGGCAGCAAATCAAGCTCGACACCCATTCCGGCGGGAATGGCCCCTGCAAACAGGCGGTCGTCTAGGTTGCGTTTGACTGTCACTTCAAACCATTGGTCCATATCGCCGTCAAACTCACTCCTGAGTTCTGCAATGGTTGCGCTGACAGTCATGCGCAGTACCGAATTAATGTCTTCGCCATTGAGGAAGTCGTACTGCATTGGTAGCCCGGCATCAGAACCTTCAATAACTCGCAACAGATCCGTTGTGCCGGTCGGGCTGTCGCTGTATCCAGAAAACTCGTCGAAAACGATTCGATTGGCAACGCTCAGCCAGCGTCGAAAAATCGTCTGGCCCGGGTCGTCATAGTAGCCGTCACCGTTCGCATCGATCTGCTGCCCATCCCACGAGGACATATATTCAAAGGCCTTTGCTACGTCGGGATCTGTAGCAGCTGCTGCTGCGTCGGCAAAGTACTCGGCGAAGAATTCGGGTGCAGTAATAGATTCATCGTGCGACCCCCAGGCTCGCCCAATGGCGACGTTGATGTCATGCAGGTCTGCCATCGATATTACGTCGTAGCTCTCAACAAGCTGCGGTGCGAGGTAAGTTTTTGACGCCTTGCCCCATTTTTGAGAGTCGCCCCAGATGTACGAGGAGCTTGGGTTACTGTTCCAGTTAAAGAAGTAGTCTTGGGTCGGATTGGCCACGTGGGGCCAGAGCTTTGGTCCCTGCACACCGAGCCATTCGTGTTCGCCTGTACCTGGAATCGGGAAGCGTGGATCAATGTCGGATCTGCGGATGGGTTCGCTGGATATGTGCCAGAATTCGAGGTGACCATCCTCCCTTGCGTACATGACATTGTGTGAACCGAAGTGAGCCATAGTTGCGGCCTCACGCATCTCGTCGAGCGATTTCGCCTCTGCTCGCTTGACCATTGCAATGGTCATGTCCTGTTCCCGCATCCACTGTGTGGAGGCGCGCGAGTACGCAACACCCGTGTCCTCCTCCCAGCCGACGATAGGGCCGTGCACAGTACTAACAACTTCCATCGTTACTGGTTCACTGTCCTTGACGTTGATTGTCTCGGTACGCACGTTCATGTCATGCCATTCTCCCTTGAACCAGTACTGGTATCGATTGTCGGGGTTTAGGCGTTCCTCAAAAATGTCGACAGTGTCACCCGAGCCAGCTTGCATCAGCCACATCGAGTCCCGATTGCGTGACATCAACGGGAGCGAGAATGGCGGAAAAACGAGGCCAAGCACGTCCAGGCCGGCGCCGCTGATATGGATGTCATAGCCATCCGCGGTCGCCTGCATGACCATGGGATTGCCGGTAGCGCTGCGCGATTGCCCTATCATCAATCCTCGGCTCATCAACGGTAAATAAGCATCGGTTACACGGCTTGCGTAGTAATGTGCCGTGTCGGCCGTAGGGAAAACACCTGCCACGGGCTCCGGGTTGCGCGCTGCGAGATTGGGGCCAAAATCAGGCCGTTCCAGCTGGCCAGCAGCAGGGGAATGTACATCGTCTTCGCGCTGAATAGTTGCAGGTGCGTCCGGGTCGTGGAACGGTCGTACGTCGTTGAAGATCTGATTACCGTCTTCTTCACCAAACTTGTTGACGAGGAACTGGTAGACGCGAAGATTGTCGATTTCGCGGCCGCCCCCACTGAGGCCGATGGGGCCCGCCCACATGATGTGACGTATTGCCGCCATGAGATCACGCGGTGTGATGTGGTCCATTGGGAGACCGTTAGCGCGAACCTCGTAGGGCATTTTGGTGTACGGATCGGCAAGGGCTTCGTCTATATACTGATTGATGCCATCGGCCGACCCTTGCAGAAATGTTCGAAGGTCCTCATGTAGACCGTTTTCTACGATCTGCCACTCCTCCTCGCTGTACTTGAGCAAACGAACATATTCATCGTAAGGGAGGTAGTCGGAACCGAGATACTGGGCCAATTCGCCACGGCCAAAGAGTACTGCGTGCAGCGTTTGCACCAACCGATCCTCAGCCATGACGTAGCCTGATGCGAAGTAGGCGCCGCGTTTAGTCTTCACTTCAATGTGCGGAACACCAAACGCGTCGCGACGGATGGTGATGTTCTCGTCGGTGGCTTCTGCCTCGACACCGAGTTCAACGTCGGGTTTGCTGCAGGCAAAAACGGTCGCTGCGAGGAGGCAGCACACCATGATCGAGTTGTGTTGTCTGTTCATTGTTGTTTCCAAACGAAGCAGCAGCAGCTGCGAATCACCACCACTGTACAGGTTAATCCTCTCAAAGCGTTCTAGAACGGACTGATGGTACTACCTCGTTTAAGGCAATCAGCCCCCAATTCACGTGGAACGGACATGCCATCGACTGAATAGCACCTGTCCTATTGAACTCAATGCGCAAAGCACCAATGTTAGGATGTATTTGGTATCCATTTCCAATACTGGGAGAACGTCCTGATTAATTTGATCATGAGAGTTTGTGCTCTGTGGCTAGTGACAAGCGTTGCGGGGGCTTCGGAACGTGTAGACGGCATTGACACCAATTCAATTGAGAAGCCGATTAATAAAGGTGTGATTGTCGTCGACGCTCAACCCTTTCTACAGATGCCTCGGACGCAGGATGCAAGCAAGCCCAGCGATTTCGATGAAGACGGTAACCCGATATATGGCACGAACTCCGCTCATGCTCGCATACAGTATATGGTGCCTGTTCCAGACCAATCCGGACGTTTGATAGTGTCCGACATTCGCGGGTTGTTGTATCAGATCAACGCTGACGGGTCGGGACTAACCACTTACCTTGATTTGCGCACGGCAGTGGATGACCTCGCGGAACATGTCTATCCCAATGAAGCGGGGCTCATGGGTTTTGCGTTCCATCCTGATTTTGCGAGTGCTGGATCACCGGGCTTTGGCAAGCTCTACATCGGATATAGTGCTACAAAAGACAGCGGCATCCCGAAATATCTGAGCGATGACGCAGGCAGCCACCACAGTGTTATTCGCGAGTGGAGCGTCGACCCCCGGAGCAATACGGCGGAAGGACCTTCGAGAGAATTACTACGCATAGGTCAGTTTAACTTAGGCCATAACATTGGTACGTTGGCATTCAACTCTGCCGCGCGTAAGAGTGAGCCGGACTATGGACTGCTCTACTTTAGTCTCGGTGACGGTGGCATGGCGTTTGATGTGCGTGGTCATGGGCAGAACAAGGCTACACCGTTAGCGGCTATGCTTCGCATCAATCCACTCCCGGACGGAACGCTTCCGTACACCATACCGTCAGACAATCCGTTTGTTAGTGACAAGACTGCAGTACCCGAGATTTGGGCTTACGGTCTTCGACACGCGCAGCATTTTTCTTTCGATAGCCGCGGAACAATGTACATCAACGACATCGGTCAAAATCAGGTAGAGGAAGTGAACATTGGTGTGCCCGGCGGCAACTATGGCTGGAACGTAAGAGAAGGCACCTTTCTCACCGGAGCCGGGGTCGAGGGCGGCTACCTGCCTTACCTCTATCCACTTAAGAATCAAAACGACGGGTTCATTTACCCAGCCGTGCAATACGACCACGACGATATGACAAATGCGATTGGCAGCGGTTACTTGTACGAAGGTACGGCGATCCCCGAGTTGATTGGGAAATATGTTTTTGCCGATCTTGTCTTGGGAAGAATTTTCTACGTAGACGCCGCATTGCTAGAAAACGGTAAGCCACAACACCCCGTCGAACTTAGAATCCGTTTTGCTGGAATAGAGCGTCCAGTCATCAAGGAGGTTGGTTACGAAAATACTTACGCCCCAATCCAAAGGGCGGATTTGCGGTTAGCAATCGATACCGAAAAAGAGCTATATATGCTGACCAAAGGCGATGGGCAGATCAGAAAATTGGTGCCAGCCCATTAGAATCTGTCGGGTCTTTGTGAAGCTATCCAAGATCAGTTTAGCGAGGGTAAGCGGGCTTAAACGTCCACAATTGGCCGAAAGCGGAAGTAGGATCAGCGGGATCTGACCGTCTGTTTTCGACCCATTGCAGACGTCCGTGAACCCGATACGCTAGCGCTAGAACTCACTGGAGAAAGAAATGCGCTCAGATTGGTCTAAAGGTGTCTTTCAGTTGCTAACCCTGGTTTCCGTATTTGTTGGGGTAGGACTGGTCGTGTACGAGTTGCGTCAAACGCAAGAACTTGCAAGGGCGCAACTGACAAGTGAAGCGTTCATGCTAGAAGCACAAAATAGTAGTTCACTTGCAGGGGAAAACCCTAGCGCAGCGTTAGCCAAGTCTTGCCTTGATCCTCAGGGGCTTACTGTTACGGAAAAACTTCAGTTGATCGGTTTGTACAGTCAGGCAATGGTGAGCCTTAGGCGCATCAAGCTGATTTCGGAAGTGTCTGATGTCTATCCCGACGGATATTGGCGTCAAGTAGGGACAGGGTATCTGTTACCGATACTCGGGGTCAAAGCAGGTAGGGCTTGGTGGGAGACTTTGGGGCCGCAAGACCCAGAGGTCCGTGAACTGGGAAACGCTGTGATTGAGCAAGTGAAGGGCAACTCATGCGAAGCAACAATGGATAGATGGAGTACAGTGATTGATCGGCTCACGGCCGAGGGACAGCCGAACTGACCGGTGTAACTAACGTCGGCTCCTGGCCGAACTGAGCCTAAATCTCTTCTGTTGCTAGCGTCTGCTTCGGGAAAAGTTAAGGTGGATTCGAGGATGGCTCCATAGCAGACGCTCAGATCCCGTCTTTGAGGGTCTCAAAAAGAGAATTGTTCTAAGGCGTCATTTCTTTCAGCGTTCTCCAGATCTCAATCGCGATTCCAGCATTCTAAGGGTGTTGCATCCACCGGTTGAGTCCGCAGCCCAATACAGACGTTGTATTGAAACTTTGGTCCCCTGCTAGCGCATCTAACGCGACACTTTCCGGTAACGAACCAGTTCAGATGTTGCTTAGAAAAAAGCGACTAGGTCAGAGAGCTTCGATGTTGTTAAAGGTTTCTGAGTTCTTTTTTTGCAACCGATTCGCTCGCAAAGGGATCTATGATTGTATGACAGCATTTTTTTCGATCGGTAAATGACTTCGGCAGCTTCACCGGTCCGCACCTGGCATGTCGGCCTCTCATTGATCGCTCTCAGTAGCGTTCCCTTGGTTGCGGGGATGTTCCGTCTGACACAGCTCTTGAGTGGCGGGGAGATCACACCAGGAAATGCCCGCTTCTTTGCGGCACCCACGCCAGTGATGATGCACATCGTAAGTGTCGGCGTCTTCGTAGTCGCCGGAGCTTTTCAATTCGCTCCCAGATTCCGACAGCGCCACCCACGTTGGCACCGCGCAGCAGGACGAGTATTTATCCCGTGTGGCTTGATAGTTGCGCTCTCGGCTCTATGGATGACCTTGTTCTATCCGCGTGCGCAGAACGGTAGCGCACTTCTCGAATGTCTAAACCTCATCTTTGCTGTGGCGATGGGGGCGTCAATCGTGTTCGGTTTAGCTGCAATTCGAAGGCGCGACATTGTTAGACATCGGGCTTGGATGATCCGAAGCTATGCCATCGGTTTGGGTGCAGGGACTCAAGCGCTGATTTTAATACCTTGGTCTATCGTCTTTGAGGCGCCAGGCGAACTCTCTCGAGCGCTGCTTATGGGTGGTGGATGGATGGTCAACGCCGGTATCGCCGAGTGGTTGGTACATCGCGGTTCCCCGACATATAGCCTACGAATATAGTATTTCGAGAACATCACCCCTCTCCGCTGACAGGCGTATTTAACAGAATTGGATCACGCGGGCCGTAAAGTATGAACAAACTCAAAACATGGCTCAGTCGCATAGGGCTCGGGTTAACCATCATGGTTTTTGTGGTTCTGGTGGGATTACTTGTCTTCCAACAAGTTTCAAATGGTCCGATGGGACCGTTGATGGGTGGCACATTTCGTTCAGGAGAAGTTATCGAAACCCCGGTTGAGGACTGGTCGGAGTTGGAGGGAAGTTTTGAGTTTGAGCTAGTCGGCCAGAACAGCTCACGTAATGCTGGCGGTATAGTAGTTGCTGGCGATCTCTACATTACCTGTGATCTGGGTTTTATCTGGTCTCGTTCACCTCCTGGATTGCGTAGAAACATTGCCAAACTAATTTTTATGCTTAAGACGTGGCATGAGGAGGCGTTGCTCGATGGACGGATACGTATCAGAAAAGATGGCCGCATCCATTCGGGAACGGTTGAACGAGTTAAAGATCCCCAATTGATCGAAGAACTCAAGAATTCGCTTGAGGACATGGACTACTTCAAACCAGAGGGTCTGGGACCGCGGCCGACACGAGAACCAAACGACATTTGGTTCTTTCGCGTTAGACAATCGTGATATGCAGGAATGGAGCCACTGCCCCCAAAGAAGGTCGGTGCACACGAACTATCCTCATATACGAGAAGAGGTGTTGTTGATGAAATACCGAACCAGGATTTACTACAACGAAACAGCCAAACTATCGATGTGGGATCGTTGGCAGAAAGGTGGCTCACTACAAACCATTACGCAGCTGTTTGGACGAATCCATTCGTCCTTAGCAAGGATCATTTCAGTTACAGACGAATAAAACGCTGCAACCTTATGTCGATGTTAAGGCTCTTCTATACAACATCAGTCACAATAGGTTAATCATATGGAAGCCATTCTAATTCCAATTACTTTGTTTCTAGTCTTAGGGCTGTGTGTTGTGCTGGGATTCTATTATCGTTTCCGCAATCGCCAGGAACTACAAATTACAGTCAGGAACGCGATAGATTCTGGTCAGCAAATTTCACCAGAAGTATTAAGCGAGTTGACGAACGCACTGTTTCCTCCGAGTTCGGATCTCCGCAAGGGTATTGTTTTGTGCAGCATAGGATTGGCTTTTGCGGTGTTCGCCTTTATGCAAGGTCAAGAAAATGTTGTCGGTCCTCTGTTGGGTCTGTCAGCGTTTCCATTCATCGTTGGACTTGCATATACATTTCTTGCCTGGCTGGGTAAGGAACGGGCGACTAGAACTTAGAGTACTTGCACTTATTATTGGGGTTGGTCCTGACAACACAAAGAGAAGCCAGTGATGAATTCTGGATAGAAAAGGCCATCGCGAGATCCTCTTCGGAAGCCAAGGAAGCGTTTGGACTTCTGGTACGCAGGCACGAAACTGCAGTGCGCAATCTCTTGTACCAACTCACGCGAAATAGAGCGATTGCGGATGAACTTGCTCAAGATACATTTCTGACGGCTTGGCTCAAACTGAAGTTGCTCGACCAGCCGGATCGATTCGGCGCGTGGATACGGCGCATTGCGTACAGGGAATTTTTACACAGTGCACGTCGAATGCGTTTGGAGCAGAAATACAGGCAGGGCTGGGTGGAAGAGGCGGTCCACAATGATCAAAATATGGATGATGAAATTGGTGCACTCTTGAAGCCTTGCACGCCGTTAGAACGGGAGATCATGATTCTACAATTCGGGTTCGGATTTACCCAAGAAGAAATTTCCAACGATCGAGGCTTAGCGGTTGGAACGATAAAGTCCCACGTGCACAGAGCGAAACAAAAAATCAGGTCATCGCTAGATGAAGAGGTAGATAAAACAGAGGGGGTCCCCCATGTCGGACGATGAACGACTTAACGCTCTTATCACGCAACGACTGATGATTGCGGCGACGGCGAGAGTTGATGGTTCGATCGTTGAGGCGGTGCTAGACCAACTAGGTCAAGAGGCGTTGGTTCAGCGCCGCTGCGTGATTGGCTTTGCACTTCTTTTAGGTGGCGTCATCTTCTTTGCCAGTGCGATGATGCTCGATGTATCGTTGTTGTTGCCTGGTATCGACATGACATTAATGTCGAATCTGAGCCAGGAAGGCCTACGAAATGGGATTGTCGGCCATACGTCGGCGTTTGTTTGGCTATTGCTTCTTGTTCCTGGCGGCTTGTTGCTAGCGTTCGACTAATCTAACTCGCTGGCTATTTGCCCGCTTTGTTACGACAACAGGAATTGCGTGCGTTCTGCAGCGGGGATACCTCATTTTGTTAACGCCCACGCTAGAGGCGAGTGGCAAGTGAAGGTATATGACAGATTGCGACGGGGTTGAGCGGGGCCTCGCAACGTGGAATTTCCATGCAATCGTTAGGCGTCATCCCAATGCCTTATGTCGCTCATATAGGAATTAGGTTGTGTTCTCTCGAGCATATCGTCGACCTCTCCTGCGAACGACTCATTAAATGCGAACCGCCCAATATTGGTCCACCACTTCCGAGTGCGTGTCTGGCTGAGAAAAATACCGATTACGTCGTGATATGCCCTATATACGTCTGTATCGATGACGCCGTCATGATATTGGTACCACTCCCACTCTCGTTGGCGCATAAATGCGGTTAAGAACATGCTCAATCTTGCCTGTTCTTCCTCGGTCAAGGTGCCATCTTTTACTATGGCGTAGGTAATCGACGGGTCGGCCATTTGCGTATAGAGCTCGCTTTGTGCTTGCTCCACCATCCGCTGACGGGCCTGTGACTTCGCTAGTAAGTTCCCTTGGCGTACCTGAAGGGAGAGATATACCAGTGTTACCAAAACTGCGAGAGCAGCAATGAATTCTCCGATGTTTCCGAGGTCTTGGATGTTCATTGGTTCAGGCGCCTAACACCATGTTGAGTGGGGGTTGAGGCGGGACCGGTTTTGCGGAAGCGAAACCGAGGCCTGGGTCAGCCCTCCACTCCAACTGCACGTTAGGCAGGTACTGGAGATAGGTGCAGTATGATCCATGATGAGAAGGTTATCCCGTCCAGTTCTGATGTCCACTTATTGGGGGAGGTTCCCAACCGTTCTAATTGCCGGTTGGCCGTCTTTTTTTCCGTTCCTAGCTAGTAGAATCCCGCACACTCCCGGCTAGTTAAGCTGTAGATCACATCATCGCTACATGGCCCAGATCGTTCGGATCTGACGCTTAGTTTGCTGATGTTCAGAGTACTGTAGCTCTGCCCCTCTTTCGAAATTACCTTAGTGGGCTGAATCTCACCTACGACAAAAAAACCAGTTTTCGCCCCGTCGGTATAAGAGAAAGAGACAATAGTCCCTTTCCTCAGCTGTTCTTGGACTACTTGGTCGCCAGTCATCGGATAGTGTTCAGTCTTGTACTTGATAACACTGCAAGATCCCATAAACGCTGCCAATAATGCGAACGTGAATACCTTTATGAACTGGTTATGCTGCATTGAGCCGCCTAACACCCATATATGCTGACCCCTGGGTCAGCATATACAGAACCATGAATGTTTTGTTTTTTGGCATTCTTCAACTCTATCAGGCATTTAGAGAGAAGATCTAGGCGCACTTTCCAGTGTATTGCTGACCGGTGGGTCGAGACTTGAATAGTCATCAGAATCCGGAAAAATGGAGAGGCAGAACGTCTCTTGTTGGCCGAAAGCGGAAGTAGAAACAGCGGGTTCTGACCGTCTGCTTCCGACCCTTTGCTGACGGTTTGCTCGATCAACAATCTTGGCTGAATTCCTTGCGCTGTATGTTCAGATGCTCCAACCAAACTCGGTGGAATTCAGTTTCATCAATGCCGAAGGCAGCCTCGATATCGCCTCCATTTCTAAGAAGTTTCGCGACACCGCCCCAACCCCACTTTCCGATCAAGAAGTCCCCGATGTGAAAGCCAATTCGATAGATATTTGACCCGTGTTCATTGAGGTTTTGAAAAGAAGGCGTGCTGCCGCTACTTATACACTTTAGGCTTGCCAGTTTTGGCGCAGGTGGGCGATTTGAGATATAGATTGGTATCGTTTCCCAGAGCCAACGCGACTCAGAAGCTATTGTTGGTCTAAGAGAGTAGAGCACAAGGTGGGCATACTCGTGGAGTGCGCCTTTAGCTGGGGATCGATTGGTGTAGTGCACGTGAACCGCCCATTCGTCGGTATGAACAAACCCCCTCGTAAAGTTGTTTTTCTCCCCATACGCAGATTCAAAATCATCGCGCTCCTCCCAGATGTAAACCGACGATTGTGGTAAAGGATCGCTGCCGAGATTCTGAACTAGCTGACGCCCTCGGTCCGTAACGACCTGTAGAGTTGTTCTAAGGTGTTCCTCCGGCACATTCCCGACAGCAACTACTCGTACAAGAGGGTTTGAATAACTTGATTCAAGTGTTTTGTAGCTTTCAATGCTCGGGGTTTTGGATTCTGAACACGCCGTCGACACTACGCTCATTATCAAGGAGCTGAGTAGAAGCAATCGGCTCATAGTGTGGCTCAAAAAGGATGGTTCGGAGACTATATCCTTAACCGCGATGGTCTGCTTGTGCCGAAAGCTGCCTTTTGCAGTGCACAACCATGAATTTTCGTGCATTGCACAACGCAAGGTCTGAGTTCGACCCATTGCAGTCCTTAAGCAACGCTTACTGCCAGCAAGAGACTAGTAGTGCTTCGCTGAACCGAACCGGTAAACTTGGCGATCAACTTGAGTAAGGGAATGCAGCCATCTGGGTAAGCGAGCTGGCAAAACGGAGGGTCTTCCGGGTTATTGCAGGGTATGCGGTTGTGTGTTTTATCACCCTACAGATCGCAGACGTTACATTTGAACCACTAGGGATTGGCACTACGGTACTGAAAATCATCATCGCAGTGATGCTTTTAGCGCTGCCCATCGTCGCTTATCTCTCATGGGTATTCGATATTGGCCCGGATGAAAAAGTCCATCGAATAACTAGCAACAAACCTTGGCTTGAAGCGTCAATCACGGCTCTCGCATTAGTTGGACTAGGCGTCGGATGTTGGGTAGTCCTGAGCAACGCTAACTCCATAGCGCCAGGCCAGCTAGATTCAAATGTTGATGCTGCCAAGCTGGTGAACCCATCCGAAGCATCAGAAGCTCCATCAATTGCGGTCTTGCCTTTCGCTGACATGAGTCCGAACGGAGATCAAGAATACTTCGGTGACGGTATTGCGGATGAACTGCTTAACGGGTTGGTTCGACTGGAAGGTCTGCGCGTTGCCGGTCGCACGTCATCGTTTTCCTTCAAAGGATCTAATACGACTCACACCGCGATTGCACAATCGTTAAATGTAGCGACCATCCTGGAAGGCAGTATCCGCAAGGACCGCAACCGAATCCGAATCACGGCGCAACTAATCAATGCGGCTGATGGCTATCATCTATGGTCTCAAACCTATGATCGTGAGCTGTCGGATATCTTTGCAGTCCAGGAAGAGATAGCGGGCTCAGTTTCTGGGGCACTAGGTGTGAGGTTGGGTGTTGGCGGAGTCAACGCGTTTCAAGGGGCCGGGACGACAAACATCGAAGCCTACGAGGCCTATCTCAAGGGCATGGACACTTTGCTCAATGATCGTAGTGAAGCAATCCGATTGTTTGAACGGGCAACTCAGCTTGACCCAAACTATTCCGCAGCCTGGTCACAGATGGGATCGGCTACGGCGAGTGGATTGTGGGATTCCAATCTGGACATGGTGCCCGAGCTTGTTGAGCGGGCCTACACCTTGCAGCTGCGAGCGGTTGATCTCGACCCGGAGTCGGCTCAGTCGGCTGCCTTATTGGGGACGATTCTTTACGTTAAGAAAGATTGGTTACGCAGTGAGGCAACCTACATTAAGGCATTGTCACTACTCTCCGACCGCCCGAACCTGGAACAGTATGGAAACTTCTTCATGCGAAACGGCCGCTCTACGGCTGCACTAGAGCAATGGGAAAAAGCCGAAACCGTAGAGCGGTTAGACGGACAGCGTGTGATTTTGCGCGTGTACCTTGCCCTAATCCAAGAACGCTTTGCGGAAGCTCGAGAGGCTTTGGCCTGGTATCCCAAACGCAGGACAGATTATCTAAAACTGCTAATCGCATTGAACGAACGTAATTCTGGAGATATCAAGGCTGCGATCGCAGCTTTGCCACCAGCAGCGATCTCTACGACCTCACTCTTTGCCCCTGTACTGAGAGTATTTGAATCGCGCGAGCAGGTTCTTACTCTCTTACGAGCGACAAAGGCAGATACCGGCTCTCAGTGGCCTAGTAAGCTTCACGATATTGCGTTACTTGCTGCGTTTTTTGATGCCCCGGAGCTCGCATTGCGGACCTTAGGAGAAGAAGTAAGCATTAGCACGGTTCGCCTTCAGTCGCTGTGGTATCCCGTCATGTCCGAAGTCCGTCAATTACCGGAATTCAAAACTTTAGTAACCGATCTCAACCTAGTTGAGTATTGGCGAGCGTCTGGCTGGGCAGATCTGTGCCGACCACTAGGAGACGACGATTTTGAGTGCAACTGAACCTATGGAAAAAGAACGAACGTCTCTTGTTGGCCGAAAGCTGCCTCTTGCAGTGCACAATCATGAATTTTCGTGCGTTGCACAACGCAAGGTCTGAGTTGTGCCCATTTCAGACATTCTCATTGGGCGTTAAGCTTGACGTTATTTGGAGGGCACTATGAGCATGCACAGATGGAGTTCGTTACTACAAATTGTCGGAAACCTAGGGGTATTAGTGGGTCTCTTTTTTGTCGGGTACCAGCTGATTCAAGATCGCGAGTTGAAAACTGCAGAGCTTGGTTTTCTGCACATGGATTCAGCAGAGAAACTCCATCTTTCGCTAGCAGGCGAGGAGCCACATAAGTCAATTGTCAAACTGGCTATTGCTCCGGAGACCGCGACGGAAGAGGACAGATACATTGCGTCCAAGGTGTTTGTTGCGATTCTATTCCAGCGTAGGAAAGCCCATCTGATGGAAGAGGCTGGGCTGTTTAAGACGGGTACTGGAGGTTTCGTTGACTACGAATTTGGAACCGCCGTTGGGGTAAGCTATCTGAAAACTCAATTAGAGAATTGGACTATTGGAAAGATAAAGAAAAAGAAATACCTTGAGGCAATCGAGGAACCAGATTTTAGCAACAGGTTGTATCATCACCTTACTGAAAATCTGGTTTTGCAAGACCGTGGTGAGTGACCGTTCCTGGCCGAAAGCCGCCGTTTTCACACGAGCTTCGGAAATTCACCTAAAAACGTCCGTTATCGACTGCGGTTTCAACCGGTCGACGCAACACATTGGCTAATCCGGTCTGCCCTGTGCCTTACCGTTCAGATTGGATCGGCAGGCGTATCTACTCGATGCAGTAGGCTACTGATTGACGCCGTAGCCGCGCGTGGCAAGACCCGCGACGTATCCGTCGGGATCAAGTAATTCCTCGATAGGCAAGGTGGCGAATGAAACGGTTTTAGTTTCCAGGGCGTTGGCCGCCGCGTTGAGCCAATTCTGCTCGAGCAGCGTTTCCACATCTACGAGATCCAGTTCGTCTGCTAACTCGTCAGCGAAAGAAGAGCTCAGAACTGCCTGGATACAAGCAGCGTTCTGATCTTCATAGGGAAGGGCCCTGAGTGCTTGCAGGTTTCCTTCTGCCCAGGCAGTAGCACGTGTTTGCATGACCTGCAGATCGACTTCGATACGCTCAATGGTCTTGCGAAAACAGTCGATGTCTTTGATTTGAGATTTCTTGAATTTCTTCACAGCAGCCCTAGGACTTTTGATCCTGCGTACGACGCTGGTTCTGGTTTTAGGGATTTTATGAGTCTTCACCAGTTTGTCGATGGCCCGGTGGATGGCGCTGCTGCGGGTAAGACCGGAATCCTCAAGAGCTGCTTTGAACAGCTTGTCAGCGGCGATGATAGGTCGATGACGTTCAATGCCCTTGTCTCGCCCGATGTAGATAGCCTTTAGCTCTGTCCAGCGTTGATACAAATCAGGCGGAAGAATATCGACGAGTTTTTTCTTGTCGGGGATTTTTTGTACACCGAAGAGGGTAGGAGCGACCCACAACAGCTTGAGAGGATTGGCGCTGACGCCGACCCCGGGTTGGGCGATGAATTCTTCTGCGTCGGCGAGCACTGCCTCAACACTGGAAGAATCCCACACAAGGTCCTCAGGCAGTGGTGACATCACGCCGAGAATCCACAATTCGTTGTTGCCGTTAGTGATGCGCCAGAGCTTTGGCCCTGGCTGCTTCGCAACAACCAGGACTTCCTCGATCGGACGGTTACTCTCGGCAAAGCTTATGGCAGCTGTCAGGCCAACAAGGAATAGGAATACTCTCATAAGGTGAGCAGTATATGAGTCCTGCCTAAAGTTCGCTCGCCTATTCGATGATTAAGGTCAGTGTCTCCTCCTGTTTCAACTGACCCTTAGAAGGTCGAACGAGAACAGCCAATTTGCAGCAGGACCTTTCGCAGAGACCATTAGTAACGTTCCTGTCGGTGAGCAAGTCACTGGAGCAACGCCACACCTGTCAAAGCCTCCAACCGCGCTTGAATTGATGTTGTTCGCGATCGGAGTTAGTTTGAATCGATTGAAACATCCGCCGGGCACTCAATCCTATGCTCACTCGTCTTTTAGATGGTGCCACATGAACCAGGCGGCTGAAAAAGTTCTTGGCCACCTTGTCCTCAAGCAGTCATCAGACGATTTGTTTACAACGGTCAACAAGAATGAGGGTTGGGGACAAGTCTTTGGCGGACAATTGATGGCCCAAGCCGTCTGCGCTGCCACGGCGACCCTATCCCCGGAAAAGAAGCTGGTATCATTTCAAGCCACATTCGCCGCGCCAACCGATACTTCCAAACCGATCAGCTACAAAGTTCAAGACATTCGTGAAGGCAAGAGTTTCTCTATGAGGCAGGTCGTTGCTACGCAGAGCGATCAAGCTTGTTTCCATGCGAATCTGTCTTTCCAGATTCAAGAGGAGGGTCTGGAATACTACATTGGAGCACCTACTGCCCCGCCGCCCAGTGAGTGTGCCGACTTGAGGGAAATCGTCAGCAGGTATAAGAAGTACTACCCAGACCATTTGCATGGGCTTGATACTGCAGATCCGCTGCCAACTCAACCGATAGACATGCGCTTTGCAAACATCGACCAATTCTTGCAGTCATCGACTGATGCGGTAGACCAATTGGTATGGATTAAGCTGGATGCAGTTATCGGCGACAACCAGGAACACCATAAACAAGTTTTAACGTACGCTTCCGATCAGACGGTATCGCACATTGTTGCGCAGCCTCATAATTTGGGCGGCTTGAACCCGAAATTGAGACTGACTAGCCTCGACCATGCGATGTGGTTTCACAGTTCTTTTCGCGCGGATGATTGGTTGCTGCTTGTTCGGCACTGCCAGGCGATCACTTCAGGGAGGGCGCTTGTGACTGGAGAGGTCTTTGATCAAGACGGCCTCTTAGTGGCCTCGTTAGCACAACAAGCTCTGGTTAGATTGTCCGGATAGCATCTCGAACCGCTTCACCCAATGGGGGCGTAGCCACAGCCGGGTTGTTGATCCGACGTCCGAATTATGGCGCCTAACTACTGACCACAAGGTCGTAGGTGTCGAGTTCGAACTTGGCACCGTTTTCCATCAGTGCTTGCCACTTCGGCGTGTACTCAGCCCAATCGTCGCTCGTCGTGCAATTGAGATGGTCTTGCTCCGTTTCCCACTCCCAATAAGTCATTGAGTGGTTATCTCCATGGGCTAAGTGGGTGCGAATGCCAATGAAGCCTGGCTGTTGCTTAGCAATCTCAGCCGAATCGCGGGAGAGTTCTACGACCGTCTCTTTTTGCTCGGGGGCGAATTGAATTTTGGTTAATACGACAAACATAGTGATCTCCTTAATCGATCAGTGATTGCATTGGTTTTGTACACAAACTGTCGGGGCCGGGGGTCCCACCGTTGGCCGCGACCGAGAGTCGAGCGAGATGATGCTCCCAACCCCGGCCTGCGATGATCGGAAACGGATCAGGCAAACCAGTCTGCAAAATCTCGACGAGCGTGCCACCGGCTTGTACCTGTAGAGAAATCTCGACAAGACTTTTAGGACCGTCCATGCCTTCCGGGGCATCGATCTCGTAGCTCAGAAAAGCTGGTGAGTCGACGCGTACGAATCTTCCTTGAATGAGCCCAGCTTCTCCCATATTGAGTTCGAAAATCCCACCAGGGGTGGGTTCCAAACGCGCTTCAATACCTGACCACTGGATCATTTTTTCTGCTTCAACAAAGTAGGGGAAAACCGTTTCTACCGGTGCGTCCACCCAGATAGATTTCTTTAGTGGGGTCACGATTCATCCTTGTTGTGTGTCTTCTCGATGACACTTTTTAAACGGGGTAATGCTGCATCCCAGTAGTTATCGAACCAATCACGCAGCTCCTGAATTTTGGTGGGATTGGCTGAATAGAGGCGTGATTGTGCAACGGTGCGTACCGCCACAAGGTCGGCTTCGAGGAGGACACGTAGATGACGAGAAACCGCAGGACGGGTCATTCTAAATCCGTCTGCCAAATCGCCTGCAGGCACCTCGGTGGTGTTTACGAGCCGACTCAAAATTGCCCGCCGCGTAGGATCTGCGACGGCGCGAAGTTGAGCGTCGACCCTGGGTTCATGCGCAAGTGGTTCTGGGCGTTTGGGTCGCACTTTGCGTCCTCGTCTTATTTAACTAGTATCTTACGTAAAATATGCGTTACATTAAAAATTAGTGCAAGCGATTTATCACGTTGCTTTTTTTAAGACAAATCCTCCCCACTAATCGGAGTGAGCATGGAATTTACAGCGTTGGTTATCTTGGCCTCATTGGTCCAATACTTTTTGTTCGCTTTTTCGGTCGCTGCAATTAGAGAAAAAACGGGTATCGAGCCGCCGGAGGTGCATGGGGATGAACAATTGGTTCGTGCGATCGCCGCGCACCGCAACACCGGTGAATTCATACCGATCTTTATCGGTCTTATCGCAATTTGCGCGTACTACCTAAACGATATCTTCGCAGCGGGCGTCGGGGTGTTCTGGTTAGTCACGCGACAGGTCTATCGACACGGATATATGAAAGACGTTAAGAGTCGAATACCGGGCTTCTTAATGGGGGATGTTGTGTTGGCTGTCTTGCTACTTGGCAGACTGTGGGGTCTGGTCAACAACATGATCGAGGCATGACGAACCCGCGTGTTTATACGGCGCTGCGCATCTCTTCTAACTCAGCCTGCATTCGATCCCATTGGGTGAATATAAAGGTTTGAGAGTCAGGGCCTATCTCGGCGAAAGGGATCCGCCAAAAGCGCAATTCGATGTCCTTGTTTATCCATGACCCGTCTAACAGGTCATAAAAGCCGCCGGAGCCTTCAAAGCCGTTATGGCAAAGGAATACGGCGTCTTTGTTTTGATTCTCTTCTAGAATCGCGCCGATGCCCCCTAAGCGAGGTGGTAACAAGCTTGGCCACCGTTGGGTTTGTTCGAGCATGCCTGGGCGTTGGGCAATGGCTTGTTGTTTCTTAGGACTAAAGCGAGTGCCTTCGGGGTAGATCAGAAGAGAATCAGCTTCACTGCAGGTGCGCATAAGCTCTCGAACGCGCCGGAGTTCGTTTTCGGTTTGTACGCCACTTCGATCGATGAAGAGATTAGGCAATCGGTGCCCACCTATATCCAGGCTGGGGATGTTCATGAGCTCTTTCTTGAGGATATAGCGAACCGGCTCATTACGCGGTGCGCTCACAAAGACAATTGGGAAAATGTTGTCAGCAATATTGGTGTGGCGAGAGATGAGGATCGCACCAGCGCCGTTGATAGCATCGTGGCCTGTGACCTTAAAACTAAGATTGAACAGACGAGATGCCATGTTAAAGAGCCCCGATGCCCACCAGCGTTGGACATCGTATGACTTCGCCTGAACGATGGCAGGGTCACGGTGACGAACGCCAGCCCAGATGAGTAGTGATATACCGGCAATTTCGAAGAATAGAAATCCGTACGCAAATAGGACAGCGCGATCAAGAGATTTGAGCGAGGTTGAGCGGGCTATGAGGAAGCAGACGAGAATGACAATCGGCGCGATTGGAATCAGTGTGATCGTAGCAAGCAGGACCAGAGTGATCCCAATGACCCTACGGATAAGCATGCATTCGCTCCCGTTCCTTGAGGTGCGATCTAAACCAAAACCATCCTGCAATCCCGACTAATACGTTGCTCACGAGAGTGGCGAGAAAAATGCCGCGGTAACCCTGCCAATCGTTGAGCAGATAGGCTAGTGGCAAATACACCACAAACATACGGGTAAACGACAACACAGTACTCGGGATGGGTTTGCCAAGTGCGTTGAAACTCGCCGAGGCCATCATCAGCACGCCCCAGATGCCATAGCTGAACGGTACGATGCTGAGATAAAACGTGGCGACCTCGATGACTTTGGGATCGTCATCGATCAAGCCAGCTAAAGTTTCTCCGAAGAACACCAGCGGTAGCGCGACCAACAATCCATAGGCCAGACAAAACTGGTAAGCGGTACGTACACCACTCGAGACTCGGCCTGGAAGCCCCGCGCCTGAGTTTTGACCGACAAACGGTCCGATCGAGCCGGATAGTGCAAATAACATGATTGCAGCAACGGCCTCGATGCGCCCAGCAACGCCGAACCCGGCGACGACTCTTTCTCCATGCTGGGCAAGCAGTGCGGTGATGATGACGGCATTCACTGGACCGATAAGCTGGGTTGCCATGGCGGGTATCCCGACATGAAGAATGCGCCGCACGGAGGCAATCATCCCTTGAAAGATCTGCGAACGGATGATCATGTCGCCCTTGTACACGAAATAGAGCATCACGAGCGTTGTGCCGACTCGAGTGAGGGTCATCGCCACAGCCGCACCGGCAAGTTCGAGGCGAGGTACCCCAAACCAGCCGAAGATAAAGATGGGATCAAGGATCAAGTTCACGCCAGCGCCAACGGTCATCACGATGCCCGGAATCGCAGCATTGCCGTTAGCCCGCATAATGCTGCTGGCGATCATGGTCATCGTGAACAGCACCGTCCCCGGTAGATAGATATCGAGATAACTATGTATGAGCGGCATGGTGGTCGCCGGTACACCGATGGCTTCGAAAATCGGATCGATTAGCCACCATGTGATGACGGATAGGATGGCCATCGCGACCGCCACGAGGACTAAGCTATGTGTACCAAGGCGTGCGACATCAGATCGGTCACCGCCACCGACACTGCGGCTAATGACAGAAGACGTGCCGATGCTGATACCCAAGGCGATACTGGTCAGCAGCATTGTTAGAGGGAAGGTAAACGTAATCGCCGCAACGTGCTGGGTGCTGAGTTGACCGATGAACCCCATTTCTAGGGTTTGGACCAATATGGAACTTGAAACACCCATGACCATAGGTGCGGTTAAACCGACTAAAGCACGGGGGACGGAACCTGTCGTAAGATCTCTTTGCGGCATTCGATTTCGTTAGACGCCACTTCGAAATCGAGTCCTCGAGGTAGGCGGGGTTAAAAAATCATTATGACACGATCGGTCCTGTATTCGGGGCTGGTGTGAGATCAGATTGTAAGGATGGCTGGTGACAGGAGAGCTGCAGGGAATCGTCCAAGCGGGTTTTGAGCAGATCGAAGCGGTATTTAGCGATGGCTTTAACCAAGGGCGAGAGGTGGGCGCGGCACTGACGGTGTTGAGAGAAGGTGAGGTGCTAATTGATCTGGTTGGTGGCCACACGAATCGTGCTCGATCAGCGCTTTGGCAGCCTGATACGTTGGTCTGCTGTTTCTCGATATCAAAGGCGATTTCCTCGATGTGTGTTTTGCGCGCGGTCGATGCGGGTCATTTGGCATTGGATGCTCTAGTAACAAGGTACTGGCCAGAGTTCGGCCAGGTTGGAAAGGGTGAGGTCACGGTTCGCGATTTGCTCTCGCACCAGGCAGGTGTGCCAGGGTTTCACGAACCCGTCGATCGTGAGTTTTACTATCGTTGGGATGAGGTATGTCGACGGCTCGCCGAAGAGTCCCCTTGGTGGCCACCAGGAACTGCGCATGGCTATCACGCTCGAACTTTGGGCTTCTTGTTAGGGGAGTTACTTCACCGAGCGAGCGGTCGAACCATCGACAAATGGCTGCGAGATATGGCGGAGCAGGTGAGTGCCGACCTACACTTTGGGCTTTCAACCCCGGATCAAGCGCGTTGTGCGGACATGTTACCGGCAAAGGTCAGGCCGGGTGATACACAGAACTGGTCACAAGCAATGCGGCGAATGGCGGCTGATTTCGGTGATCCATCCACTGTGACCGGTGCGACATTTCAGAATCCAGCGATGCGCGCAGGTTACATGAATACCCCAGAGTTCCGAAGTGCACTGATCCCAGCAATCAATGGCCATGGGACGAGTCGCGGTATTGCAACTTTGTTTGCCGCGCTACCACAACTTTTACATGCCGAGACCCTAGTAGAGGCGGGCCAGACCCAGGTACACGGTCCTGACGAAGTGCTCAAATCCAAAACACGATTTGGTCTTGGTTTTATGCTTTATGAAGAGGAATCGCCGATTGGTTGGCCAGGATGCATGGGGCATGCCGGTGCTGGCGGTAGTGTGGCGTTCTACGACCCGAAGACTAAAGTCGCCTTTGCATTTGTTATGAACCAAATGCAAGAAGGTGTCGTGACAGGTGGCACCACGGCGCAGACCTGTATCGATGCCCTTAAGGCTGCACTCACCTAGCTACCCGTCGTAGAAAAATCTCGGATGGATTCCGGCAACCGTTCGCGCGCGATCTGAGTCTAACCTAGCAATTGCGGCGGGACTCAGTTGATGGGTGTCATCCGTTGTACGCAATCTCTGAGCGATGTCCCGACGCCCATAGTGCGCCTGCAAAAAGAAGCGCCCTTGATTACCAGGCAGACAAGGCAGTCGCCGATGCCACACATCCGAAACAAACATGGCGACGTCTCCTGCTCGGGCTAACAACGGTACAGTTTTATGACCGCGCCATGATAAGTCGTCGTCGGTCGTCTGATCCTTAGGTGGCGATAGACCGGATAGGTGACTGCGTGGAATGACGCCGGTAGGCCCATCTTTTAGCCGACAAGTTTTGAGGTAGATATGCGCGCCGATCGCAAACACGGGATGTGGGATATCCTCCGGCCATTCCATGCCTGGACCGAGTGGCACATGTGGACCGGCATCAATGTGCCAACCAGCGCCGCCGTGCTGATATGACTTATCCGGCGGATTACGCCAAGCGGTGTTCGCAATGACGTGACAATCCTCGCCAAGCAGCGGTTCGATCGCATCTAAGATCCCACGATTCGCGACCGCCGTTTGGCAAGCCGCGCTGCGGTTCAGCATCTCGTAACGAAAGTTACTCCACTGGGTTGGAAATGGGCCGCGACCATCAGGACTGTACCGGTCGTATACGCTGTTGACCTCAGATCGAAGCGTCTTCAACTCTGCGTTTGAAAACACGCCGCGAATCACCGCGTAGCCTTCGTTTTGTAGTTGGCGACTCGCTTGGTTATCGACGTCGTCTCTGTAGGCCAAATAGCCGCGTTCTCTACGAATCATAGTCTTCTCGACAGCTCACGATTCGGGCTATGCTAGCGCTATCTACTCAAAGAACAAAGAACCAGGAGGGCGTGCGCGGTTGTGATCGATTGTGACTCACATGTGTTGGAACCTGCCGACTTGTGGCAGAACTATCTTGAACAAGAGTTTGTCGATCGCGCGATCCGCATCGAAACCAAAGACGGTGTCGAGAGCCTGGTCATCGGTGAACAGGTAGTGCTCCAGGGTGTGCTCGCCGGGCTGGGCGGTGCTCACGTAGACAAAGCTAAGCTCTTCATGCCGGGCATGAAGTACATCGATGGCTGTCCACCCGCAAGTTATGATGCCGATGCGCGCATCGCGGAGATGGATAAATGGGGCGTGACGAGTTCTCTGGTCTTTCCGACGATCTGCATACTGCCGTTTCCTACCGACGATCAACCACTAGCGAACGCCTACTGCCGAGCCTACAACAACTGGATGATTGACTTCAGTGAAGGCAAGCGAGATCGAATCTGGCCGGTCGCAGTAATTAACTGGCACGATGTCGAAGCTGCCGCTGATGAACTTCGCCGCTGCATCAAAGCAGGCTTCAAAGCATTGTTTGTCCCACCTGAAACGATTAACAACAAACGCCCAGGAGACACATCATTTGACCCGATCTGGGCACTCTGTGAGGAAGCCAATATCCCAGCCTGCTTACATGTGGTTGTACGCTTCTCAGGCGCTGCAGTGCCTTTTGCCGAATGGCATGGCACGAGTCCCGGCCCTGTATTTGGATTTGGGCTCGGCGCGACAGGGCAGCTCATTCCGGCGTTAACAAGCCTACTCACCGATCAAATATTTACGAGATTCCCAAACCTCAAAGTTGTGAGCGTAGAAGCAGGTTGTGGCTATGCTCCCTATCTGATGGATAGATTGGATGCGAAGTACGAAGTCTTTGAGTCAGTGCTTGGATGGAAGCAGAAGCCCAGCGAGTACGTTAAGTCGAACTGTTACTTCGTCGCAGAACCATTGGAGCGGACCGTAGCCAGTTGTCTGGAGTTAGTTGGACAGGACCGGATACTCTGGGGCAGTGACTATCCGCACATAGATGGGCTTGCGGAGGTTGATCAGGTGCCAGCGAATGCGGAGCTTCTTTCGGAGAATGCTATGAGGGTGTTTGGGTGAACCTTTTCCGACATCCCACAACTTGGGTCTTTGTCGACGATGAGTCCCGGTTTCTGGACTCGCTTAAAGAGTACCTCCCATCAGACCAACCTGCTCTATTCTTCGATGATCCATCGGTGGCCGAAAATGAGTTAAGGGCGATTTCTCAGCGTGGAGTAACCAAGAAACTAGATAGCCACTTTGATATCGGAAGTTTGCAGCGGTTTGTCACCGATATACGCCGGTTTAGTCAGGTTTCGGTAGTGATTGCCGATTATGCAATGCCTGGTTGCACGGGAATCGAGCTTTTTGAAATATTGTCGGATCTAAAGATTCAAAAAATTCTTCTGACAGGCGTTGCGGATGAGTCGACAGCAACGCTCGCGTTCAATGCTGGAACTATCGATCGATTTATCAAGAAAGGTGAGAGAAGCGCGGTAGAGAAGATTCTCTCTTACTCGCGGAAACTGGAAGATCTTTGGCTGTCGGATCACCAACAGACATTGAATGTTGGTAACGACATGGAGGACGCTCTACGGTCTAATCAGTTTGCGGGTTACTTTTCGAGTCAATGTAAGCAGCGGGGTATCGTGGAGTACTACTTCTGCGACGAACCTTTGGGATTCCTGTGTCTGGATGTCTCAGGACAGCAAATGTTCTTCGCATTAGCAAGAGAACGAGACTTTATGGATTGTCTGGAATTGTTGCGAACTACCGACTGTCCCGCGCAGATAATCCAGACTGTTGAAAAAAGAGAGGCGCTGACGTTGTTGTTCGAGACTCGAGAGGTCGTCGAAGGTTATGACTGGTCATACAACACAGTTGAAATAGTTGAAGTCATTCCTGGGGAACTTTGGGGTGGCTTCCATCATGCGCCACCGATAGATGTTGACTACGACCCTAGCCGACACTCCTTTCACGCCCTTCAATCGGAAGGCCAATAACCACTTCCGTATACTCGTTTTGAACCGATACTAATTTGATTGTCCCTAAAAAGTGTTGTTCGACAGTGTCTTTGCAAAAGGCTAGACCAACGCCCGCACCGTAATTTGCTGATGTTGAAAAGAACGGGGTGAATACGTTTTCAAGCTGATCCGCAGGGATACCTACCCCGTTGTCCCTTACTGACACTTGGGCTGAATTCGAAACGCTTGTTTTGATGACGATGCGGGCCCGGGTTACGCTGGTGTGCTCAAACGAATTTTTCAAGAGGTTGAAGATCACGTGGAGAAGCAACTCTCTTGGCCCGTTTAACAGTACGTCATCTGACAATTCAACATCTACGGCTGCTTGGTGTTTTACAGATTTATAGGGGAATCGTTCAACGGCTTCTTCGACTACTTGGTTCAGTGGAAAACGCTGATGTGTCTGAGGCGTTGAAGATGGGGTCGCGTTAAGTAGAAACATATCGATCAGAGTGTTAGCCGCATCAACTTCTCTGATTATTGCTTCTGCGCTAAACGCAGCGGATTGATCACCGTGTTTGATCACGCTCGACGCTCGTGCTCGAACGGATAGAAGCGGGGTCCGGAGCTCATGGGCGATGGAAGTGCCGACTGAGTTTAGAGCGGAAGTCTTATGGTTAACTTCTTGGCGCTTTCTCACAACGCGGAAGATGGCCCAGAAAAACAAGAGGACATATGATGATGCTAGGGTTGTCCAAAACTCGCCTAGTATGCTTAGATCTACAGTGAAAATTGAAACTCCAACAAGTAGGACGACACCTGAGGCGCCGAGTATTAAAACGATTGCCGGTAGAATCTCTGCAGACATCAGCAAAACCATCGCGACTGCAGCAACTAGTTCATATTGTCTTCGAAGAATTACGTGATCATCTGGTGTTTGTTGGTTAAGTTCCAAAAGCAGTCCGCACAAGAGAAAAACCGGCCCGGAAACAATCACGCATGGTAGTCTTAGTCTCTTTAGAAAAATGGCGTACTGAGTAGAAATGCGTTTGGCATCAATGGTTAGCAGGGCAGCGGTTATGAATGCAGCGAGCCGAAGCTCGGTTGACTCAGATTCGTTTGTGACATTATTGAGGACATAGAAGAAGATGTGTACTGCAGCTAGAAGAGTTGCCAACCTTCGGATTCGAGGATAGAGCTGGTCGTATGTTGCGACCGAAGTGTCAAGTATTTCTATTGGCTTCACAAGAATACTACGCGTACTGATCGCCTGTTCGGCACAGAACTCTTGAGGGATGATTCTTGCACGTAGCGAGCCCCCAGAAAAGAAGTGCGTCTTCTAGTCGAGATTTACCAGTCACGTTTCTCAATCTGGTAGTCCATTTTGGAAAGGCCAGTATGGAGAACATAGTGCCGTTGAACTCGGTGTCACGCAATAACGATATGTTGTTGGCTGAACATCGTCTTGCCTGACTTGTGGTTGACAATATTGAGCTGCGTTGGGGTCGCTAAGGAGCTAGTACGATGGTTCAGTCTATTTCCCGAAGATCGTGGGGGTTGGTCGTTAGAACCATCAATCCGTCGATTCGACTCCTTGCATGGGTAACTGGGCTTTATGACTTTGTATGCGGTCGGTCTGACTTATCTTTTCTGTTTCGCGGAAAGGAGCCTAAGTGCTTTTACGATATCCTCAGGGAAAGAAGTGCATAGCACCTGCTGGTGTCAGTCCTACTTCAAATATAGCTATCGTGGTGAATGAGAATGGGAGAGCTAGGCCGATGCCTATCTTCCAGTAGATCGAAACCAGGGTTGAAACTTGGATGGCCAGTGTTCATAAGAGGCCACTGGCAGTATCACCAAAAAGACGGGAAGACGGACACAAATAGTATTGAATTCGATATGCCACATCAGCACTTCAACTAGAGAGGCTGATACATAAGTTGCTAGTATGATGATTCTACCCAACGGAGGGGTTGAGTGAAGAATGTGTACTGAAAAGTCAGACTTTAGGTTGAATAGAGATTTCGCAGTTCGCGGATAATTCATGCCTAACAAAACGACTATAAAACCGAAGAGCTAACGAACAAGTTTGCGACGAAAGATCCTGAGAAAGACCTTTGCTAGGAAGTAGAACATTGAAGACGTTCTTGCAAGGTAAACGATTTCATTTTCTTTCAAGCCCTCAAGAGTCAGATCCCTTTCGAAGCGATGATCAATCCGTAGTGGATGCCCGAAGAGATCTTCTGTTAGATGGAACACGTGGTGATGCACCCAATCTATCGCAGCAACGATCTCGTCCACAGGAGCTGACTTTTCAAGTCCCGTGAGCGAATCGGAGCGATAGATTGGTTCAGCGCGCCGAAATACTCTTTCGATATACTTGTTGTTCGAGCGCAGTACTACAATCGAGTTTCGGAAAAAGGATGGAAGGCTGTATCCATATAAGGAAGCAGCTGAAGCAAGAAATGGACCTAAGTCGTTCGCATGGTAAGCGGACGAAACCACGAGATGCCCTCCTGCTGTGATCTGACAGCTAACTCCAGGGACTGACCCTTTGGGTGCGTAGCGAGTTGAACAGTAAGCCATGATAGAGTTGGTTGTTCGATCCACGCCAATCAATACGCAGTCCGCTTCTTCCAACAGTTTTCTTTGTGAATCAGAATAAGATGACTTTAACTCATCACGGAATAGCCGTTCGAGGGGTTCGACGAGTTCCGAAATCTCGGCGATTGGGTTTTTGGCTTGAGGAGCCGTTTTGACGATAGGAATCCAGGTAGATGAAGGGTACAGCTTTTGTATGAGTCGGGTGGTAATCCTTAACAGCTTAGAATGGCCGGAAAAATCACCGATTCTTGATTTGGGCAAATGGCTTGGCCACAGATAAAGGCGTTCCGGAGCTAGTATTTCCGGTTCAGGAAGAACAATTTCCGGGATGCTCGGAATTTCCTGCAGAGCTTCCGCTTGTAACCTGTCTTCACGCAGGTCATCATTTTCAGCCATAGATCCCCCTTCGTATTCAGTCACGAAGTGTTCGGAAAGCTGGCTAAACCGGCTATATGGACCATTCTCCTGTTACATATCCGTATGTTCAGTGGTACACAAAGGATCGATCACTTTGATCGGTCTCTTTCCTATTTCTTTTTTTGTACGACTCCTAAGCGCCGCATCTTACGTGCACGACTGCTAAATACAAGGCTGGTCAGAGGACCGAAGAGGCGGTAGACACTTAACATTACTCGCTCCAATCCGACTGGTTCTATTACCTTTGCTTGGATGAGATAGTCAGCGACGTCCCTCCATACAAAATTCCACAGCAAGGGACTCATACTTTTGCCCTTTATCGCATCATAAGCATTTGCAAGAAGCACCGAGTGAGTTTCGTTTGATCCGAGTTCTCGCCATCCATAGCTTGTCAGGTAGGGAACCAACGGCGACTTCGCGACAACCAGAATGTTGTGTCGGTTCGAGTTTGTGCAGGATGTACAGATATACCTGAACGCCCCAAGAATGACGTCTCCAAAGTATTCCTCGTCAGAGTCGGTGTAGATTGAAGCGACCTCTATGATCTCATCACGCCTAATTGTTCCATGATCCCAGTTGCATACCTCGTCTGCTTGGATCATGTCGCCCATGCTAGGATAGCCGACTCGACTTGTGAACACGGGGACTGATCCGACCCGCCCGAGCAACAGGCGTGATGAATTGTCGCGAGAATCTGTAGTCTCCTCGGCGCCGGTTTCGGAAGGGTTTTTCCTGAGGGACAAAATTTCTCGATAATCCTTCTCAGACTTTGATGCTGTAAATCGTATTGAGAGGGAAACGTCCTCAGGTAGAAAGTCATTTTCTTTAAGAGCGCGAAGCGTCGCGCGATCACTAAATTGTAGAAGGTATTGTCCCAATTTCTTTTTTGCGTCTGAACTTATCTGCGTGATTTCTGCGCCCACGTCGAGTATTTCCTCTGCCCCAAATGTGTTGATTTTCAAGCGAATGATTTGGATTGTGATGATCGCGTCACCAACCATCGGAAGGTTCACTGTCAAAGCGAGAGTCATACCTGGAATCAGAAAAACGTTCTGAATACTCGTTGTGAGCTGTAAACCTTCTCTGGAGACGTTGCGGACTGTAAAACCAATGAATTCGTTGTATCTACCTGGAGATGCTGCGATCGCGCGTGGGAGAAATTCTTCGGCACATACCCATCGAGCATGCCTTCTCTTCTCTTGTGATGTGTCGGCGCTCTCATCCGATATGAAGAAGCGAATCCCGACGATTGTGTTGCTAACAACTTCCTCGTGGCTAATGACCATCGCTTCGAATTCAGTGCGACGTCCTTCTACGATGACTTGGAGTTGGACGCTTTGACCGCTCTCAAGGCGCTGCTGGTCGGGTTTAACGATTTCGATACCAAATGGGCTTATTCGCCAAACTCTAACTGGTATGAAATCCGCGCTCGAGTTTGCAGGCTTTAGTCTCGCAGAGATTGCGTCTGTTTCGCGCACATCTGAGGGTAATGCTCGATTATGAACCTGGTTACTCAACGATTACTCCTCGAAGCCCAGACAAGAAGCTTAGGTAATGCTACTAGGTCGAACACTAGGGATGAAACAAGGATTATCCCGGTACAGGCTGCGAACGTTGCGTTGACTTTGAAGTCTGAAAAAAGCAGCGGGGCTAGACCGAGGACCAAAACTGCCGTTGTTGCAGTGATCGCAGTCCCTACTCGGTGAATGCTATAGGCAGTACTTTCCCACTCGTCAAGACCATTCTCAAGTGCCGACACTTGTTGGTATATCAAGTGAATCGCGTCGTCGATTACGACACCCAGTGAAACTGCGATAACAATCGTTCCAGCTAGACCAATTGAGCCCGAGCCCCATCCCCAGATACCTAGTCCACATGCGACAGGGACCGTAATTGCGATAAGAGCATTGATGCCAACGCGATAGTTCTTAAAATAGAGACCTAGCAGTAGGGCTGTTATTAGCAGGGTAGTTATTATAGTAGTGGCGACAGCGGGTATGTTTGATGATGAGAGATGAGCGACAGGAATGTTCTCTCCTGTCACTGTGATTTGCAGGTATTCAAAATCGTCGACTAACGCTATGAGTTTTTCTTCTAGTTCGCGGATTTCGTATGCGGAAGTAATTCGAAGTAAAAGAGAGACATGTGTTCTTGAATGTTCGCTATCGACGATACTAGATGTGGATTCTCCAGCGCGTAATCCCATCTCGAAAAGGAAAAAGTACTGAGCGAGTGATTCGGCGTCAATCTCTGCTAGTTCTCTCTCGTCACCGAATGACCTGACGACATTTTTCATAAGATCTGAAAGGGAAATCGCAACTGCGACTTCGTCATATCGCCGGATTTGACTTGTTAGTCTATCCAGCTCGCCAAGGACTCGTGGTTCAAAGACGGTATCGGTGCTAGTTGAGATGTCTAGTTCAATGTGGCTTGGTCCTGACAATTGCTGTATTGCAAAATCCGTGTCGGTTCGTACTTCTGTCCTCTTGCTTAGGTAAGACACAAAGTCGTCGTCAATCTGCATCTGAGTCAATCCTAGTGCCGCAACAACGAAGACCACAACGGTGAGAATCGACAGTTTGCTGCCTGACTCCAAGTACTTTGCGTATGCGTTGAGAGCTCGTTGAACGTGATTTGAGATTCTCGACGGAGTTGGTTGGCGATCAGTATTGAGAAGTAGCGGGGCGAAGGTAATCGACAGAATGCCACCCGTGAAAACTCCAATCCCAGCCAGGAGGCCAATGTCCCTAACTGGCGGTGAAGATATGGCCTGCAGTGAGAGCAAGGAAGCTGATGATGTGAGCGCTGTTAGCAAAATAGGAATAGCGTTAGCGTTGAGAGCGGCGTAAAGAGCAGCGGTAGAGTCCGCTTCCGTTTGCCGAAAACGCGCGTAGTGGGTAAAAAGGTGCATGGATGACGCCACAACGAGGGTGAGTACGATAATCGGAACTGTCGAACTCGCTGAATTCAGTGTGACGCCCAGCCATCCCGCTGCTCCCATTGTTGCCACTACTGATATTAATCCTGTGGTTAACAGTATCGCGGTGATTCTGATGTCGCCCAAGAACAGCCAGAGAAGAACTACGATCGTTAGAGCGGCTCCTACGAAAAGGGTAGAAGAGTCCTTTCTGCTCGCGTCCACGTAGGCTTGTGACACCGGAATGCCGCCAGACGCCCGAAACTCGAGCCCAGGAAACACATCTCCAAATTCATGCTTTAGAGACTTTACGCGTGCAGCAACTACCCCAATTTTTTCAGCTTCGTGCCGCTCTATTGAAAAGACGCCGATCACGGCACTTGTTTGTTTGTCAGCCGAAACGAGACGGTTTAGGACTACTGGGTCATCTAATGTTTGCAGACGTTCATCTATGCACTTCTCTGGGCAGATGTACTCCAGATATGTGTCGACGGTTAGAACACCCGCGTTGTCGTAGGGATAAGAAACTGTCGAAAGAGAGTCGACTCGAGAGATGTTCGGGAATTTAGTAACGGCGTTACTCAACCATTCGATAGCATTTCGATGCGATGGGCTAGCATCAAGAGTTGATTGGCTCGAGATGGAAAACAACACCGTATGGCTTGGAATAAACGCTTCTTCAAACGCCGTAAGGTTGACGACTCGAGGGTTGTCGTCGTCGTAAAAGACCCGGGAATCAGTTGTAAAGGATAGGTTTGGTATGCCGGATCCGAGCCCAATTGTAACCAGTAGGACGCCGACGAGAATGCCGGTCCTCCTACTAAGCAGCGACTCGGGCGACATGTTGAACTTAGACGGCTTGGAGTGATGAGGAGACAATATTTCTCACTTCATCACTTGGGCGCAAGACGTATACCGATTCTACCTCTGGAAAGTCTCTGATTTTCAACCCCTTGGAGGCAAACTCCACATGATTTAATGGCAAGTCGACGCTGTAATCTTCGAGTAATTTTGCGGTTGCGACGCAAATAACCAAATCCCCTTCGAGCAGATGATCGGCAAGTGCCGGTGCTTTGGTTGCATCATCCAAGCGACTAAGAAAATTGACGGGGGGGCCGAGAGCGGTTATTTCAACGCCCGAATTTAGGCCCCCGACATTTCCGACGATTGCGTCTCCAGTTGAAATCAAAATGTACCTCCTCACTTTAACGGATGAAGAGGTGTCATTCAGATCTTGATTTAGTTTCGAAAGTTCAAGCCCCGCTCCAATTGATCGAAGGACGTTTGCTTTTTCGATGGAGTCGTCGAAATAGGCGAAAATGAGGTCCCCGATTTTCCGTGGAATTCCGCGGAAATTTTCCACAGCGTCAGAACAAGCCTTCACTTCGGGAATGGCACTCTCCAGGAGAAATGTCTCCATTTCGTTACTACCTTGGGTAAATCCGCGAATGTCGGAAAAAAGACAAGCAACACGTTGCTTTTTGGCAGTAAGTACGTCGACAGTCGCCTCGAGTGCTGACATTCCACGCTTGTCGATTCTGTGCTGCATTCGATCAGCTATTACGCGTGGAATAAAGCTCTTAAGACGATTTTCGTAGTCTCGACCCAACTCAATAATGTGCTGTCTAGACTCGTCGCGCTCTTGCGTCAGTAGGAAGGCCCGCAACTCAAATGTGTATGCGGTTCGAGCGATGAGAACTATGACGCTGGTCAGAAAGGTCGCGCTCGCGAGTTGGTCAAATGGATTGCCTGCTTCAAGTAACGGCGGGAAAAAGGATCCCATCAATGGAGCGGCAAACAGTAGACTTTTGAAAGGCGGGTACTGTAATAGAAGGACAGCGCCAAGAGTGAAAACGAATGGGTAGATCCAAGGAGCGTCGGGATAGTAAAGCACTACGTGCGCCTGAGCGTGACATCCTGCGGCCATCACAACAGCTGCGACCCACTTCGCCCAAACTGTGTTTTGCTTTTTCGTTATGAAGAGGATGAAGCATAAGGTGCACGCGATTGTCGCTGACATTCGGAACGCGAACCACAGTTCGAGAGGCTGCTTGTCATTTGGGATATCGATTAGGAAGTAGTGCCCGAAATATCCAACAGCGGCGAGTACAAAAAACACTCGAGCTGATTTGGCGAATCGATCCCGCTGAGAAACTACCCAATCATTTTCCCACTTTGACCCTTCTAGAATTAAGTCAGGCCACAGGAAAGCTAAAGCGCCTCTAATGCGCTCCACGACAGAACCCGTCTCTGAAAGTAGGAATCCTCATAGTAGTCCGTGGCTATGAAAACAGACAAAAACTATAAGGAAATCAGTACTTAATCACTCCGGATCCGATGAAAGGTGGCTAATAGATGACCAATTGAGGTTTTATACCGCCTGCACCCTAATCTCAACTCTAGCACCCGGCAATGCCAGCTCCGTCGTACCGATCGCAGTCCAAGCCGGATAAGGCTCCTTCACAAACTCATCCTTCACTTTCATGAAGGCGCGCATGTGTTCTTGGAGTCCAACGTGGTAGCTGGTGAACTCGAAAATGTTCGAAAAATCCATGTTTGCTGCTGCGAGAACTGCGCCAACTGAGTTCCATGCGTTGCGAAATTCCTCTTCGGCTGATTCTGGCACTTTGCCATTGGCGCCTGCGCCAATTTGTCCTGACGCGTACAGGATGCCGTTGTGCATCTGTGCTGGAGCGAAGTGGAAGTTCTCGTATTGGGGGCGCATTGAGTCGGGGAGAATGAGATCAGGCATCGGCTTGTCCATCTGCTAGTATTTCGTCCGATCTTATCCTTGGGTTGATGGTTGGTAAATAGAGTGGGTGACGGTTTTGGTTTTTCTGATCGCGTAGTCGTATCGGAAAGCGAGAGAGCAAAGTATCTCGATTTCGCCGAGCGAGTAGTTTCGCGTGCGGGTGTGGAGACCTTGCCCTTCTTTCGTACTGAACTTGAGGTGGAGGATAAACGCTCAGGCGGTGTCTTCGATCCGGTAACCGCTGCGGATCGTGCCTGTGAGCGTGTGATTCGCGATGCGATACATGCGGAGTTTCCAGAGCACGGAATCTACGGTGAAGAGTATGGTTATGAGCCGGGCTCTGGTCTGACTTGGGTGATTGATCCTATCGATGGCACGCGCGCGTTTATGTCGGGGATGTTGCACTGGGGTGTGTTGTTAGGCTTGTTTGATGGGCAAGATACGATTGTTGGTGCAATGGGCCAACCGTTTGTAGGGGAGCTCTTTTCAGGCGATGGACGGCGGGCGCGTTATCAGCGGGGCGATACTCGGATTGATCTCAAAACGTCTGCGTGTGCTTCTGTTGGTGAAGCTGTTTTTGGAACGACCGGATTGGAATGGTTCGGGGATGCGGAGCTCGGTTGTATCGAACGGCTAATTGATCAAGTGCGATTGAGTCGGGTTGGTGGTGATTGCTATATACACGCGATGTTGGCTATGGGCTCCATGGACATCTCCTCAGATGCCAATCTCCAGTGTTACGACATTCAAGCCTTGATTCCTATCATTCGCGGAGCAGGTGGGGTGGTGACGACGTTTGAGGGTGAGAGCCCTTGCATGGGCGGCACGGTGTTGTGTGCGGCTAACGAGCCACTCCACGAGTTAGCTTTGGATATTGTGCGTCCGCGAGCTTAGAGCGCGATCGCCATCTGGACTTCATCGTACGTCTGACCGTCGTGCTGCAAGGCTTGAGGTTCTAAACCGAATTGGACAAATCCAAGTGATTGATAGAGATCGATCGCGCCTTTGTTTGTGGCAGTCGCTGCGATCTGAATGATCGAGAGTTGCGGTAGCGACTTGAGTTGGTCAATGACGTGGATGGTCAATGCGCGTGCGATGCCTTGTCTCCGGCATTCTGGATCCACCCACACACCGACGACGTGCGCGATGTGACTTCTTTTGGTATCAGGTTCTACATAACCTCCTGCACTGCCCACCAGATCGCTGTCTTGCCATGCGCCATAGATGAAGTTGTCTGGGCGAAAAGTAGATCTGTCTTGGAAGAAGCTGTCCGCCATTGTGAGATGGTCGTCATAGTTGGAGGTGTAGGCGGTGGGTGCTTCTTTGAGCGCACGCAGGCGACTGGTTTTGTAGGCCTGCCAATCATCAGTCTGTAGCCCTCTGATCTCTGTTTCGATGGGCCGGTCAGTAATTGGAGACTTCCAGAGGTTCAGCTAGCTCGGCGAGCGTATTGATCAAGAGTTTTTGTTCAGCAGCCTTGACGCGCACTTCGAGCGTCTCGACAGAGTCGTTAGAGTCTACGGGGACCGTGATCTGTGACAGTGGCGGACCCTGATCATATTCGGTATCCACTAGGTGTATGGTCGCACCCGTGACCTCTTCCTCTGCGGCGAGCACTGCCTCATGAACTTTGCGACCGAAGAATCCGTGCCCGCCGAACTTCGGCAAGAGGGACGGATGAGTGTTGATTATGCGGCCTTGGAAGTGTTTGAGAGTCTGTGGACCGAGTTTCTTCATGTAGCCCAGTAAAAGAACATAGTCGACATGCGCGTCCGTGAGCGTGTTTAAGATGGCGCCGTCTTCGCCTTGTTCTAAGTGAGTCTTGCCGCTGATATGAACTGTTGGGATATTTGCAGTGACGGCGCGCTGGACTGCGCCTGAGCTGCTGTTGTTACTAATGACGACTGCAATCTCAGCGGGTAGCGCGCCTGATGAGCAGGCGTCGATGACGGCCTGGAGTGTGGTGCCTTCGTGTGATGCGAGAACCGCTAGTCGCATCAGCTCGCGATCTTGTAGATGGCGGTGTGCATGATGTCGGTCGTCAGCTCATCCTCTCGCCAATAGCTCACGTACAGACGAATGAACTCATGTCCTTTTTTCTGCCACCGCTCGAGCGGTACAGAGCGAACTGTGAGTCTGTCGTTCACACGCACTGGTACACGATGGCGAGTCTCTGATCCGACGTGGATCCAAGTCGGCATTACATATTCTTCCATCAACGCTTTGTTGGCACTTGAAAGCAAGAAGTGAGGGTGCACCAAACCTTGTGCATAGAGCGGTAGGGTGTCTGCGACCTGTGAGGCATAGGTATCGTTGGTCTCTTGATCAATCGTGAGTTGCCACTCGTTGAAGGGTTGGTTGACTTCAATTTGGTCCCATTCGATCTCGACGCGGCCGTTTGACTTCGTTGGTGATTCGAACACTGATTTAGGTTCAGGCGCGGGGAGCGTGTCCGGTATCGATGAAATCAAGGTAGCAAGCAGTTCACCATCGGTATTGTGGCATTGCACAGTTTGTTGATCGTCTGTCTCACTGAGACTCAAAATCAGGCGGTCACCGTCATAAGCTGGCTTTAGCAGCCGCAGATCACAGACAGAATTTGCAAGCCAGTTCTCACCAAAGCGCTCAACCAATGGATGTGTCAGGTGTCCGTAGACCGCGACGCCGGGAACGAGTGCGCCTTTGAAGCCGAACTTTTGCGCGATGTCGTCGCTGTGCATGCGATTCTCGCTCGACTCACTAAAATTGCGTGCAGTGACTTCGTACTGTGCCATGAATTTTGATCCCTCAAGTGTCGACAATATTGTCGGTGAATGAGGGAGGTGATGCCAGCGAGAATTGTGCTTGGTTAGTCCTCGTGGGCGACCCAATCCAGACGAGTGTCGGTAAACACCTCCAGCGTTGGAGCAAACGGCGCTGGATCGTCCAAACTGCCGATTGTGATATCGATGATTTCGGGATGCTTTTCATTGTCGCAGGCAATGTGGGTGCCGCAATCTGGACAGAAGTAGCGAGCGCCAGTGTCTGACGACTGCAGGGTTTTGGTCGCGTCTTTCTGATAGGCGAACTTTTCTTTGGGAACCACCAGCCAGCTGACGTAGGGAGCGGCATGCACTCTGCGACACATCGAACAGTGACAGTTGGCGGCTGTGTAATCGCCGGGTTCTATTTGAAAGCGAACGTTGCCGCAAAAACAACCGCCTTTGATCATGCGGTCACCCTGGCGTCGATGCGGGCGGCTTGGTTAAACGCCCACTTACCCATCAGGCCGCTGACGACGATTCGCACTGTAAAAAAGACGACTGCCGGTAAGCCAAAAACCCAATCGATGAAGTCAGCGTCGAGGAATAAATAGGCGAGCTGTTTGACCCAGTAGAGCCAAGTTAGGTGGTCTCGAAAGAGAATCTCGGAACTGAGTGTCCACCCGTAGTCCGCAGTCGTGAGTATGATCATGACTGCGTAGATGACGATAAGTGCGTCGATGACGCTGCCGATCGCGCCCATCCATCCAAATGAAAGCCAGAATTTGCGCATAGAGGGGAGCCTAACCGAAGCGGGGAGATCACGCTATCTGTGCTCGGAAGGGCGTACTTCATACTAAAGTATGATGTTTGGCGAAGTTGCGTGGTCTATGCTCATGTTCGCTAGATCAAAAGTGGGATGGCAGCTATCAAGGTGGGATCAGATCGACGCGTTATAGTCGCTCAGCTGGAGATCCTCTACGAGCACATACCAATTGCGCTACTAGGCAGTGTCTTTATGTCGAGTCTTGGCGTTTGGTTGTTGTTCGACCATGTCGCACTACCATCGCTTCTCGTCTGGTACGGCACGGTGCTAGCAATGGTTGCCATCCGTCTATGCCAGTTCCTCATTAATCGAGCCAATCCGGTGTCCGCTGAAACTGCGCACGTACGTGGGTGGAGTACCGGGATTTTCTCAGGGGTGTTCGGGTGTGTGTGGGCTTGGTTCGCGATTGCCTATGTACAACCTTCGGATCCGCTGCTCATTAGCCATGTCGGTCTGCTGATCATTTGCGTGATCGCAGGTGCGATGGTGACTCAATCTGCATATCTGCCTTCGCTCGTTGCCTTTATGTTGCCTGCGGGAGTAGGCAGTTCCTATGCGATGACGCTGCACACAGGCGAATACAGCTACTTAGGCATTCTAGGGGTCGGCCTTTTTGCGATGGCGATGGTGTTCAGTCTGCGCATCCATCGAATGTTTGCGCGGATTATCGATACCCAGTTTGAGAACGATGATTTGATGTTGGCACTCGAGGAGAAGAAGACGGCTGCGGAGGAGGCGAGTCGGGCGAAGTCTAAATTTCTTGCGGACGCGAGTCATGATGTACGCCAGCCATTGAATGCGACCGGCCTCTATCTCGCGATGTTGCGTGACAATCCGGGGGATCAAGAAATCATTCGGCGGATGGAGGCTTCAATCGAGCTCCTTGAGGCGATGTATACGCGCGTGTTGGAGGTCGCTCGACTAGATGAGGGCGCTGTGGAAACAGTAAGTGCGCTGATCGATGTGGATGACCTGGTGACTGAAGTTGCTGACCGACACCGCGCCGCTGCACAAGAGAAAGGTCTGGGTCTGCGCGTTGAGACCGGGCGCGTAGGCACGATTGAAACTGACCCAGTGCTGATAGTGCGGGTGTTGGATAACTTGGTGTCGAACGCGGTTAAGTACACAGCGCGTGGCGAGGTACACCTGTCCACAAATCCGAGTAGCGCTGGCGTGGAGATACACGTGCGTGATTCTGGCATTGGCATCCCGCTTGAGCTTCAGGACAGAATTTTTGATGAGTATTTTCAACTCGAATCCAATGGTGTGCGGTCAGGTCAAGGGCTCGGACTCGCGATCGTTCGCCGCCTATGTCAGCTCATGGACATCGAATTGTCGTTGACGAGCTTTGAGGGGCGCGGCTCTCATTTTCAGCTTGATGTACCGCGGCGGTTGCGCGCTTGGATAGACCAGTCAGAAGGGATCTCACACTAAAGGATGAAGCCAATTTTTGACCGCCATGCTACGGTGAGCGCATGAAGCTTCTGATTGTGGATGATCATCCGCTCTTTTTGTCAGGTGTCGAATTTATGCTCAAGAAGTACGTGAGCGATGTCGACGTTTCGGTTGCGCTTTCGGCCGAACAGGCGCTGCAAATGCTTGAAGACTCGGTCTTCTCACTCTTATTGCTCGATCTCAACTTGCCAAACATGGATGGCCTGGAGCTGTTGAGTGCCATGCAAGACCGCCACATCAATCTACCGACGCTCTGTATGTCAGCGGATATTGAGGCCGCTGTGATCAAGAACGCTATGGATCGCGGGGCCAGTGGCTTTGTGCCTAAGACCCATGAGCCTCTAGATATGGTGCGCGCGATTTATCGAGTGCTCGCGGGAGAGACCTACCTGCCACCCGAAGTCGATGTGTTGGCGAGTGTTGGCGATCGATCATCAGACGAGCAGGCGCGGATGTTGGCGCACAGTCATGGCATCACGCCTCGTCAGATGGCCGTCCTAGAGTTGGTCGCCACGGGTATGAGCAACAAACAAATTGCGAATGAGCTCAGTCTGACGGAGTACACGATTAAGTCCCACGTTCGGGCCTTGTTTGGTGCCCTAGACGCCGGGAGTAGAACTGCGTGTGTACATCGGGCTCAGCAACTGGGTCTACTCAAGAGTCATAGCCAAGCTTCTTGACTCGCGGCCGACAGCGACGCGGGTAGTGCTTTTTTCCCCGCGTGTGTTCTATCTCTGACAAAAGTTCTTCAAACCCTCGCGCCCATCTGGTTGGGAAGACGATTTTGAAACAACCCTAGGCCATCGGAGTCGTGACAGAATGTCGCTCAGATCGAGGTGTTCTATAATCGAAAACGACGCCATGGATACTGTGGCAACATCAGTCCAGTAGAGTTAGCACCCGTCCATTGATAGGGGGCGAAACCACGTGGCCGAGAGCTAACGGAGAGTGTGGGAAATTGTGTGCTCACAACAGCCGAGGCAATCAGGCTTAGTCAAAGTCCGGTAACCGTCCGAGATGCATTTTTCGAAATGTCTTGGCGACATATGATCGATGTGTTTGAACCTGATCCAACCGATTTAGGTTGCCCTTCGCCCAATCGTGAAGAGTTTTCCAATAGTCAGCACGGGAGCCATACATAAATTCATACGTATATGCCGTACTGGCACGATCAGCGACCGACTTTCTAAACCATTCCATATGCTGAGAGTAGAGGCCCACTGTATAACTGCCCCACGCAATAGAGGATGGACTGACGTACCTGTGTTCGCTCTCAAGTATCAGATCTTGTAGTAGTTCGATTTGTCGTTCAGGCTTGCCGTTAAGAGAGCCCAACATCGTCCTTGCGAGTACCAGGTGATCGGCCTTAGGACTGGATGCCAATTCTTCTGCAAGTTGCGGAGCATGTGTTGCAAAGTGGCCCAAAGCAAAATTGACCGTGATGGATAGCATGGGTCCTTCAACTTTCAATGCTCGTTGGTACATTTCGGTCGCTTCTTTTACGCGACCGATCCTAGACAGTGCACGAGCAAGTAGAACTGGATTCCGTGTGGGATCTGCCGCGATTACGGCCTCATGCAAGGCCACGGCATCTTCGTATCTACCAGTGTTCAAGTATAGTTCTGCACGAGACTCGCGATTCCAGGCACTAACATATCCCAGCTGCTCCGCTTGATGGAACAGGCTCAAAGCTTTGCCGAAATCAAGCTCGAGATTCACTGTAACTTTCCCTTGAAGAAATGCAGCAAACGCGTGTTCAGGTGCTACTTCCCGGGCGCGAGAAATCGATTCTGCAGCTAGCTGCAAATCTACAATCGGTGGGCGATTTGGATTGGTATCAGCAATCGTCCAGTGGCTCTTTGCGTTCGTTATCAGAGCATTCAAATAGCCTGCTTCTGCCTTAATTGCAGCTTCGCTCAAACGTGCGGCTTCTTGGAGGTTCCCGCGGTAATATTCCATCTCAGCTAAGCGGTACGCGTTGTACGCTGCGATATCCCCGCCGGGAGGACGCTGCGGTTCGAAGTATTTTATTTCTCGATCCACATGCCCGGCTAATGCAAAACCGTAGTCGCGGCTCAGCGCATCGGTGATGTCAAGAGCTGAGCCTTCGTATTCTGCTAAATCGGCTTGAAAGGGAAGTACAACTTGACCGTTAGCATCTCTGGTTGTAGCCGTTACGCGACCCTCCGTCTCAGATCCAATCCGTTCTATGGTAATGGTGAGGCCATTTTGTTCAACCGAGTCGCCTAAGATGAAACCGTCAAACTCAGCCAGCACGCTGCTCAGACTAGACTTCAGTGCTTGATCAAACGCGCCCGACCCCTCGACGGCAAGATAAACAGGTTTGGCAAACAACTCTCGTTTTGGGTTAAACAGCCTCGCTGGTTCCGGCTCCAATTCGTGATACCAAATACCGCCTATCAAAACCAAACACAGGATTGCGACGAACATAAATCGAACGTAGGTGTGCGTGCTTTTCTTTGGAAGGACAGACTGATCATGACTGGTGTCGTTAACCAGGCTGGAAGACGTCAACGCTCTCAACAATGTGTTTCGGTATGTATCTTCTCCTAGCCGGTATTTCAGGATTGCCTGTCGGTTATCGAGGCTTAGCCTCAGACCGTCTGGTAGTTCGGTTTCGACAAGATGGGTAACGACTAACGGAATATTCTCCGATTGGGCAAAACTTACTTCCCGGCGGCAATTTTCAGACTCGACCGAGCTCGGTGTAACAAAGTAGAGAAACTGCTCGGCTCCTTTAATCGCTCGGGCGATTTCGCTTGTCCATTCACTGCCAGGACCAATGCCAGTAGCGTCGTACCATGTCTTGATGCCACTGTTCTGAAGTGATCGGATTTCATTGAGCACTACGTCTTCGTCGGCATGTGAATAGCTGACGAAGACGTACGCGTTGGTGCCCATACTGTCTAGACGTGTTTGCGCCATAGATCCCCTTCAGAAGAGCAGAGAGTATATCCGATTCATTACGACCATTATTGGCCGCCGAAAGCTGCCTCTTGCATCGCACAACGTGACCTGATGTTTGTGTCCGTAACGGTCAGTTTACTAACGCATCCAACACCACTCTTATTTCTTCCGGAAACTCTGTTCTATGGTCGAGCCACCAACGACGCTCGTAATCGTTGGTGAGGAAGATTGACCAAGTTACTAATTCGCCTTCAAATTCAGAATCTTCTAGCGTCCCCGCGCGATTGTGGTAGATAGAAAGCTCTGCATTTCTGAAAAGCTGCCTCGTTCTTTGATCCCTCAAACTCTCTTCCTGAAAGGTAAGAGTGTCTCCGCTAGCAAGTTTAGCTTTGAGATTTACAATTTCAGGCTTCATACCATCTTTTATGATTTCATTAGCAAACAGCTGGAGCTGAGTCCTGGTGTTGGTTCTGGTGTATCCAGCGCTTTGTCGGACCTGGATCGCCAAGTAGATCAGACTCGTTATTACTCCGATCGCCCCAATCGATTCGGCTATCGCGCCTATAGCATCCCAATTCATCAAATCACTCCCCGAACCCTGGATTAGGCAGCTTATTGGAAATACCAACTAGTCGCGAGCGACTGGTTGAATCCACAGCCCCAGGCTGCCCTTCGCCGCGAAATGGTATTACGTTAGCCTGCTTCCAGTATTGTTCTAGAATTGGTCGCCACAGGTATAAGCAACAAACAAATAGCGAGTAGTCCGACGTTAAAGCCCTGTTTGGTGCTCTAGACGGGAGTAGAACTGCGTGTGTACATCGGGCTCGGCAATTGGGTCTACTCAAGAGTCATAGCCAAGCTTCTTGACTCGCGGCCGACGGCGACGCGGGTAGTGTGCGTTCCCCATGTGATCTAAGCCACAAAAATATCTGCTTCAGCCTTAAGACGGATACCCGTTGTCTGGTCAGGCTTCTAAGGTTCATCGACATTATCGAATGAAGATGCAAAGGAAGCACAATGAAGATAAGGATGTTTTGCGCGAGTGTGATCGCGCTGATCTGTGTTGCGTGTGGTGGCGGAAGTAGCTCAAGCAGTAGTGATGTTGCCAACCCGGTTGGGCAGGACCCGGCAAGTACGCCGACGCGTTACAGCGGTCCTGGGTCTAGATGGGATGTCGTTCTAAATCCGGATAGTTCATTCACGATTGAGAGACGTGAGTCGATGACAGCGCCTGTGTCACTCACTGTCAACGGCGTCTACAGCGAGCAGGCGAATGGGTTCATGAGTCTGGTGGTCTCGGATGCAACAGGAGATGGTGCGCCGTCAGCAGGGGCTGAAGCGTGGGGGATAGAGATCCCTGGTTTTGCTTACTTCTTGAAGCCTGCGGGTTCGTCCAGCGAATTCATTAGCATGGTGATGGCTGGAGAATGTCCAACGAATGACTTCGTAGGCAACTGGATCATCATGAAGTCGAGGGACGATGCTGACGCGACTGATGCCGATCAAGAGTTCTTCGGTGTCTTTTCGTATGACATTGAAACGGGCCAAGCTTCGCTCCCGGCTCAACACGCTTTGGTAGACGGATTTCCGGGTGGGGTTAACGTGGATCTCGACCAGGGTGTATGCGCCGAGGGCATGATGCAAGTGGACGATGCTGAAATGTATCTCACCAGATCCGGTGGCGCGCTCGTACACACTAATGTTGATTCTGACTCGGAGTCGTCGATTATCTTTGCTATGCCGCAAGCGACGCTACCTGCGATCAGCGATCTGGATAATGAATACGCTGGGCTGATTTTTGGATCCGCAGGAGACACCATTCAACCGGTCGTCGTCGCGTGTGCAGCTGGTTTGTGCACAGCGGATGTTCTGGATGATGTCGAGCTCGGTACCTCGATCGATCAACTGCAGATTAACCTTGTCGGGACATTGGATTTCCCAGACCCAGGAGTGATCACGGGTACGATCGAGCGAGGCGGACTGCAAGGTAACTTGGCCTGTATGGCCAACACGAGTCTCGCGGCGAATGCCCCAGTGATGCTGACTTGCGTCGCACAGGATCCAGACAACCCATCAGAACGTATCAACGTGATCCTCCGTGGCCGGGTCTGATTGAGATCTAGAAATTAGCTAGCGAAGGAAGAGCTAGTAAAGGACACACACTTTTTGTGCCCTACGTCTGCCAGCAATCGCTCGCAACGATTTGCGCCATTGTCTGCCAGCGAACGTGCGCCCAGTATCGTGTGTGTCCTTATTCTGAAAGTTGCTAATTAGCAGAACCTGGAAGGCGCGTAGCTCCGGGTGCGCTTGAGCGCCCCGTCGGAATGGCGTTTGGCTGTAATGGAATGTGAGCCTGATTTTGTGTGTGTCCTTTACTAGATTCCTTTACTAGAGATGGGGGCGGTTTTGGGGGCATACTTAGGGCTTACGGGAGAGGCGGTTGATAGATCACGACGCGCTGGAAAAAGAGGGCTTTTGCATTGTCGATGGTGTGCTGACTCGAGCGCGCGCGACGGAAGTTAAAGAGAAGCTTTGGGCGGCTGCTGCTGAAAGCGAGCGACGTGGTTCGCCTACTTTTATTCGCGGCCTTGATCCCAACGAGGCTAATGTTCGCGTTTTTAACCTTCTCGATCTTGATCCTGTCTTTGTCGATCTCATCCAACATCCGACGGCGCTGGATGCGGTTCAGACAACACTTGGCGAGCAGTTTCTCATCTCCAATTTTACCGCGAACATTGCTCGGCCGGGTGCCAAGTCCATGGTCCCGCATTCCGATCTGGCCGTTGTCTTTCCTGGTCCTTGGCTGCACCGATGGTCGATGAACGTGATCTGGTGTTTGGACGATGTGCATGAGGCGAACGGTGCGACACGATATTTGCCAGGGAGCCATCGGCTACAGAACCAATCCGACCTGCCCGAGGATTTTCAACACCATATGCAACCCTTTGAGACTAGCGCGGGCGATGTGATTGTGATGGAAGGACGGCTGTGGCACACGTCGGGGGAGAACACGACGACGAATGAAGATCGGGCGCTATTGTTTGGCTACTACACCGCACCTTTTTTACGCCCTCAAGTGAATTGGAATGTTCTATTGAGCGATCAAACTAAGGATGGGTTGTCCGCACAGATGACGCAGTGGCTGGGCTTGGGTGCTGCTGCCAATATCGTGAACGCAGAGTTCGTCGCGCGCCCTGCGCAGTCCTAGGTAGAGGCTGAAATCGCCTCTTTGATCAGTGTACTCAGGTAATCATCGAGTTCGTCGGAGGAAGCGACCTTCATGTGGCGGATTGACTTGCCCGTACCACCCATCCGCCCTTCCGGATCCGTCAGGCTCGCACCATTGTGGAACTGCAGATTGACCCATTTTGCGTGGGGCGCGATCGCGCAAAACTTCTTTTTATCGCCATAGCTGATGACCTTCCAACCAAGGTGCAAGGTTTCGGAGCACCCGGGGGCTGTTTCTTTAACAAACTCCCGCAGCGCTTGGGCGACGTTACCGGTCACCTCAAACTGGCCCAAAAAGTCATCAATCTCTGACATTGCGGTTTGCGCCTACCAGGTTTCGACCCATGGGCGTAGAACCACATCAAAAGTCCAGGTAGAACGGTGTTGTTGGTGCAGGTGCCAATACGTTTCGGCGATGCGATCCGGATCAGCCATGTTGTCATCAACCGAAGTTCCAGCGAGTCGATGAGCCCGAGTCCCATCTTCCTGAGTCCAACCAATCGCCGCGTCGATAGGTACGTGAGCAATGTGGATACCCTGCGGTCCCAACTCTCGCGCCATGCTCTCGGCAAGGCCTGATTTAGCGTGGGATGCCATCGCGAATGCACCACTCTTTGGGTAACCTTTAAACGCCGCGCTTGCATTGGTATATATGATTGTGCCGCGCTGGCCGGTCTCGTCTAGGTCTTGCGCTAGCATGTGTTTGGCGGCTTGTTGACCTACCAGGAAGGCGCTGTATGCGGAATTTTTTAGCACACTGAGCGCAAGCTCTGGCTCTGCTTCTGTGATCGCCTTGCGGAAGATGTCGGGGGATCGGCCATCGATGTTGTGCACAACGAGCGAAATTCGCCCGTGATCCTTGCTGACGCTCTCAAACAGTTCTCTCACCGAAGCTGGGTCACTCGCGTCACATTGATAGAGAGCAGCGCCGTGATCTGCTTGCAAGCGGACCATGGCGGATTTCTCTGGTTTTCTTGCCGCCATTGCGACGGTCATGCCTTGGTCACTGAATAAACGCGTGCAGCTTGCGCTGATGCCCGGCCCGCCACCAATTATGAGTGCTGTGCCACTTGCCATCTGTCCTCTCCTTACATTGAACGGTTCAATAATGACAGAAAAATCTAGTGAACAAATACTTAGATGTGTAGTCCTAAACCGCAGTTGGTAGTGTAATCTCGTATGAGGGAGCACTACATCCGAAAACTTTAAGGTCTAAACGTGGTTCTGAGTATGTGCCTAACAAGGCAGCAGAGCTAACGAAGGCTATCGGGGGAGGAAGACATGGATTTGACTGCACACTGGGCAGGCTTTGCTGCTATCTCAACCTTTGTCATTGCCTATGCATTGGTCATTGCAGAGGAGTTCACTCACCTCAGAAAATCCGTACCTGTCATTTTGGGTGCGGGGGTCATCTGGACCTTGGTCGCATTTCAATACGCGGGTTCGGGAAATCATGAAGTAGAGCACGCGGTCAAAGAGTTCTTGGTCGAATTCGGCGAGCTCTTCCTTTTCTTGTTGGCAGCGATGACCTATGTCAACGCTATGAGTGAACGGAAGGTTTTCGACGCGCTACGCGCATGGCTTGTGCAACGTGGGTTCAGCTACCGCCAGCTTTTCTGGATCACGGGCATCATCAGTTTCTTTCTCTCGCCCATTATCGACAACCTAACGACTGCTTTGGTGATGTGTGCGGTCGTTCTAGCTGTGGGGCAGGGCAATCGTCAATTCATAGCCATAGCCTGTATCAACATCGTCGTTGCAGCCAACGCGGGTGGTGCGTTTAGTCCGTTTGGTGACATTACTACGCTGATGGTTTGGCAGCGCGGCATCTTAGACTTCTGGACGTTCTTCGCTCTCTTTGTACCGTCCGTTGTGAACTATGTCATTCCAGCCGTAGTGATGTCTTTTGCTGTAGATAAAGCCATACCTGAAGTTACTGCCTCAGAAGAGATTCTGATGAAGCGAGGCGCCAAGCGAATTATGTTTTTGTTCGCCTGTACGATTGCGACTGCCGTTTCTTTTCATAACTTTCTACACCTACCGCCTTTCCTCGGGATGATGACGGGGCTCGCGTACTTAAAGATCTTTGGTCATTACTTAAACCGAACCCATATCCCGACCGAATACGACCGCGCAGGCTACGGTCAAGCAGGTGATGTGCAGCCGTTCGATAGTTTTAGGGAAGTAGCGCGCGCTGAGTGGGATACGTTGCTGTTTTTCTTTGGCGTTATCATGTGCGTCGGTGGTCTAGGTTTTATCGGTTACCTAGAGATGGCAGCGCAATATATGTACATCGATCTAGGTCCCACGATCGCCAACTCGCTGGTCGGTATCCTTTCGGCGATCGTCGACAATATCCCGGTTATGGTTGCTGTGCTGCAGATGAATCCGACGATGGACGTGACGCAGTGGTTGCTGGTCACTCTCACCGCCGGGGTGGGTGGCAGCATGCTGTCGATAGGTTCTGCCGCTGGAGTGGCCTTAATGGGACAAGCGCGCGGTCTCTATACGTTCTTTGGGCATCTAAAATGGATGCCAGTTATCGCCATTGGTTATGCAGCCAGCATTTGGGTCCACCTGCTTTGGAATAGTGGTTACGACGGCATCATGCCTTAGCGAAGGCTCACCAGAGAGAGATCAAGCTACGCTTGTCGAGTTCGCGTAGGGACGGTCGATTGATCTGCCAGTTCACGGTGTGAAACTCGGTACGTGCGCGATAGCGATAGTAGGCTGCAAGCGGCAAGTAGGAAGCCGTGCAAATCCAGATGAGCACAGGGTTAGCCAACCACACGGCATAGAACAACACGCCTGATAAAATTAGTCCGGGGAGTGCAAGCGCCCGCCAACTTTGGCTGAGTCTTGTGGCGAGACTTAGGTAGCTCCAAGCGGCCGTGAGACACATTGTTAATACCCAGAAATACCAGCCCTCGAGACCGCTAATGTCTGCTAGGAGCCAAACGGTGGCGAGTAAAACCGCCGAGCAGAGTAGCCCCGCGATCATCACTTTTTCTAAGAGTGTCCAAGTGGACTGGCGGTCATAGCCCCGCAACCAAAGTGCACGAGAACGTGTAGCCATACCGGCACAGTTTCCAGCGATTGATGTATTGGCTGCGTTGCCCAACATGAAGGTAATCCAAAACGCCTCACCAGCTCCAAGTTCGATATTGAGTCCGGGGCTGAGGCTTTTCATCAGCACAATGCTCGCCGTTGATAAAACGGCAATGACGCAAGGAACGATCAATATCGTCGTCGATAGGATCCTCAAACGTTCTCCCCAGGTGACCGGATAGCCTAACAAGGCCGTCTCAGCACTTAGATTGGCGATTGCCTGGATCGCGCGGTTCGTCCACTTGCGCGCGATGGCCGCATGGTCTGGTGTACGACCGTTGCTTGGTACATGTCGATGTAGGCGAAAGAAGGCGATCGCCCAGAGCATGCCTGTGGCGAGCAGAATGAGGTAGGACACAGGTGGTGGCAGTCCGCCACCGTCCCGAATCACAGGGAGGTACACAGCCGCAAGACTAAAGAGTCCAACGAATGTGATGACGAAACCAGGCAGGAGACGTGAGCGGATGGCCCAACAACTGGAGAATAGATAGGTTGTAAGAAAGGCAAAAAAGCCTAGTGCGAAAGCGACAAACTCGTTACCGCTGGCCCCACTGTTGAGTGATATCACAAGCGCGCTACTAAGAGATACTAATGCGATGAACAGTAGAGCGGCGACGCCCGTCCAGATAAAGAACCTAGGGATGAACTGGAAGTGTCTGCTGTCTACGAGTTCAATCAAACCGCGCGGTGCAAAAAAGACTGGCACACCGATGCACAAGGTCGTGCCGATCGCGGCAGTAGTCACAATGATGCCGTATGTTTGGATGTTGTTTGTGTCTAGTGCAAGCGCGCCAAGTAAGGCTGCGCCAAGCAAAGTGGAGCCTGTGGTTGACGACAATGCGATTGCGCGGTGCCAAACGTAGTAATGCTTAACGAGCATTAACAACGCGGTCACTGGTGTAGCTCCAGGAAGAACCCTTCTAGGGACGTGGGGTGTTTTTCTTTGAGTTCGTCTAGAGGCTCATCGACGATAAGCTCACCGTTTTTCAGTAACCAAATACGTTCTGCGACCCGTTCAAGATCCGTGACGATATGGGTCGAAAAAATCACGGTCGCGCCTCGATCTGCTGCGAGATTGACAATCTCGAGTAGAAATTTTCGTCGTGCGAGAGGGTCGAGACTCGCTACAGGCTCATCGAGCACAATGAAATCTGGCTGATGCCCAAGGGCTGAGATTATCGATAGTTTTTGTCGTTCACCGAGCGACAGTTTGTTGATTGATCGATCCATCGGCACTTGCCACTCGTGGATCAACCGCTGGGTCGTGGCACTATCCCAATTCGGGTAGAACTCGCTGATCAGATCGAGATAAGCAACCCCTGTATAGGAGCCCAATAGTTCATCCTGCTGAGGAACAAATCCAATTTTGGCTCGGTTTGGGTGTGCGCCAAGTCGTGCGCTTGGTACGTTGAACACCTCTGTAGCGCCTTCGTCTGGTAGCGTGAAACCGAGAGCGGTTTCAAGTAGTGTGGTTTTGCCTGCGCCGTTGAGGCCGACTAAGCCAATCACCTGGCCCGCCTTTGCATGTGTCGATATGCCCTTGAGCACTGTGACACCATTGTAGTGTTTCGTTAGATTGTTGATGTCTAGAACTGCTTCAGTCATCGGTACGCTCCATCTGTTGGGTTACGGCGTTAACAACATCCTGTGTATTCAGGTCGAGCTGCCGAGCGGCTAATGCTAATTGTTGTGTTGAGGCTTCTAGTTCTTTGAGCCTGTCTTTCTTGTTAGCAAGTTGACTACTGTTGGCGATCACCATTCCTTTGCCGCGTTGCCGTTCAAGTAAACCTTCCCCTTCGAGTTGTGAGTAAGCTTTGCTAATGGTCATGCTGTTAATCGTGTGTTCCGCAGCGAGATTGCGGACGGATGGTAAGGGGTCACCGGGTTGCAGCTGACCGCTGGCGGTTTGGCGCCGAACCTGATCGACAATCTGTTGGTAGATCGGCAATGCTGCGTTTGGATTTATCTTGAACATTTCTGTATGTGCTTCTATATGTGTATCAATACAGTAATACACACGGTAATTGCTCCGACTCGCTGTGTAAACCGATACTTTGGAAAACTGTGCGGGAGTGCCCGTTCTGCCTAATTGGTTTTGCGGACGCAGATCGTCATGAATCGTGGGATGTGCTCAGACCATTGGATTTCAATCGAGCGATCCTCGGAGATCTCTTCAGGGAATGGCTCCAAGAGCTGCTCGATCTGGAATCCAGAATTGATGAGCGTATTGATGTAGGTCGATAGGTATCGATGATGGGCACCGACACGCCCGCGCACCCCAGTCCCATCCGACCGCCAGAAGCCTTCAGACCGATACTTCATCACTCTTAACGCTCGGAAATTGTTCTCCTCGTCCGTTTCGACCAAAGGTCCTGTGCTGGCATCGAAGGGCGTCTCAAAACAAGGATGGAGAAGCGTGATCAATAGTTGCCCGCCTGGCTTAAGTACTCGATTTGCGGTTGTACAGAATGCATCGAGGTCGCCAATGTCCATGACCGCGAGGTGACAAATCACGGTATCGAAAAAGTCGCTGGCAACCCCTTCCAGCTGTTCCGCATCTTGCACTTCATACTGGATCGCAGGATCTGATCGCTCTTTCGCAGATGCAATGAGCGCGTCTGACAGATCGAAGCCATACACCTGTGCGCCCTGGCTTGCGAGGATGCGAGAGAGGAAACCCTCGCCACAGGCGAGATCGCAGACCGTTTGACCGTGCAGATCACCTGCGGCATCGAGAAGCGCGCCTAGGCTCGCGCGGTGTCCCGGAGTTGTTCCGAGTCGATCGACAAATGACAGGTAGAAGTCGTGATGCTCATCATAGCGAGTGGCCATAGTTCAACGCCTGAACGAATCAAGCAAATCTTAGCAAAGAAACTTCATTAAAATCGCTCACCGACCTTCCGAAAACGCCGATCGTTGCTACTCTTTCTACATGGGGGAAGCGAATCTAATGAGAATTCGAACTGCGGCTATCGCCGACAGAGACACGGTCTTGAAGTGGATCAACAACGAAGTGGTTTGGGCAGTCGATAGCCCTGATCCTTATCAGACGAAGTCTCGGGAAGAATTTGGTCCTAGTTGGCGTGAGATCGTCGATATGGGTTCTGCGTGGATTATGGAAGTTGATGACAAGCCGGTCGGACACCTGGGATGGGTGCCGCAGCGCCAGGCGGTTGGCGAATTCTATATTGTCATCGGAGAGCCTGATTATTGGGGCATGGGATACGGTCGACAAGCGATGGAGTGGATGCTCTCGGAAGCTGCGTTACGCGAACTGAAAGCGCTCTATGGACGAGTGCTGGGTCACAACATAGGCGCGCTGAAGTTTTTTACAGCGATGGGCTTTGACCAAATTTCCAAAGACCGCGATTTCTTCGAACGTGACGGTGCTATGCATGACCTGCACTGGATAGCACGGAAAGTCGACGACCACTGTCAGCCAATTTCAAAATGGTCCGATTGGCCAGCCTTGACAGCGGCACGCTAACAAGACTGTCCACTTATCGATAAATTGAGTGAGTTACGGAAGTGTGTAGCTCATTGTATTGACTCCTGAGCTGTGGTTTATCGTCGAGTCGCAATGAAACGTGGCATTCGATTTTGTCTCGCCGAATAACTTAACACCATGCCCTAAGATCACAGGTGCGCTCTTGAGGCACAACTGATCGATCAAGTCATGCGCGAGGAGCAATCCCGCCAATTCACCACCGCCGCATAAATATATGGAGCGGTAAGTCTGTTTTAACGCAGAAACCTGATTGAGGATGTCATTGGAAATGATCTGAATCTTAGCGTCTGTTGGGACCTTGAGTCCGGTCGCAACGATGAAGTGATCCATATCTGGGTAGGGTGCTTGTCCCGGCTGGAGACCATGTTGATAACCAAATTCGTAGGTTTTGCGGCCCATGATCACGGCGTCGTATTCTTGCATGCGTTGGAAATACGCATCGACATGATCGCCTTCTGTAGGAAACGCAGAAACATCGTCATCCGGACCGGATATATAGCCGTCGAGGGAAACGGCAACGTCATAGGTAATTGAACCCATGAGAACTCCTTAGATTTTCAGTGAACGTAGTCCTGCCAAATGGGGCAGGCGATTTAGGGGTGGGATAAATTGTTCACGTCGAAGTCCTCAATAAGCAGCGGGCAGCTGCAAGCTAATTGTCACGCTTCGATGCGCGCGATGCAATCACTAGAGATGCAATTACTAGCATAGAACGCACTACCCAAACTGACTCCATCTCCGATATTGTTCCGGTTGCAGCACACGGTCTCGTCGAACGCTTGGGTCAGTGTGTGATGTCCGCGTTCCTCGCGGCGGCATGGTTGATACGACGCTAGAAAACGCAATCGTCGGCGCCATCGCGTTAGGCACTCGTTAGTGTTTCGCATCGTCTTCGGGTTCAGAGCAGCTGAACCCTAGAGTTGTGCCGTGCTCTCCCCACCGCAAATCAGTCTTCAGCAATTTTCACCGATTTTACATAGCCGTCCAAAAATCAGCGTAACGTATTTGCAAATTCAAGCTGATCGAGAACGACATGAATGTATCTGATCTACTGACTAATGCGCCTGAGGTGTTGGACGGTCTCAAGGGTCTTGGTTTCGATGATGACGCGGTGCAAAACTTCGGGTCCGAGATTGGGCAACAGCTCGGTGGTGAGGACGGGTTTGATTTCACCGATCTTTTGTCCGGCCTATCTGGCCAGGATTTCGCAAGCCAAATCAATATCCCAGATCTTGCGTCGAAAGTTGGTCTGGCACCTGAAAGTATTTCCAAAGCGCTGGAGTTGATCGCCCCTGTGATTGAACAGTTTGGCGGAGAAAAACTTGGCGCCCTCGGCAAACTAGCCGGTCGATTTTTTAAATAAGCATCTAAAACAAAAACCATCAAAAAGGAGTTGGAATGAGTGATTTAACCGTTATCGAAGGTATTGGTCCGGCCTATGAGGAGAAGTTGACCTCAGCAGGTGTGACAAGTTGTGCTGATCTACTTGAGCAAGGTGCAACAAAAGCAGGTCGTACCAAGATTACTGAGACATCTGGCATGAGTGGTACGTTAATACTGAAGTTTGTTAACCACGCTGATCTCTGTCGTATTAAGGGCGTTGGTGGCGAGTATGCTGAATTACTAGAGGCGGCGGGTGTTGACTCTGTGCCAGAGCTTGCGCAAAGGAATGCAGACAACCTGGCTGCAAAAATGGAAGAGGTTAATGGCGAGAAGAGTCTAGTTCGTGCCCTGCCGTCTGCTGCTACGGTTACCGAATGGGTAGAGCAGGCTAAAGAGCTGCCTCGAGTAGTCACGCACTGATCTATGCACAAGGAGAGTTATCGACCGGGTAACTCTCCCCAGCGTACGTCTGTTGACGCAGCTATCTGTTGACGCAGCTATGTTCAAACGTGAGTGACAAGACATACACTGGGTCGAAATTTTTGGATCCTCGAATATGTCAAAACCAGATCGCGTAGTTCTCGGTGGCGATGGCAGCCAACAGGCGGCGCAGCTAACGAGCATGAGCAATCGTCATGGCCTCATCGCTGGTGCCACAGGCACCGGTAAGACGATTAGCCTGCAAGTGATTGCCGAAGGCTTCGCTCGTGCCGGTGTCCCGGTTTTTGCTGTAGACGCCAAAGGCGATCTCGCCGGTTTTTCAGCAGCTGGCAATCCGCACAAGGAAATCGACCGACGGAAAGCTCTTGTCGGACTCGACGATCACACTCTGAGAGCATTCCCAACCCTGCATTGGGACTTGTTCGGTGACCGCGGTCATCCAATACGGACCACCGTGAGCGATATGGGTCCGGATATTTTGAGCGCACTGTTAGACCTCAACGATACCCAGACGGGCATTCTTTATGCGTGTTTTGCCATCGCCGATGACGATGGCATGTTGTTGCTTGACCTTAAGGACTTGCGCAGTCTCTTGAGTTTTATGGCTGAGAATGCGAAAAGTCTTCGACAAGAGTACGGCAACATCTCGGCAGCATCCGTTGGCGCCATCCAGCGACGCCTGTTGGTTTTAGAACAGCAGGGTGGTGAGCACTTCTTCGGTGAGCCATCGCTTCGATTGGCCGATCTCATGCAGAAAGATTTTTCTGGGATTGGTGCCATTTCGTTGTTGGATGCTGAGCGACTCCTGAGGGAGTCACCCAACCTTTATGCCGCGTTCGTTCTCTGGTTGATCTCCGAACTTTTTGAGGAGCTGCCTGAAGCCGGAGATTTAGATCGGCCCAAGCTGGTCCTGTTCTTCGATGAGGCTCACTTGTTGTTTAAGAACATGCCCAAAGGCTTGTTGGACAAGGTGGAACAGGTCTTTCGGTTGATACGCTCCAAATCGGTCGGTATCTATCTCGTCACACAGAATCCAGCGGATGTTCCCGACACGATCCTTGGCCAAATGGGTATGAAAGTGCAGCACGCGCTGCGCGCTTTTACGCCCAGGGATCAAAAGGCGATCAAAGGCGTTGTGCAAGGTTTTAGAAACGATGCCGGGCTTGATCTGAAAGAGCATTAATCACGCTCGGCGTCGGCGAGGCGATTGTTTCTACCCTCGATCAGGAAGGCGCATCCACCTCGGCGGCGGTAGTCACTATGGTGCCACCGGAATCTCAGATCGGTCCGATAACGGATGAGGCGAGAGCGACGAACCTGACCAATAGCCCCATTGGGACGCGCTATGATGATGTTATCGATCGTGAGTCTGCGTACGAACTGCTTGCGCAGCGGGCCACTAGTAACGCCCGCTTGTTAGAAGAGCAAGAACGCGCCAAAACCCAGGCGAAGCAAAGAGATAAAGAGCGAGAAAAGGAACGCCAAGCGCGCGAACGACAAGCCAAGCGCAAACAACCGCGTTCGAGGCGACAGAGTGTTGGTGAAGCGTTTCTCAAAAGTGCCGTCCGCAGCGTCGGCCGGTCATTGGGCTCGAAACTTGTACGTGGCCTCCTTGGGCCATTGTTGAAATAGAACGACTTGGCACTAAGTGCCACTTAAAAGCTCTATTTGGAGGCTTGATCCGTTGGCCTTGAAGCATGAAAGGGCGGTTTCTCTTTTTCATAGATCGGGTATTCTTGCCTGGTGCGATATGCACACCTGAGACGGCAAACGGGAAATCGGTGTAAATCCGATACTGACCTCGCAACGGTAATTGAGTGATCACCAGCATCATGCCACTGTCAAACGATGGGAAGGCGCTGGGAGTCAAAACTCATGAGTCCGGAGACCGGCCCCTCAGACCCTTTCACCTGCTCGGGGACTAGCAGTCTGTGGAGTCAAAAAATGATTCGATCTGCTCGTTCTCTTCTCGTTCTCGCAGGGCTATCACTGCTCGGCATAATTACTCACTTAGTTCCGCACGATATGGGCGTTTCTACAGTCGGCGCTATCAGTATGCTTGCTGCGGCATTTCTGCCTCGGTCGCTCAGGCTGGTGCCAGTATTGGCGGCTGTTTTGTTGGTCGATGCTGTCAACGGATTCTATGGCGCGCTCGCGATGGCTTTCGTCTACTTAGGCCACATTGCCGGAGTGCTCGTTCTAGGCCCAATCCTATCGTCTAAGAACGCTCGTATGGTTGCGTTGGCCGCTATCGCTAATGCTCTGGTGTTCTATCTAATTTCCAACATAACGCCTATGGCAATGGGCTTCTATCCCGCAACTCTGGAGGGTTGGATCAACTGCTATGTCAACGGCTTACCATTCCTTTTGCGCGGCGTGTTAGCGAACTTGGTGTTCGGTGGTACGGCGTTTGGCGTTGTCTGGCTCATTGGAGAAATTCGTGCGCATCGTCTCGTTATTACCCAGCGCCACTGACATCGTTGTTGCGCTCGGCGCAACAGACAACTTAGTAGGGGTCAGCCATAGCTGTAGCGGAGATTGGTCTCAACTTCCAAAGCTGACCAGTACCTGGGTAGATGTTGAGGCGTCCAGTGCCGTAATTGATGAGCAAGTGCGTAGTGCTAGCCGCCCACTATACGAACTGGATGTCGAGACGTTAGAGCAGTTAGCTCCTGATGTCGTGATTAGCCAGTCGTTGTGTGATGTTTGTGCCGTACCGTCGGGTGATGTAATGCAGGCCATCTTGGCCCTACCAGGAAAACCAGAGCTGGTTGATCTTACGCCCAACGTCTTAAGCGACATTCCGGATTGCTTCAGTGAGGTTGGGGCCGCCATCGAGCGGAAAGTGGACGCGGACATATTGGTCGGTCGTTGGCATGGTCTGTTCGCACGCTTTCGTTATCGACATACAAGCCACCACCTGCGCGGGGCTTTTTTGGATTGGCTCGACCCGCCCTTCGTGGCAGGTCATTGGATGCCAGATATGCTCGAGTGGCTCGGTGTGGAATGTGTTCTCGGACGTTCGGGAGAGCCTTCATATTCAATCACTTGGGAAGAACTGAGCCAGGTAAAGCCAGATCTCATCATCGCAGCGTGTTGTGGGTTCGACATTGCCAGGACAACCACAGAAGCTGAGAACCAGACATTACCCATTGTCTGCTTAGATGGTCTTGAGCATTTCAATCGTCCGAGTCCAGCGCTCATGCAGAGCCTAGAGGTCTTGTCAGAGGCTATTGATAATCACCTGGGGTACCGCTTGAGAGGTTAACTGGGAGCTTGCGCTATCTGCGGGTTTAAGATCCACGTGAATCAGAAGCTTGAAATCATGACGGCTTTGCGTCACCTTTGCGCGCATTTGAAGATGGGTAATGGCAGAGATGGAAACACTTTTTGACAGATTCGCTCGTGTGAGCGTGTTTGCCTTCGTAGTAAGTGTGGGGATGAGTTCCACGGCTTATGCAGCGGAAGGTGCTGACGACTACATCGAAGAGGTCGTTGTCGTCGCCGAAGTGATTGATGAACTTGGTCTGACGGGACCCTCTGATGCGGGTAGCCGCCTTGGGCTATCGCTTTTGCAAACGCCTGCAACGGTCGAGGTCATTGATGGCAACACCATGCGAGCGCGGGGCTACAAGCAAGTATCTGATGCTGTACAAAGTTTACCGGGGGTCGTTTCCGGCGAATCACCGGCTGCACCATCAACGTTTTCGATGCGTGGATTCACGCGGTCGCAAATTACGATCTTAAGAGATGGTCTCTGGCTCGGCCCTGCAAACATGGTCATGCGCCCCCAGAACATATTCAACCTTGATCGGATCGAGGTTCTACGCGGACCCAATTCCGTATTGCACGGCCAGGGTGCTGTAGCCGGTACGATTAATACAGTTAATAAGAGCGTCGAGATTGGCGAACCGCAAAGGGTAGACGTGCTCGCCTCAGCCGGGCGTTATGACACATACCAGCTTGGTGTGGGTGCGGGCGGCGCTTTGAATGATTCTGTTTGGTATCGGGCAGACATTAGCCAACGCGCGTCGGATGGTTATGTTGATCGCATGGATCCTAAGTCATTGAATGCAACCGCTAGCTTGTTATGGAACGTGAGTGATGCGTTGTCTGTAAAGTTGAGTGCAGATTATCTTGATGATGATTTGGCAGACTATTGGGGTACGCCGCTTGTGCCCACGTCGACTGCCCGTCGACCAATGAACGATATCATTTCCACAAGGACCGGTGAGACCCTAGATGAGAGCATGCGTTTTCGAAACTATAACGTCAGCGATAGTCGAGCGGAGTCTGATCAATTGTTGGTTCGTGCGGACGTCGAGTGGTCACCGAGAGAGAACCTATCGTTCAAGAATACGCTGTATCAATTTGATGCTGACCGCGAATGGCTGAACGCAGAAGGCTATGTCTACTGCACCCAGATCGTCGATGTGTGCACGCAAACTGGTGAGATACAGCGGTACTACGGCTACTTTTTCGTTTTTCACGACCAAGATCTCATCGGTAACAGATTTACAGGTCAGTACGATTTCCAAATTGGTGACATGGACAACAAATTGCTCGCCGGTTTTGAAGTCACGAATCTCGATTTCGAACGCAGTCGAGGCTTCCGTCGCGCCGAGCCGTTGTCTCCTGGTGATTCCGTGGATCCGTTTGCCCCGGTCCCAGGTCGATATGGGCCGGAAGAGTTGCGTGGTATTAGCCCCACGGATATCGAAACTCGAGCTGTGTTTATCGAGGATATGTTGCAGATCAGCAGCCGATTTTCGCTCGTTGCTGCGCTCCGGTATGACGAAATGGAACTCGACCGAGAGAATTTCAATGCGTCCGGCGTCCGCGAAGCCTCTGGCTTTGATCGCGATTTTGATTGGATAAGCTGGCGGTTTGGTGCGGTGTATAACCTCAGTGAACAGCTTGTTGCCTATGCCCAATACAGCGATGCGAAAGACCCAGTCAATGCCAACATCTTTTTGGTAAATGCAGGAGAAGACTTTGACCTCACTGATGCAGAACAGTGGGAGGTCGGTATCAAAGCGATCCTATTGCAGGGTAAGGCAGAGGCCACGATCGCTTATTTTGATGTCGAACGTGATGACGTGCTCGAACGGATCGGGGTGGATAGCGCGGCAAATGTCGGCGGCCGAGAGTCACATGGGATTGAAGTATCTGGAACGTTGGCCGCGACAGAACAGCTACAACTTGGAGCAAACGCCGCGTACACCGATGCGGAATTTTCGCGCTCTGCCAACTTTGTGAATTTTGCTGGTAACACACCACCCAACGTGCCCGAGTTGACCGCCAATCTTTGGGCGAGCTATGACATTCCTAATCGCCCCTTCGAGGTTGGCGCATCCGTTCGATACGTGGATGATCGCTATGGAGACAACGCTAACAACATCACATTGAAATCCTATTTTCTCGCGGATGTTTTCGCGGCCTGGACACACAACAAGATTCGAGTCAGTGCGCGAGTGAATAATGTCACCAACGAAGATTATGTTTCTTGGTCGGACGTGTTTTATCTAGGACAAACAGATCCTGGGTTCCTCTATGCCAATCAAGTATTGATCGGCTCGCCGCGGACGTACGAGTTGAGCATCGAAGCTTCACTCTAGTGAACGACATGGGCACGAAAACTCTGGTTTTCGTGCACAGGTGGTTGGGTGTGCTCCTCTCCCTGTTTTTCGCGATGTGGTTTTTTACTGGCATCGTTATGATCTACGTGCCTTTTCCGTCTTTGTCGGAAGCGGAAAGACTGCAATATCTTGAGCCTATCGACACCCGCGGAATTGATGTGGAGCCGAGCGAAGCGATCTTTATGTGCGGCGGAGATAGTGCCGGACAGCTTCGAATCATATCTTTAGAAACTCGCCCCATTTACGCGTGCGTCAGCGCAGAAAATCAGGTGCGTGCGGTTTATGCTGATTGGGCTGGCTGGGTAGAACCGCTATCAATCGAGCGAGTTAGAAAACATGTTAGCGAGAGAGTTGACGCGCATTTCGACCTGAGTGAGTCGATCCACTATGACCAGTGGATCGTGCATCAAAAGTTCGATCCCTATCGTCCCTTTTACAAGCTAGTGCTTGACGATCAAGAACAAACACATCTGTATGTCTCCTCACTAACGGGTGAGGTGCTGCAAAGCACTTCAGCACATGAGAGGTTTTGGAATTATCTAGGCGCTGTGGCGCATTGGATCTATCCGACGGTTCTACGTAAAGACTGGGCGCTGTGGGACAAAACTGTTTGGTGGTTGTCCTTGTTTGGGATCGTCGGTGTTTTGCTGGGGATCTATCTTGGCATCATGCATCTGGTCAAAGTACGTCGTTCGGGCAAGCGCCTCCTTAGTCCATTTCGAGGCTGGATGCGTTGGCATCATGTGCTTGGTCTGTTTTCAGGTTTGTTTGTACTGAGCTGGATTTTCAGTGGCTGGTTATCGATGGACCATGGGCGCTTGTTCCCGACGCCGGATGCCTCTGTAGAACAACAAAGATTGGTTCGCGGTCTGTCGATGACCGAGCTTGGCACGCAAATTAGTGCAGAAACGTTCCGCAAGTATCGAGGTCGCCATGAAATTACATTTCACGCGTTCGGCGGGGTGGCCTTCAGCAATGCCAAAAATGTCGAAGGAGTCCTGGATAACCCAACCCTTAGTCCACAGGAAATCCTTCGAGTCATAGATTCTGCGTGGCCTGAGTATGATGTGGTTAACGCCGGTCCGCTCCCCGCGCGCGACACCTACACTGACCTACGCGAGGGACGGTTACCAACAGAAACGATGAGGGTCGAACTGAACGATCCTGCGTCAACCTGGGTACACGTTGACCCTCGCACCGGAGAAATAGTGTCTGTCATGGATCGGAGTCGCAGACTCTATCGTTGGTTATTCAATGGTCTCCATAGCCTGGATGTGCCTGGGTTGGTGGATCGCAGGCCGCTGTGGGATGTGGTTATATTGATCCTATTGGTGGTCGGGTTTATGGGCAGCGTTACCGGTGTTGTTGTTGGATCGAGGCGATTGATCAAGTCCTTCTCATAGGCGCACGCTCCGCATTCGCTGTTCTAGTCAGCAAATCTGTTACCTTATGCCAACTGAAATTTTGTCCTGAATTACAAGGAAGACAGCATGAAAATTGTTCGCATCTACATGGACAATTCCCTGAACAACTACTGCCATCTCATCATTTGTGAAGAGACGAACGAAGCTGTCGTACTCGACCCGCTTGACGCGAATAAGTGTCTGACTGAAGCAGAGCGTCAATCCTGCAAAATTACCAAGATCGTCAACACGCATGAACACTTTGACCACATAGACGGTAACCCCGATGTGGTCGAGGCGACCGGTGCGGTAATTTGCGCACACAAAAATGCTACGGACAGTATTCCTAACGTCGGTGTCGCCTTGGAGGCGGGGGATGTCGTTGAGGTAGGCACGACTGTTCGGTTGCGCGTGCTATACACGCCGGGCCATACGCTGGCACACCTTTGCCTCGTTTCTGAGATCGGTGAACCTGCGTTGTTTTGCGGCGATACGCTCTTCAACGCCAGTGCAGGTAATTGCAAATTTGGTGGCGATGTAAATCTCATGTACCAGACCTTCGTCGATCAACTTGCTTTGTTGCCTGATGACACGCAGATCTATCCTGGGCATGACTATATGGTTAACAACCTGAATTTTTCTCTGTCGCGAGAGCCTGGCAACGCAGTTGCAAAACAACAGTTGGACGAATCTTCGCAACAGTCGCCAGACACAAGAACCGTGACAACGCTCGGTATTGAGAAACAGATAAATCCGTTTTTCCGACTCGATAATCCTGAAATCGTGCGGTTGTTAAAAGAAGAATTTGAAGAACAACAAGCGGATCCTCAATCGGTGTTTGTGAGCCTCAGACGCCTACGCGACAATTGGTGATCACTACTCGCTAACTCTGTTGCTGACGCGCCTCAAAGCCGTCCAGGATCATGTTGAGCATCAACTCGAACTGATCGGTAAATTCGGTTTGGTCGAGATGGTGCTGTACATGCTCCACGAAGTAAGGAATAGACGCTGGGTCTTCCAGGCTCTGCAGGAACGATCTCGCCGCGGCCTGGACATCGTTTGCTTTGATCGGGAACGCCGCAGTTTGAAGGGAAAAACCTTCGATGTGTGCAGTCAGCGCATGGTAAGCGTCGCATGCTAATGGCACGGAAAAACCGCCCTCTCTAAGCGCCCGTAATATTGATTCCATGTAGGCGAGTTTGTTCGCTCCGAGTGTTCGTTGATTCCAAATGCCTGTCAGCCATGTGTGTTGCTTCATCAGCTGATATAGGGAGACAGATACATCTGTGACCACGGTTCTTGTTCGCTCGATCTATTCGAGGTTGGGCGCCGGATACCGCGGATACGATCCGCAAAGTCGAGAAAGATCTCCTTCGCGGTTCGCCTGATCTTGATCGTGGTGCCTCCGAACATCACTAGACCTTCAACAATGACAACAGGACCACGGCCGCCTCTCGTTGAGGGTGCCCGATTGTCGTTGCCACCGAATATCGCGATGATTTTGGACACGGTGTTAATGTCTTCCCGCACGTATATGGTCGCCCCGCCGAACAGGGTCAGCATCCTGATGCGGACTGTTGGATGGGTGAACTTTGCGTCGGTGAAATCGATTTCACCGCCCCCAAACAAATTCAGTATCCTGATTTCTTTCGGCACGCTCCAAGGACCACGACGATTGCTGCCGCCAAAGATGTTAAAGGCGTATTCAACGTCGCGTTGCGCGCCGTAGTCGTAGTCTAAGTCCAATTCCTCACGTTTCTGATCTGCATAACGTTCGTCTACGTTGAACTCGAGGTCTGCGACAAGTTCGCTGAGTTCTTCGGCATCATCACTGGCAAGGGCGTCATCGAGGCGCCTCTCAAAGGCTTCTAGGGAGAGCTTCGCGTGACTGTAGTTGACGATCAGCTGATCGATCACTTCCTCTCGCACAACATCGATCGGCCGATCGCGACTTTCAACTGGCATATGTGTATTCCTTGTCCAAGTGACGTTTAGACTGCAGGCATCATGCCAGTATTATTTTCATGTTTTAACAACAACTTACGTCGCGCGAGCCGGACAAGTTCGTCAATTTCGTGAACCTATAGTGAAATTGACGAAGTAAAGACGCTCGTTAACTCAGCTACATCACGTTCATAAGTTCAAGCACGTTGCCGTGGTAAAACTTGTCCATGGTGGCTTGATCGCAATTTGGCATATTGCGTTCAAATTTGGCGATTGGATCGCGCGTGCCTTCCGGATGGGGATAATCGGACGCAAAAACCAGCATATCTGGACCAATGTTATCGATGATCCAACCGACTGGCTCGTCGGCAAATGGCGATACCTTGATGTGGCGTTTGGCAGTTTCTGATGGCAGCTCGGTGAACGCTCTGCGCAGCTTCAGCAGATGGGCGGTGAAGTCCATTTGTTGCAACCACGATGGTATCCATGTGGCCGCATGCTCCATGCTGAGCATCCTCAAATTTGGATGACGGCTGAACACTTCGTCAAAGATCATCGCAGACAAGAATAGTTGCGCACTTGTACCGATATTCAGTAGACCCAGTTCGCCAATTGGTGCATCGCCGCCAAGTTCTAACTCGGACTTGCCGTTGTTTTTGAAACTTGGTGACACAGCGTTGTAGTCACCATTCGCTGCAACGTGCAGTACGGCTGGGATCCGTCTGTCCGCGAACTCTGCCCAGATCGGATCGAAATCTGGGTGAGTGTAGGAACGGTTTTTTGAATTTGGTTCGTTTGTCGGGACCATGAAGCTGTAACAGCCATCGCTGAACCCTTGGTCCATGATTGTCTTAGCCACTTCCGGGCCCAGGTTAAGTGGTATGTAGCCAATCGCTTTCAAGCGTGAATCACTGGCGCAAAAATCAGCCATGGCTTTATTCAGAGACACTGAGGTGGCGGTCAAAGCCTCGTCAGTAGCCACGTGCAACATTTGGTGGAAGGAGTAAGTCGGCAAGACCCACTGCTCCTCAAAACCGAGAAGGTCGAGCGTATGCGATCTTTCCTTGGGGTCGAATGCACCGAGCCGTGACCAGCCGCTCTTCGTGTTGTCCATTAACGAGGCTTCAAATTTTGTCATCGTTGCCGGATCGGTCTGACGTCGAGCGAGCAATTCCCGGCCTCGATCCAGACCCTTCTGTGGAACTGGTAAACCTTTCTGTTCATGCATAGAGGGCACCAAGTCCACGTGCTCTGGCCGAGCCGCGTTGTGCAGAAAATCGTCCAGTTCGAACAGGTGTGAATCGACATCTATGATGCGGCGATGTTCTGCATATGTCATGACTCGGGGCCTCGGTTTGCTGATAAAGTGAGGGTAAGATAGTCTCACTACTTTAGGCTGTCAATAATAAGGGTAAAACCAGTTTCATGCCTGCTTCTCGGAAAAGAACGCGGCTTTCGCCAGAAGCCCGATACAACCAGCTGCTGGATAGTGCTCGGGCCATGCTCATTAAGGACGGTCTGCAGGCGTTTACCATGGAAGGCTTGGCGCGAGCCGCCGAGGTGTCCGCGCCGTTGGTTTATAACTACTTTCCAAATCGTCCGGCGTTGTTACAGGCCTTGCTCAAGCGCGAATATCGACGGTTTGTAGACGCGAATGTCGAAGCGTTCAGCGAGGCTCAGAATTTCGAAGATATAGTCCGGATTTCTGTGACCAGCAACTTTGATCACCAAGCGCCTGGTAACGTGCTGCCTCTGCTGCTCTCTCAACCTGAAATTGCTGCTGGTATAAAGAATGACCGCAACAAGAGCATGCGACAAAGTGCGCGTTTCCTTGTGAAAATGGCGACTAAGCACTATCGGTTGGATCAGAAACAGGCACAGTTGGTGATTGGCATGTCGTCGGGTGCTTCCATCGCGGCCGCGGAACTTGCAGCAAATGCGGGCCTTGATCGCGAAGCCACCATCGAGCTTGTCGTGCAATATATTTTGTCGGGTATCGAGCGTTCAGCCGAGATCCAAACGTCGTCCTAGTCTCGGCTTCGCGATTGCTCGAGATACTAGGTGCATCACAAGCGTGCGTTTAATGCTCGTCTAACTCTCTTCGCTGCCTAACCACTTATAGCTCGCACCAGCCGCTAACGCGCCCACTATTGGAGCGATCCAGAATAGCCACAGCTGGGACAAAGCGAGTCCCCCTGCAAAGATCGCGGGTCCGGTACTGCGAGCAGGATTTACAGAAGTGTTAGTGACCGGAATGCTAATTAAATGGATCAGTGTCAGGCCGAGTCCAATTGCGATGGGTGCCAAACCTGCCGGAGCACGACCGTCGGTAGAGCCAAGGATGATCATCAAGAACATGTAGGTCATCAAGAATTCTATAAGTAGCGCAGCTAAGAGTGTGTATTGCCCTGGAGAATGCTCGCCGTAGCCGTTAGAGGCAAAACCACCGGCTGCCTCAAACCCTGTCTGTCCTGAAGCAATCAGATAAAGCGCGGATGCACCCAGAATCGCACCGAGCACCTGCACTACGATGTAGGGAGCAAGCTTTTTGCCTTCGAAACGGCCACCGGCCCAAAGCCCGATAGATACTGCTGGGTTCAAGTGGCATCCAGAGATGTGTCCAATCGCATAGGCCATGGTTAGGACCGTCAAACCGAATGCCAATGAAACTCCTAGTAAGCCGATACCAACTTCGGGAAAAGCAGCCGCTAAAACCGCGCTGCCGCAGCCTCCAAGAACCAACCAGAACGTACCCATGAATTCTGCTGCAAGTGCCTTACTGAGCATCACCTATCCCTCGTTTTCTTATGTGTTTTGAGCGTCACACTTCATAGCGCGACGTACAATCAGAACTTGCTTCTTTTACACAGAATTTTCGTTCTCGAATTCTGCTTTTCGTGTTGCGAGCCGGATCCGGCGAGCAGATTCCCTACCTGCGAACACACCATGTTATATTAGGATCTATTCAGCGTTTCGAGATTGGGAGGTCTAACATGACGCACGCCACTATGAAGCCCGCACTTGGTACCCCTGACGAAATTGATGTTCGCCTTAATGCTGCGGAGGCTAACGGACTTATTAAGCTGAAGTACATATCCGCCAACCTCGGGGTAGAAGTGGAGGGCGTCGATCTTAAGAACACGCTTTCTACCGAACAGGTTGCAGCTGTTTATGACGCACTGCTGCGCCATAAGGTGCTCGTGTTTAAAAGAATTGGCTTGAATCATGAGCAACAGGTGAGGTTTACCTATGAGCTGAGTGAGGCTTCGCCGAATATCGGCGCCCCAACGATAGGCCATACCGTGTTCGGTCATGTAGATCAGTATCCCGAACTCTTCTCCGTCTACCAGGGCGAGAAGTCGAAGCCGAGAAATATAGAACGGTATGAGGCAACCGCGGCCGCAGATCCATGGACAGGTTATCACTGCGACATCACTGCCTGTGTAAATCCGCCGAGCATTGGCATGCTTCGTGGCGAGATCATCCCGCAGGGTGTGGGAGACACGAACTTTGGCAGCCTCGCAGCAGCTTACAGAACGCTTGATGAATCCACTAAGGCACAAGTCGCAACGCTATTTGCAGAGCACGAGTACAAATTTGGTAGGAGCAAAGGTAGCGAGGCGGGTGATTCCATCGCGAGCCGCAGGATGGTGAGCCACCACCCGTTGGTTACGGTGCACCCAGACACAGGCGAGGAGATTCTCTTTAACTCCCCGGGCTTTTTGAAATTTGTAGTTGGCATGAGCAGCGAAGACAGCACAGCTTTGCTGCACAAAATTTGGAAGCACTCTGTGGAATACACGATTCAACATGTGTGGGATCAGGGCGATTTGGTGGTTTGGGACGAACGGTCCACTACGCACCGAGCCCCTACGGATATCTACTCCTCCGGGACCGAACGGCAGTTATACCGCACGACCCTAGTAGGACAGCCCATGCATGGGCTTGATGGTCGTCAGTCCCAGATCGTTGAAGGAGAGCCGATGCTCTCCTGTGCAGAAGAGCTCGCCTCGAATATGCATGTCGGTCGAAGTGGCACCGCTCTCACAGGCAACGTCTTTCAAAGTGCCTTTCCAGAGCCGAGTTGAGAACGACGAGCTAGCTAGTCAAGATCCATAAACGGGTCGTTATTGATCAGTCCCTTGAACGAAGCGCGGTGCATGTGGTTGGTCACAAACCGCGTGATGTTAGGGTGGCTCGATTCAGGTAGCGCTTCCCCAGAGTACATCATCTGGATGAACTGACAGGTGATGGCGATGTCAGCGATGCTAAATTCATCACCGAGTAAGTAAGTTTTGTCATCAATCTCACTTTCGAGATAATCGAAGATAGGTGGCTGCACATCGCTAATGATCTTTTGGATGACGGCCTCGTCCGGTTCCCTTTTCATCATCTTGACCGCGATCCTATTGAAAAAGAGTGCAGCCGTTGCCTTGGGTAGCTCGTTGTCTGCCCAGTCCTCGTACCAAAGTGCTCTGCCGAAGTCACCTGTGTCTACCGGGTAAATTGGATGCTCTGGAAACCTTTTCTCTAGGTATCCGCATATTGCGGAGGAGTCAGGGATAGCCAAGTCACCATCGGTCAGCGCAGGAATTTTCCCAAGCGGGGATATCTTGAGGTGCGAATCAGGTGCAGGAAACGGACTGACTGGATTGACGTCGTGCTCTACGCCTTTCTCTAGCAAGCAGACCAGGGTCTTGCGCACGAAAGGTGAGATCGGGGAACCGTGAATTGTGATCATCAAATACTCCAACAGGTAAGGGCAAGAACGGCGAGTGATTCTAGCGCATACGTTGCCCCTGAGTTCATCTCGCGTAGGGTTTTGCTAAACCAGAATAGAGTGGGCTAGTTAACCTAGCCCTTCAATAAACGCGATGTTCGCTGTAGATGCGTCAAAACGATGTTGTGCGAGCGCTTGATATTCATCTGATCGATACCAGGCGTTAGCATCGTCTTTCGACGGAAACTGAATGATGACGGTTCGAGTAAAGGGCCAGGCCCCTTCGATGACTGTCGGATTTTCATCGACTGCGAGCATTTGCCCGTTGTAGCGGCTGAAAATCTCGGCGAAGCCTGCTTCGTACTTGGCGTACTCGGTGCGGTCATCGATGTTGATCTGGGCGACGATGTAGGTGGTCATGTGCTGATTCTCTTGCTGTGCGCCTTCCATTGTTTTCGCTCGCAGACGCCGCATGCCGTGTAGCCATCGATCCACGTTGTCACCTTTGCGACGGACGTACTCTTCCACTTCGGGATGGGGCAATACGTAGAATCGTTCTTGGCGGATGTTGTCGACGACAACCGACGCGAGCTCATCTGCTTCGATGATACCGTCTGTCTGACCATCGCCGAGGCTCTTGGGTGCCATTGCAGTGTTTACCCCTTGTGGGCAAAGAACGGATACGCGTATGCCTTCGTCGCCGTGAGTGATGGAGACAAACTCGGCAAATTTCACCGCCGCCGCCTTGGTCACTGTATAGGGGCCGGACCCGATCGCGGCGAGCAGTCCCGCTGCTGAAGCTGTGTTCAGTAGATAGCCCTCACCGCGTTCAATCATCGACGGGAGTACAGCCCGCGCTGCATACATATGTGACATCACATGAAGGTCCCACTGCTTTTGCCACACTTCGTTTGGGGCATCGGTTAACAAGCCTTCTCCACCGGCGCCAGCGTTTGAGCAGAAGAGATCGATCTGACCATGTTTTTCTATCGCGAAATTCGCGAGCGCGATGACGTCATCTTCATTAGTCACATCACATGCTAAGCCGTCCACGCCGAGTGCACCCGCAGCGCTCGCGACTGCCTCTGCATCGAGGTCGGCCAATACGATACCGCGCGCGCCTTCTGCGAGAAACGCTTTTGCCATTGCTTGGCCGATGCCGCCACTGCCGCCAGTGATGACGGCGACCCGATTATTCATTTCCATAGTTCACTCCCAAATGTATTAGTTAGCCGTAAGCTTGTGCGGGTAACCACGTGACAATGGCGTCCCAGTTAAAAATGATAAACATACCGAGTACCTGCAACGCGATAAAGGGTACGACACCTTTGTAAATAGTAGTCACTTCTATGTCAGGTGGTGCGACGCCTTTGAGGTAAAAGATTGCAAAGCCCACGGGTGGCGTGAGAAAACTTGTTTGTAGACAGACTGCGAATAGAATCGTAAACCAAACGGGGTCAAAGCCTAGTGCATTCACGACAGGTGAAACTAGTGGTAGCACGATCAGAGTCAGCTCAATCCAATCAAGGAAGAAACCAAGTAGAAACGTGGCTAAGAGGATGCAGATGATGATACCAGTTGGCTCGAACGGCAGACTCAGCAAAACGCCTTCGATGAGTTCGTCCCCACCTAACCCTCTTAAAACCAAGGAGAAGGCTGTTGCGCCCAAAAGGACAGCGAAGATGAAAGCGGTAGTGCGTGTTGTTTCTTGCAGTACGTCGTTCATGACGGATCTGGTCATCTGTTTCTTGATGATCGCAAGGAGCAGGGCGCCAGCCGCACCAACGCCTGCAGCCTCTGTTGGTGTTGCGAGGCCCAAGAAAATGCTACCGAGTACAGCCAGAATCAAAAATGCGGGCGGGATGATCGCCTTGATTAACTCAATGACAGCGGCCGTATCGAACGGTTCGGTCTCAGCAGCCGGGGCCATCTCGGGCTTGAGCCAACCGATGATCAATATGTAGGCAATGTAGAGTCCGCCAAGCAACATGCCAGGGAAAACTGCGCCGAGAAATAGGTCGCCGACACTCATGGACATTCGGTCTGCCATTAAGACGAGCATGATGCTGGGTGGTATCAGGATGCCCAGTGTGCCGACCGCGGTAACTGTTCCTGTTGCAAGGGATTTGTCATAGCCTTGTTTCAGCATCACTGGAAGGCCCAGCAGCGCGAGTAGGACAACGGAAGCTCCGATGATGCCAGTAGTTGCCGCGAGCAGGATGCCAATGACTGCCACAGTGACAGCCAGACCACCTCGGACGCTGCCAAAGAGGCGAGCGAAGCTCGTCATGAGCTGATTCGCAATGCCGGAACGATCGAGCAGCAACCCCATGAAGATGAACATTGGTAGGGCGACCATCACCCAGTTCTCCATGACGTTCCAAATACGATCGACCGTGAGTGAGGTGTAGGACCAATCCATACCGATGGGAAAGGCGAAGTCGACTTGCAAGACCACGGCGAAAGCACTGAATAAAACTGCAAGGCCGCCCAAGATCCAAGCGACTGGAAAGCCAGTGAACACCAGGGCGATGAAGCTCACAAACATGAGAATCGCTAAGATTTCATTCGCTGGCATGTGCACCCCGTTCGTTAAGAAAGAGGAAGTGCCAGACCCGGGTCAGCCGGGAAAGGACTGCTAAGAGGAGAAGGCCAAATCCGAGCGGTAACATGGCCTTAATTAGCCAGCGAAATGGTAATCCGCCAGGTGAGGGTGAGATTTCGCCCAGCGACCAAGATGAGGCTACGAAAGGCATTGAAAAAACGAGGACTAAGGAGATGAACGGGATAAGGAAAAGCAGTATTCCGTAGAGTTCGATCCAAGCCTGAGATCGTGGCGTCATGCGTTCATGCAGGACATCGACGCGAATGTGTGCATCGGCTTGGTAAGCGTAGCTAAGCCCTAACAAGAAACCGAACGAATAAAGGTGCCACTGTAATTCTTCGAGCTCGATTCTGCCCTCACTAAAAACGTATCGGAGCAAAACATTGACGACGATGATTACAAGCAAAACCATCCATATGTAGGACAGCGTCACACCCACTCGCTCGAGAAATCGATCGATCGCGCGCGTGAGCCGGGTCTCTGGAAGATAGGAGTCTTTGACCATCAGAAGTCTCGAGGTAGGTAGGCACGAGACTTCCAGTGGGCATAGTTCGCCCTGAACTCGCGCTGGGACTTTAAGATGCGGGCGAAGTCGGCATCGTTAGCCGCTTCTTCTTTAATTATCTCGGCGGATACAGCTTCTAGCTCCCGCAAGATAGGCATCGGTAGGGTCTCGGCAGAAACACCGATGTCCTTGAAACCTGCGATCACAGCACCTTGTTTGGCTTCAGAGTTGGACAGATTGCGGATAACACCGGCGGTACAACCAACTTCAAGGAGCGATTGTTCTGTTTTGTTCAGACTGTGCCAAACATCGAGGTTGACCATCAGGTGCGAGGCTGTGAACGTTTGGTGCCAGCCCGGATAGTAATTGAATTTGGCGACCCGGTTGAAACCCAACGTTTGGTCAACGATCGGCAGCGCGAACTCTGACGCATCGATGGCGCCTTTTTCCAGCGCCTGAAATATCTCGCCACCCGGAATCATTGTGACACTGGCGCCAAGACGTTCGATGACTTTGCCGCCTAGGCCTGCAAAGCGGATCTTGAGTCCCTGGATGTCATCGAGGCTTGTGATGGGTTTCCTAAACCAGCCTGCTGTTTCAGGGCCGGTCATGCCGCAATAAAGCGGATGCATATTGTGGTTGGTGTAGAGATCTTCAGCGAGTTGCTGCCCGCCGCCTTCAAACCACCAGGCGCTGTATTCCCAGGGTTCCATGCCAAAAGGGACAGCGCCAAAAAGAGGGGATGCTGGAATCTTGCCCTGATCGTAGCCGACCCAAACATAGCCTGCTTCGACCTTGCCATCGCGGACTGCATCAGTCACCGAAAATGCAGGAACTATTTCGCCAGGCTCCGATAGCTCGAGTTGGAAGGTGCCACCAGAAGCGCGATTGATGATGTCGAACACGTAGACCGGATTGTCACCAAGAACTGGTAGCGTCGATTGGAAGACCACTGGAACCCGCCATCGGTGCTTCACCGTTACCCCGGTTTCTGAGCTCTGGATGCTCGCTGTGCTCGCTTGACCAGGGGGTCGGACAGCGAGACTGCCAATAATGCCGACAATAAAGGCCGTAATGACCGCAATCAGAGCGGCTTTGTTGCTCATGCATGCCTCCAATGGGCGTGAGGGTGTGTCTTACTTGGCGTGTCCATGCCGATATGGAGTAGACACGACGTTGTTGCTTCCCAGCCGCCTGATTGTCGGGACGCGTGTTCCCGATTGCAAGGCACTAGTGACTAGGAGTAGTGGGACCTCAGCGTATTTATCCAAAATGGAATATATTTGACGAAAACAATTACATTGTTTTCAGGTTCGCCTCGTTTACACTGCTCCGCTCCGTGGCGTAATGGCTTGTTTTGTATACATTTCACAGCTTTGGGCGCGGTTTTATAAAGGATCTCAAAATTTCCAATCCTGGGGGGTTGCATGCAGATTGGTGTGCCAAAAGAAACCTGGTCTGGTGAGCTACGCACTGCGTTAGTTCCAGCCAATGCAAAGAAGTTTATTGCAGCCGGTTTCACCATCACTATTGAAAGCGGTACGGGTCTCGCGTCTGGTTTTACTGACAAAGACTATGAAGACCTAGGGGTCGCGATCACATCCGATCGTGGTCAAGTACTCGCAGCTGATGTCGTACTTCGTGTGCGTAAACCTGAGAGCGAAGAAGTTGGCCAGTACAAAAGTGGTGCAATTTCGATCAGCTTCCTTGATCCATTCAACGAAAAAACTTTAGTTGAAGGCATGGCAGGGCAAGGGGTAACCGGGATATCCATGGAGATGATCCCGCGAACCACTCGCGCACAAAAGATGGACGCGTTGTCCTCTCAAGCCAATCTCGCGGGTTACGTGACGGTAATACAAGCCGCTTTCCATTGCCCAAAGATCTTTCCGATGATGATGACTCCCGCTGGGACGATTGCACCATCCCGCATCTTTGTGATTGGTGCTGGAGTAGCAGGTTTGCAAGCGATTGCCACAGCCAAACGGCTGGGTGCGCGAGTTGAAGCGTTTGATACCCGTCCTGTGGTTGCCGAACAGGTCCAATCATTAGGTGGCAAATTTGTCGAGATCGATCTAGGTGACGTGGGTCAGACAGATCAAGGGTACGCCAAAGAGCTCACACCAGAACAAATCGAGATGCAGCGTGAAGGGCAGAAAAAAGTTATCGCCCAATCGGATGTCGTCATAACCACCGCACAGGTGTTTGGCCGGCCTGCGCCTCGCATCGTTGGTGCCGATATGGTCGCGAGCATGCAGCCGGGCAGTGTCCTCGTCGACATGGCTGTTGAAACTGGCGGCAACATAGAAGGGTCTGTCTTGGATCAAGTTGTGGACGTTAATGGGGTCAAGATCATTGGCCAAGGTAACCTACCGAGTGAGGTCGCCCGTAATGCCAGTGAAATGTACTCCAACAATCTCTTTAACCTGCTCGATGAGTTTTGGGATGCTGAGGAGAAAACACTCAACCTCGATCCTGAAGATGAAATCGTGCAGAACTGTGTGATCACGCGCGAAGGCGCTGTGGTTAACGAAACCATCAAGAATATTTATAGCGGAGCCTAACTATGGAAGCGGTACTACTAGGCATGGTCTTAATGCTCTCCATCTTTTTGGGTTTCGAGCTAATTTCAAAAGTCCCAGCGACTCTACATACGCCTCTGATGTCTGGCGCTAACGCGATCTCCGGCATCACCATTGTGGGGGCACTGATCTCCGCTGGATCTGAGCTGAATGAGTTCGCGACGATCCTTGGTTCGCTTGCTGTTGGCTTTGCAGCGATCAACGTAGTTGGCGGTTATCTGGTCACGAATCGAATGCTTTCGATGTTCAAGAAGAAAGATACGACCAAGGCCGGAGAGAAGTCATGAGCCTTGAACTGATTAACCTTTGGTACATCGTTGCCGCGGCGCTGTTCGTTTTTGGCCTCAAACAACTTGGCTCTCCTGCAACAGCCGTTAGAGGTAACTTGTTGTCGTCGATCGGCATGTTCATTGCGATCGCGGTGACGCTGTTCAATGCAGAGATCATCTCTTTTACCTGGATAATTGTGGCGACCGTAATCGGCGGCATCATTGGTGCGGTGACTGCACAGAAAGTTGCCATGACCAGCATGCCTGAGATGGTGGCGCTCTTTAACGGTTCTGGCGGTATCGCGAGCCTCTTCGTTGGCTGGGCTGCGCTTTATGGCGCCGGTGGATCTACCTTTACCGATGTGACAATTGTCATTTCGATCCTTATCGGTGGTATGACGTTTACAGGCAGTATCTTGGCTTGGGGTAAGTTGTCCGAAGTAATGACCTCGAGTGCTATCGTCTTTGGTGCCCAACGGCTTGTTAATGCAGCCCTAGTTGTGGCGATCATCGCATGTAGTGTTATGTTTGTGATGAATCCGTCGACCGACTCTCCATATCTCTACGCGGTGGTGGGTCTATCGTTCCTGTTTGGTGTCATGGCAGTTCTACCGATTGGTGGCGCGGACATGCCTGTAGTGATTTCCTTGCTCAATAGCTACTCGGGACTTGCGGCGTGTGCCGCTGGTTTTGCGATTAACAACAACATCCTAATTGTCGCCGGTGCGATGGTGGGAGCGGCTGGTATCATCCTGACCAACATTATGTGTAAGGCGATGAATCGGTCGCTGGCCAATGTGCTCTTCTCCGGATTTGGTGCGGTTAAACAAGCTACGAAAGTGGAAGGTGAGGTTAAGCCGATCAATACCGAGGATGCTTTCTTGATTCTCGAAGCAGCACAATCAGTCACATTTGTACCTGGTTACGGTATGGCGGTAGCGCAAGCCCAGCACGTTGTTCGTGAATTGGGTGAACTCCTGGAAGGCAATGGTGCGGAAGTGACTTACGCGATCCACCCTGTTGCTGGGCGGATGCCGGGACATATGAACGTCCTGCTTGCAGAGGCAAACGTGCCATACGATCAGCTGGTTGAGATGGATGATATAAATCGGCGCATCGAGGGTCTAGACGTAGCAGTGGTTATCGGAGCAAACGATGTGGTCAACCCTGCTGCGCGCAATGACGAGAATAGCCCGATCTACGGCATGCCTATCATCAACGTGGACCAAGCCAAAACAGTCTTCGTACTGAAACGATCTATGGCGTCTGGCTTCTCTGGTGTGGACAACCCACTCTTCTTCGGTGAGAACACACGAATGCTCTTTGGTGATGCGAAAGAATCCATTTCTGCGGTAGTGGGCGAGTTTAAAGGCTAAACATGTCGACCTTAGACATTGATGTATATGCGACCAGAACTGCGGCAGGTGACGCGGATGAGCAGTTCATCCAACGTTGGTCTCCTCGTGCGTTTTCAGGGGAGCCACTACCCATAGCTGATTTACATATCCTGGTTGAAGCGGCGCGGTGGGCGCCATCTTGTTTTAATTCGCAACCATGGCGGTTTGTTTACGCGATCAACGGCGACGACCAGTGGTCGGCGATGCTTGATGTCCTGATGGATATGAACCAAGTCTGGGCTGGGAATGCTGGCGCTTTGATTGCGATAGTGGCTAAAAAGACTTTTGACGATGGCAATCCAGCACCGACTGCTAGTTTTGATGCAGGCGGTGCGTGGATGAGCATGGCACTACAAGCGCAAAAAATGGGCTTAGCCAGCCACGCCATGTGGGGATTCCATCATGATCAAGCACCAGCGGCGCTCGGCCTACCAGAAGATCATGCTGTGCAAGCGATGGTCGCCGTTGGTAAGCCAGGTGAGCGAGCTGATTTGCCGGAGAAATACCAGGAACGCGAAGTACCGTCGCCCCGTAAACCGATAGAAGAACTGCTCTTTCACGGTAAGTTGGGTTAGCGGTCCGTCCTAGCTTTCGTTCGAAGACCACTGGAACACTTCTTCGAGTGGTTTCTGAAAAATCTCCGCAATACGAAATGCTGACTCGAGAGTGGGTGAATATTTGCCATTTTCGATAGCGGCGACCGTCTGTCGCGTCACTCCGATTTGTTGACCTAGCTCTGCCTGCGTCATTTCGCTGTTTAGGAAGCGCAATGCTCGTATGTTGTTTGTTAGAGTTTTTTCAGGCACGGGCACCCCGACGATAGCCGTTTAGCAGCATGCACTGAAGAACGACTTCGGCGATAGCGATGGCGAGCAGGGCCGCGTGGACGAGTTCCCACTTCTGCGCGGAAAAGGGCAGGACACACCCGACCACAATCATACCGGCTATCAGAACGTAGTAGGCAGTGGTGGTGGCCTGTGCTTCGACCAATCGATCACGTTCATCGGGTTGGAATTGTTCACCACGGAAGTAGGCATAAGCCCGATAGAGCCCAATGATCGCACCTAGACTCCCAAGTGCTGCGGCGAGCAAGCCAAACTGAACGATCGGTGAGAGTTCTTCGTGCGTGAGCATACTGAGCGTTGTGAAGTAGGTGGTGAAGACGACTACAAGGGTTGTGAGCCACACCCAGGCATATCTTTCTCGTGGCAGCATGTTCTTTTCCATCGGATTGAATTTTAAGATATGTTAATAATAATTAACATTAAGTCAAATATAATTAACACTGATATTAGGCTTAGGCGTGCCGTTTGAACGGGACAGGGTCGGTCGGGGCAAGTAACCTAAGTCCGGAGGAGATTGCAGAACGTATGAATGAGTTGATACCCCTCTTGCAGGAACTGATTGGTTTGGATCAGCACAAGGCGGTTGAGTTTGTCACCAATTGGGGTGGACCGCTGGGTTCTTGGATTGTACTTCAGTTGATGATGATCTTTGTCGGTGTGTCGGCGGGGCTCAAATTGGCGCTCATTGCGACAATCGCGTTTGTTACCAACAGCTGGCTCAAGTGGATCATCGCTGAACCGCGACCGTTTCACACTGATAGCGAAATTGTGGCATTTGGCGCAGTAGGCGATTTTGGCATGCCTTCAGGTCACGCTCAGGGTGCGGCTGCATTCTGGGGTGGACTTGCATGGATGTGGCGCAGCAAACGCTGGCTGTTTATCGCCTTAGTACTGTTTGCGTTAACTGTCGGTTTGACGAGAGTCTACTTAGGAGCCCACAGCCCTGCTCAGGTTTTGGTTGGCTTAGCTTTGGGGTTTGTAGTCGCCTATGTGGTTCTGGTGACTTGGCCAAAGTTGACTGAGAGATTGAGCTTGGTCTCCTGGGATATGCGATGGCTACTGCTCGCTGGTGTGTCGATGGCGGCTTTGTTGGTCAGTGAGATAATTCTCGCCTTGAATGCAGGATTTGTTGTCCCAGAGGCTTGGATTGAAGGGTACATGCGCGCCGAAGGTGTCGACGGTGCGACGGCAGAAGACCTTTCCCTATTTACAAATTCGAGTCTTCTCATTGTTGGTATGGGATCTGGCTTTGGCGCTCTAGCGCTGCTACATGAGCGTTGGAGCTGTGCCATAGAGACACTAAGTCAAAAGTGGTTGGCCTTCGGGGCTGCAGTTGTCATTAATTTGGTTCTGATCGTGGGATTAGGCATATCGTTGGGATCCGACCTTGCCGTGTTGGTGTTTGCTATTGCCCTCCTACAGCCTGTTTTGGTTCTGTATCTGCCGATGCGGTTGCTGCACAGACGTAAGGAGCGTGAGTCTTGATCCGTGCGATAGACGACAACATTTGGACTGTCGTAGGGCCAGACGTGGTGTTTGCAGGTGCGACAATGCATACGAGGATGACAGTTGTGCGTTTATCTAGTGGACAATTGTGGGTGCATTCTCCAATTGCGTGGAGTGACGAAGTTGAGCGCTTTGTCGATGGACAAGGTGGAGACGTTGTGGCGCTCGTGGCACCCAACAAGTTCCACTATCTCTATCTTGATGTTTGGCGTGAACACCATCCGGAAGCGGTGGTCTTTGCAGAAGCAGACTTAAAGAAGAAAGTACCTGCTCTACAAGAAGCAGAAGACCTCGATCAGACCCCGCCAGCGCTTTGGTCGGATGATATCGATCAGCTTGTGATTGATGGCCATCGACTGTTCCAAGAGGCGGTGTTCTTTCATCGACCGAGTCGGAGCCTCATCTTCACCGACCTCTTTATCAATCTGCGGCTTGATCAGGTGAACATGCTTGCCGGATGGTTCCTGAAATTTGAGGGCGTGGTTTTTCCCAACGGCGGTCTGCCGAGGCTCTATCGATGGCTGACCAGCGACAAAGATAAGGCAGAGAAGCCTTAACCAAGATCCGCGCGTGGGACCCTGAGCGTGTGCTTTTCTGTCATGGCGAAGATTTTTCCGAGCCAGCGATGGAGGTTATAGAGCGAGAATTTTCTTACCTGTCTTGAGGTAAACTAGCCTTTTTTGGGTAGGAAAAGACATGCAAGACGTATTCATAGTAGGGGCTGCAAGAAGTCCGATCGGCAAGCGTGGCAAGGGACTCGCAGGCCTCATGCCTGCAGATTTGCTCGGCGCTGTGCAAGACGCGGCACTACAACGTGCCGGAGTAGATCCGGTGAATGTTGGCCAAGTCATTGGCGGCTGCGTTTCGCAGATCAATCAACAATCTTTCAATGTCGCGCGTATTGCCTGGTTGTCACAGGGCTTTCCAGAAGAAGTCGCCGCGACAACCATCGATTCTCAGTGTGGTTCATCCCAGCAGGCGACTTCGTTGGGTGCGGCGATGGTCGGTTCTGGGATGGAAGATATCGTGCTCGCCTGCGGTGTAGAAATGATGTCCGTCATTCCTTTGGGCTCGAATATGGCAGGTGGCGCGCCCATGGGTGAAAGCTATATGGAGCAGCCCACGAGCCAGTTCATGGGTGCAGCGATGATTGCCGAGGAGTATCAGATCACGCGGCAAGACACCGATGCCTTCGGTATGGCGAGCCAGCAGAAAGCGATCCAAGCTTGGGAAGAGGGCCGCTTTGATAGAGAAATTGTCCCGCTTGAAGCTCCGGTCGTTGACAAGGAAGGCAACGCAACAGGTGAAAAGCACACAGTTGCCAAGGACGAAGGCTTACGCGCTACGGATATGGAGTCTCTAGCGAGTCTAGCGCCAGTACCAGGGCAGGAAGTACACACGGCAGGTTCTAGCTCGCAAGTTTCTGACGGCGCAGCGGTAGTGATATTGGCCAATCAGGATGCAATCGATAAATATGGCTTAACGCCAAGAGCGAAAATCACGAGCACGACACTTGTTGGATGTGATCCAGTCACGATGTTGAAGGGGCCGATTCCTGCGACCAAGAAAGTGCTCGACGATACTGGTCTGAACATTGATGACATCGATGTGTTTGAAGTCAACGAAGCATTCGCAAGCGTAGTCCTCGCGTGGCAGAAGGCTGTCAACGCTGATCCTGCTAAGGTCAACGTCAATGGGGGTGCCATTGCACTTGGTCACCCGACGGGTTCCACCGGCGCACGATTAATCACGACCGCGCTTCACGAGCTGGAGCGAACCGAAGGTCGTTACGGCCTAATCGCGATGTGTTGTGGCGGTGGCTTGGGCACAGGGACCATCATCGAGCGCGTCTAACCTCCTCTCTGAAAAATCTTCCGAAAAGGACACACACTAAAACAGGCTTACATCGCTCATCGTTCTCTGATGAAGTCTTTGGCCATTCACGGTCATGACGAGATTATAAAGTCGGCGGGAATTTGTGAGCCGCGAATTGTGTGTGTCCTCTTTTACCCCATCTTTTACCCCACTTTTACTTGAAGGCGGTGTGGTTGCTCGTACCGGAGGGCTAACCTTGCTAAGGTCGCTCGTGGAGGCGCGGGAATTTGAGACAGATGGAATTGATAACTATTGCAGGTGGATTGCTGCTGATCATCACCCTTGTTGGTGTGGTGTGGGGCATGGTCCGCTGGCGGCGGTTGCGCAGCAAAGATTTGCGTCGACGGTTGCGCGATATTAGTCGCGATGTGTTAGCTGACTTTTTTGTGCCGGATGGCAACGGTGGTGAGATCCACATCGATCACCTGTTGCTTACTGAACAAGGGCTCGTGCTACTTGAGACGAAAGATGTGTCTGGGACGGTTTTTGCCGGTGATCGACTAGATACTTGGAGTGCCACTTCTGAGATTGGTCGGGTCGCGTTCGATAACCCGATCCCGAGGCTTCAGGATCGTATGGCCGCCATCAGTTTTCTAGCGCCTGGTGTGCCGATAGCGTCCAAGGTGCTGTTCGTGAACGAGGCGACGTTTCCTAAAGGCCATCCAACGTCAGTCGTCACCATTCCTACCTTACTTGATGAGTATGCGAGTGAAGGTGCGGAACCTGAAGTCAGCGTGTTTAACGAGCAGTGGGACGCGATCAAGGCTGCTGCGACTTTCACCTAAGAGAGTTAAGAGCCAAAGCGATAGCGGATCTTAAATACAAATATGTCCGCGAGTGGGTTTTCCCAGGCGTTATCAAAAATATCGTTGAACCCTGCTTCGCCAAGCGCTGAACGCAGGTTCGCCTGCCGAGTGTAGACCAAGAAAATATCGGAAAGGGGTGCGATCTCCCAGCGATAGCGTGCTTGCAAGCTGTACTGGCTGACGGAAAAATCATAGCTATCTTGGAACCCAGCACCGACGGGCTTGGCTATAGGGATAAGGTTGTCTGGCTCACCTGGAATTTGGAAGAACTCGTTTTCTTCGGCCCGAATGCCTACCCATTGCAGCGCTAATCGCAGTTGTTGGCGAGCGCTAATGTAGTACTCCAAACTCAATGACGGTAGCCATTGTTCCGCTTCAAATGTTGCGAATAGGTCGTCATCCTGGTGCAAGAGCCAACCTTCCTGGTCCTTGTAGCCCACTGCAAATTCGACGGCGTACTGATGGCCTAGACGCCAGACCAGACCGAGGTTGGCGTTGTAGCCTGGGTCGCCAAGATTGTCCTCTTCATAGCCACCTGTCACAGACAGGCTCAGCGGGCGAGTCGTGTCCGTTTGCCACTGCACGCTTGCCGTAACCTTTGGTTCGATACGATAAGTACCGTTGCCGAAACTGTTTAGATCGTCGTATTGAGGGGCTGAGTAGGCGCCGCGAAATGTGATTTGCGATAGGTCGTTGAGGCTAGTCTTGTTGGATACGAATACGCCAGCGCCAATTAACAAAGACTCGCTGATGTTCTTGCGCACCGAACCGCGCAGATCGAATTCGTTTTCGCGCGCCCAGCTTAGGTTCGAGTGAGTCAAGGTGAGCGCGCTGCGAAAACTATACTCATCATTGCGTTGTAAGAAGCCAAGGTCGTTGATATCGATATGTTCGTCAAAGTACTCAATACCGACCCGGTGCCGTACCCCATCGCCATAGAACATTTCGAAATCCATGAAACCGCCGTAGCCGCGTTCGTCGATGCGATCGAGGTCCGAACTCATAATCTGGCCATCGATTTTCAACCCGCCTGTGCCCGACAGGTAGTGCCAATCCAATCCTTGCACCATTGCGTCGCCGCGTTCTGTATTAAGTACCGCGGTGCCAAGGATGCCTATTGCGCGATACGCGCCGTCACTCGCGTTGTCTTCGTACATCAAGCGAGCGATACCGTAGTCATTGCCTGCTTGGTCTAGATTGCGCGGTTGACCTGCGTCCGTGACATCAAATTTAACGTCTTCTTCAAACGCGCCCATCAGCCCGTAACGGAAGTTTCCTGCCTGACCGGTTGTGCGCACAGCGCCGACAAGTTCGGTCGGTTGGACTCGCTCTCGTTGTGGTACATCCACAGTTGGGTCAACGACTGGTGCCAGGGGTTTGCCGCCGATGCGCCGAGTATTGACCATGGTATAAGGTAGGCCGCGCTGCCCGACCCCGTTTGTTCTTGTGTCAGCTCTCGGCGTAGCGATAAAGATCTCTTGGCCTTCGAGGAAGAACAGTCGTTTCTCAGGAAAGAAGGTTTCGGTTGCCGTGAGGTTGATCACGACATCATCAGACTCAACGATCCCGAAGTCCGGATTCACGGTGGCGTTAAGCTGGAAGTTGCTTGAAGGTCGCCAGAGTATGTCTGCGCCCACCCTATACTCAGCTTCTTCGTCCACCCAATCGTAAGAGGTCGCTGCGAACGGATAGATACTGTACTGCTGCCGAGGTTGGACATCTTCCATCTCGAGCGTGTTGAGGGCGGTCATAAATTTTGGTTGTGTCGATGGAAGTGCAGGCCATGCCCATCGTTCGTCGAGGTGGGCGACCTTGCGTGAAACATAGACACCCATGGATCGAGTCCCTGACACCGATGGCATTGAGACCATACCCCAAGGAATGAACATCTCTGCAGACCATCCTGAATCGGTTGTCTGGCTGCGCCCGTACCATGGTCCGTCCCAGTCATTTAAGAACTGACGCTCAGGCAATACGGTGCCGTCCATCAGCGAGTCGCCGAGATTGATGCCAAACCAATAGCCATAACGACCCTCACCAGAGGTGTCGATGGTGACGGAGAGGCTGTCTCGATTATCCCGAACGTCGCGACCGGTGAGGCGTTTGACGAGACTGTCTGTGGGCTGCTCCATGATTGCACTCACATAGAGACCGTCTTCGTTGTAGGCAATGCGCAATTGAGTGGGATAGGTGCCCGGGGTACCGGTGTCTGGTTCTACCCCAATGAAGTTGTCGACAATGGCGATGTCTCGCCAGATAGCTTCATTAACAAAGCCATCCACTTTGATCTGATCGTCAGGAATTTTTGTCAGGGTCAGCGGGCTGCCTGAGTCCGTGCTCACAAGAATCGTCGCTGGCAGCGCTTGCGTTTCTGTGGGTACCGCAACAGGGGTGGAGGGTGTTGGCGCTGTTGTCTCTGTTCGTGCTCGAGGTGTTGACGCGCGAGTTTGAGGAGTTAAGTCCGTCGGACTGGTTGCCGGTGTGCGGGCGAGCTGATCAGGCTCGATGACCAACCATGCCCCTGTTAGCCCTCTTGTTTTACTTTGCGCAACTTCACGACGCCCGATAGCTTCGTTTTCGAAAGGCCCAGCGACGACGCGAAAGAACATGCCGCCGTTGCGTTCCACTTGGCGGATCTGAATCTGCGTGTAGCCTGCCTGTTGCTTTGATGCGAAATCTTCAGCGTTGGCTCGATGGCTAAAACTGGCGAGCCCTACGTAATAAGTTTCAGCGTTTGCAATCGCTGAGCTTGTGGCCAAAAGCAGTAACAGAACGAATTGGGTGAGACGCAAAACCAGGTCCGAGGCTAAAAAGACAGTTTACCCGACGTGAAAGTAAATTCTTTCTAGGATTTGTAACAATTTCACCGGCAGATGGGTTAGCCGAACAGAATTAAGAGAATAGCTGCGGCCAGCAAATAAGGGAGGATACCTAGGCACTGAATAAAGAATATGCGACGTTTCATTTGTGCCGTGTCGTTTATGTGTGGGAATGGCTCGTCAGGTTCTGGTACGCCCAGGAATTCACAGAGTGGCTGCCATCCTTCTTTTACTTCAAATACAAGCAGCCGTTCGGGATCGATGGTGTCTTTGACCGCTTCGTTGTGGGCTCGAAAGGTGGCTTTGGCGCGTACCGGGTCACCGGCGTGACCTGCAAACGTGCCGTCCCAGACGAGTTTAGCTACAGCGTCTAGCATTTTGCCGACGCGCGGGACCAGACGCGGCAGCCAGCTCGGCATGACTTGTGAGACTCTGTAGATTGTCTCGTTGACACTGCGGAACCAGCTATCCTCATCCCGGACTGTAAGGATGACCTTGGCGTTCGGGTAATAGTCGGCAAGCTCAGCGTAAAAATCACATGCCGGGAAGTCCGTTGTCGCTCTGTATCCGGAAAAAACTTCATCCCAACTAGGGACATCCCGCTGATTGGCGATACGAGACCAGTAATCGACTTGATCAGCCTTCGTCGCCACCTCAATCATATGATGACATTTGATGAAACCGAGTCGCTCGAGGGCTGTCTTCAAGCTAAGTGTTCCCGTTCGACCAAAACCGGCACCAATGATTTCGAGAGTCATAGTTTAAGCATTCAGATAGACATGATGCTTGAGCTTACTTAGTCTTCGGGTCAATGCCAAAATCGGGGAAGGTTGATAGCGGAAGGTTCGAACGCCGGGAGCGCGTCTGGCGGGACGGCGGGCGAAATTGTAGGAGAAAAAAGAGTTATCGATGACAAGGTGGCAGCCAGCTCCTGGTACGCCTTGGGTTTGCTGCTCATCGTTTACGTTTTCAATTTTCTCGACCGATCAATTCTTGGCATTCTAGCCCAGCCGATCAAAGAGGAGCTGGGGGTTTCGGACACAGAGATGGGATTCTTGGGTGGGATCGCCTTTGCTCTGTTCTATACGATCTTAGGGATCCCAATTGCACGGTTAGCGGACAAAACAGTGCGTCGTACACTGCTGGCGGTATGCCTTGCGCTGTGGAGTGGTATGACCGTGCTCTGTGGCTTCGCGACCAGTTTCACCTATCTCCTGGTCGCGCGGATTGGGGTTTCTATCGGCGAGGCGGGTGGAAGTCCACCGTCCCACTCCATGATCTCTGACTTGTTTCCCGAGCATAAGCGTGCGACCGCGTTATCGATCTACGCACTAGGGATACCAATTGGCGCCATGCTTGGGAGTCTGATTGGTGGCACGATCAACGCTGAATATGGTTGGCGTGTTGCTTTCATTGCAGTCGGCATACCAGGCATTTTTCTGGCACTCCTTGTTCGATTCACGCTTGCAGAACCTGTTCGAGGGGCGTCGGAAGCCATCGTCAGAGCAAACTCCGAAGCTCCGCCGGTCATGGACGTGATGCGGTTTCTTTGGGCGCGCAAAAGCTTCCGTTACTTATCTATTGGTGCGGCACTACACGCATTTGTCGGCAATGGGGTTGGTTACTGGTTCCCGTCCTTCCTGATTCGATCGCACGGTCTGGATACAGCGACCGTGGGACTTTGGCTCTTCTACTTAGGTTTTGCTGGGATGATCGGGACCTTTCTTGGCGGCTATTTTTGTGACCGACTCGGGAAAAGGGACGATCGTTGGTATCTATGGTTGCCAGGGTTCGCGACCGTTCTTGCGATACCGTTTTCGGTATACGTTTACCTCGGTGATGATGTGGTGCGGGCATTGGTCGTCGCGAACATACCGGTAATGCTGGGTGCTTTCTATCTTGGACCGGGTTTTGCTCTGACCCAGCGATTGGTGGGCGTGCGTATGCGCGCGCTGGCGGCAAGTGTGCTTTTGTTTGTTACTAACCTAATAGGGCTCGGCCTCGGTCCTCAACTAACCGGTATCATCAGCGATGTTCTAAATGCCACCACCGCACTTGGAGTGGATTCTCTGCGTTGGGCGATGGTGAGCGTGCTGGGGCTCAACGTGATATCCACAGTGTTCTATCTGATCGCTGCGAAATACTTGATCGAGGATCTAAGAGCACCTAAATAGTGTTGTTAGATTTGGGCCAAAAAAGTTTCGATAGCCGCATTTGTCTGGTTCGGTACTTCTAACTGTGGGAAGTGGCCTGAGCCCACTACCTGTGCGAATTGCACGTTTTGCACATTCTTGCTGATATAGCCTTGGTCCACCGCATTCGCGGTTAACCATAGGACTGGCTGCTTGATTTGGCGTGCCATGCGTTCTGTATTGACTGCCATGACGTCCACCTCGGCAATGATTGTCTCGAGAGGTGTTTTCATTGCATCGGCGACAGCGCTGCTTGCCACCGTTTTGTCACACTTAGGTCCGAAGAATCCTTGGTACATGCCTTTGAAGGCTTTCTTTCCTTGCGGCCCAGACAACCTGTCTGCCATGCCACCGAGAAGCTGTGCGAACGGGCTTTTGCGCGTTTTCAAGTTTGCGCTGGGGTAGAGCCCCGAGTCGATCATGACGCAGGCTTTGACTAAGTTTGGCTTGGAACGGGTGAGCTCTAAAGTCACTGGTCCACCCCCGGCATGGCCGATTGCGATGACTTTCCGTATTTTAAGGTGTTTTAGTAGGGCGACTATATCCTGTGAGTGCTGTTCCGGTGTGTGTCCTGTTCCAGGAGTAGAAGATCGCCCAAGACCTCGGCGGTCCAGTGACAGGATTTTGTATTGGCTAGAAAAATGTTTGATCTGCTCGTGCCAGTGATCAGCGTTTGAACACCAGCCGTGAATAAACAAAAGGGCGGGCGCCTTGGTGACGCGTTTGCCTTGTACGCGGTAGTAGAGTTTGGCGCGGTCGTTTTCGAAATATGGCATTTTATTACTCCCTGGCTGACAACAGAGTGTAACCCGAGTTTTATTCACCTAGGAGTTGATTAATAGGAGTTGATTGAGAGGAGTTGATTGAGAGGAGCTGATTGACCGAGGAATGGATTGGTGGTTTCCTCAGGAAAACAGCGAACAAGAGTGTGTGAGATGGCAATACCATGCATGGCGAAGGAAAGTGATCCTGCGTTAATGGCCGAGGCTTTGGCTGAAGCAGGTTGTTTGGTTGTTACAGATCTCTTTGATGCGAATGAGCAGACGCGTGTGAGAGATGAACTGGCGCCTTATCTTGAAACCGTGCGGGTGATCGTCGATGACGATCCGACACAGTTTTACCCAGGACACACACGTAGAACGAGTGCGTTGATCGCGCGTTCGGAGACGGTCGGGAAGCTAGCGGTTGCTGAACACAGCCTGGGTCTGTGTGATCATTTTCTCACGCCGAACGGAGAGTTTGGTTATCAACTCCACGTGAGTGCAGCGCTTGAAGTGGGCCCGGGAGCGCGGCGGCAAATTCTGCATCGTGAGCACGACTCGTTTACGTTCTTCGAACATCCGCGGCCCAATTTGATTGTTGCAAGTATGTGGGCGGTGACTGATTTTCGCGCCGACAATGGCGCCACCCTCCTTGTACCCGGTAGCCATAAGTGGACGGCAGATCGTCAAGCTAAGGATGAGGAAGTTGAATCCGCGGAAATGCCTGCGGGATCTGTACTCTATTGGCTTGGTGGCACATTGCATGGGGCAGGGGCAAACACATCATCGGATTGGCGCTATGGCGTGATCCTGACCTATTCGCTGGGTTGGCTGCGCCAGGAAGAGAACCAATACTTAGACGTCCCTGCGGAAGTCGCCTCGAAGCTGCCGCCAAAGCTTCGCGATTTGATCGGATACAAAATGTATCGTGCGCTCGGCTACTCGATGAACAAGACAGTCGGTATGCGGCCTGATTAGGAGTTTTCCCACACTCAGTTGGCAAATTATGACCTTATAGCCAATTAGTTTGCCTCATCTGTTGCTTGTGTTCTCACAATCCTCTATAAAGCGCTCCCGCGTTTATGCTGCAGTGCACACAAGCGGTGCGCGGGATGCGAAATGCGCCAATTTTGGGCATTTATAAGCACTAAACCCCTATTTTGACTGGCACGAAACTTGCTCCTTCTATGTAAGAAGCTAAAGCAAAAGGCAAAAGCCAACACAGGCATTGTCTTGTTGTGTTGCATCAAAATCGAACTACATACTAAGGATAAGAACATGACCGTCACTCAGCTGCCCAAACGACACAAGGTAGTGCCGAAGCTGTATGAGCAAGACACGAGTAAATATGCGGGCCCCCACGGTGCTCAGCAGTCAAGAGTAGCTCGTTTGTTACGCAAGTCTCTAAAACACCATGCCTATCTTCGCTGGGCAGAAGCATTTACCGAAATTGAGATCACCGGTCTCGCGCACCTAGAGGAACGGATCGGTCCGGCCATTTATGTGGCAAATCACACAAGTCACCTCGATACGATACTGACCCAATCAGCACTGCCAGATCATGTTGCTGATGATCTATTTTATGGTGCAGCGCAAGATCGTTGGTTTATTAAAGGTCGAAAGAAAAAAGAACTGAACCCCCTCTATCAATCGTTCGTGTTAGGTACGTTCCCAATCCTGCGCGGCGGAGGCCTTGGCGCCCTGTCATATGCTAGCGAGTTGGTGGAGAACGGCCACAACATCCTATTGTTCCCTGAAGGCACGAGAGCGATGGGTACCGAGCTGGGTGCGTTTAAGCATGGGGCGACGATACTGGCTTTGCGCCATCAGGTGCCCGTTATACCTCTGTATCTTGGTGGGTTGCGAGCGCTACGCCCGAAGGGTAGCCGCGAAACGGTGCCTGGCTCGGTCTCCATGGATATTCTCGAACCCATTCAATTCAGTGTGGGTATGGATGTTGAAAGTGCGACTGGTTTGGTCCAGGCCGCGATGAATCAAGCACATCAGACACGTTTAGGCGTGCAAACAGCAGAAGTCGTTGCCGATGAGGAAGCGGCCTAGCATGATGGGGTTGCCCAACAATGGTGAATCCGTACTGAGGAGTCTCTAATGCGACTATCCGCGCACGATGCATCCTTTCTATATGGTGAAACAGCGAGTGGACCGATGCATAGCGTCGTGTTCTCCATTCTCGATGGGTCGGTAAGTCGTGACCAGTATCTGAAGTTCTATGCCGACCGGTTGCATTTGGTGCCTCGACTACGCCAAAAGCTCGCGTTTGTACCGTTCAATCTTGCCCATCCTAGGTGGATTGATGATCAGGATTTTGATTTAGGGAACCACATTCGTGGCCATGAAGTCTCTGCAAACACAAAGTTAGATCGTGCGATCGAGATTGGTCTGGAGTTAGGTGAGCCTCTACTGGACCGAGCAAGACCACTCTGGTTGCACTATGTGATCGAGAATGTCGAAGGTAAAACCCTGATTGTGCAGATGGGACACCATGCCTTTATGGATGGTGCGACGGCGGTTGCGATGTCAACTGTACTGACTGACCCAGAACCGGACACTGAGGCACCAGAAGCCCCCGAAAAGTGGCGACCAGAGTCGGCACCCTCTTCCTTTGAACTCTGGCAGGAAGCAGCAACGGAAAATGCTCAATCGGGTTTTGGCCAGGTCCAACAATTGGCCGAAGGGGCGCAATCGTTAGTCTCCTTGGGTAGTAAAGGCGCGTCATTGCTCCAACGCATGTCTAAGCCTGTTTTACAGGCTCCATGGAATGCGAGCTTGGTCGGGCCGAAGAGATCGATGGCGCGGTTCGATCTCAAGTTATCCAAATTCAAACCGGTACGCACGGCGCTAGGTGGGACGTTAAACGACATCGCGGTAACGATTGTCGCCGAAGCCGCAGCCCGATACTTAGCTAAGAAGAAGGAAGAGGTCGACGATCAGTATTTACGTCTTATGTGCCCCGTGAATGTTAGGGGTGAAGATGACGATCCGTTAGCGATGGGTGGCAATAGGGTTTCAGCGATGTTTCCGTTGGTAAAAGCTGAACCGATGCCGATCGACGAGCGATATGAGCTTGTCAGGACTGAACTTGGCGATATAAAGAATAGGGATGAGGCATCGATTCTAGATCAAATGCAGCAGCTGCAGCCAAACGTACCCCCGATTGCCATGGCACAGACTCTGAGTGTTGGCACACAGTGGGATCCAACGGTTGCCGCTGCGCGCGCACCATTGCCAGTTGTACCGGGCCTTGAGGGGTCTCGGCCACAGCAATTGGGGTTCAATTTTACTTGTACCAATGTGCCTGGTCCGAATTGGAAGCAGTACATAGCAGGTTGTCGCGTTGAAAATTCCTTTGGCACCCTTATGCTCGGTGGTAACTTGGGGTTCGGGGCGAGTGTCGGTAGTTACAATGGGCGACTGAACTTTGTATTCACCGCGGATCCTCGTCTGATGTCAGATGTTGAGATGTTTCGCGATTTGGCAAGCCAAGCGCTTGATGAACTAAGGACGCATGCTGAAGATGCGCAGTAAATCGGAGGAGGTCGCTATGTCGGAAGAGAAGAAGACGGACAAAGGTGCAGGTAGCTCAATACCTAATCCAATGGGTCAATCATTTAGTGGCATGGTTACCGAGTGGGAACGCAATTTTGACGCGTTTGCCAATCAGGTCATGGGCACAGAAGCTTATAGCCAAGCTATGAATGAAATGCAGAAGGCGCAACTCACTTATCAAAAGGGCGTCACTGACAACATGGCGCAGCAGTTGGCCACTCTGAACATGCCGACCCGCGATGACGTCTTGCAGTTAGCCGAAGCTGTCCGCCAACTTGATCGGCGGATGGAGCGCATCGAGGACAAACTGGTTCTAAATGACGAGCCACCGGCGAAGCGCAATAAGCCAGCTCGAACCCGCAAACCACCGCAAACTCCGGAGGAAAGCTAATGAGTGACATACCATCGGGAATGGGTGTACCAAATCTAGAAGATCTACAGGGCGACGTCCGTGATTTTGTTGAGCAGGCGATTGCTCGAGGCAAGAAAAGTGTTGAGCTCGCTAACGCACCACCACAACCGGTTGGTCTAACCCCGAAAGAGACGATTTATACGCGGGGAACGCTGCGTTTGTATCACTATGAACCGATGTGTGAAGAGGTTTACCGCGTACCAGTATTGCTCGTGATGGCAACGACCAATAAGTCCTACGTCTTTGACCTCGCGCCTGGTAGAAGCATGATCGAATACATGTTGAAACAGGGATTCGATGTCTACGTGTTGGACTGGGCACCTCCGACCCAGGCGGAGCGAGGCTTAACGCTCAAGGATTACACCCAAGACTTCATCCCGACCTGTATCGAGAAGATCCAAAAAGAAAGCGGTGAGGAAGACGTAAATATCATCGGGTATTGCATGGGTGGCGTTCTGTCGCTCATCTACGCGGCGACCAATCCGGATGGGCCACTTAAGAATCTAGTCTGTTTGACAACGCCTGTGGATTTTCATCGCATGGGTATATCGCAGGTCTGGAATGACCCGCAGTACTTCGATGTGGACCAGCTTGTCGATACTGTCGGTGTCTTGTCTTCGGGTACTGTCACGCAAATGTTCGAAATGCAAAGGCCGGCGCAGAGATTGGCAGGCCAGCTCCGTTACTGGGACAACATGCTTGATGATGACTTCGTCGAGAGTTATCGCGCGATGCTGCGTTGGGGTGACGAAACGCTACCGTTGGCGGGAGAATATGTCAGGGAAACGACTAAAGAGCTGCAATGGGGTAACAAGCTGTTTACGGGAGAGCTGATTGTGGACGGTAAGAAGGCGGCGCTTGAAAAAATCAAAGTACCGTTGATGAGTTGTGTCGCCGAACATGATCACCTTGCACCACGAGGCTCAACGGAGAAGCTGCTCGAGCTTGTGGGTTCCACGGACAAAGAAGAAGTCCTTTTGAAGGGCGGCCATGTCAGCTTAATAGCTGGACCAAATGCCGCCAAACGGATGTGGCCTCGGGTCGGAGCTTGGTTAGCAGACAGATCTGTCTAGCTAAGCGTCTCTAACCACTGCAGTAGGTCTGTGACGACGACGTCGCGGTTGGTCTCGTTGAGCATTTCATGCCGACCATCCGCGTACCACCGCAGTTGTACCTGCGTTAGCCCGGTGTCTTTGTAAGCTGCAACCATCCGTTCTACGTCAGCGCCACCATTATGTACTGGATCCTTACGGCCGGAAAAAACCAGGGTTGGCAGTGATTTGGGGATGCAGGCGAGGTGGGCGGCGTCCGCGGCAACCGCAGCGCCGGCCTGTAAGTCTCGCAACGAGCCAGTCGCGATAACGAACCCACAGTTTTTGTCTTGCACGTACAGATCCACCTGACTCTGGTCTCGCGACAACCATTCAAATCCCGTAGCCGTTTCAGATGAAAAGTCGTTGTTTGCGCTACTGAACAGGAGTTTTTGCATGAGTGGGCTTTGACCGGATATACCGACGCGGCGCGTCTCGAAACCCAGAATCCAACCAGGAATCGGGTTGCGCGATTTCGCTTTGAAACCAGGCGATCCCGATAAGATAAGCCCATCGATCGAGCTGCCATGTCGTGTTATGTAGTGCTGTGCCAGCATGGACCCCATGCTGTGGCCTAACAAGATAACCGGTACATCAGGGTGGTTCGCACGTATGTGTTGGTTTAGTTCGTAGGCGTCTGCAACAACTCGATTCCAGCCGTCTGGACCGAAGTAACCTTGAGCTTGGTCAGTTCCTGCGCTACCAGTTTGGCCATGGCCGCGATGATCGTTGGCATATGTGGCGAGTCCAGCGAGCGCGAATTGTTCGCCAACCCAATCGTATCGTTGGGCGTGCTCACCCATGCCGTGAGCAATGTGAACGACAGCCCGTGGTGCAGCGGTTGGCCGGTGGTAGCAAGCAACGTCAACGCCATCACTCGCTGCGAGCGCGAAACTCTTCATTCAGCGTCTACTCGGGCTTTTTGGGCGTGGGTGCTGGAGGGTCGAACACCTGTTTCATCATATTCATTGGATTCAGGTCGTTGAGCTGCTTCAAGTGCGCCCGCATCTGATCTTGATGGTTTAAGAAGGTGACAACGCTTTGTTCGATGTAGCGAGCGGCAACCGCACCGAGCTGATCGCCATAGAAGCGAATCATTTGCTCGATGACCCTATTTGTGAGGACAGTCCCGTGGCCACTGCTCTCTTGTTCGGCAAGAATTTGCAGTAGAACTGATCGTGTGATGTCTTCGTCGTCCTTACTGTCGACGACTTCAATACTCTCACCCTTAGTGATGATGTCGCGCACGTCGTCGATCGTGACGTACTTGCTTTCCGTCGTGTTGTACAAGCGACGATTGGGATATTTCTTAAGTTTATGCACGTTTGTCTGTCGGTGGGTAAATGAGTTTCAGACAAGTGCGGTCGGCTTTGAATGGCTGCCACGATTCGGGATCTTGAGCGAGACGATCGGCGACGATTCTGAATACATCGGGATTCATTCCCATACCACTGTGACTGCCCCACACGCGAATGTTCTCGCTTGTTGGAGACTCCGGCTCGATACACGTTTCCCATCCGACAACCCCGTCTGCTTTGCTGTAGACGGAAGTTGTGGGCATTGCGAGAGGTGCACTTTCTCGTGCGCTAGGCATCATCGCTCTTAACTCTTCGACGGTTAAGCCTGACATACGCTCGAATAACTTTTCCACTAACGGATTGGTTGAGCCAGTTTCGGTGGCGCCGTAAGGGCTGCCTAGAGTGATAACGGAACGAACCGCGTCCGGAAACTGTTTGGCGATCTCGCGTGCGTAGACACCACCCAAGCTCTGGCCGACCAAGCTGATTTTGGTGCCCATAGAGTGACTGAGGCGATAGAAACGAATCATCGCTGCTTCAAGTAATCTGGGGTGGCCTGTGTTAACACCTTGAAGCCAGGGCAGTGGCTTGTAGCCAAGTTGGGTGAGAAACCGGCGCAACATCACTGTAGAGCTATCGCCAGCACTGAACCCCGGTAGAATCATAACAGGATGGGGTTGGGCTTCGGGTGCTTCGCGCATGAGAGATGCCCATTGCGTCGTCAGCATGCTGACTTCGAACAAGGTCCGTGGCAGCTCTGTCAGCGAATCGAGCATCCCTGGACCCGCGAGTTTCGATGTTCGCGATCCCGAATCGTCACTGCGATTGCCAGAAAAATCGGATTGTTCGTTAGTCTGTGCCACGGTACCTCGGCCCTTGAAGACTCCCTGAGTGTGTATGTGCCTTCCATTTGAGTCAACAAGAATGTTGCGACGCAATATGGCTTTTTTGTAGGTTTTTTGAGGAAAATTGTTGAAATCGGAGGTGAAACAGGCTATTCGGCGTTTGTGGTGTTACCCCCCTACCCAAATATGTTGCGTTGCAACACTAGAACCTCCCACCATCGTGAGTGACTGAGCTGGGTGGTTGAATAGGGCCAGTTATTGGGTGACTATGGAGCTAGATCGACTGACTTTCAGGGGAGTGTTATGGCGAGTTATATCATGCTCAGTACTTTGACTGATGAAGGACGCAAGACGTTGAAAAGCCGACCTGAGCGATTGCAGGAGGTGAATAAAGAGTTGGAGGAAATGGGTGGGCGAGTGACCTACCAGTTCGCCACACTGGGCGGTTATGATTTCGTTAACGTCATCGAAGCACCGAGCAACGAGGTGATGGCGAGAATCTCGATGGAGCTAGGCGCGCGCGGCACCATCAAAATTGTCACGTTACCCGCAGTTAGTATTGATGAATTTGTGACGCTGATGTCTGCGGCGCCGCCTAAGACTTAAGGTCCGACTTAGAGATGGGCCAGTACATTCTCCTCATGCGCGACCACTCTGAGGGGTTGCGCGCCATTAGCGACAACGCCGCAGCGTTAGAAGGCATCGTGGCCGGACTGGAGCGATGGGAGGCCAAAGTCATCGCGTCTTATCGGTTGCTGGGTGTCTGGGATCAGTGCTACATCATCGAAGCCCCCAGCAATTTTTTGGCCTACCGTGCAACGCTCGCACAAGAGTGGAGCGTGACTGCAGATACAGCGATCTTGCCTGCCCTTGAACTGCCGCTGTTTGAGCGACTCCTTAAACAAGAGATCCGCACAGCGGGTCCGCACAAATGGCAGATCCAGTGGTGGGCGCGTGCGGCGCGCTTTCTACTCTACGACTATAACTATGGCCGCTACGGCCGAAAATTCTTTACGAATCACGCGGTTCTGGGGCGGGAGAATTTCAACGGGATTAAAGGGCCGTGCATTGTCGTCGCCAATCATGCCAGCCACTACGACCAGTATTGCTTGATGAAGGCGGTGCCATGGAGCATACGGACCAACCTATATATAGGTGCGGCTGCTGATAGATGGTTCTTGCGCGGGCGCAAAGAGATTACGCTGCAACCTTGGTACGTGTCCTTGGCGTTAGGTACATATCCGATACAGCGCGGCGGCGGATCCCGTTCATTGGATTACCCGAAGTGGCTCCTCGAACAGGGGGCAAACTTGATGCTTTTCCCAGAGGGAACACGCGCTCGCGGCCGCAAGCTCTCGCGGTTTAAACATGGGGTATCAATCTTGGCGACGCAGACAGGCGCGCCGGTAGTTCCCATCTATCTTGAAGGGCTACAGGCGATACGTCCGCCAGGATCCAAAGAGTCTGTGCCGGGTCCCGTCGCCGCACATGTTTTGGCGCCGCTGTACTTTGATGAAACGACGTCAGTCCCAGAGGCAACAGAGCAGATCTATCAGGCGATGCTCGCTAAGCACAACGAAGTACTTGGTATCGATTCGGAAGCCTAAGTCACACATAAAAAAACCCGTGCGTTGCACGGGTTTTTCTAGTCTTAAGAAAGAGCTTTATGCAGCTTTTTCTTCGACTTTCTCCTCGGCTTTCAATTCTGGAGCCGCGTCTGTGTTGAACGCGGTCTTAACGACATCGCCATTTGCTTCTACAGCTTCGCGCAGTAGCTCACCGCGAGCTTGAAATGCGTTCTGTGTGGCTGACCACAAAGTCTCACCGTACTCACGCTGTAGTTCTGCAAAGGTTTGCACGTCTTTTACTTCAGGTAGACGAGAGGCGAACTCTTGGTTCATCTCAACGTACTTTTGCAAGTTGGTCGCATCAAATTCGGTAATTTTTTGGAACCACTGAGTGTTGAGTTCCATCAATTCGCGACCCAGCTCTATCTGCTTTTCAAACGGATTCATAACTGCTCCTCTAGTTCGTTGTATTTTCTATTGAACGTTCAAATTGAATGTTCAAAATTAGGTTGGTGCTTTGTGTGCACCGCACAATGAAAACAATTGTGCAGTACAGCATTCGTGATTGCAAGTAGAAAAATAGCCATTAATCGGGGTTTATGTACTAATTATCGAATTATATGGTAAGTAGTTTTACATAAATGGGTGACATTGGTGCAATGAAATAGTCTTACGTGGCCTGCATTGGTGCGTTGCGCTTTATTCTAGAGCTTCAACGGCGAGTCGATTTGCCCGTTAAGTCCGTCAATATCGTATGACATGATCACCAAATCATGTGTTTCGCCACTGCGGTCCTCAATGTAGTCGGCGAGTAGGGCTTCAGGACGGAAGCCGAGTCGCGTGAATGCTGCTTGGGCACCGATCTGATCTGGCGTCATATTGGCAGTCAGTTTTTTGAGGTCTAAGCGTCGTGCGATGTCGAAGATTTTGCCGGTCAATTGTCGACCTAAACCTTGACCCCGGAGCTCTGGTGCGACGTTGACACGAATCTCGCCAACCCTGTGCGTCCAGCGAGCGCTATTACGATCAACCGTGCCGTAACCCACAACATCCTCTCCGCGCCATGCAAGGAGTGACAGCGTTTCGCCTTTTTTGACATTCTTGAGCCAGTTTTCAACCACCTTCGGTTCGGTGATGTCGACGCGCAAAAATAACAAATCTTGTTCGTCGAGATTTGTTGCGAATTTGAGAATGGCTTCTGCAGCTTTCTTTTCAGCAACGCGAATTTCGACGGTTTCTCCATCGTCCAGCGTTACTTCCAGTGGAAATTCGCTGACGGCATTTGCAACGTTTTCCGGTAAGGCCATATGAGCTCCAAGGATTTTGTTTTGTCTAGTTGTCTGATAATTCGGCTGCTTGCATGAGCTCTTGTGTAACGGCTTCTACAGAGCTTTGCATCATGTCGATGTCTGGCATCAATACGCGATCGGCGACGAGGTTGAATGTCAGGGTTTGGGCGTAGGTGCTAATAGCTACTGCGAATCCTAGATTGCCTGCAAGTGCTGGTACAAAGAGCTGTTCTTTCACTTCATGTCCGGCGAAAAACAATGAGGTTTGGGCACCGTTTGCAGTGACGGCACTGAAGTTAAACCCTGCCATCATTTGCGAAAACGCTGGCGGTAGACTGCTCGAGATGGAGGTTGCGAGATTGCCTGGCATAAATTGTTGGAAGAAATTGATCGGATTGAATGTCAACCAGTTAAGTGGGGTCTGTCCAAAGAAACGGCTGGCGGTTGCGTCGTCTACGCCTGGGATCGTCGGGAGAGGTGGTGCAAGTTCGCTCAGCAATTGTAGTGCTTGCGCTTCTCGGTTTTGCTTGATCGACTCATTTTCCCAGCGAATTTCGGTCAAGCGATCAAGTACTGCCCTGGGCTCAGCATCGGCAACGGGGAATACCCCGGACATTCGACTACCTCGTATGCCGGAAGTATCTTCGCGACGCACTTTGACTGGGCAGAAAACACGCAGATGTCGACCGGCTGCGTTTACAGATTTGTTAGCGAGATAACGCGCAGCTGCTTCAACCAACACAGTAAGTACAATGTCGTTATCGGTGCCGCCAAGCTTGCGACGCAATTTTCGGACGTTGAGATATGGGACCGAGATGCGACGGAACTCCCTAGCCTGGCCGACAAGACCTTGGTTCCAAGGGGCAATACAGATCGGTTCGGTTAAGAATCGCGTCACTGACTCAGTTGCACGGCGAATCATTTCACTGCCATGTTCGGAAAAACTTCCGAGGCGACGGGACTGTTCTGCAAAAGCTGCGGTGTTGTCTTTGACCGCTTCGCTGGCAAGGTCCATCTCGGAAGGTGCAGCTTCAGGCGTCCAGTCTTCTGGTGGCGCGACACGCGGTTCTCTGAGCAAGTCGAAGAACACATGTGCGTCCTCCCCGAGCGTAACGTTGTCTAAGGCGGCGAGGTGGACAACATGTACAAGGATAGTTTGATCGCGATCTTTAGCGCTAACCAAGTGCATCGCCCACAACGGCTTGGTTCGATCTAGGGGCTTGGTGCCGATATCCACTGCGTGGGAGATCAGATCATCAACTGAGGTATCGCCCGGTAGTTCGACCTTAGTTATATGTTCTGCAATATCGAACTCTTCATGATCGACCCAAACCGGGTGGGCAAGATTGAATGGTACGAATGCGAGACGTTTGCGGTAGTGGGGTAGGCTACTTAAGCGTGAACCGACGTGTTTGAGAATGGCATCGAGGTCGGGATTGGTTGCCAGGATAGAAAGAGCACTGACCTGCATGGCGACCCCGGTCTTCTCCAAAAAAAGACTGGCTGCTGCTTGATCTGTTAGACGCATAAGATGAGGAACCGGCTGTGTCTGGTTACTTCTATCGGGCTATTTATTGTCGGGCTATTTATTGTCGGGCTTGGGAGGTGAGACATTACCGAAACCATTCATGCCTCCAACAAAATTTTGCCAAGGTGCGAAAGCACCGGTCAGTAAACTGGTGACAAATTCTTGCTGTTGTTCCTGGGAGTTTTGCAGGTTGTTCGTGAAAGATTCCATCATTTGCTGCTGCCAACCTTGCACGTCAGGCAGACCCATAAATCGACGCAGTTCCTCCGGGGTAAGATCAATCTCAACGTTAATTTTCATTAGTGTCTCCGTTGTCGTGCTACTGTTGCGTAAGCGTTTTAGCGCGTTTGGCTATATTAACTAAGTTTGGTATACAAGACGATTATATAATCTCGTCACTACATTTTATGAGTACAAAGTACCGCGCATTTGCGATTGATCTAGATGGTACGCTTCTTGTTGGAGAGGAGCTGCCAAGTGCCAATATTGAATCGCTCCGACGTGCCCGCGACATGGGCATCAAAGTGATGATCGCCACGGCGCGCTGGACGCACATAGCACAGCGTATCGCAGACCAAATTGGCATAAGGGACCTCATCATCGCCTGTTCAGGTGCCCAGGTTTATGATCCAAGCCGTCAACTGGATATATTCGACCATCGACTGCCAGAAGAGTTTACAAAAGAGCTATTTGACCTTTGTAACGGAGAGCGTTGCATAGCGACAGTCACTTTCGGAGCCGATGTTCGTTTGAAGCTGGATGGTGAACCGGATATGACCCAAATGGGCGATGAAATGTCGTGGGTTCGTGCACTCAATTTAGACGTGGACGATCCACCGCGAATCGCAGCCATTCAGGGAAGTGCCTGTATTGCACGGATACGATCCGAGCTGCAGGAGAAGTTTGCAGACCAAGTGAACATTTTTGATTCTATTGGCCCGAGCGGCAAAATTATCATCACCATAACTGCTAAGGCGGCGACGAAAGGAGCCGCGCTTCAAGCTGCATGTGAAGAGATGGGCATTACAAGAGAACAAGTAGTGGCTTTCGGAGATGCGGAAAACGATCTTGAGATGTTTAAGGCAGCGGGTGCCGCAGTGGCGATGGGGCAGGCTGATGAGACGACGAAAAGTCATGCAGACTATGTGACGCGCGCGAACCACGAGGCGGGGGTTGGTTATGCGGTCGATCAAATATTGAAGGGCGAGATCCTCCACTAAACAGGAGCGGATGCATGGCTGATACGTCGTTCTTTCACGAAGCCCAGGCAATGGCTGAGTTCTTGGCGTTACATCGAGATCCAATGCTGCGCGGCACTGGCATGCCACGCGGCAGCGGCCGACGAGTTCTGGTCTTACCCGGGTTGATGGGCAACGATCTCTATCTAACAACCGTCCGACACTGGTTATCGCGGATCGGCTATCAACCGCTAAGTTCCGACATTTTGTTGAATTTAGGTTGTGCTAAACGCATGGCGACAGATGTTCAGGCGAAGCTTGAACCTCTACTTGCTGAGGATAGATCTCCGATTGCGATTCTGGGCCATAGCCGAGGCGGTCTCCTTGCCAAAGCTCTAGCAACCAGACTTGGTAAGCAGGTTTCGCACTTAATCTTAGTTGGCTCTCCGCTTGGCGGATTTCTGAATGCGGGGCCAGAAGGCGTGTCTGCGTTTGCCGAATCAATGGAACAGGGAAACGACATCCAACGTTGGGTGATTAATGCGGGCCTTGCCGCGACGCGACTGGTGGATGCGGACTGCACTGCACCTCGTTGTGGGTGTGAGTACTACACAGATCTTTTCGGACCACTTGCGCCATCTACCAAGGTCACTGCGATTTACTCTAACGAGGATCCGGTGGTGCCACCTTCAAGCGCGAAACTACCGTTTGGCAAGAACATCGTGATCGATGGCACGCACAGTGGCCTGATGTTCAGTCCGGCGGTCTACCCGCATATTGCTGACGCGTTGGCAGGGTAAACCTCGGTTGGACTGTTTTGGTAGAGGGTTGTCGCTGTCTCTCAACAGCTAGCTTCGGTAGCTAACTCTTAATAACTAGCTCTCAATAGTTAAGCTTGGTAACTAATCACCTCAAACTCGATTCCGTCATGGTCGAGAAAATAGAAACGACGGCCTGGTTCGTAATCCATATGGTTGAATGGTTCGAACCCTAGTTCGGTCACTCGAGTTTCAGTCGCATCAAGGTCATCCACGACAACGCCGATATGGTTAAGGCCACCACGCCGAGACCCAGTCCTGCCTTCGCCGGGTGGGTTGCCGTCGAATGTATAGACCGCCACATAGTCGTCGTCGGTGCCGACATGTACTGTGTTGCCACCCATCTGCGAAGGACCTTCCCAGCGGACATGCCAGTCGAACAACCGACATAGTTGTTCTGCTGTGCGGCTTGGATCTGAGACGGTTACGTTCACGTGTTCAAGTTTGGCCATTTCGATTCTCCAGTTGACATCTTGAGCGATTGAGGAGGATGCTAATACCTCAACCTTACTTTAGGTCAAGCTTTTTTGTCATTCATTTCAAATCAGGAAAAAGAGGGGAAATCAGATAAAAAAGAGGGGAAATCAGAGGAAAAGAGGAGAAATCAAATGACAAAAGAGCATCGCGTGAGAGGTAATGAGCGACTGTCGATAGGCTAAATCTCCACCCGTACGGGACTGTCTATTTCGGCAATTCGATTCTATGAAGAAGCAGGGTTGGTCAGTCCGATCCGCAACAACGGCGGACAAAGACGTTTTCTTCGCTCAGATATACGCAGGCTCTCGTTCGTCTTAATCGCCCAGCAAATGGGGTTTACCTTGGAGGACATACGTAAGCGACTTGAGTCGCTACCGAGTGGTCGTACCCCGACGCTGCGAGATTGGACAAGAATCAGTAAACAGTTCTCGGGGGTATTGGATGAGAAGATCGAGCTCATGACGCAAATGCGTGATCGTCTGGAGGGATGTATTGGTTGTGGTTGCCTGTCACTTGAAAACTGCACGTTGTACAACGCAGACGATCGGATAAACAAAAACGGGCCCGGACCAAGATATATTGTTGGTGATTCGCCAGAATAGCGTCGGTGAAAAACAAACGTCTGTGAAAAACAACCGTGGGGAAAAACAAACGTGGGGAAAGATATGACGCGAAAATACCGGATGCACATTGTTGATGTATTCGCAGAAGCGCAGCTCGCTGGTAATCAGTTAGCAGTGATCGAAGATGCCGCGAGTTTGTCAGATGCAGAAATGCAGGCGGTGGCGTTGGAAATGAACTATTCCGAAACAACGTTCATAACGGCGCGGTCGGACACTGAAGCGACAGTTCGGATCTTTACCCCCGGATCCGAACTTCCGTTTGCAGGTCATCCAACCCTTGGCACGGCGTGGGTATTAACCCAAGGCCGTGGACGTATCGTTCTAAATCTTGCCGCGGGTCCAGTTCCGGTTGAGTTTGAGGCTGATCTTGGTTGGATGGTGCCGCCGCCAGTTAGTTTCCACGGTGAACTGGATGCTCAACGCGCGGCTCAGCTCATCGGCTTGGACGTTTCAGACCTATCTGCTGAACTGCCTGTGGAGATGCTTGAAGTCGGGCCCCAGTTCGTCATTGTTCCGGTGCGTGATCTAGCAGCGCTTAAGAAGGCGACGTTTAACGTTAACTTGCGCGATGAGTTGATCGCACAAGGACTGCCAGCGCGCTCAGTATTTGTAGTGAGCGCAGAGCCCTATGAACCTCAGGCTGATTTTGCTTCGCGTATGTTCTTTATCGCGTCCGGTCCTAGAGAGGATCCTGCCACGGGTTCTGCAAATTCGGCTTTCGCTGCTTATTTGAAAAAGCACAAAGGAAATGTTGGTCGAGTCGTGGTTGATCAAGGGGTGGAAATTAACCGCCCCTCGCGGCTGTATCTGGATGTGGCAGATACGCTCGCGGTGGGCGGTAAAGTTCAACCGGTCGTGGTGGGTGAGATGACCCTATAGGTCATTGGCGATTGTCTTGCGTAACTCAGCTTCGTCGTAGAGCTTCGTGATTTGCGTTGAGCCCCAAACCATCAGCCCGCCTAGCAGTCCACCGGCTAAGATCAACGAAAACCATACCCAGTAGGGTTGATCAACGAAGTAGGCGATTATGCCAACAACGAGTAGTGCCAGCCCGAAGAGGACTACCCCTTTGTACGTGTTCATGACCAGCTCTCTCTTGTGACCTTTTTGCGCCCAACCGTAGGCGAAGTTGAGGAGTGAGAAGAGCGAGAGTAGGGACAGCCAAGGGGCTATTTCTTGGGAAAACCATGGATCAACCATTTTCTGATACCTCTTGAGTAGATGAATTGGATTGGCGGGTTGCACGATGTAATTCGAGCAAGTCTCGCGCGGTGCTGGGGTTAAGATCGTTATCTGATACGAGCTGTCGAACCTTCGATTCGAACGGATCGTCATCTGGGTTGCTGTCTGCCTGATGCACCCGTTGGATGACTCTGTCCAGGCGTTGACGGATGGTTGGGTACGAAACCTCATATTCTTCCGCCAGCTGCTTGAGAGAACCAGAAGCCAGCAGCATGCGCTTCAGGAAATGGATGTCGGTTTCGTCGAGTTGGCGTAACCAATTTGGGAAGTTCATGTTATCTCCGAGTTGTACTAGGTGATTCGATTAAATATATTCAAGTCTGACTAAATATAATTAAACAATAACTTAAATAAAATTAAAGTCAAACTAAATAATGATAAGTATTTGATTGCTCATTCTGTGAACCTAGTTGCAATTTGAGCCGATAGGGTCGGCTATCCTTCCGCTATGAGGAAAGGTGATGACAAGGGATCTGTTCATCTGTTTAGAAGCGAGGACCGCTTTTTCAGGGTCGACGACGCTTGGTACTACGCTGCGCGTGAACAGGATGTCGGACCGTTTCCTACCTTAGAAGAAGCCCGTATGGATTTACGCCGCTTTGTTTCAAGCAAAGAGTCTTTGGATGCCAAAGTCACCGAACTCAAGAAACTTCGGCGCGAAGGTAACCGTGGCGATCCTACCGTTTGGAACCGTCAAGTCGACATGATCTAGATACGCTCGATCATGATCGGTCGGTGCGAATGCTTACCTCTCTACTTTCACCTGGTAACAAGCCATCTAACGTCCACGAGCCAACGCGATATCTGATGAGTCTCAGTACTGGGAAGCCGATGGCTGCGCACATTCGTCGAACTTGTCGATTACGCCCTTCGCTGATCGTTATCTCGAGCCAACTCTCTGGAATCGATGCACGATGTCTAATTGGTGGGTCACGATCCCAAAGCAGGTGTGGTGTCCCTAACAGCCGTGCACGTGCAGGAAGTGCGGGTCCATCTTTCAACTCCAAACCTGTACGTAGCGGTTCGAGATCGCTTTCCGCAGGAGCGCCTTCGACTTGAGCCCAGTACGTTTTGGTGATGGCTTTATCGGGATGGGTGAGAGTGTGTTGAAACTGGCCAGAATCGGTAAGTACTAACAAACCTTCGCTGTCGTAATCCAAGCGTCCAGCGACTCGTACTGCAGGATTTGTGACGAACTTACTGAGAGTTAGACGTCCAGCCTCATCAGTGAACTGTGATAGTACGTTGAACGGCTTGTTTAGGAGGATCGCAGTTGCCACTAGCCGGTACGTTCTTCGGTGAATTTTTTGTGTGCGGCGAGAATACCATCCCAAGCTGGTGAGATATCCACACTCAGTCCGAACGTTGTTTGCAAATGCTCTTGCATTGCTTCCAACGAGTTTATCTCTGTTGTTTGCTTGCCTTCAGCGCGGATAGTCGTGTGCATTTTGCCTAGCTGGACTTCGATCGTTTCAGGAGTAAAACGTTGGATGATTAGCGCCATCATGAACGGCGACTGTGGATCGGTTTGAAGCCACTGACAGCGCTGAGCAAGCTGTTCTTCATTAGCTGGTTGGTGCATGAAATCGAAGGATTTGACGTTGCTATGTTGGTGGTTGCTGAAACGCCAAAATCCGTCCGGCATCGTTGCGAGTTTGTAGGATAGCCCTTGTTGAGTATGGCTACCTTTGGCGATTGGAATTGGCTGACGGATGCCGTCTCCCAAGCCCACATCCGCGAGCCACCGATCGCCGTTGAGATTGACCTCGAGGATCAGGTGGTTGCCGATTTGTTCATCGCCAGCAAACTCCCGCATTACCCCACCGCACATCCTGGTAACCTCAAAGCCAATTTCCTGCAGTGCCCAACCCAGCAGCCCATTCATCTCATAGCACCAGCCACCCCGATTTGCGGTGACTAGTTTGTTAAATATCCTTTGCATGTCGAAATCGAGCGGTGAGCCAAGCTGCACGTCGATGTTCTCATAGGGTATGTGTAACAGGTGCTGATGGTGGACTGTTTTAAGTGTAGCGAGATCCACGGCTGGCGTACCCGAGAATTCAATCCGTTCAAGATAGGCTGTCAAGTCCATGCAAGTTGCTCCGCGACGACTAATCAAAACCCGAGGCAGTGTAGCAAGTTACATTTGCTTAAACAGACGTCCGTAGGTTTGTGAGGTGCGTAATGTCTCATCTCTCTGTCGCAGAGATAGATTGTAACGGCCACGAAGATCTCGAACAGCGCTCGCGATTTGATCAACTCTGACGATGGTGCCTCGATGGATACGCCAGAAGACATCGGGGTCGAGACTCTCCTCGAGCTCCTTGATGCTCATCCTAATGATGGCTTCGTCGCTAGCCGTGACCACAGTTGTATATTTTTGATCCGCTTGAAAGTAGATCACCTCATCAACCGAGACGAGCTCAGTGGTGTCGTTTAGACCTGTCCGCAACCAGTTTAGATACCGACCGGAACTTGTCGACTGTAACTCGCGCAACACGGCGAGAAATTCGTCGCGAGGTGCTGCTTTGGTCTCCTGCAGTTTTGTGATGGTAAGCTGTAATCGGTCGTCGTGGACGGGTTTTAGGATGTAATCGATAGCGGCGTGCTCAAATGCGTCAACGGCGTACTGATCGAAGGCGGTGACGAAAACGATTTTTGTGTCTGTAGGTAGTGCTTCGGCGACCTGTAGTCCGGTCATGCCGGGCATATGAATATCGAGAAAAACGATTTCTGGCTGCACTTCTTTGACCAACGCGAGTGCCTGGCGACCATTGACTGCTGTGCCGAGGATTTCAAGTTCTGGCCAGAGGCGTGCAAGCTTAGTTTTCAGGTAGTCAATCAAGGTAGCCTCGTCGTCAACGAGAACCGCAGTTGGCCTACCGGTCATGATAAGTCTGCTGCCACATTTAGGTCGCTTTCTGGCGTGCGAGGAATTGTCAAAATCGCCTCTAAGCCACCCTCGCTGTGCTCGCGCAGACGCAGCTTTCCCCTGGCTCCGTAGAGAGCTTCTAAGCGGTGACGAACGTTGCTCAGGCCCGTTCCCGTGCCGTTGGCATTGTTGGGTGTGATCCCCATACCATTGTCACGAACCGAAATCTGCACACTGTCTTGTTCGAGGGTTGCTGAGATCGAGATGAGGCCGCCTTCTTCTTTCGGGTCGATGCCGTGCTTGATCGCGTTTTCAATGAGGGGTTGAACGAGGAGCGGTGGGATAGGGGTTTGTTTTGCTTGCTCGTCTGCGCAAATTTCGTATTCCAGTCTGTCTCTCATACGAATCCGATGAATTTCTAGATACGCTTTGGCGATTTCTAGTTCTTCAGCGAGCGACGTCTCAGCCATCCGGGTGCGCGTCAGCGAGGCTCGTAGCAACTTCGTGAAATTGAGCAGAGTCTCCTCGGCCTGGTGCGGTTGGGTATGGATCAGACCTGCAATGTTCGACAACGTGTTGAACAGAAAGTGAGGCTCTATCTGTGCCTGTAGTAACTTCAGCTCAGTCTCGAGCGTTAGCCGTTCCTGGCGTGCGCGTTCAGCTTCAGCCCGTGCGAGCTGAGCTTGAGTAGCCAGCAGCCGTGCTCGAGTGGTGAATAGCAGAAATCCTACGATGCCGAAGAACACACCGAACACGAGAGTGGCAAAGCTCTGCGTAAAAAAGTAGAGCGGCTCACCTACGACCAAGGCTCCAGCGAGATAGAGACCGATAGCAAGTCCGATGGCTGTTAACGGGATGGGACTGACGTAGGGGCTGAGAAATTGATTGAAGAACCCGCCGAGGGTGACGAACGTCGTGTTGATCGAGAAGCCAATACAGAACGAGACCGCTATGCTGGTTAGGAGGGGTACCTCAGCGTCGATGAGCCAATTGACGGTGCCTATCGCTAAGCAAAAAAGACCCGTGTATGCGTACGTTTGCAGGTGTGACTTAAAGCCGCCGCCAACCTGGTGCCACGGGCCGTGTACGTCTCCGTTCACTATTGGGCCATCTCAGCGATCGCTATAACCCAAACGAAGCATGTGAAGCCAATTAAAACCAAACGCCGCATTGCCATGTTCCATCTCGCGATAAGTAGGCGTGCAGAATAAATCTGATAGGGGGAGATCGTCGCTCAGTGCGACGAAATGGTTCACTGACCGACGAATTTGTTGCATCGCCGATCAGCATTACCGTGTGTCCTGGTTAGCGACTAGTTAGCCTCCTAGATAGCAAGGTCGGTCAAAAGAGATCAGGCTGAGCGTTTACGTCCCGGTGCTCTCTGTTCGCCGATGACGGGGCCCCAATCAGTCATGAGCGCCTTACGCAGCTGACTCACAGATTCGTAACCAACCCGCATCGCCAGGGCCTGTTCTGCACCACGCAACGTTTCCATTGCTTGGTTGATTAGCTCTGCACCGCGCTCACTAAAGATGATTCGGTTCGCCCGCTTATCCGTTGGATCTGGAATTTGCGTGACGAGATCATCTTGTTCGAGATCGTTGATCTGCTGTTGGATGGCCTGGCGGCTAACACCTAAGGCGCGCGCGAGCTCCGCTGCGCGGGTGACGCCATTAGAAATGTGTATAAGGATCATGGTTTGGGTACGCGTCCGTGGTCTATACCCAGCTCGCTGCAGGCCGTTTTGCAAGCTTTCATCCATCCAGTAGTAGGCTCGCAGAAGTCCCCGCATCAATACTTCGGGAGGTAGTTCTTGATGTGAATTGTCTTCGAAACTATTCATATAAGGTCTCTTCGTTGCTCGAAATGCAAAGTGATATGTTGCATCTCGAAGGTTGCTTTTCATTCGCTGCAGTAGATCCAAATCTACTACCTCGACTGCTCTAGCACCCTCGCTCGCTATTCCCTAGGTACCTAGTCAAATGCATTGGTTGCCCTCTGCATCTGCTGTACTGGCGGTTTACACGTTCAGTACTGTACGCGGCTGTCTCCTTCAAGCCGACTGCGCTAAGGTGGCAAGCGTGGACTTGGACATCTTGTTCTCTAGCCTTTGTGCTCGATCGATCGTGCTATCTATCGAAGGCGAAACATGCGGTAAGACAACGAAGTTGTCAGGTCCCATTATAAGGGAGAATGTCAAACAGATGTCATATTTTATTTGGGGTGAAACGATCCATGGAACTGTATGAGGTGATGCGAACGACGTTTGCGGCACGTGATTTTACTGATGAGCCAGTCTCTGATGAGATGCTCGCGAAGATCTTAGACAACGCGAGATTTGCCCCTAGTGGCGGTAATCGCCAGGGTTGGCAAGTGATCGCTATTCGCAATGAAGAGACCAAGTCTGCTTTGGAGCCGTTGATCGAACCAACCTTCCAAAGATACGTGGCTCAAGTCCAGGTTGGCGAGGTGCCTTGGAATACGATTGATGCGACCAAGCTTTCAGCGGATCAGATAGCGGCGGCGCCCGTGCCCCGAGAAATGATTACAAAGCTATGTCATGCGCCGGTTGTGCTTATCGTCTGTGTCGACCTATCGGTCGTCGCTTCTTTTGATTCGGAGCTTGATCGCGTGGGCGTAATCTCAGGCGGTTCTATCTATCCGTTTGCTTGGAACATCTTGTTAGCCGCTCGCAACGAGGGTCTTGGCGGTACGCTGACCACATTTGTGGGCGGCCAAGAAGGGTCTCTCAAAACCTTGTTGGATATCCCGGAGCACTTCGCCTTTGCCGCTATGATTCCGATCGGGAAACCGGTCAAACAGCTCACTAAACTGCGTCGCAAACCGGTGCGTGAAATTGCGGTGAAAGAGAAGTTTGGCGGCGAGCCACTTTCGTCTTAGCTTGGCTTGCGAGCGTCCGGTGATTCATGCACGCTACTTACTGGATACGGTCATCGTCGCTGCGATCTCAAGAGGTGACAGACTGAGAATAATGGGTTCGGGGGAACTTTGGAGCAATCTGGCGAATACGACATTCCTGCAGCACGCGAGACCGTGTGGATAGCGCTGAACGATCCTGATGTATTAGGTCAATGCATCACCGGCTGCCAAGAAGTTGCGCGCACGGATGATCTTAATTTCGACGTTAAGGTAAAGGCGAAAGTCGGCCCTGTTAGTGCGATGTTTCAAGCAGCTCTGGAGCTGGACGAGTTAGATCCACCCTCGAGTTATAGGATAAGAGGTGGCGTAAAGGGTGGCGCTGCTGGTTTCGCCAAAGGCGAAGCAAGTGTTCAGCTCGCTGAAATCGATGCGAGCAATACCAAACTTACCTATCAAGTGAAGGCAAGCGTCGGCGGTAAGCTGGCGCAAGTTGGCAGTCGACTAGTCGATGGTGCTACGCGGAAAATGGCGGACGAGTTTTTCTCTGCATTTCGAGATTACGTTCGTGCCGACAGTGGTGAAAGTGCAGAAGGTTCGGAAGGTTCGGAAGGAGTAGATGTACCCGCGCGCGTTGCAGACGTTTCGGTAGAGCAGTCCGACAAGCCTAAGTATGAAACCGCAGGGGGTGGCACGATTTGGATAATTGCCTTTGTAGTTTTGGCGTTGGCAATGTTGTTTGCCATATAGATTGAATTGGGAGGAGTGAATGAAAGTATCGTTGCAAGTAAATGGTGAACCCAAAGATGTAGAGGTGCCGGAAAATACGCTGCTAGTCGATATATTACGCGTACATCTTGGTCTGACTGGGACGCATGTGGGTTGTGACACATCGCAGTGTGGCGCCTGCACGGTGCACTTCAATGGACGCGCGGTGAAATCGTGTACCGTCCTAGCTGGGCAAGCGGAAGGTGCCGAAGTGACCACGATCGAGGGGATCGGAACACAGGAAGATCTCCATCCCATGCAGGAAGCGTTTCGCGAGTGCCATGCGCTCCAATGCGGTTTTTGTACGCCAGGCATGATCATGCAAGCCATTGATTTGGTCGACAACGTAGACGATCTCGACAATCGCTCTATCAGAGAAGGGCTCGAGGGCAACATCTGTCGTTGCACGGGTTATCACAACATCGTTCGCGCGATTCAGTCAGTTGCTGACGCGAGCTAGGAGAAAGGTCCATGAGTGAAGCAGCGCAAGTGAATCCTCAAGGTATAGGTGCTTCGGTTCGGCGCCGTGAAGACCAGCGTTTTATTACTGGCGAAGGCCAATATACGGATGATCTCAATCAACCTGGCCAAGTATATGCAGCGTTTTGTCGCAGTCCCTATGCCCGTGCGCGGATCAACGGCATAGAAACGACTGAGGCGCTCTCTGTAGAAGGAGTTATCGCAATCTACACCGGCGCTGAATTGGTTGCTGATGGGCTCGGTGATCTCCCCTGTGGTTGGCTTGTTAAAAGCAAGGACGGCAGTGACATGAACTCTGCACCCCATCCACCAATGGCGGCAACGCTTGCCAATTACGTCGGCGAACCGTACGCGATGGTCGTAGCTGAGTCGGTCCAGGCAGCTCAGCAAGGGGCTGAGATGGTTGTCGCGGATTTCGAAGAACTCAATGCCGTCATCGATGTCAGTCAGGCTTCAGTTTCGGAACCAATTTACGAAAGCGTCGATAGAAACGTTGCATACAACTGGGCGCTTGGCGATGAAGACGCAACACGCATGGCTTTTGCGAAAGCCGCGCACGTAACAACGATCGACCTGACGAACAATCGACTGATTCCGAATGCACTTGAGCCAAGGGCATGCCTGGGTGTGTTTGAAGCGGCTACTGGTGACTACACGCTTTACACGACGAGTCAAAATCCCCACCTAGAGCGCTTGATATTAAGTGCTTTTGTCCAGGTCGCACCCGAACACAAACTAAGAATAGTGGCGCCCGATGTTGGTGGAGGCTTTGGCTCTAAGATTTTTGTCTACCCAGAAGAGACCACTGTTATCTGGGCGGCGGGTAAGCTTCGACGACCCATAAAATGGGTGGCAGAAAGAAGTGAGAGTTTTTTGGCGGATGCTCACGGTCGTGACCACGTGACGCACGCGGAACTCGCCCTCGATGAACAAGGTCGATTCACCGCGCTAAAAGTGCAGACGACCGCCAATCTTGGTGCCTATCTGTCGACGTTCGGTTCGGCCGTACCTACCTATCTATACGGTACGTTGCTCGCGGGTCAATACAAAACCCCCAACATTTACGTTGAGGTGGAAGGGGTTTATACCAATACCTCTCCTGTAGATGCATACCGAGGTGCTGGCAGACCGGAAGCGACTTATGTGATCGAACGGATAGTTGAGCGGGCGGCCCGAGAACTGGGTAAGGATCCAGCCGATCTACGTCGGATGAACATGATCCAGCCGGAGGACTTTCCATACGAAACGCCTGTTGCCCTGGTCTATGACACAGGCAACTACGAAGCAAGTCTCGATAAGGCGGTGCTAGCCATAGACTACGATGGGTTCGAAGGGCGGCGTGCGAAAGCCGCTGAACAAGGCAAGCGACGTGGCATTGGTTTCGCTTGTTACATCGAGGCATGTGGCTTAGCACCCTCCAAACTCGCTATCGAGCTAGGGGCTGGTGTCGGTTTGTATGAGAGCGGGGAGATTCGGATAAACGCCACGGGTTCTGCCAGCGTTTTTACTGGGTCTCACAGTCACGGCCAGGGTCATGAGACTACATTTGCCCAAGTTGTTTCCGACAAGTTAGGTATTCCGTACGACGATATTGACGTTGTGCACGGCGATACGGGTCGAATGGATTTTGGCCTCGGAACCTACGGATCCAGATCATTAGCTGTTGGGGGCTCGGCGCTCGTGATGGCGGCAGAGAAGATCATAGAGAAAGGGAAGAAGATCGCTGCGCATATGATGAAGGCGAGCATTGACCAGGTTGAGTTCAACAATGGCGAGTTCACATTGACTGATAGTAACCAATCAATGTCGATCCAAGAGATCGCGTTTGCGTCTTACGTTCCTGCGGACTACCCGGAGGATTTGGAGCCAGGCTTAAGTGAAAAAGCATTTTACGATCCCGGCAATTTTACGTATCCCGCTGGCACGCACATCGCTGAGGTGGAAATTGACATAGAGACTGGTGTTGTCGATTTAGTGGACTTTGTGGCAGTTGACGACTTTGGCCACATCATCAATCCGCTGATCGTGCATGGGCAGGTTCACGGTGGGGTTGCCCAAGGATTACTGCATGCCGAGAGCCGACGATCTGCCAGATTTCATTGTCGACACGACCGTGACGCCGTGTACGCACAATCCGCTCGGAGTAAAGGGATGCGGAGAAGCTGGTGCCATCGGTTCGCCAGCCGCGATAATGAACGCGATTACCCATGCGCTGGGTAACAAAGACATCAGTATGCCAGCCACGCCAGAAAAGGTCTGGCGAGCGATACGAGGGGAGTAGCCAATGTATCAATTCAACTATCACAAGCCAGCCAGCCTGAATGATGCGATTTCGATCTTCCAAGGTTCAGACGATCCGATGTATCTGAGTGGTGGCATGACTTTGATCCCGACAATGAAACAGAGACTTGCTGCACCCACAGATCTCATTGATCTGTCAGGTATTGCGGAGCTTACCGGGATAAGCGTCAGCGATACGGTGGTGAGTGTCGGGGGTTTCACGCCCCATAATGTTGTTGCAGGATCACGTGAGATCGCAGCCAAGCTCCCCGTCCTATGTGATCTTGTCGGCTTAATTGGTGACAACCAAGTAAGAAACCGGGGCACCATGGGTGGTTCTGTCGCGAATAGTGATCCAGCTGCTGACTATCCGGCGGCTGTTGTTGGCTTAGGGGCAACCGTTGTCACCCAGGAGCGAGAAATTGCTGGGGATGACTTTTTTAAGGACTTGTTTGAGACGGCACTGAATCCAGGCGAGATCATAACGCGTATAGATTTCCCCGTAGCAAAGCGAGCGGGCTACAGTAAGTTTCCAAACCCTGCCTCTCGTTATGCAGTCGTTGGTGTGTTGGTTGCGGAGTTTTCAGACGGTGTGCGCGTTGGTGTGACCGGAGCTGGACCTTGTGCCTTTCGTGCGACAGGGATCGAGAATGTTCTGAATGCAGACCTTGAACCAGGGGCGATAGATAGCGTTGAAGTGCCTGATGCAGGCTTCAATAGCGATCTGCATGCGTCCGCGGAGTATCGCGCCCACCTCGTCAAAGTGATGGCCAAGCGCGCGACAGAAGCTCTGTTGGCGTAGGGTCAGTATCTGATATGCAATTCACTCCCGTTGAGAGGGCTCCACAGCATCTGACGGCTGAGCAAGTCGACGCCTTTAACGAAAATGGCTACGTTGCACCTTTGACGCTCTTCGAAGGGGACGAAGCATCCCGGCAGAGGAATTATCTGGACGGCTTGTTGCGACAGGTTCAAGCCGGTGGTCGTGACGCCTATGACATCAACGAATACCACCATCTTTGCCAAGGTATCTACGATATCGTCACAAACCCGAAGCTGCTCGATTATGTCGAAGATCTCATTGGTCCTAACATCGTTTGTTGGGGATCCCACTACTTCTGCAAAATGCCACACGATGAAAGAGTTGTGCCATTTCATCAGGACGCGCCGTACTGGCCTTTTCGACCGTCACGTGCGGTTACGGCTTGGATTGCGATTGATGACATCCGACCGGATGCAGGACCGATGTGTTTTCTCCCTGGTAGTCATCGACAAGGAAGACTCGAATGGCAACGTCGCACCGAGAACGTGGTGTTGGAACTTGAAGTAAAAGATCGGAGCGAGCTCGCCCCGCCGACGCCGTTGATTCTGAACGCCGGGCAATTCTCTTTGCACACTGACCTTCTCGTGCATGGTTCCCAAGCAAACCTCTCTGATCATCGGCGTTGTGGCTTGACGATTCGTTATGTGCCGCCCGAAGTTTGGGTCAAAGATGAAGCTTCGCTCGGATGGACTCGGTCCGCGGTCATTTGTCGAGGTCGCGATCCAACGGGACGATGGCCCAACAATCCACGCCCAGACTGCGAAATGTTTGGGACCAAGGAACTAGGTGGTGTAGCCGGTTAGCTAACGCGGTGTATGGCGTGAGCGTTGGCCAGGTTTCCCGACTATGAAGCTGCGGCAATTTCCGGTTCGAGTTGCCAGAAATCTCTGATCTCTCCAATCACCGTGTCAGCATAGGCTGGTTCCACGTGGATGTGATGTGGCCCATCCAAATAGCGGACAGTGAGGTTTGGATGACTTTGTTGACGGAGTTCGATTTCGCCCTGATACCATTTGTCGCCATCACGTGCTGCCAATAGGAGAGCCGGTGATGTCGTGCGGGCAATGAGGTGATCAACTTGTTCTATCGTATAGCGCATAGGGGTTGGAAAACGGATGCGTGGATCCGTACGCCAAGTAACGCCTTGATCGACTTCTTTGTGGCCTCTCGCGACCAGTACGCGAGCAGCCTCAAGGCTCTGGTCTGTGGCCTGGGTGACGCGATCTGCCATCGTTTCCACATTCGGAAACGCTCTCGGTGCTTTGGCTGGTTGCAACATGCGCACCAGCGCTTCGCGGTTTTGAACCAGTCGCTCTTCCGCAGATACGCCACCCGTGGCGAGGAAGCCATCTATGAGAACGGCACTTTCTACCCGTTCTGGAAAGAGGGCTGCGAGTTCGCTAGCGACCGCTGCGCCCATGGAATGGCCAATTAGTCGAAAAGTTGTCCAGCCTAGTTGGTCTGCTACTGCGAGGACATCTTGGACGTCGAGTAACGAGTGGTAGTGCACACCAGGGGGTCGATGATCGGACCTTCCATGGCCAGCAAAGTCTAGACCAACAATGTTGAGTTCCGGGAGTGCAGGCGCCAACAAGTCGAAGGTGTTGGCATTGTCGAGCCATCCATGCAGAGCCAACGTCGGATAACCCTCGGCGTTTGGCCAATGCTTGGCTGCAAAGTTGGCGCCCAATACTTCGAAGGTTCGTTCCGTGCTGCTCACAGTTGTGCTCACTCAAAAAAGCCGCGAAGGATACCTGCGCTTGGGGTTCAAAGCCAATCGCGTCCGCGGGCTAGCTCCTTCCTGTTAGGCACCGTTGGAGGAGATAGAGTAGCCTGGGTGTAAAGAACGAATGAAAGGAGAACCGATATGGATCTAACGGACCAACACGCGTTTGTCACCGGTGGCGGCAGCGGTATAGGACTCGCGTGTGCGAAAGCTTTCTTAGCTGACGGCGCAACTGTCACGATTGCGGGGCGGAGTCGCGATCGTTTGGAAAGCGCTGCTGCTGACCTCGATGGGGATGTTGCCGTTAGCGTGTTGGATGTATCTGAAGAGACATCTGTTGCTGCTGCCATTAACGCGGCACACGTGCGAGCACCGCTCACTATCGCGGTAGCTAACGCAGGCACCGGCGCCGGAGGACCATTTCTGGAAACTTCTACCGAAGATTGGGACAGGGTGATCCAAACGAACCTAAATGGCACGTTTTATACCCTCAAACATGCCGGCCGAGCGATGCAGAAAGCCGGTGGCGCCATGTGCGCCATATCTTCAATCGCAGGTTTGCGCACCCACCAGTTGATGTCGGCTTACTGCACCAGCAAGGCGGGTATCGATATGCTGGTACGCAACACGGCAGATGAACTAGGTGCGTTTGGGATTCGGGTCAACAGTGTGTGTCCTGGCCTCGTGGTGACGGACCTCTCTGCTGGGCTCCACCAAACAGATGCCATTCGGGAAGATTATCTGTCGTGCATGCCCATCAAGCGGGTTGGGCAGGTTGATGATATAGCTCGTGCAGTGCGATTTTTGTGTGGCCCGGAGTCGAGCTGGGTGACTGGGACGACACTCGCGGTTGATGGTGGCCACCACCTACGACGCGGACCTAATATCATGGCCGGAAGTTAACCGGTCAGGATTTTTAGCTGCTCCGGGCTCAAATATTTGAACATTGGTGTCGCGTTGACCCATTCTTCCAAAAACGTAATTCGATCGTTGGCGATAGTCGCTATGACGCAGGCTGGTATCGCGAGAGTCCTTTCACCAAAAGTCACTGTAAGGTTATAGGTGAGCAGAAATCCAGTGGGTAATGGCTCGATGCGAGTCTTAACCCACCGCACAGTTGGTATGGCTTGGCGCAAAGTTAGGAGCGATTCGATGTTGGTGTCGACGCTTTGTTCTTGACGATCGAAGTCATGCCAAATTTTGGCATCCGGTGCGTAAATCTCGCGCATAGCCTCAGTGTCTTCCTTATCGATCGCGGTAATAAACCGCTCTGCGATGGCGATGTTGTCCATCGATATCTCCGGGTGGCTTCAACCTGACTTTACGCCGCTTGTGACATTTGTGGTAGGGAGGAAATTGGTTCATCTCGGATATGTGTCGCTTTCATGGTCGTACCGAGCCAAGTTCCATACTCTTGTCCTCATTCTCTTGTAGCACGACACTCACAACGGAGGCTCACCAAATCCGATGACTACCGCGATCACGAAAGTTGGTATTTTGCTTTTTGACGACTTCGAGCTGTTGGACGTGTTCGGCCCCGCGCAGATTTTTGGCGTGATGAGTCGTCTTTATGCTGTTGAAATGGTCGGGCTTGAGGCAGGTACTGTGCGGAGTGCCCAGGGTCCTCGGGTAGCCATCGACCGCACGATTGCGGCACCGAATGACTTGGATATTGTCCTGGTCCCTGGTGGGAACGGCACTCGAAGAGAGGCTGACAACGAAACGATCTTAGATTGGCTACGGACGGTGTCAGCTTCTGTGAGTTATGTCCTTTCTGTTTGCACAGGCGCCGGGATACTCGCAAGCGCCGGCCTATTAGATGACCGCCAAGCAACTTCAAACAAACTTGCCTTTGAATGGGTCGTTTCACGAGGACCAAATGTCGCTTGGCAGAAAAAGGCGCGCTGGGTTGAGGATGGCCGGTTTTGGACGTCTTCGGGTGTTTCGGCTGGGATCGATATGGTGCTGGCACTGATTGAAAAACTGCACGGACCTGAGATAGCTCAACGAGTCGCAGATGGTATCGAATTTGATCGCCATGCCGATCCGAGCTGGGATCCCTTTGCGGAACTGTACGAGTGGACCCGCTCCTAGTGTTTGTCTAGGCGAGAAAATCCAGCCATTGCATTAAAACGTTGCGCAGAACGTCGGCGTTCACGCGATAAACGCGCTCTCGACCAGCCTTGTCGACTTGCAACAGTTCAGCTTTAACCAAAGTGCTTAAGTGTCGACTTGTTGTTGGCCAACTGCACTCAAATCGATTTGCAATCTCCCCAGCATTGCAGCTGCCCCGATAGTGGACGGCGAGCAATATTTGCCGGCGAGCAGGGTGGGCTAGCGCGGCAAAAACCGCGTCTGCGACTTCCAGATCCTGTATACCCTCCAACTTGCGCTGTTTGCTCACTGAGTTTCTGTGATCTCGTCGACGTGAGGAAACTCCATGTTGGGTTTCGTGCCGCGCGCCTCGCACAACTGATCCATCGGCTCCCAAACTGCCATGACGGCCGGATGTTCGTGCGCACGATCGACCGCGCCTTCTAACCATTCGAAGATCTCAAAGTAGAGAGGTTCGCCGCTGTTTTGCTCTTGGCCCTTAAATTGTTGTGAGGGGGTGTCGGTGACAAGACCAAGCTTGTGGAGGGTCGGCCAATGTTTGAATAAGAGGGACTCGAATGCGTCTTCGTTACCGGATTTCACGCGATATTGGCAAATGACTTTGTTGGACATGATGGATACCTTAGCAAGTTTTATTTAGCCGGTTTGCTAAATATAGTTCGCCTTAGTTTATTTAGCAATACTGCTAAATAATGTTGGTTCCGACTAGCAGCAGAACTCGAGCCAATGGGACAGTTAGTTACTCGGCTGAGATCTTATGGCGTAGTAGCCAAGACCACAGAAGAATGCCGCCCAACACCGGCGCGACGTAAAGAATAGCGAACCCTGCTGGGTTCAGCGTTGCGAGCATGAAAAATAGGTAAAGACCGGTTGTTAGGGCGAGGTAGGCACCGACGTAGACGCGAGCGTTCCTGCGAAATACAGGAATCAGGGCAGCGACCCCGACCCCTGTGAAGAAAAGCTGTGCCCACATCGAACCCCGGAGGATCGGCGAGGCCGTCACATCTAGCGGCGCCATTATCATCCATTGGATGAAGGCGATCTCGCTAACCGCGACGGTCACGACGGATCCGATTACAAGAGCCACTATTTGTAGAGCAAGCTTCATCCCGTTAACTGAACTTAAAAACGCCTTGGTCGATCACGGTCTCACCATTTTGGTTTTCCGTTTTGAATAGCGCTTCATTGCCGTCAACCCACATCTTGATTGTCAATGTGTCACCTGGAATCACAGGCTTAGAGAATCGGCTATTCATCGCCTTGAAACGTGAAGAATCCGATCCGCAAAGGGTATGGAGTAAGGCGCGCCCAGTGAAACCCCAGGTGCAAAGTCCGTGTAAAATCGGTTTATCAAAACCTCCCATCGCAGCAAATGACGGGTCAGAGTGTAGTGGGTTCCTGTCTCCGCTTAGACGATATGTTAGGGCTTGGTCCTCACGGGTTGCATAGACGACTTCGTGGTCCGCAGCCCAGTCAGGGAATTCAATTTTGTCAGTCGGTCCTCGTTCGCCGCCCCAGCCACCTTCGCCGCGGCAAAAAAGCATCGTGCGTGTTTTGAGTAACGGTTTACCGGTCGCGGTGTTGGTGCTGGTAGATTCAAATTCGAGGACAGCAGCACTGCCTTTGTCCCAAATAGCGGTGCACTCACCAACGCTTTCGAGTTCGCCATCGGCCGGGATTTCATCCAGAAGTTCGATACCTTGCTCGCCGTGAACCATCATGGCTGGGTTAAAAGAACCGACTTTATCCATGGGAGAGCCACCGCCACCGATGATCACGGCGAAGGTAGGTAGTACTTTCTGTACGGTCTCTTTAGTGTTTTCGGTCGTATAGGGCAACTCATCTGTTCCGGCGCCAACGCCCACCGCATATAGCAATGCATCCTTGCTGGTCCAACTTCTCTTCCTCGGTTCGCCTTTTACACCTACGGCATTAGGATCAATTGGCATCTTTTTCCCCTTGATTAGCTATTGTTCAATCGCGTGTAATGTGGCCAAGGGAGGCAAATATGTCAAATACCATGCGAGGTCAGGTCGCCGTTGTCGGCGTCGGCGAGACCGAATACTACAAACGCGGCCAAGCGCCGGATGCAGAGTTCAAGTTGGCACTCAGTGCGATCTTGCGAGCCTGTGAAAATGCTGGAGTCGATCCAAAGGATGTCGACGGTTTTGCGTCTTATAGCAATGACCGTAGTGATCCATCAAAACTTGCCGCTGCACTCGGCTGCAAAGAACTTCGTTTTTCGAATATGCAATGGGGTGGTGGCGGTGGTGGCGGCTCAGCTGCCATATCCAATGCAGCGGCAGCGATCTATGCGGGTGTAGCGGATACGGTGGTTGTGTTCCGAGCGCTCGCGCAAGGACAGTTCGGGCGGTTTGGTCAGGGACCACGCACTAACTCGATTCGCGGTGATTTCGCCTACACGATTCCATATGGACTCATGTCACCGGCACAAATGTTTGCCATGAAGGTCGTGCGCTTCATGCATGACAATGGCGTTGAGCAAAGTGCCTTACGGGCGATCTCGCTGGCTTGTTATGAGCATGCTCAAGCCAATCCTCGAGCAGTCATGCACGGACGGCCGCTCGATGAGCAGAAATATGATGAATCGCGTTGGATCGTCGAGCCATTTCACCTATATGACTGTTGCTTGGAGAATGATGGCGCAGCCGCAATGGTGTTGGTGTCTGCTGAGAAAGCCAAGGATTTCCCAGGGAAGCCTTGTTACATACTTGGGGCTGTGGGTGGCTCGCACTATCGAGCGGGGGCCAGCGTCCATAATACACCCGACTATGCCACGTCGACTTTCAAAAGCCTCGCGCCCCGTCTCTATGAAATGGCGCAGTTGTCCGCGAAGGACGTCGATGTCTTGCAGAGTTATGAGAATTTCACAGGTGGCGTGCTGATGAGCATTGTGGAACACGGTTTTTGCGAACCTGAAGCTTGTAACGAGTTTTTTACCAAGGATCGTTTTCTGACAAATGGTGATCTGCCGCTAAACACAAGTGGTGGCAATCTTGCTGAGTGTTATATGCACGGATTGGGTTTAAACATTGAAGCGGTCCGACAGGTGCGTGGAGAGTCGACTAGCCAGGTGGATAAAGCGGATGTCTCGATGGTGATATCGGGACCGATGGTGACCCCGGTGAGTTGTTCAATCTTTGGTAGTGAGGCAACAGTATGAGTGAATACTATCTAAATCCAGGGCTTGCTCAGCCCGTAGGGACAGAATTGGACGAGCCCTTTTGGTCGGGGTTGCGCGAAAACGTTGTGCGCGTTCAGCAGTGCCAGTCGTGCCAAGGTTATCAGTGGGGTCCCGAATGGATCTGCCATCACTGTCATAGCGATGAAGTGACTTTTGTCGAGGTCGCCCCAGAAGGAGTGATCTACAGCTACGAACGAGTTTGGCACCCAGTCCATCCTGCGCTGAGCGAACAGGGCGCCTACGTGGTCGTGTTGGTTGAGTTACCCCACGCAGGAAACGTTCGCATGGTCGGTAACTTGTTAGGTGATGCCGAGGCTGATGTGGAGATCGGTGCGAGCGTTCGTGGGGTGTTTGAGCATCATGAAGACGCCGAGCCTCCGTTTACGCTGCTACAGTGGGAACGGGTATAGCTAGACAAGAGCTAGCTAGGGGTCAACAAGGAATAATAAAGGGGGAGAATCTGCATGGAAATCAAAGGCTCATTTGATGAGAAGTTTGCTTCAGCCAGAGACCTGTTTGAACACAACTTTGCCAAGCATGGAGATGTTGGTGCGTCGTTTGCGGTAACCGTTGAAGGCGAGTTTGTGGTCGATATCTGGGGTGGGCATCGAGACGCTGCAGGCACAGAACCCTGGGAAGAAGACACCATCGTTAATGTCTACTCGACGACAAAAACAATGGCCGCGCTTAGCGCCCTAGTGCTTGCTGATCGTGGGGAGATAGATTTCTATGCGCCAGCGAGCAAGTACTGGCCTGAGTTTGCACAGAACGGCAAAGAAAAAATCGAAGTTCGCCACTTTATGTCTCACACAGCTGGATTGTCGGGGCTCGACGAGCAGATGAGCGGTGATGCGCTGTATGACTGGGACAACGTTGTTCGCGCACTTGCCGAACAAGCCCCATGGTGGGAACCAGGCACTGCCAGCGGTTACCACGCCATGACACAAGGTCATCTAATCGGTGAGGTGGTTCGACGTGTCACCGGTAAGTCGATCGGGCAGTTTTTTGCAGACGAAATTGCCGGTCCTTTGGGGGCTGACTTCCACATCGGTACTGCAGAGGAGCACTGGCCGAGGATCGGTGAGCTAATACCACCAGACGAGCAGCCAGGTGGCGAAGCAACCGATCCTGATTCGGTAGCAGCGAAGACCTTCCGCAGTCCAGCGCCGAACGCGAGAGATTCGAAGACCGCTGGCTGGCGATTGGCAGAAATTCCGGCTGCCAATGGGCATGGAAATGCACGATCTGTCGTTCGAGCGCAAACACCAGTTGCGAACGGTGGGTCTGCGTTTGGTGTTGACCTTTTGTCAGAAGAGGGCGTGAACCGAATTTTTGATGAGCAGATCTATGGCCAAGATCTAGTGCTCGGTGTGCCGATGCGCTTCGGGATGGGCTATGGGTTGAACGGCAAAGAAGTGCCAATGGGTCCGAATGAGAGAATCGCCTATTGGGGCGGCTGGGGTGGATCGACAATCGTGGTCGATGCGGATGCACGACTATGTGTTTCGTACGTCATGAATCGTATGCTGCCCAGCGTGCTCGGCGACCCCCGCGGCTACAACTTGTTGCAGGAGGTATATAAGAGCCTTCAGCGTGGATAAAGAGCCTTCAGCGTGGAGAGCCTTCAGCGGTCCTGACGAAGAGCCTTCAGCTTGGATAAAGCCTTTAGCGCGCTCTGCTCAACGACATCTACTCAGCGCGTAGTAGATGTGCATCGACTGCAGCGCGCCACTCTTCCGGGTGCTCGTACTGAGGGCTATGAGCTGCCTTTTCAATAACCCGGAGTTCTGCATCATCGATGGCGTCAGCCATTAATCGCGAAGGTCCAAGAAACGGTTTGTCATCCACGCCCACAATTACGGTTGTGGGCACTGCAATATTTTCTAGCTGAGGTGTTAGATCGGTTTGGTCTGCGAGTTCATCACCAAGATGTGCAAAAGCTTCTGGATCCATTTGCTCCAACTTCACAGTAATGCGCCGCCAATGTTCATTCTCGCCCAGGAAGTCCACACCCCTCTGGACGCTCGGTGGTTGAGGTTGGTCGCGCATACCTATAGTTAAAGACTGGCAACCACCTTCAGTCACCATATCCACTAAGCGCTGTCTGATTGTTTCATCAAATAGTTTTATACCGTGTGGTGCGGTGTCCATGAGGATGAGGGATCGGAACCGCTCTGGGTGTGCGAGCATGGCTCTCAAGACAACCATGCCGCCCATGCTATGGCCAAGGATGTGACACGTTGGTATCTCGAGGGCGTCGAGGAACGAGATGAGATCGTCTGCTAGCTCATCGAGCGTGTACGGACCTTGATTGGTGGATTCCCCATGACCGCGTTGATCGTAGGCGATAACTCGGTGAGTCTCAGAAAACCATGCAAGTTGATTAAGAAAATCGAGCTTGGAGCCTGTGAAACCATGCACGAACACAATTGGCGTGCGTGAGCCTAGATCGTGATAGGCGGTTTGCAAGTTTTTGTTAGCGATAAAGTGTGTGGTGTACATCAATCTGAGACTTCGAATTGCCAGCGCGTGGCGGTGTCGTGGAAACCAGCCCCCTCTCCAGCGGACCAAGCGAACGCGGTATGTGGGGTCAAGGCGAATGCACCGCCCGCGACATCTGTCGGTTTAAAGTTCCAGCGATACTTGGGATTGTATTCGCCGCAGAACGTCTGCAGTTCGTCTTCTGCGGTGATCTCGGCGGCGGTGCAGTGTAGAGAGAAGACAGCTTCGGTATCTGCGAGGTGAACAATCGCATTGGAATTTTGTTTGAGATTTTTCGCCTTGCGACTCACCGGTGAGGTCGAGAACCTGAAGGCACAGTCGTGCCATACGCCCCATACAGGCATTGTGTGGGGCGTCTCGTAAGAGGTCACCACCCAATAAGATTTCTCTGCGGCGAAGCGCCAAATCAACGTATCCCAGGACAAAAACCCTTTCTCTTTCGGTCCGAAATAGGACGTCGGGCTAGGCCGAGTGATCTCTGTAATAACCAATTCCCGCACGGTTAGAACTCGAGGATGGCGCGACCGCTGATTTGACCAGCTTCCAACGCTTGCGTGGCTTCATTAATCTGATCGATGGAATAACGCTCGGTCACCATGGCGTCGAGGTTGAGCTCGCCGCTGTCATGCCACTCCAAAAACCGCGGGAAGTCACGATCTGGGGCGCAGGAACCACCAATACTCCCAATGAAATGCTTCTCGTTAATCAGCACGTCCACGGCGTTCAACTCAACAGGTGTTGATGGCACCCCGACTAGGACGGCAGTACCGCCGTCGTTCGCACCAAAGTGGCCGCCGCGACAGGCAGGTACGATCTGCTCCATGGTGGTGCGGATGCCGATGCAGTCGAAAGCAAAGTCGGCACCGCTAACGGGTTGTCGGCTGATCGTAAACTGACCGGCTTTCGGCGTTAGTTCATGGATCGCTTCAACCGGGTCTACTTCGGAGGCATTGATCGTATGCGTTGCGCCGAAAGCTTTGGCGAATTCCAATTTCTTGTCATCTAGATCAACCGCGATAATCGGGTTTGCCCCGGCAACTTTGGCGCCGACAACAGCACTCAAGCCTACGCCGCCAACCCCGAAAACAACGACACTTTGACCTGGCTGAACTTTCGCTGTGTTGATGACTGCACCGGCGCCAGTCATCACAGCGCAGCCGATGATGGCCGTGACGTCTTTCTTGATATTGGGATCTACTTTGACGATATATTGTTCGTCACAGATGGTGTGGTCTGCCCATGTGAACACGTTCTCGGATTGGGCGACGCCGTCGCTGACATTGAGGACAGCACGTTCTGGCACCCTGCCTGCGGCTTCAATATTCCGTGGTACCCAGGTCAAGAGAACGATGTCGCCCTCAACGACGTGGGAAACTTCAGCACCGGCTTTGACAACAACACCGGTCGCTTCGTGTCCGAGTATTACAGGGGATCTTCGATCGCGATGCATCTGATGAAGTTGTGAATGACAGACCCCGGATGCGAATTCTTTGACGACAACTTGGTGGGGACTAGGGTCGGGCAAAGTCAGCTCTTCGATCCTTAATGTGGATGTCGATTCAGGTAGGACGACGACACGTGCACTGGTTCCCATGATCTCTCCGCGATGGTGTTTACCGTATGGTCGCCCGACTAGGTTTTGAACGCAATCACGTGTACGCTCTCGCGCATGACGCAAGAGTATCGGCTCGTTTTTTCAGGAGAAGTGGCGGAAGGACAGCACGCAGCTGTGGTCAAAAAACGTCTGACCACGGTCCTGAAATTAGATGACAAGCGTATGGACGTCCTCTTTTCGGGTAAGTCGGTGGTGGTCAAGAAGGCAACCGACGAAAAAACAGCCGCTCGCTATCAACAAGTCTTTCAGAAGGCGGGCGCCAAGTTGCGCGTGCTGCCTGTCAGCGAGACAGACGGTGACGCCTCAGCCTCGGAAGCGGCTAGTCAGATAGAAGCATCAGATCCAGCCAAAACACAAGCAGAACCCCAAACGTCCGAACAAGAGCAAACGAGTGCTGCAAACGATGGCGGTATCAAGGTTCTCCCGCCCGGGGCGGATATGCTCCGAGCGGACGAGCGGCAAGTAATTGCCGCACCAGAAATCGATACCGACCATTTGTCTGTCCAAGGTTCGGTGTTCGTAACGGATGACACGGAAGAGCCAGTGGATGTTCCGCAGGTGGACCACATCACACTCGCTGAATTAGGCGCGATCCTTGGCAATGACTCGGATCCACCGCTCGTTGCTGAAATCGACGCTGATTTTGATCTTGCCGAAGTTGGCGCTCTGTTGCGTGACTCTGAAGCTGAGGAGTCAGAAGAAATAGCAGTACCTGATCCAGACTTTGACATCGCGGATGTTGGTGCGGATTTGAACGACAGTGATAAAGCACCGCCCCCGGCTGCACCTGATGTGAGCCACATTACGCTTGAAGATGACGACACAAAAACAAATTGATTAGCAAAAGGAAAATGAATGAAGCTACATGAAGCACCTAGTCCGAATGCACGTCGCGTGCATGTTTTTATGGCAGAAAAGGGGGTCGAACTAGAGCGGGTGGCGGTCGACATTCGGGCCGGTGAGAACATTCAAAATGATTATCTAGCCAAGAATCCAGCAGGACGTGTGCCGGTGCTTGAGCTAGACGACGGCAGCTTCTTGTCAGAATCCGTGGCGATATGCCGCTACTTGGAGGGGTTGAACCCCGATCCGAACCTGTTTGGTGCAACTCCGCTGGAGGCGGCCACAATCGAAATGTGGGGCAGGCGAGCGGAAATTAACTTTATGTCCAACGTTGCAGGTGCCTTCAGGAACATCACGGGCTTTTTTAAAGATCGGGAAACACCGGTAAAAGAATGGGGCGAGGTTTGTGCCGAGGTCGCACCCAAAACTTTGACCATGTTTGATGAGCAACTTGATCAGACCGAGTACTTGGCGGGTGCTCAGTTTAGTATCGCCGACATCACTCTTGGTATCGCCTTGGACTTTGCCGAAATGGTTAAAGTTGTAACGATTCCAGACCTTACCAATCTCAATCGTTGGCGTGCACAGATTGCCGAGCGACCAAGTTGGGGCGCTAGCTAACTAAATCGGGATCTAATTAGTTGCATAATGCTTGATTGATCAAGTATTATGCAATCATGTCTACACGAAACAACAGTTCTGCTTCTTCAAATCCCGAGGTGCTGCTAGCACATATTCTCGACACAGCCGCTGGGCTGGAACGCGAGATGGATCGGGCCCTTTCATTTACACGCGGTATCACGTTTCGTGAATATCGTTTGGTCAGTGTGCTTGCTGATGCTGGATCGAAGGGCTTACCGCGAATTGATCTTGCGAATGCGGTAGGTCTAACGGCATCTGCCGTGACCCGAGCCCTGCGCCCAATGGAGAAATTGGGTTACGTTGAAACGGTCAGAGGTCAGCGCGATGCACGCCAAAGCCTCGCGAAGATCACGAAAGGGGGCGCTGAACTTCTAAGTGATGCGCAACAAATTCTGCACGATCAACTCGCTGGTTTGCCGCTCGAAGATATTGGCGAGGCTCGTTTAGATATTTTTGTGGAAGTCCTAGATCTCTTGCAGGCGCGACGATGAGCGTACCTGACTTGAACAGTGGCGCGTTGGCCCCTGTCCTAGATGAAATTGAAATGACCGCGCTCAAGGTCACCGGAGAGATTCCCGAGGCGCTAAACGGCGCTTTGTTACGCAATGGACCGAACCCGTATAGCGGGCGCTCCGAAGGTAGCGATGTGCTCTCGTGGTGGCCAGAGGCTGCGATGCTACACAGCGTTCAGTTCGCCGATGGCGAAGCGCAAGCGTATCGAAACCGGTGGGTGAGATCGCATGCGTGGGCTCGGTACCAAAACATCGAAGATATCTCTGAGTTTGTTGAAACGAACCCAAACGTGAACATCCTGCGTCACGGTGGTACTACGTACGCAATGGCCGAGGGCGGCGTTCCTCTAGCGGTTAACAGCGACTTAGGCACTGAAGGCGCTCGAGCACTTGGCGCCATGACCGCGCATCCAAAAGTTGACCCCGTGACCGGCGAACTATTTTGGTTTCGCGCTGATTGGAACCAGCCTTGGCTGCTTTATGGCGAGGTTGATGCGCAAGGCCAATCGCAACGCGAGTTGGAGATTGAGGTTGCGGGTCCCGGAATGATGCACGACATGGCGATCACCGCTAGTCACAGCATCTTGATGGATCTGAGTGTGGGGTATGACTTTTCTCTTCTTCAGAAGGGTGTACGCATGCCGATTTGTTGGCAGGAGGGTCGTCCCTCACGCCTTTGTCTCGTACCGCGAGGCAGTGGAGAGGTTATTTGGGTAGAGATTGAACCGTGCTTTATTCAGCACGTGATCAATGCCTACGACATCGCTGGCAGCAAGATTGTCTTCGACGTTGTCCGCTATCCCTGGTATCTAAAATTTGATATGGCCACGACTGAATTCAAAGCAAACCCCTTAGGCGTGCCCTGGCGTTATGTGATCGACATCGAGGCTGGTACGGCAACCGAGACCCAGCTGGATGACCGCCGCGTAGAGTTACCGCGCATAAACGAATCTCGAACCGGGCGTCCATACGAATATCACTACTCCGTAGCGCAACCGAGCAATACGGAGATGCGCGGAGTATTGAAATACGATCTGAAGACGGGTCATGCTGAATGCCACGACATCGATCCGGGTGATTCGAATAGCGAGCCGGTATTTGTGCCAGCGACAAGCCGCGCTGACTCGGCAGAAGATGCCGGTTGGGTATTAGTTTGTGTCTACAGGGCGGCTACCGATACGAGTGAAGTGCGGATTCTAGATGCCCACAGGATTGCCGACGCGCCACTTGCAGTTGTAGATCTGGGTCGGCGGATTCCCGCCGGTTTCCATGGCGCTTGGATCCCGGCGTAGAGGCAATGTAATGCAGGCATGAGACGACATTGCTAGACTCGTCCGTCTAACAAAAGGTGGGCACTATGGACAGACGACGCTTTCTCAAGACTTCATCTTTAGCGCATGTGGCGCTCGTTGGCGTCAGTGGTTGTGCGAGCACTGGCGGCGCAAGTGATGAGGTAGAGAAACTCTCTGCTGGAACTACGGTCCCAACTGGCCAGAGTCCCTTCCAACATGGTGTGGCGAGTGGCGATCCACTGCAGGATCGTGTCATTTTATGGACCAGAGTTTCGCCGTCCTCGAGCACTGACGCTGACATCTCGGTAGATTGGTGGATCGGTACCGAACCCACGCCATCAGGCGTCGTTCGTCGCGGTACAGGTACGGCGCGAGCCGAGCGAGATTTCACCCTAAAGATTGACGCTGCTGGATTGTCACCTGATACACGTTATTTTTATGGCTTCACTGCTGGAGACTTTGCATCTCCGGTTGGGCGTACACGTACTTTGCCAAGCCACAATGTTCGTGAAGTACGTTTGGCTGTCACATCATGTGCCAACTACCCACAAGGGTATTTCAATGCTTATCGAGACATAGCGAATACAGAAGATTTGCACGCAGTCTTAAGTCTCGGCGACTATTTGTATGAATACGGTAACTCCGAATACGGAAACGGCGAAGCGCTAGATCGAATCCCGGCGCCTGACCACGAAATAGTATCGTTGGGAGACTATCGCACCCGTCATGCCCAATATAAGAGTGACGGTGATCTTCAGGCTGCTCACGCCGCCCACCCTTGGATTGTGATCTGGGATGATCACGAAAGTACCAACAATTCATGGTCGGGTGGTGCTCAAAATCATAATCCTGAAGCTGGTGAAGGTGCTTGGGATGTCCGGCGAGATCACGCAATTATGGCTTACTACGAATGGATGCCGATCCGAGAGGTGCCGACTGGGCTCTTCCGCAGCTTCCGTTTCGGTAACCTTGCTGACCTTGTCATGCTTGATACGCGACTTGAAGGGCGCGATGAACAAGGTGGGCGTGAAGACTTTGATGTGGCTAACGATTCGCAGCGTTCGTTGTTAGGTCCGATTCAGGAGTCGCTCTTCTTCAATCACTTGAGCACTACTCAAGCAGATGATGTGCGTTGGAAGCTTGTTGGCCAGCAGGTTGTGTTTGCGCCGTGGACCGATGGCAAAACCCCTTTCAATCCGGATAGCTGGGAAGGCTATCGAGGTGCGCGGGCGCGAGTGCTTGACCACATTGAGGATGAAGGGATTGAAAATGTCGTCATTCTTTCTGGTGATGTACATAGCGCTTGGGGAATGGAAGTTCCCGACGTTAATGGCGAAGGCAGTCAGGCCATCGAATTGGTCGCGCCCGCTGTCAGTTCACCGCCGCTCGCCTCGACATCTGAGGCGATGCAAAACTTGGTCGCGCGCGCATTAGACGAACGTGCGCATATCAAATATGCCGACGGAATGAGTAACGGTTATCTGACGGTAGTTGTCGATCAGGATCGTACGCGGGCAGAGTGGCGCTTCACCGGTGATCGGACCGAACGAAATGGTGCGGTGTTAGGGAGCGTGCTGGAGTGTGCTGCGGGAACGAACACTCTGACACCGGCTTAGGCTAGATCTCAGATTAGGGGGACTTCCGCTTGCCTGTAAATGGCACAGGACCGCGCGGCGTTTCAACTTTGCCAGTCAAACTGTCTCCATCGCGAGTGCCGCTGTAGAGCAAGTTAAACTCTCCCCTTGGTGTGGTCATATTGAAAGGGAAAGAGAACTGATTGCCCGTGGCGGTGATTGTTTCAATGTCGAGTTGGCCCCTTGCTCCGCCGATACTACCGCTGAATTTACCGTCCGCCTCGCGAACGGTGAGAATAGGGGTTTGTATACCCATTCGACCTTCGACGCGTAGCTGCCATTGGCCGATAAGGTCCGAATCAGCGGAAGCGGCAACCGAGCTTAGTACAAGAAAAATAGCTAGGATTGGCCGAAGTAGGTAATTCATAGATGTCCTAGTTCGTGATAGTGACTTCTAGGGTTTGGAAACCCGCGGCTTGCATGGCTTGTTCGATCCCATGTTTATTGTCAGGACAAAGCGCGATCATGGATCCACCGACACCGCCACCAGTTAGCTTGGCGCCGACGGCTCCGTTTGTTCGGGCAATGTGTATTAGCTCTTCAAGCTCTGGAGTTGATAGCTGCAGAGCATTGAGATAGCCGTGACAGAGATTCATGAGCTCGCCGATCTCGTCCAGGTTACCTGCGACCAAGGCTTCGCGACCTGCATCTGTAACGTCTGCAACTTGATCAAAAACAGCTTCATAACGTTCTGGATATTGTTGCCACGTTTTACGGACTCTGGCCACAGCGTCAGCAGTAAGACTCTCTTTGCCGGTGATCCCAACGATAAGATCAAGGGGGGTGCCTAGTTTTAAGCTTTCGAATTTGGGCTCGTCATCGACTCTGCGATAGATCAGAGGCGTTCCATAAGTTGCGACTGTATTGTCCACGCCAGATGGTGTGCCGTGCGCAGCTTTCTCACATTCGAAGGCGAGTTCATTGATGGTTTCGTTACCGAGATTCAAGGTAAAGGCATGATCAACCGCACGCAGTATGGCGACGGCCAGAGCTGAAGACCCGCCTAAACCCATCGCTCGTGGCACATGCGGAAAAACCTCTATGGTCATGTGCTCGTCAAGTAAATTTAGACGATCGAGAATACTCCCCAGAATGCCGGGGAGGCCTTGCATACCAGCATGGACTTTCTGTTCCAAGCCCCAACGAGGTATTAGGATGTCTACACCTTGGCCCTCATCGGAAGGGTATTTACGTACTGTCGCTTCCACGGCGAGTGGAATAGGCAGCGCGATTGCTGGTCGGCCATAAACGACAGCGTGCTCGCCCAACAAAATTATTTTGCCGCTTGCTGATTGGCGTTCGGACGCTTCCGGTCGGGTTGCTTTGCGCGAGAGATTCTTAACGATTTCCTGCGCCTTCCAGACCTTGACTTCTCCTGACTCGATTAGACTTTCGACCACGGTTTCGAAATATTCATCCGGTACCCCCGCTGTGCTTGCAACACTTCGAGCGTGGAGGTTCATGTGATTCTGTTGAATACCGTTTGTCGATAGAGCGCGCAGGGCAGCGAAGTTCTGGGCAAGACCGATAGCGCCCATGACTGAAGCAAGTTCTGTGGCGCTAGGTGAGCCTAGCAGGCGATGGTTGATGCGAACGCTAGGATTGGACTCCAACGAACCACCTACGGTACCAACTTTCATTGGAATTTCGATTTCGCCGACGAGATCACCCTCTTTACTTTTGTACCATCGGGTGAGTGCCTTATAGCGACCATCTCTGGCTGCGTACGCGTGAGCAGCGGCTTCGATTGCGCGCCAGTCGTTGCCAGTCGCGAGAGCGACAGCGTCGACACCGTTCATGATGCCTTTGTTGTGAGTGGCGGCGCGGTATGGGTCAGCGAGCGCGAGATCGTTGGCGAGAATAATGCCATCACGGACCGCTTCACCACTGAATCCCTTGCCTTCTAGATTGGCTGTAGGGATCTGGACTGAGGCTTTCGCGATTGCTCGGTCGGTGAGGTTAGACAAAATCCGTAAAAAGACGGTGCCGCCGGTAAGCTGTTCAACAAGCGCAGCGACGCCTTCGCACATAGAGTTAACGAGATTTGCGCCCATTGCATCTCTTGTATCCACTAAGAGATGCAGGACAACCATATCTCGGCCGTCTTGCTCTGCAACGTGGTGATAGACCTCGATGTCCAGTGCGCCACCACCACGGGCAATCATTTTGGGGTGCATGCTGTTGGCCAATGACAGGATCTCAGACTTGTTATCGAGAAGGGTTTGCATGGCCTGTGCTGGATCAGTCGTAATCACTGACTGAACTTGACCGATGAGAATTGGATCCGAAGAAGCTGCGGTGTAACCGCCACCGAGCCTAGCCATCCGTGCAGCACCCGATAGTCCGGCAACAATGGATGGTTCTTCAACAACAAGTGGTATCGCATAATCTTTGTTGTTGATCAAAAAGTTTAGTGCGACGCCCATAGGCAGCCCAAACACACCAACAACGTTCTCAATCATTTTGTCGGCTGCGTTGATGTTGAGTTGGTGATTAGATGTAACGAGCTGCTGAACGTCGTCCTGGGATAGCAAACCGTTAGCATTAAGGGCCGCGATCCGCTCCGCGATGCTCATCTTGAAGAAATTCGAAATCCGCGAACTGTTAGTCGGCGTTTTCTCTTGTTTGGATGCCATGCGCGGCAATCTCCGTATCCAGGGCTGTGAATCCTGCCAGTGCGGCTTGTGTGCAAAATTTTTGCAACAATTGCGGGTTTTCGGTTATGGCAATTCCAATGTCACCGCCTCCTGCGCCACAAGGCTTGTAGACCATATCCAGGTCACCCGCAATTGTAGCTAACCTTTCGTGTTCTTGTGTAAAAATGTTTAGGTCTCCTGCGCGGTCTAGCTCACGCAAACGACTCGTATAGTGTCGCAAGTCGTCTAGATCAGGATTCTGCTGAAACAAATTCTCGGACGCTTGTGCAAGCGCATCTAATCGACTACTTTTTTCGCTATCGCCCCACGCTGAGAACTTTGCCACTTGTGTGGGTGTGCTGGCAGAGCTACCGGTAAATACAATCGAACAGTGCCAGTTTTCTGGCCATAGTGTTTGGGCAACAGATTCTTGTTGATAACGAATGACACCGCCGTGCCAACTCGCAGCAACATCCAGGCCGCTACCACCTCCCCCTTGCCAGGCACGATGTGCGCGAAGCGCCTCTTGCCAGTTGGGTTCGTGTTCTAGGATTCCGCATAGCCCGGCGTAGATGGCACAGCTAAGAGCCGCAGACGAACCAAGCCCCATCTTTGTGCCAGATGAGTAGAATGCCGATGTGTCCATGGCACAATCGAGGTGAGAAGGTAACTTTGTGTGTCCCATTTCCTTCAAGATGGCCGCAAAGAGACTCGTTACCGGAGTAGTTGGTACAGCTCGATCGGGACTATGCAGACCAGGGGTAAGAAAACCGTGTGCTGTGAACGAAGAGAAATTTGCGCTCGTCGACAACTCGCAATAAGCGTAACGATCGATGGCCATGACTGCAGCGGGCGCGCCAGTCAGAACGGCATACTCACCCCAAACAACAACCTTGCCGGGTGCAGTGATGATCAATCGAGTATCCGCGCATTCCCACCCAGGGCACAAACCTTAGTTGTGAGCACACCAGGGATGTCGCGTAAGGTGGCTTGCACCTGTTCGACAGAGTCGGGCAGGCATACAACTTTGACCTGCGGACCAGCATCAATGGTGAAAAATGCTGCGATGCCGTTACGCCGCATGTCGCGGACGCCGTCCATGCAAGAGAGCGTAGTTGGATTCCAGTAACTCAACGTTGGAACGCTTGTCAGCATAATGCTGTGCATTTTCAGGCAGCTAAGTTCAGCGACTCCGGCGAGGGCAGCAAAATCTCGTTGAGCGATTGCTTCAGATGCAGTTGCATAATCTTCCGGTGCGTCTTTAACCCACGCGGGGTAGAAGGGCGAGGTCGCTGCCGTGCGGCGCATACCCTCGGTGCTACCTACGTCCTTTTTTTCTTCACTCGTAATGGCGATGACAACATTCAGCGGCCAATGATCAACGTTTGCTGCAGGGTATGCGCGCCACAAAGGTGGTACGAGACTAACAAACCCGCCGTACATCGAACGAGCTGCACTTGCGGAACCTTGTCGTGCCCAGTCGCTCATCATTTCAGTGCTCAGTCCGAACTGACAATGTGCGTTGATTGCTGTCATCAGGGCTGCAAAGCCTGACGCCGAAGATGCTAAACCTGCACCCGTTGGAAAGTTGTTTACTGTCTCGATTTCTAGAGGCGGCACTGAGAGGCTCGCGCGTAGAGCACCTAAGAAACCAGCGACCTTTGGGTCATCTTGTTCTTTGCCATTAATGACAAAGCGATCAGTGCTCCCATCTGTTAAGACAGTTTCCGTTACCAATCCATCTAACGTGATGCTCAAGCTCGGTGTTGCTGGGAAATTACCGAGCTTGTCTTGCTTACCCCAATACTTAATCAGAGCGATATTTGGATGCGCGAGCGCCTTAGTCACAGCTAGTCGACATAGTTTGGTGGCGGGGTGAAGGAAAAGCCTTCTCGCTCAAGCTCCGCGGCGATACCTATCGTCACAAGATCGTTGTACTCGGCAGAGACGATTTGCACGCCAATGGGTAAACCATCTGGGTTTAGTCCAGTTGGGATGACAGTAGAGGGTAAATAGGCAACGCCTGTTAGACCTGCCCAGAACACCTGCTCGAAGTATGGACGTTCTTGGTTATCAACTAGAATTGTCCGTTCACCAAATTTTCGATGATCATGTTCAAAAGCCGGGGTTGCCATCATCGGCGTAAGCAGGATGTCGTAGTCGTTGAAGAATTGGTGCCAACTCCAGCGAAGGTGATGGCGCTGCTCGTTGTTCGCTCCCCAAGACTTAAAACTCGATACCTGTGCGCGCCTGACTTTAGCGTTGTCGCTCTGGTCATTAGGGTCGAGGTTGTCGACAATTGCCTTCAGGCCTTCGTAGTCTTCTTCGGGCATGCGCATCGCCATCGTTGCGTGCAAAAGGTTGTTGTAAGTCTCGTTGCTGTGCTCGGCGGTGAAGCTAGGTCGCGCATCTTCATTGACGATGGCACCGGCGTCTTTTAGAGCTTGAGCGACAAGATCCACTCGTGCCTCCACTTCCCGGGCAACTGGGGCATGTTCATCGTTTTTCCAGACAGCAACCTTTAGTCCTTTCAGAGACCGGCCTTGCCATTCAGGTAGATCCAGCTTCATACCCCGAGCGGTGATATCGTCGGGACCGGCCATGATCCGAAGTGCGCGATCGAGATCTTCCGCTGACCTCGCGAGCGGTCCGATGACCGAAATGTCAGAGCTTGAGCGAATGTCCCCTGGTGGGGTGTGCCCGCGCATCCAGAGTAGGTTGTAGGTTGGTTTGTGTCCAAAAACACCACAAAAGTGTGCCGGGTTCCTAATCGAGCCGCCAATGTCGGAGCCAATTTCAAGTCCGGTGAGACCAGCAGCCAGTGCGGCAGCGGAGCCCCCTGATGAGCCGCCGGGGATACGACTGTGGTCATAGGGATTGTTCGTCGTGCCGTAGACTTCGTTGTAGCTTTGGAAATCTGCTAAAGAGATCGGGACGTTGGTTTTACCGAAAACGTTGACGCCTGCAGCGCGTAACTTCTTGATTGATTCGGCATCTTCCGTGGCAATGTTGTCACGCCATGCTGGATTGCCCCAAGTGGTTGGCGCGCCAGGAATGTCGTATGACTCCTTCACGGTCATAGGCACACCGTGAAAAGTAGCATCACCGGGACTGGCATCCATTTTGTCAGCCGCTACGCGAGCTTCGTCTCGAACGTCCACAACGATAGCGTTCAATGCCTCGTTATATCGATCGACGCGATCGAGGTAGTGGTCGAGCAGTTCGCGTGCAGAAATTTCTTTCTTGGCGATCATAGCTGCAAGTTCCGTAGCAGATCGGAATGCGATATCGCTCATAATGCGCTCCTCAAATTAGCAAATGATGTGGAAAGGGATGGTCGCGCAGCTGCTCGCTGCATGCAAACGGATGTCGTCGGTCGCGTGCCTGTTTAGGTTTCGCCGCGAGCCTTGGCACGCAGTATCACAAGCCAAGCATCGATCCTTTGGCGCATGGGAGGGATATCAAGTGCGATGAAGGCAACTCCAAGTGGCAACATCCAAAATCCTAATACCGGTAAAAATCCAAAAACACCGCCGACCATGAAGAGTATGCCGAGCAACGTTCGGATTCCGGGCGGCACACGATCACGTCCCCACTTTAGAATTCGATACGTGATCCCTGCAATCCGTTGGCCGAGGTCAAGACTGGATGACTGCTTGTCCTTGTCTGGCACTAGACCATGACCGGTCCGTCGGTAGGCGCATCATGTTGTCCTGGGTGCGCGCGTCGGTCGAGATCGGGATCGATGGAACGAAATCGATAACGTCCATCCTCATGTAACTCACGATCGATTCGATTGCGATGGATTAGCAAGTGAACGTGAGCTATGGCTTCACCTAACGCCATCATCATTTGTCGAGGATCCAGCTCGCGAGCGAAAAGAACAGGTAATAGGTCCTTGGCGATTTGCGGCGCTACACATGCTTCCTCGATGGCGAGCATTCGATCGTCGTGGTGACTGATTAGTCCTCGCAGCCGTTCTCTAACCCCGTAAAACGGTAGGTTGTGCGCTGGTAAAACAAAAGTATCGTCTGGTGTCGAAAGGAAACGGTCGTGTGAGTCCATCCATTCTTTGAGAGGGTTAGCATTGGGCTCGGTTGGATGAACACTAACGTTGGAAGTGATGATCGGTAGTATTTGATCGCCAGAGATCATGATCTTAAGCGACGCACAATACAGGCATGCGTGTTCTGGTGAATGCCCGGAACCCACGACGATTTGCCAGTCATGGTCTCCGATGGTCAATACTTGACCGTCTTCTAGGCGCTCGTAGCCTGACGGCATTGTCGGCATAGACATACCTTCAGACGAACGTTGTGTCCACATCTTCTGTAGTTGTTCGACGTAATCGTCAGGCATCCCAGCTTTGGTGTAGAAACTCTGACCGAGCCAGGAGCTGTGGTGGCTGCCACCAGAGTTGGCGAATGAACGGGCTTGATAGTATTCGGCGCGGGTCATGTGTAAGGCGCAGCGAAACTCTTCCGTGATCATTGCAGATTGACCGATGTGGTCGGGGTGCATGTGTGTACAAATGACCCCGATGACCGGTTTGCCGCCCAGTTCTTTCCTAAAGATTTCGTGCCAGAGTTCTGCCGTCTCGGCATTGCCGATGCCGGTGTCGACGACGTACCAGCCGCGTTTGTCTTCCAAAAGGTAGAGGTTAATGTGAGCGAGAGACCCAGGCATGGGCATCGTCAACCACCTGACCCCGGGAGCGAGCTCCATGGTCGTGCCCGGTTTCGGGTGGTCTTCGTACGGATACTTTAGAGTGTTTGATTCTTGCATAAGCCGGCCAGTATAGCTGGAATGGCTTTTCGTTGCGTCGTCGCTAGTTTCGTCTCATATATCAATGAGTTAAAGTCGTTGGTCCGTTAGGGATAATTGGGAGAATGGGATGGCCAACGCAAATATGAATGTGAAGCCTGTACCGGCGCTAGATGATGAAGTGAATGAGATTCGCATCGCGACTGCGGATATCGTTAATCAGCACATTCTGCCGAACGAAGGCAGGCTTTGGGGATGGCTTGCCGACAGCGCTAACGCCACCAACGAGGTTAAGAAAGAAGCACAAGCGCTCAAGATCGAGATTCAGGAGACGGTCAAAAAAGCCAATCTTTGGGCACCGCACCTACCGCCTGAGTTTGGCGGGATGGGACTGTCTTTTCTCCAGCATGCCTACATGAACGAAATTCTGTCTTATAGCCCGGGCGCATCTTCCTTGTTTGGTGTTGTCGCACCAAACTCAGGCAATCAGAAGATCTTAGTTAAGTACGGTACGCCGGAGCAGCATGAGCAATGGCTGAAGCCGCTGACTGAAGGCACGATGCAATCCGGTTTCTCGATGACAGAGCCGCACAATCCTGGTTCTGATCCCCGCTCGCTAACCACCCGTGCTGAACTCGATGGTGACGAGTGGGTGATCAATGGTCACAAGTGGTTCACCTCGAATGGCCATGCAGCGGATTTCTATATAGTGATGTGTCGCACGGCTGATCCGGAAGATCCGAGCGGTGCTAATGAGAAGATGACACAGATAATCGTGCCGAAGAAAACACCCGGGGTGAATGTTGTGCGTGGGGTGCCGGTTTGGGGTAAGGCTTCTAGCCATTGCGAAATTATCTATGACAACGTTCGTGTACCGAAGGAAAATCAGCTTGGGCGTACAGGTACAGGTCACCAAGCGGCACAAGATCGTTTAGGCGCGGGACGTGTCTACCACTGCATGAATTCCATAGGCTCGATGTGGCGGGCGTTCAATTTGATGATTGACCGTTTGATGACGCGGGAGGTTCATGGTGGCGAGAAGCTTGAAGAGAAGCAATTTATGCAGGGCTTCATCGCTGACAGTTACATGGACATACAGTCTGCTCGCCTGATGACAATTCACTGCGCTGAAAAGATGGAGACTGGTGCTGATCCCCGTACGGATATTTCAGCGATCAAGGTCTTTGTACCGGCTGCCTATCACCGAGTCGTCGATCGCGCGATTCAAGTTTATGGGGCTGCTGGTGTGTCAGGAGATTTACCGCTCGCAGGCATGTATCAAGGCGCGCGTACGTTACGGCTGGCGGACGGCCCTGATGAGGTGCACAAAATTCTGATGGCCAAGCTCATCCTTCGGCGCTACCACTCTGGAGAGACCTGGGACTTCGGTAACTAGTAGCAACAATTTTGGGTGAGGCAGATCTTCCGCCTGTAACGGAGACTCATTCTGAGTTTACGGTTGGCGGTTGGCTCGTCGATCCCGGACAACTCACTCTCTCGAAGGATGGCGAAGTCCGCCATCTTGAACCGAAGGCGATGGACGTCCTTGTCTATCTGGTCGAGCGTGTGCCTGATACGGTTTCGAACGAAGAAATACAGGATAAGGTTTGGCGTGGGGTGGTCGTCGGAGACAATGCCGTACATCTCGAGATCGGCGATAGATTTCCGAAGGTTAACCCCTGCGACCTCGTCGAGGATGTTGAGTGGTAGTGGATGGCTAAGGTTACTTTGATTGAAGGACCTGTTGGTGCTGGCAAAACGACTTTCGCCGCGAAGCTGGGAGTGCAGCGAGGCGTGCCAAGGTTGGACTTGGATGAATGGATGGTCAGCCTCTTCAGCCCCGACCGGCCTGAAACTGGGTTTATGCCTTGGTACCAGGATCGTAAGGAGCGATGTCTAGAGCAAATCTGGCGCATCGCGTTAGAGCTGTTGGATGCGGACCACGACGTGATTTTGGAGCTCGGCTTAGTGCAGCTGTTGGATAGGGAAGAATTTTATGCCCGTGTAGATGGGTGTGATCATGATCTGGAAGTCTTTGTGTTAGATGTTCCATTTGCCGAACGCAAAGCTCGGGTCATGCGCCGTAACGATGAACAAGGTATGGCCTTTAAGATGGCGGTATCGGAGGAGATATTTCAGATCGCCAACGCCGCCTGGCAGCCGCCAGACGAGATAGAAACTCGCGATCGAAATATCCAGGTAGTGACAGCGTAATCGACGTAATGGTCTTTCGCGGCGAGTAACAGAAAGGAGTAAGCTCGTTTAGAACGAGAGTGGGTATCAGTTGGCGCTGAACATTCAATAGTGACGGTTGTTGCTCTGTTAATAGAACGAAAAGGAGATGGGGATGGCTGGATCTGCTTCCACTTCACGTCGTGCGTTTATGTCGCAGATGGCAGGGACGGCTTCATTAGCGCTCGCGACCAAAGCGAGCGCGGCAGTCTCAGTTGCTGAGATCGGTGCCGGTCATGCGCCCGATGACCAAAGTTATTGGCGCTGGGTAAGCGAACAATTCTTGATTGATCCGAACATCGCCTACATGAATACGGGTACTCGTGGTCCTTCTCCAGCCAGCGTCATCCAAGCCCAATTCGAAGCGATCAAAGGTTATGACAGAGACCGCTTAAGCTACGTTCGTTATGTCGCCAATAGTGAAGCCAAGGAGAATCTGCGAGCGCGTTTAGCTGAGTTTGTTGGTTGCAATGCCAACGAACTCGCGATAACTACAAATACTACGGAAGGAATGTCGATCGGAACCTCTGGTCTAGATCTTAAGGCCGGTGATGAAATCATCTACACCAACCACGATCACTCCAGTGGTGGTCAGCCTATCAATTTACGCGCTGCCCGCCATGGCATTGTCCCTGTTGTCGTTGATCTATCGAGTGATAAATTCCACCCGCCCAATCGACCCGATACGATTCTTGCCGCTTTTGAAGGCGCCATCACACCGCGAACAAAGTTGATTAGTTTTTGCCATGTCAATTACACAGATGGGTGCGTGCTGCCGGTAAAAGAAATCTGTGCGATGGCTCGCGCGAAAGGGATTTTGACGTTAGTCGATGGTGCGCATCCGCCGGGCATGATGAATTTGGATATCCACGACTTGGGCTGCGACATTTATGCTGGCGCGGGGCACAAATGGCTATGCGCGGCGATGCAAACTGGTTTTTTGTTTGTTCGTGAATCCTTGTTAGATCGAGTGTGGCCCTTGAACTACTCTGGACCAGTGCAAGGTATGAGCATGTACCGTCAGGCGGCGTCGCCTGGGAGCAGTCTGGATAGATCCAGAATGGCGGCGAAATATGAGCTTCATGGTTCTGGCAATTACGCCACTGAAGCTTCCTTAAGTGCGGCGTTAGATTTTCATGAGACGCTAACCATCGACGCCATCGAAGCTCGAGTCCGGCACATGGCAGCGCGAGCTAGAGATGGGTTGCGGGAAATTCCAGGGGTGCAGCTGTGTGTCTCGGATGACCCGGCAATGAGTTGTGGGTTGGTGTCTTTCAAGGTAGGCGATGTCGATCCGATTGAGGTCAACGATGCTTTATGGGACCGACACGGCATCTATATCCGCGATGTGACCCATCCTGAGATCGATTGGGCTGCCAATCGCGCGTCTTTGCATATCATGGTGCACGACGAAGACGTCGAGAACTTAATCGGCGCTGTGGCTGAGGTCGCGAAAGAAAAAGGCGTGTAGACGGTTGGCGTCACACTCGCGCTAGGGTCCGGCCCAGCATTCAACCTCTACTTTCGCGCCAAATGCCAATCCACCGGCCGCGAAGGCGCTTCGAGCTGGCTTTGGACCAGGAAAATAGGTGACATAGACTTCGTTAAAAGCCGGCCACTCGGAAATGTCGGCCATCATGACCGTGCACTTCACAACTTTGTCCATGCTCGAGCCATTACGCTCCAAGATCGATTTGATGTTGTCCATGGCTTGGCGAGCTTGACCTTGTATACCCCCGGGAGCGATGTCAGTCGTGCCGGGTAGAGTGCCTAGTTGGCCTGATAAAATCATTAGATCGCCCACTCGCACCGCTTCCGAAAACGGTAGGTTCAGACTTTTGTTCTGCTCAGAATTCAAGAATTCTGTGGCATATGTGGACGTGGCGAGGCCTGCTAGGGCGCACATTGCAATTAACTTTTTCATGTCCATACCCTAACTGAGTTCATTCAAGCAGACCAGGCCCTGTCCGGGTTCACTACATGTGAGGCTCTCGCCGCTTGACAAGTCTTTGAGTAAGGAACATATTTGTTCACATGAACAAATATGTTCAGACGTCTATCGAGGGAGGCTTAAGTGGAAACTGACCAAACGCTGTCGCGTAGAGAGCGCCAAGTATTGGAGATCGTGTACGCCAAGCAGGCAGCAACGGTTGCTGACGTTCAAGCTGAGTTGTTGGCCCGGGTGGATGATGGACAGGTGGATGATGGACGGGTGGATGATGGACAGCTGGATGATGGACGGATGAGTGACGGACCGAGTTATGCCGCGACACGTATGGTATTGCAGCGGTTGCACAAAAAAGGAAAGTTGGCCGCAAGTCGAAACGGTAACAGACATGTGTATCAGGCGGTCACTCCAGTAAAGGAGGCAGGCGTTCATGCTTTGCAGCGACTGCTGGACACCTTCTTTGCAGGTAGTACTACCCAGGCTGTCTCTGCTTTGTTGGGTAGTCGAGAACAGGTTTCCAAAGAAGAGTTGGACGCACTCGAGCGTTTGATTCAGCAGGCGAAGGCGGCACAAGAATGATTCTACTATTACTTAAGTACACCGTGGTCTTGGTTGCTGTTGTCGGCATTGCAAGGATGGCGTGGGGCTCCGCCGCGACTCGCCATCTCGCGCTCGCTTTGGGTTTCTTTTCGCTTCCGTTGATTGCCTTGTTTGGAGAATTGTTGCCAAGGGAGACGGCGTTTTGGTTCCCGCAGCCCGTGGTGGTCTGGATGTCGAGCTTGCCAACTGAAGTAATTCCCGCAGAGGTATTCGTTGCGGTTGCGGAGCAGCGCTCATACAAACTCGGGTACTGGGCGTTCTACTTGGTTGGCGCTGCAGGTTTTCTTGCTTTCTGGATCGGCCTAATTCTCAGAACACACTTGCAGGTTAGTCATCACGGAAGGTTTATGTTGCGACACGGTGGGTTGGCTGTGCTTTCCCTCGACGGTATCGCGATCCCATTCGCATGGGGTGTCGTGCGCAAGGTTGTCGTGGTGCCTGAGAATTTTTCTGAATGGGGTGATGCTGAGCGTGGAATTGCGCTTGATCACGAGCTTGCCCACCATAAGCGCTGGGACGTGCTGCTTGCAGTTGCCTCTGCTCTGTTCGCGTCACTCCTATGGTTCCATCCGCTGGTTTGGTGGGCACGTCGCAAAATGTTAGCAGAAGCAGAACGTGCTTGTGATGACCAAGTGTTACTTCGGGGACATAGCCCTACCTGCTACGCGCAAATTCTTCTATCGCTACAAAAAAATATTCGGCTGCAAGTGGCGCCTTCTATGGCGTCTGACTCAAATTTAACCGTGCGCATTACCGCGCTTCTGGACACGAACTTGCGGAGAAAGACGATGAATTTAAGAAACTTTTTAACGACCTCAACACTTGCTCTTATGTTGGCAGTCCCATTGAGTGGCCTGGGAGAAGGTGGTGCCGTGCCATCGATTAAAGCCGATGTACTTAGCCAGTTGGAGAAGACCCAAGTTCTGATAAAGGAGGAAGCGTATGCAAAAGCCCAAGCTGAGCTCGACCTTTTGCGGGAACGTGAGGACTTAAATCGTAACGAGCGAGGTCAGGTGCAGAACATGATCGGCTATGTTCACTTCCTCACCAACAACTACATTGCTGCGATCAAGTCTTACGAATTGGTGGTCGCGCAAGCGGGGTATATCCCTGCAGGCTTGGAAACGACCTCCATGTATACCCTTGCACAGCTCAATTTCGTCGAGAAAAATTACGAAGAGGCGATCCGTTGGATGGAGTCCTGGCGTGCCAAGGCGGAAAACCCGGGTCCCATACCATTGGTCTTCATGGCACAAACGTTGTACGAAATGAAGCGCTATGAAGAAGCCCTCGAGCGTATGGAGATGGGGTTGGCTGAAGCCGAAGCGAGGGGTAGCGAAATCAAACCGAATTGGCTGCAGCTACGGGACTACCTGAAAACGAAGATCGATAACCCGATTGCGCAGACACCGTCGATCGGAGCATCTACGGATGGCGGCGTCATGCTCATCGCAAAAGTACTACCTGTGTATCCGACGTTTGCAGAGCGTGAAGGTCTTGAGGGCTATGTGGATCTACAGTATGAAGTGAACGCTACCGGTGATGTTGTGAATATCGAGGTCATCAATTCAGAACCGCGCGCAGGGGTCTTCGACGACGCGGCCGTGGGTACGGTTGCCAAGTACAAATACAAGCCGCGCGTGGTTAATGGGACTGCCGTGACTACGTCGGGTGTGCAGACGCGAGTGGCTTTTGAGCTCGATTAGAGGGGTTCGTCGCTTTGCACGGTCCAGTTAAGGCAACGGTTAGTCAGTTGCGCTATACGTCGGTGAATTTGTCTGGGCAGTTCAACCCGCCAACTTTCGCGGACACGCGTATCCCTGTTTTCGGCTATCTGATAAAAACGAAAAACTCTCTAGTGCTCGTCGATAGCGGCGTGGGTGTCGGCAACTCATACATCGAGAAAAAGTTTGCCCCTGAACCGTCGTCATTTGTTGCAGCGCTCGCTGCACACGATGTGGAGCCGAGCGATGTCGATGTGTTGATCAATTCGCACCTACATTTTGATCACTGTGGTAACAATGTACTCTGCGTGAATGCCAGCATTGTTGTGCAGAGCGCTGAGCTCGGCGCAGCGCGCCAACCTAATTACACGGTGTCGGATTGGTTTGACTATCCAAGCGCGAATTTGACATCAGTGGACGGCGATCTCGAGGTTGAGACTGGAGTAAACGTTCTTGCCGCTCCCGGTCACACACCCGGACACCAATCAGTGCTTGTCGATACGGGGGCCGAGCGCATCTTGATCGCAGCGCAAGCGGCCTTTACTTCAGCTGAGTATCAGAGTGGTGGCGACGCAAACACGCAGGCACATGAGGCTCTCGAGGACGTTTATGTCGATTCTCTGCAACGGCTCAAAAGCCTAAACGCAGATAAGGCCTACTTTAGTCACGATCCAACCCCCGCGTAGCAGGGTAAACTTGGGTAGACTGCGTGATCGAGAAAGCGCTAGAGGATAGCCGCACGATGATACGTTGGGGGCATAGGTTCATTGACGCTGGGACAGGCGTGACACTCGATACGTGGTTTCCGCGAACGAACGAGCAAAAACGCCGTGGTGCGCTTGCGGAAAAGTTAGGCCTGATTCAATCAGATTTTGTCGAGATCGAATTAGGTCAGCCTGACGAACCTGCGAATTCTATCGAAGAAGCCTATCTACGCTTGCACCTCCTTTCCGAGTGTGTGCATCGACCGAACACACTCAACCTAGACGGTCTTTTTGATTTGCTCACGAATGTTGCGTGGACATCGGCGGGACCGGTCCTACCTGAACGTGTCGATGACCTTAGAGATGCGGTGGCAGGAGTGGATCAACAACTTACTGTTTTCTCGATGGATAAGTTTCCGCGCATGATCGACTACGTCGTGCCGCCGGGTGTGCGTATAGCTGATCCGGATCGCGTTCGATTGGGTGCGCATCTTGTTTCAGGAACGACGGTCATGCACGAGGGCTTTGTAAACTTCAATGCAGGCTCCATAGGTCCTGCGATGATTGAGGGTCGAGTGACCCCGGGTGTCATCGTTGGTGCAGGCTCCGATGTTGGTGCAGGGTCTTCCATCATGGGTACGCTGTCTGGTGGCGGCAAACAGGTCAACTCCGTAGGTGAGCAAAGTTTGTTGGGTGCGAATGCCGGAATCGGGATTTCGTTAGGCGATCGCTGTGTCGTTGAGGCAGGGCTGTACGTTACAGCCGGTACCAAGGTGAAAACTGCAGATGGTCAGATCGTCAAGGCACTCGAGCTGTCTGGTAAATCTGATCTACTGTTCCGTCGCAACAGCCAGACGGGTGGAGTCGAGGCCGTCAGTTCTGCTGGTGTAAATTGGGGTGGACTAAATACGACACTGCACAAGCAGGAGTAAGGATAAAAATGCTTGGAGGGCAAATGATATGAACGACGTGTTGAAGGTATTGCTATCTGTTATAGCTGCCATGTTATTGCTGAGTTGCGATTCGTCGTCGGAGTCAAAACCGCGTACCGATACTGCAGCTGACCAAGCCTCGAGTAGCGTAGATCACGTGCAGCGCTACGCTGCCGAACAGTTCTTTACCTCCGTAGGCTATAGCCTTGCTGGTGGCCATGCGTGGTCGTTTGATGATTCAGCACTATTAACCACGAGCGACAAGAACGGCACGTTTAACGTTTACGCCATGAATCCAAAGGATGGGTCAATGACGGCCTTAACGGAATCGACCGATAATGCCCATAGAGCTGCGTCTTGGTTCCCGGCAGACAACCGCATTCTTTTCGCTCGCGACCAGAGCGGTGACGAACTCGATCACGTTTTCGTGCGAGAAGTCGATGGTGAAGTTGTCGATCTCACCCCAGGTGAGGGATTAAAGGCACAATTCACGGGTTGGTCTGATTCTGGCAGTCACTTCTTTGTACTCTCAAACGAACGCGACGCCAAAGCGATGGATTTGTATCGTTACCAAACGGGCAACTATAACCGTGAGTTGGTATTTGAAAATGACGGTAGTTGGTTTGTTTCAGGTGGATCGCGAGATGAAAGGTATTTGGTCTTACTCAAGGCGATTTCCAATGCCAGATCTCAACTCTATTTACTCGATCGCGAAGCAGATGATTCGAGCCCGGTTCTCATAACGCCCAGCGAAGAGGATGTCTCCCACACATCGTTCACGTTCACACCCGACGGCAAGTACCTCATCTACGGTACCGACGAACATGGGGAGTTCGTAAGCGCGTGGCAGTACGAACTTGCCACCGGTGAACATTCACCTTACTTCGCTGCCGACTGGGATCTGTTAGGTGTGTCTTTTACAAAAAGTGGCCAGTATCGCAACACCACGACCAATGAGGATGGTAGGTTCGTCGTTTCACTGACCTCGGTTGGATCTGGGCAGGCGATTGATCTTGCTGCCCTTCCTAACGGTGGTATTCGAAGCCCAAGGTTCTCGCGCGATGAAACAAAGCTCGCGATGCTTGTCACGACTGATACGTCGCCTCGCGACATATACACAGTGGAATTAAAGGCAGGTACAGCCAACCGTCTCACGTCTGCTCTGAATCCCGAAATAGAAGAAGCGGATTTGGTCGGCAGCGAAGTGGTTCGTTATCCGAGTTTTGATGGCCTCGACATTCCAGGGATTCTATTTAAACCACACGGTGCGAACGCTGATAACAGAGTGCCAGCCGTTGTTCTCGTCCATGGTGGACCGGGCGGTCAGAGTCGGCCTGGTTATTCTGGATCAACCCAACATCTTGCTAATCACGGGATTGCGGTATTTGCTGCCAACAATCGTGGTTCGAGCGGATACGGAAAGACTTTCTACCACATGGACGATCTGAAACACGGCGAAGTAGACCTAGACGACATCGTGTATGCGCAGAAGTACCTTGCTTCGCTGGACTGGGTAGACGCGGACAGGATCGGCATTATGGGCGGTAGCTATGGCGGCTATATGGTGGGTGCGGCGCTCGCCTTTCGGCCAGAAGTATTCAAGGTTGGTGTCAACATTTTTGGTGTTATGAACTGGGTGCGGACCCTGCAGAGTATTCCAGCTTGGTGGGGCCCCCAACGCGATGCCTTGTTTGCAGAGCTTGGTGATCCAGAAACGGACCTTGAGCGGTTAGAGAGAATTTCGCCACTTTTTCATGCAAGCAACATCAAAGTGCCTTTACTGGTCGTGCAAGGGGCTAATGATCCTAGGGTGTTACAGATCGAGAGCGATGAGATCGTGGCTGCGGTCCGCGATAACGATGTTCCGGTGGAGTATCTTGTTTTTCCCGATGAAGGGCATGGTTTTAGCCAACGGGCCAATCGAATTGCAGCTTCTGAAGCCTACGTGAGATTTCTAAATCAATATTTAGGGTGAGTTAGCCCGGGGTCGTCAGCGTTTACGTTTGTTCACGTGATACAGGAGCGCTTCCTCCACCAGCACGTCTATGGTGTCTTTGGGCAACGGTTCGTTCACATTAAAGAGCACTGCTCGATTGCCTTCATAGGTCAATTCTGGAAACAGCGATCGGTAAGTATCGACCAGCGTCGTCTGGCAATGTACATACATCGCAACGTGTGAGTCATCGTGCTGATCGATTCTGATCGTCGTGCCGAC